>Ga0074046_10004063_pt1 | contig 12040 bp, 11 predicted proteins | sample BogForMeECP23OM3_FD_94441 | JGI IMG/M metagenome (GOLD analysis project Ga0074046, IMG submission 94441) | Bog forest soil microbial communities from Calvert Island, British Columbia, Canada - Bog Forest MetaG ECP23OM3 | ecosystem: Environmental > Terrestrial > Soil > Wetlands ...
ATTGACGAGTTACCACAGGTTATCAACGTTCTGCGCGGGGAAATGAGTCTGGTTGGTCCACGGCCGGAGAGGCCCGAGTTTGTTACCATGCTCGAGGAACAGATCCCATACTATGGCCTCCGTCATTCAGTGCGGCCCGGAATCACGGGCTGGGCGCAGGTCAAGTATCAATACGGTGCGAGCGTCGAAGACACGCGAACCAAGCTCGAACATGACTTTTTCTATATCAAGCACCTCTCCATCATTTTAGATCTCGCGGTGTTGTTCGAAACTACAAAGGTCATGTTATCTGGTCGAGGTGCAAAGTGAGGGACAAGGCTCCCAACATACCGAGGGCGCTGCATTCAGAGGTTTGATGATGGCGGGGTCAAGAGAACCTAGAAGGCGTCTCATAAAAGGCTCCCGGGAGGGCACGGCTTCAGCCGTGCCGAGAAGCTGCGGAAATTCAAGGGTTTTAACCCCTGAGGTGCGCATGTTCGTCACTCGAAGTATTTATGAGATAGGTTCTAGAAACAGAGAGCGTTTGGGTTTGAGTCTGATTGACAAGTTTCTCCTGGCATCGTGGATCTATTCCTTTGCTATGCTTCTGTGGTTATTTAGGGTTCTGAAGCAAATCGAAACTAAGGGCCAAGAGGCCGTCGCAAAGAGATGAGGCAAACTTTTATAAGAAAGACGTTAGTTTCATAGCGACGGGATGCCTAGTTTGCATGAAGGACATTTCTCAATTTGAGTGCGGAGACTACTCTGGTTGGCTTCCGAATCGGAAAGTTGGATTTGAGCCGCGCGGCAGGAGTATATTGCGTTGGGTGGCCCCATCCTTGCTCGCCTGCGCCGCCGAGGGGCCGGAGACATGTTGCCGAGGAGGGTACTTTGTCGAACTATGTTAGGTTTTTCGTTCCTCTGGTCTCCGTAGCGCTGGTGTCGCTTCTGGGGCCAATGGGTGTGCTCGCTGCGCAAGATTCGAAAGCTAAATCGGCAAGCCAAACAAAGACCGGGGCATCTTCATCCCCGGACAATGGCGCGGCTTCTGTAACCCCGAGTGGCTATCGGGTTGGAATAGATGATGAGCTTAGCATTTCCGTCTGGCACGAGCCAGAACTGTCGCAGCAGGTGGTGGTGCGGCCGGACGGAATGATCACGTTGCCCCTGCTGAATGATATCAAAGTGGCCGGGCTGACGATGGAAGAAATGCAATCCCTTCTCACCGAAAAACTCAAGGCCGTCGTGAACGACCCGCAGGTCACGGTAAGCGTAAAAGCAGTGAAAAGCCGAAGGGTGTTCTTAGTGGGCAACGTCACGAAGCAAGGCGTCTACGTTCTCGGAGGGCACATGACTGTGCTGGAATTGATTGCTGAAGCAGGCGGTTTAGGGCCTTTCGCGAAAGGAAATTCGATTTACGTGTTGCGGAAGGACAATGGCAAGGAAATTCGCCTTCCTTTCAGCTATAAGAAGGCGCTCTCTGGAAAGGGCGTGAATCCTGAGCTTTTGCCTGGTGACATGGTGGTGGTGCCGTGAGACCAGAATCGAGTTCTGGCTCTCTAAGTGCCCGAACAGGTGGCGCAGCCATGGGCGGAGTGAAAAAAACGAGGGTGATGCGGACTGGCGTTGTCTTGGCGCTCTTGCTGATGGTGATGCCGGCGCTTGCCCAGCAGCAAGAGCCTCCAACCCCAGACCCAAAAGAAGGGCAACAGCCAAACCCGGCGGCAAAGACTTCACCCATATGGCCAGCTGATAATGGTTCAGAGGATGACCTGCCGCCCCCTCCTCCCGCGCCCGGGACACCGATCGATACGCAACTGCGCGTTCTAGGGAAGGCAGTTCCATACGGTGGCTTTAACACCCCTCTTCGCTGGGGACCTTTTTCAATTGCCGGTGCCGACTTGTTGGGAGTGCAGGACTGGTTTAACCCCGGTTTTGGAGCCCCCACGAGCGAATTGTCACTCGGCCTGCTGAGCACCAACCTGGATTTCGATATGGCTTTCCGCAAATCCCACATTGTCTTGCAATACTCACCTCAAGCCGTGATTCAGAACGGCCAAATCAGTTCTAACGCCTCTTCAAACAACGATTTCGGGCTAGGCATGAACTTTGACATCACGCCTAGGTTCGCGATTCTTGTGAAAGATCAATTCACTTGGAACCAAACACGCCAAGTTTTTTCTGACCAAATACTGCAAATCTATCAGGGAGCAGGGGGCATTCTTCCTGGCGACTTTTTGCAAAACAATGGCTCTTATCTTGCTGACGCTTTTTCAGTTGTCTTCAGCTACAAATTGAGTCCACGTTGGACATTGACCACGGAGCCCCTCGTCCGATACATCGATGTAGTGAACAACACGGTCAACTATCGTGCTACTGGGGTGGACAGCCGTGCCACGGTTGCCCTGACCTTTGCCTTGTCCGCGAAGAGCAACCTAAGTTTTGGCTACAACTTTGAAGAGGGGCATACCTTCAAGCCCACTGTTACGGATAGCTATTACAACGGCCTGGCGGTCTTCTACGCTCGCCAATTCTCATCGACCTTTTGGGTCCAGGGAAACGCTGGTGCTGAAGTGGCGTCCTACTACGGAGAGGTCAACCCACCGGTGTTTCTCATTGGGAGTTTGTCGTTGGTCAAGAATATCGAAAGATCGTCCTTGTCGCTCGCGGTCACCAGGGAAAAGGACCTGGAAAACTACTTCACGGAGCGTCTGGACGACCGTATTGATGCTTCCTTGACGCTGCCAATATCCCGGCGTATTGGGTGGAAGAGTGGCGCGGGGTACTATCATGAAATCGGGGCTGAACCAAGGACGCAGGGAAAGTATGCACAAACCACAGTCGAATATCGTCTAACTCCAAGCCTTGCTTTGTTCAGCAATTATACTTTCCGATTCCAGCATGCGGAAACTTTGCAGTTGCTAACTGGCACTCACAACACGGTCATATATGGAATTCGGTGGGAGCCAACTCCCTTCGTGAAGAAGTAGAGCAGGGTGCCCCGAGTAAGACGACTAAAGAAACTTCTATGGGAGCTTATAACTTTCTCGTTAATCGGGGTGCTCGGCGATCAACTATTGTCAGCGCGTCTCCGCTTATGAGCATCGGCCAGGTGTAGTTGCCGAGAAGCCGTTTCCGCGCGGAAACAGCAGCAGAAACTGAGAAAATCATTTCCCCAGGGCTGTGGATAATATCCGTTCTGGCTGGGCCAAGGGCGAAACTAACGGGTAACATTAAGAAAATGAACGAGATAGTTTGCATCGGAAACTTTGACTATCCCTGTGATTTGGCATCCTAAGTGCTGCTAGATGAAGCACAGCAAATTGTTGGCAGGACGATCCTCGGAAGGGAGCGTACCAATTGGTCGAGCCGCAGCAAATGAATGCAACCAATAGAGATTTCATGGGTGGTCTGAATCTGAGCGGCTACATCGAAGTTGCCCGGCGTCGAAAATTTTTGATTCTGCAGTGTGTCGTCGGGATTTGGCTAGCAGCGACGGTATTCGCGTGGCGCATGCCTGATATGTATAAGGCCCAAACCGTGATTCTGGTAGATCCGCAACAGGTGCCGGACAAGTATGTTCCTGCGACAGTTACGGCCAATATTGCAGATCGGCTCACGACTTTGGAGCAACAGGTTCTTTCCCCGACCCGGCTAAAAAAACTCGTTGAGTCGCAGCATCTCTATCCCGACCCGGCGGGGAAGGCAACCGAAGAGGACGTGGTCAAGGCAGTTCAAAAATCTATTACGGTGGAAGTAGAAAATCCGGGTGGGGCAAAGATGGGTTCGTTCAAGATTGCATTCGCTTCGCGAAAACGTGAATTGGTGGCTCCCATGGCCAACCAGATTGCGCAAATGTTTATCCAGGAAAACCAGAACGCTCGTGTTGAACAAACTGTGGGAACGCGTAACTTTATTCAAAGCCAGCTTGAAGAGACCAAGCATCAGCTCGACGAAAAAGAGGCTCAGCTGCGGACTATCAAGACTCGCAATGTGCTTGATCTGCCGGAATCCAAGCCATATCACTTGGAAACCTTAGCCAATCTTCGTGGACAGATCCAAGCCATCCAGGAGAAGTTGAGCCAGGACCAACGTGAGAAAGATATTCTGCAATCCGTACTCGCGTCTGGGAGCGCCGCAGCTCCCACCATTGACGTGGAAGGTGATCCAGGCGCCCCAGGGGCCTCTCCTGCTCAGACGCAGGTTCGGAGGCTGGACAACAAACTTGCGGAGCTTCGAACTCGCTATGGCCCGAACCATCCTGATGTGCGCAAGGCGCAGGATGAGCTGGATCACGCCAAAGCCCAGGCTGCTGCCGAGGCACAAGATCCAGGGTCTCAAGCATTGCAGAAGCCAGCGATCCCTTCCGGAACTGTGAAACGTCACAACCCTGTCGTAGAAGCGCAGATCGAAAAACTCGATGAAGATATCCAAGACCGGGAGAAAGAGTTGGCGCCTCTCCAGGGAAAAGTGACTTTTCATACAGGTAAATTGGAGCAAATACCGGTTTTCGAGGAACAGATTGCGGGACTAGAGAGAGACTACGACACCCTCAAGACGCAGTACACAGGATTGTTGGACAAGAAGCTTGCTGCTGAAATGTCGAGCGCCCTGGAGATTCATGAGAAAGGCGAGCGCTTCGTGGTCTTGGACTCGGCCGTAACCCCTCACAATCCTTCGGCTCCCAATCGGCTGCTGATTAGCATAGCCGGATTAGTTGGTGGCTTGCTGGCAGGAATCGGTTTGGCGGTCGGACTCGAAATGAATGATGAATCCGTCCGAACAGAAGTCGAGGCTTCCATGATATTGAGCAAGCCCGTGCTGAGTGCCATTCCGCAGATCATTTCCCCTCGCGAGCGCCGCGCCAGTTTCTGGCGGGCGGCAGGATTGTTCGTCGGAACGGGGGTTGGGTCGGTAGCAGCCGGTTTCGTGCTCTCGGTACTGTCGGGAAGGCTGCCCTAAATGTACCTCGGGTATTACCAGCTTATGGACGAACCGTTCCGGCTGACGCCTGACCCGCGATTCCTACATCTCTCCGAGCCACACCAAGCGGCGTTGACCTCGGTGCTGGAAGGGATTTTCTACCGCAAAGGGTTGGTGATGATAACCGGCCCAATCGGAACGGGAAAAACGACGCTTGTTCATGCCGCGCTGCAACTGCTGACGAGTAAGAAGATGGCTATCAAGAGCGCGCTGCTATTCAATCCCACGCTGTCGCGTGACGAGTTCATGGAGATGATGCTGGAAGAGTTCGAAGTGAATTGCACCTCGCGGAGCAAGGCCAAGCGTTTGATGGCTCTTCAGCAAATGTTGCTGGATACGCAGCGTTCCGGAGGAACATCGGTTCTTTTCATCGACGAAGCGCATCTGCTGAGTTCTGAGTTACTCGAGGAGATCCGTCTTCTGGGCAATGCGGATACGCATCAGGAAAAACTCTTGCAGATCGTGTTGAGCGGGCAGCCTGAACTCGTAACGATGATGAATCGACCGGAACTGAGCGCCTTACAGCAGCGCATAGCGAGCCGAGCGCAACTTCGTCCTTTGAGCCAAGCCGAAACGCGCGCTTACATTGCCGAGCGGTTGCATGCCGCTGGTCTTGATGGGCCCACGCCGTTTTCGGCCCAGGCAATCGAAGCCATTTACAAATGTGCACGGGGCGTGCCGCGCTTACTCAACATGGTCTGCGATGCGTCTTTGGCACTGGGGTTTAAGAGCCAGCGCCGTATGATCCAGCCGGACATTGTGGACGACGTGGCGATCTCCCTGGGTCTAAATCAACCCGAACCTATTGTCGAAGAGAAACGCACACCTGCTGAGAAAATTCTCGCGGCTCCGTCACCAAAGAACGTTACGACCGAGCCAGTTTCTTCGGCAGTGTACCAAAAGACGGCTGTAGATCTATTGGTCGAGCCAGTTTCTTCGGCAGTGTACCAAAAGACGGCTGTAGATCTATTGATCGAAGCTATGAAACACAAACGCGCTACCGCGCGGGGGTAACGATTAAATGAGCAAGTACTTTGTGGCGGCTCTAAAAGCCAGAAATGTGGCTAGTCCTGATGAGATCTTGAATGCAGCTCTTCAGAAGGAGCCCGTCGAGGTAGCGGTTGAAACTCCTGCCGAAGAAGAACCTCGGGAGATGGTGGTAGCGACCCCCGTCCAAGAGGAGGGCGGGAGGTTAGCTGTGGTTACCCCCGTTCGAGAAAAACTGCACGAGGCAGGTCCTGTTGCCCCTGTCAGTGTTACTACCGTCGCGCCGGTGGTTGAACGAGCGAGTGATTTAGGTGATTCGCGGCTCGCACCATGCCGCAAGTTCTCTCTTCCGCTGCAAGACATAGCGCATGTGCAGTTTACAAATAGTGATTCGCTGCAGCCAGCCGAGGAATCTTACCGAGCTCTTCGCACACGGTTGTTACGGTTGCGATCAGCACAAGGTCTCCGGTCCATCGTTATTACCAGTGCCGTCCAAGGAGAAGGTAAAACGCTCACATCGTTGAACTTGGCACTATGCTGCGCACAACTCCAGGAAATGCGGGTACTAATCGTTGACGCCGATATTCGAAGCTGGGGTTTGAGCCGTGCTGTGAAAGCCCCGCAGGGACCTGGCCTAGTAGATATTCTTTCCGGCCGATGTACGCCGGAGCAAGCGGTCTTGGCTACGGATCATCCCAATCTCTTTGTACTGAGCAGCGGCGCGTGTACCACGCCCGCCGCTGAGCTGTTCGCAAGCCGTCGTTGGCAGGATTTTGTTGGCTGGTGCAATGAGACTTTTAGGTTGACTCTCATAGACTCACCGCCAGTGCTCAATCTTTCCGATGTGGAGTTGATCACCGCGTGCTGTGATGGTGTGCTCATGGTGGTCAGGGCGCAGCAGACAAAGCGGCAAATTCTGGAAAAGTGTGCCGGACAGATCGATTCCAAGAAACTGCTTGGAATCGTATATAACGGGGCAGCCGTTCGCACGCAATACGGCTATTATTCTTACGGGAGTGGGAATAGCGAGTAGTTCCAGGGAGAACGTCCAATATTTCCTGTTCGATCTCAGAATAAGTATAAGCACCAACTATTATGTTTCCAAATTTAAAAGTGCAAATTTTCAGACGCGGGAGCCATCAGAACAAACTGGCCAAGGCGATTGGCATCGACGAAACCGTTCTGAGCAAGATCATACACGGTTACCGGACTCCCACTGCGTCGCAGAAAAAAGCTCTCGCCAGCCACCTTGAAGCTGATGAGGCTTGGCTGTTTGAGAGATATGAGGCGGCTCCGCTTGAATCGACTATGGATTCCGGGGGGCTTGCGAGCAATAGAAAGGCGGACAGGAATGGCGATCTCTGAATCCCAGGGCGCACTCCATCTTTTTTCGCCTGCCGAGATCGCTTCGTTGCCCGTGCGTGCCGTACCTTTGGATGAGGGCGACGCCTCAGCCTGGGATCTTTTCGTCGGGTCCCAACCAAACGGAACTTTCTTCCACCAACTTGGCTGGAAGAGAGTCATGGAGAAGACCTACGGCTACGAGCCTCACTACTTTTGCGCCAAGCGAGGGGACCGCATCACAGGAATCGCGCCGGCGTTCTTGATATCAAATTGGATGACGGGTCGATGCCTGATATCACTCCCGTTCGCGGTTTACGGAGGAGTTTGCGCGGAAGACCAGGAAAGCGAGCAAGTCTTAATCGCCCAGCTCGAGCAACTGGCAAATGATCTTGACGTTGGGTATCTCGAATTGCGCAACCGCAGCGGCGGTATTCGTCCGGGTTATCACGCAAATCCACGTTATGCGACATTCACTTTGCCGCTTGTGCCCGACATTGATGCCATCTACAAGGTTCTTCCAAAAGATATTCGCTACATGCTTCGTAAGGCTGGAAAAGCAGGCCTGCGTGCACAGCAGGGTTTCGACCAATTGGACTCGTTCTACGAATTGATGACTATCAACCTTCGTAGACTCGGTACGCCCGCGTTCCCGAAGCAACTCTTCGAGAATTTGATTCGTGAGTATCCCGATCAAGTAGACTTGACTGTTGTTTACGCAGGCGATCGGCCGGTCTCGGGTGGGATGTCATTCTTTTTCCGCGAATGGATGCAGCCCTACTACATCGGATCGAAAGAAGAAGCGAAGGCGCTGGCCGCCAACAACTTCTTGTGGTGGGAATTGATTAGTCTCGGCGCTAACACCGGCCATTCCACTTTTGATTTTGGCCGCAGCAAGAAGAATTCAGGCAATTACGACTTCAAGAAGAAATGGAATCCCCAGATTGAAGACCTGCCCTATCAAGTACGCCTGATCCGGAGGAAGGCCGCTCCGGATTACTCTCCTATGAATCCGAAATTTGAGCTGGCCACGAGCATTTGGAAGAGGATGCCGTTGGGATTGACACGGGCAATCGGCCCGCTCGTCGTAAGGTGGTTTCCATAAAAAGGTTTCCGTCGAGAACTTTTGCCGCTAACGGAGTTTGTTTGCCATAAACTTATGCTGCCCACTCAAGTTCAAGATCCGATGTATCCGCAGCCGCTGCAAATTGCCGGTTCAGACGTGCTGGTAAGTGCGGGTGCGCTTCGAATTGTGCACGTGGTCAACTGCTTGAGCCGCGGGGGGATGGAATTCGGCATTCTGAAGCTAATGACTGGATTGGGGTCCGATAAGTTCGAGCACCGCTTTTGCACGACGCGAAAGTATGACGATGATTTTGTCCGCGCCTATGGGCTCGAGAAAATACTAGATGTTGCAGCGGGAAGCGGAAAAGGATTGCAGTTTCCGCTCTTCCGTTTGAAGAAAATCTTCCAACAGTACCGCCCCCACATAGTGCATACACGCAACTGGGGAGCACTTGAGGCTGTACCCGCCGCTCGGCTCGCTGGTGTGCCCGTGGTGATCCATAGCGAGCACGGCTACGAAATAGATAATCTGGCCGGCCTCCCAATGCGGCGACGGCTCTTTCGAAGGATGGCATACAGCATGACTGATGTCATCTTTACTGTGACGCGCGAACTGCGTGACTATCACGCTCGACAGAGTTGGACCGCTCCGGACCGCATTCGAGTTGTATACAACGGCGTTGACACCGATCGTTTTGTCCCCAGCCTGAAGATGAGGGTGCGCACTCGCAGGGAATTGGGAATTGGCGAAACAACGTGCGTTATCGGAAGTGTGGGACGGATGGTACCTATCAAAGACTACGGCACTCTTCTGCGCGCGGCTGACCAACTTCTCATTTGGGGCGCCGATCTTTGTGTCCTTCTCGTGGGCTCGGGACCTGAACTGGACCGCCTGCAGCGGCAAGCGGGCTCAATCGAAAGTCTTCGTGGCCGCATTCATTTTCTAGGCGCTTCCGACCACGTGCCCGATGCTCTTAATGCGATGGATGTTTTTGTTCTCCCCTCTCTTGGCGAAGGAATGTCCAACACGATTCTTGAAGCGATGGCCTCCGAATTGCCAGTCGTTGTAACCGATGTAGGAGGAAATCCGGAGGTTGTCGGAGACCACGGCTCGGGCATGCTGTTCAAGCCTGGAGACGCAGCTGGTCTTGCTCAGGTGCTTGATAGTCTGACTAAGAATCCAGAAGTGCGCCGGGAATTGGGTTCCGCGGCCCGTGAACGAGCAGTCACAAAGTTCAGCCTCAAATCCATGATGGAAGAGTATCAAGATCTTTATTTAACAGCCGCGGCGCGACGCGGTGTCCGGGTGGGCAGCAAATAATCTGGATTAGGTATGGCGGACAGCAAACTTGGATTAGTGATTCTGACCGGAAGAGACGTCGAAACAATGTGTTTTGCGAGTGAGAGCCTCGTTGTGCTGTTCAATGCGGAGATCTTGTCTAATAGGGAGCGGCCGTCGTTCCGGCGAAGATTACGAAGCCTGCGCTGGAAAATTCGCCGAGAAGGTAAGACGTGCATCTGGTCTCGAATAAACGAGGTGATCTGCGATGATTTCGATAGCTGGGCCAAGCGCTCCGGCTACGCGGCGACGTTCTCGGCATACGGCGGATACGTGGACGGGCAAGCAGACCTGTTTGACATCCGGCGAATTGGCGTGTCGGGGCAACACAGACCTCTCGATCTAGTGATGGGTATTGCGGGAATCTCGGTGGGTGCTTCGAAGTATCGTTTAACGAACACAAATGCGCGGCCGAGTGAGGTCCGCTAGTCGAATGTGCGGCATATGCGGCATCTTTGAATACGAACGCCGGTCCGACATCGACGGCGACACTGTGCACAAGATGAATCAGACTATGATTCATCGTGGACCTGACGATGGTGGCGTGTTTGTCGGACCTGGAATAGGCTTGGGCCACCGGCGATTGAGCATCATCGACCTAGCAGGCGGCCACCAGCCCATGCCGAACGAAGACGGTACCGTGTGGGTGCTGCTCAACGGTGAAATATACAATTATCCTGAGCTTCGCAAAGAATTGCTGCGGCGCGGGCACACCTTTGCGACGAAGTCCGACACCGAAGCGATCGTCCACCTCTACGAGGATCACGCCGAGGATTGCTTCGCGAAACTCAGCGGGATGTTTTCTATCGCTATCTGGGACTCACGGAATCGGAAGCTGGTCTTGGCGCGCGATCGTGTCGGGAAAAAGCCGCTGTTTTATGCCGCCGATGACAAGCGCATTCTATTCGGCTCAGAGTTGAAAGCGCTTCTTGAGGGCGACTCCCTCTCGCGCGAAATAGATACTCCCGCGCTGTCGGATTACTTTTCGTTCGGTTACATTCCTGCCCCCAAGACGATTTACCGAGCGGTGCGCAAAGTCATGCCTGGTCGCTACCTCGTTGCTTCGGCCAACGGTCTCCGCGAAACCCAGTATTGGGATCTATCGTTCAGCAGGGTCGAATCGCGCAGTTTGGTGGAGTGGGGAGAGATGCTGCGCCACGAATTGAGGGAGGCGACCCGGGTTCGTTTGATGAGCGATGTTCCACTCGGTGCGTTCTTGAGCGGTGGAATCGACTCCGCATCCGTCGTGGCGATGATGAGCCGCCTAATGGAGCGTCCCGTCACGACTTGTTCCATCGGGTTTCCTGAGAAGAAATACAACGAAGCTGAATATGCCCAGCAGGTCTCAAAACTCTTTTCCACCGATCATTACGAAGAGACCGTCTATCCGAATGCGGTCGAGATCGTGGACAAACTGGCTTGGCATTACGACGAGCCATTCGCGGATTCTTCTGCGATCCCGACCTATTATGTTTCAAAAATCGCCCGCAGCCATGTCACGGTCGCGCTCGGCGGAGACGGCGGAGACGAGAGCTTCGCAGGCTACCGCCGCTACAAACTTGATCATTATGAAAATCGGTTGAGAAGTTATGTCCCTTCCGCCATTCGCCGCACCGTATTCGGTCCTCTGGGCCGCTGGTATCCTGCGCTGGCTTGGGCCCCGCGTGTTTTTCGCGGCAAAGCAACTTTGGAGAGTCTGTCTCGCACGCCTCTCGAGGGCTACTTCAATTCCGTTTCCTATTTCCGCCCTGGCGACAAGTCTCAGTTGTTCACCTCAGATTTCCAAAGCCGCCTCGCCGGGTACGATTCGATCGAAGTTTTCCGCCACTACTACGACCGCGCGGATACCGACGACTTGCTTTCCAAGATCCAGTACGTCGACATAAAAACGTATCTCACGGATGACATTCTAACGAAGGTGGATCGCGCGAGCATGGCCGTCTCCCTCGAAGTTCGTGCTCCTATGCTTGATCACAAATTCCTGGAGCTTGCCGCTGCAATCCCCAGTTCGCTGAAGCTGCACGGCGGCACAGGCAAGTACATTCTGAAAAAGGCTCTGGAACCGGTTCTGCCGTCCAACATCTTGTATAGACAGAAGCGGGGATTTGCTGTTCCCCTCGACGTTTGGTTTAGGCACGAACTGAAGGAGATGGCTCATCAGATTATCCTCAAAACTGAGGATGCCATCCTGGACAACCGGTTTTTGAAGAAAATATGGGATCAGCACCAGCGCGGCACTTATGATCGCTCCGCACTTCTCTGGAGCGTGCTGATGTTTCGCAAGTGGCAGCAAACATTTTTTCACTAAGGCCTACCAATGAGCGGCATCTGCGGAATCTGCGAATC
>Ga0074046_10004064_pt1 | contig 12039 bp, 14 predicted proteins | sample BogForMeECP23OM3_FD_94441 | JGI IMG/M metagenome (GOLD analysis project Ga0074046, IMG submission 94441) | Bog forest soil microbial communities from Calvert Island, British Columbia, Canada - Bog Forest MetaG ECP23OM3 | ecosystem: Environmental > Terrestrial > Soil > Wetlands ...
GCGTTGATGAAAAAAGTCGGCGTGCCGTTGACGCCACTGCGTACTCCACTCATGAAATCCTCGCGCACGCGCTCCAAATAGGCACGTTGGGCCAGCGCGCGCTTGACCTCCGACGCTGGAATGCCCAGCAACGTCGCATATTCGGCAAGATGTTGATCATCGAGCGCCTGTTGATGCGCGTAGAGCATGTCGTGCATCTCCCAGAACTTGTGGTGCGCGCCCGCCGCCTCCGCAATTTCGGCGGCGTGCTCTGCATGGGGATGTACCTCGCTCAACGGAAAGTTGCGAAAAACGAATCTGAGTCCATCGCCCAGCTCTCGCCGAATTTCGTCAACAATCGGGTTGGCCAAACCGCAGTAGGGACATTGATAGTCGCCATATTCGACCAGAGTCACCGGCGCGTTCGCCGGCCCGCGGATGTGATCACGCTCGCCCACCGGTAGGAGCAATCGGGGCGCGAAATGCGTCCTCATTTCCGGTCCTCCCGTTTCGGCGTGAGTTCTTCGAGAGCTGCTAGAATGCCATCGGCGCCCGGATTTACTCCGACTGGAGAGACATAGCTCCAGGCGATCACGCCTCTGGAATCGATCACAAACAGCGCGCGTTCACAGAAACCGTCCTGCTCCCGGTAGACACCGTACTTGCGCGCCACCGCGCCTTTCGGCTCGAAGTCAGCGAGCAACGGAAAGTGCAAGTTGCGATCCTTGGCAAACGCCGCGTGGCACCATGCACCATCGACCGAAATGCCGACCAGCTGCGCCTTAAGACGACGGAACTCCGGCAGGATCTGGTTGTAAAGCGCCATCTGGTCTCCGCAGACGGGACTCCAGTCCGCCGGGTAGAAAGCGAGGATCACGGGAGCGCCGCGGAAATCGTCCAACGAAACCAATTGATCGGGAGTGCTGTGAAGTTTTAAATCTGGCGCGACAGTGCCTGGCGCCAGTGGGCCTCTGGCCTGTGCATCTTTGGTTCCACTCATTGGTTTCAAACTCCTTGCTTACACGCTAGTTAAAATCCCGGCTTCTCCGCATCGTGCGCGTGCCCAATGGCCTGGCGGAGGCGAGGATCCAGCCTGGCGCATTTGAAAATCACTTTGCCTGAATGCACCGATTCTACGGCGTCGAGTGGTACTGCAAAGTCACCGGCGTTCTCGACGTAGATCACAAGCTCGGGCCGGCCTTGCGGTGAGACTGCCCGGACGGCACCGAACTCTTCGCCGCCGTCCGATACGAAGGTTTGGAATCCCACTTCTATTTTTTCTTCCATCTTTGATCCATACCGCGATCGATTCGCTGAGGGAAGTTACTTCGGTCCGCTCGCGGCGGCAGCCAAAGTCTCCGTTGGCAAGTGAGGCGGTTCCATCCACGCCCTGTCCCTATTCAAAACCTAAACTCGGACATATTGATGATGCAGCCCGCCCAGGATTGGTATCGCTGCGATGCGGCCGATCTTTTGGGTCCGGCGAAAATCCGGAGCATCTTTATCCAACGAGAGATGCGTCCGGACCTCATTGTAGTACGAAGCGTAAGCCTTCAGAACGTCGCGCAAGTGCGCTTCGCCGAACACGACGAGGTGGTCGAGAGATTCGCGGCGTATCGATCCGATCAGCCGCTCTACGTGGCCGTTCTGCCATGGCGAGCGCGGCGCGGTAGGATGATCTCGGATCTCCATCGCACGAATGCGGCGGGTGTACGCTGGACCGAAGGCTCCATCGCGGTCGCGAATCAAGTGACGCGGCGCTTCGTCCCAGGGGAAAGCATCGGTCACCTGACCTGCAATCCACTCGGCTGTCGGATTGCGCGTCACGCTGATGCTCACCAGTCGCCTTCGGGCGTGGCGAAGAATGACCAAGCCGTAGAGCAGCTTGAAAGAGATCGTTCGCACCACGAAAAGATCAAGCGAAGCAATGCCGGCAGCGTGATTGCGCGGGAATGTTTTCCAACCCTGGGAGGGTGGCCCCTGACGCCTGGTCATGTACCTCGCCACGGTTGATTCGGCGACCTCGATTCCGAGCATCAGCAGTTCGCCGTGTATCCGCGGCGCTCCCCAAAGTGCGTTCTCCTTGCTCATCTGTCGAATGAGGTCGCGGATCTCCCGGTCGATCTTGGGGCGGCCACCACGCCGGCGGGATTTCCAGCGCCAATAGGCGCGAAAGCCCCGCCGATGCCAACGGATCACGGTCTCCGGCTCAACGACAGTGATCGCATTCAGAATCGAGGGGAACAGTCGGTACAGCCAGACGAAGATCAGTCGGTCGATGTTCCGGAGCCACACTCGAGACCCCGCCTTGCGGCTCAGGACGATCACTTGCTGCCGCAGGACAATGTTTTCGGCCTCGAGTCTCGCTCGTGATTTCAGTCGAGTTCGCGCGACGAGCAGGAGCTTGATTAGAAACTTGACCATCGGGCGTTCGAGTATCACAGTCCGACTGGCCCGTCATCCTGGATTAGGGTTTCGGTACCGACAACCGGGCGGTGGGAATCAAGAGCGGTGGCCGCGTCCGGCTGATGTCTCGGAACGAGAATGATCTGGCAGCTCGGTTTCCAATTCTGGCACAAGCGCTCGCAGAGCTTCCGGAGGAGACCATCATAGATGGCGAAATTGCAGCGCACGACGAAACCGGTCGACCATCATTCAATGTACTCCAGAACTACCGCCGCTCCAGCACGCCGCTTCGGTTTTACGGTTTCGATGTCCTGACCCTTGCGGGAAGAAGCGTTCAGAATCAGACCCTAGAGGAAAGGCGGAAATTACTGCGAACCAAAGTCATGCCCCGAATGCCCGAGTCGGTTCTTTGGTGGCGACGACCTCGCGAATGAGTTCTTCCATCGCGCCGTACGTCTTTGTTGAGCCCAGCTTGCGACCCAACTTGTTAAGGTGGGGGTGCCCAACGGCAGCGTGGACTGCCGCCGCCACTACCGTTTCAAACGACTTCGACGAAGTCAGGCTGAAGCGCTGTATCTCGATCTGCAGTGTTGCCATTGCTTTGCCCCGGGTCTCGGTCTAGCGGAGCATCGAGAACGTGGTTGGTACGAGAATCGTGTTGGTAATTGATGCTTCGACAGGACCGTGTTCCTCGCTTTTCCTCCGGACGTCGAGCCATTCCGGATCCTTCAGGAAAGCTCCAAACTTCAGTTCGCGCTCAGCCAAAGATTCCCATTGCAGAATCAGGAACAAATCGTTGTTCGACTCTCCGATCGCGACAGTCCAGAACCCAAGCTGCTTGATTCCATGCTTCTCGAAAAGTCGCAGCGTATCATTCTCAAAACGTTTCAGCAGAGCTGGCAGGCGGCCGGGAACGCAATGGAAGACTCGTAGCTCATGAATCATTTTGACCCTCTTATCATTCGCGAAAGCGAAACTGTCTACACAGTAAACGTTGTGTCGAAAGACGGTCAGATTGTGAGAACGACCATGCCGAAGGGACGGTCCTCGATAAGGTAATGCAGAGCGTCGGCCGCTTCCGCCAGCGGGAAGGTCTTTGCCACAATGGGCTTGATAGCGCCGGACTTAAGCAGCGGGACGATCGTATGCCAGGCTTCCTCCCAAGCCGCCTGTGGCTGAGCAAACAGGGAGAAGCTCTTGATGCTGGCTCGTTTCCAGATCAGATCTGTGACGTCAATGCTTGCCCTGCGGCCAGCCGAATAACCGAGTGTCGTAAGACTTCCGCCCGGTGCAAGCGCTCCCAGCGCCTCGCCCAGGACGTCACCCGCGATGCTGTCTATCACGATGTCTGCGCCACGACCGCCTGTGATACGTCGGACACCATCGCCCAGCTTCTCTTCTGTGAGGTCAATGACCTCGTCGAATCCCAGCGCCTTTGCCTGCTCAGCCTTGTTATGGTTGGTGGTGCTTGAGATAGCGTGTTTCGCACCCAATGCCCGCGCCAGTTGTGTGACTGCATTGCCGACTGAACCTCCGATTGCTGGCGCCAGCACGGTTTTGCCCGGCTGAAAACCAGCGAGGCTGAGAGAGATGTGCGCCGTGAGATAGGCGACCGGAATACCCGCGGCGCTCACGTCGTCGATAGCTTCGGGTATTACGCAAACGTTCTCTTTCTGTACCGCAAGCCATTCACTGTAAGCGCCATCTTCTGAAAGGCCATACGGCCCTGCGAACATCACACGTGAGCCGACTGGAAAGTCCGATCCGCCTCCCTCCTCAACCACAGCCGCCCCTTCGCCACCCAACACCAGCGGCGCCTTCGCGCGGGGGTGTTGGCCTGAGAGAATGGTATGGTCCAGGGGCGTGACCCCGGCGGCGGTGATCCGCAACAGTAACTTCCCGGCCGAGACTCCTGGTTTCGGGAGGTCAACCAGCTTCAACCCTTTATAACCACTGAATTCTTCTGCTCTCATTGCACGCATATATTACCTGTTCCCGCTCCATGCAGCGGTGAGTTGTTGACGACCTTGATACTGGGTGTCTTTCTTATCCGGCCAGCGAAAAGCGGAAGGAGTCGTCCTTCTTCGAGATTTTGCCTGGCGACGGCAGCGCGAAATGCGTCCCGAACACCAGCACTCCCGAGTCGGCGTAACGCTCGCAGAACGCCCGCCGTGTCTTCTTTGCCATCGGCCCGTCGGTGTCGAAATTGTCATCCCACTCGGGATAGCGGCATTGAATCGGATGATGCATCAGGTCACCGGTGATGACCCCGTTCTGACCCTTGGAGGAGATGCGCACCGCAAAATGACCGGGGGTGTGGCCGGGCGTCGATTCGAGCCAGACTTCATCGGTGATCCGGTACCCGTCGTCGACCAGTTCCGACATCCCCTCGGCCATCACCGGACGAACCGAGTCGTCGACCGGGTCCTTTAGGAACGGGTCGTCCACGCGCGAAAAGAAATCCCATTCGGTGCCACCGATCAGGTATTTGGCGTTGGGGAACGTTGGCACCCACTTGCCGTCCTTGAGCATAGTGTTCCAGCCGACATGGTCGATATGAAGATGTGTGCAAATGACGCGATCGACCGCTTCGCGGGAACATCCGATTTTCTGTAGGTCCTGCAGGAAGGGCAATTGCAGCTTGTTCCATTCGGGATTCGAACGCACCTTGTCGTTGCCGATGCAGGTATCGACGATGATGCGCTTGCCCTGTGATTCTATCACCAGCGCCTGGATGGCCATGCGGAGCTTGCCATTTTCGTCGGAGAAGGCCGGGTATAGCCAGTCACTTTCCTTCTGGACGTTCTCGGCGGTTCCGTTGGGCAAAATAAATGTACCGTCCCAAGGTCCTTCCGACTCGACCACCCGAGTGATCTTAGCGTCGCCAATTTTCCATTGATTCACGCCGCTGGCTTCCATCTTTAAATAACCTCCGTTGATTGTTTGCTATCTCTCGCGTTGAAATTGAAAACCCATGCTTGATTGAAGCCGAGTTCGTCGGCGCGCTTGACGGTCTTCCACGCATCGACGTTGGATGCGAGTGCGATGCCATATTCCAAAATGATCACCCCACCACGCGATCACTCGCTGGGTTCTGTGCGATAGCGGTCATATCCGGGCGCATAGGCGAATTCGAACTTCAGCCCGTCAGGATCCCTGAAATAGACTGCGAAGTATCCGGGCGAGTACGGATATTCCGCGGGCGCGTCGAGCACTGTCGCTCCCATTTGCTTCAAGAGCTCGTACAGTTTCTCAACGTCCGATCGGTCCTCTGCAGTGAATGCCAGATGGTTGAATCCAGGAGCATTCCGATCGTGCAGCCTGTGCGCAAACTCGCCCTTCGACGGCCGGATCGATATTGAGTAACCCGGTCCGACCCACGCTTTGAGCCGCGTCTTCATCGCCTGCTGAGTGGACTCCGGAACTTCGACGCGTTTGAAGCTCATGAATTCAAATACTCTGTCGTAAAATGCTGCCGAGCGCTCCAGGTCGCTGACCGTCAGCGCAATATGACTGATACTTCCGCGAGCCATCACGTACCTCCTGGGTTATTCTTTTTCACGCATTCTTGAACCGAAGGCGAAAACCCCTATCGCGCCGTCTTGCCACCATCGACAGCGAAGGACGCACCAGTTATGAAAGGCGCCTTGTCGGACGCGAGGAACACTATTGTCTGAGCGATCTCCTCGGGCGTCCCGATTCGTTTGAGCGGCACTCCGGCGACCAGGCCTGCCTTCCTTTCGTCAGTGCCAGTGAATCGGTTCAACATCCCGGTCTCGATCGGGCCCGGCGCGACGACATTGACACGCACACCCGACTCAGCCGCCTCGAGCGCCGCCGACTTCGTCAACCCTTCAACCGCGTGCTTGCTGGCTACGTAAACTGACGCGCCCGCCGTGCCAATCCGTCCGTAGGTGGACGACACATTGACGATGCTGCCGTGACCCTGGGGAATCATCACGCGGAGCTCATGCTTCATGCTGAGCAGCGTGCCGAGGACGTTGGTGTCGAAGGTGGCCGCGTAGCTCTCGGCGGTTTGCTCCGTCACCGGGCCGGGCTTGCCTTCGGTGCCGGCGTTATTGACGGCTACGTCCAGGCGCCTAAAGCGAGCCACGGTCTTATCGACCAGGCTGCGCACATCTTCTTCGTGGCGCACGTCTGCACGCCAATACTCCGCCTCAACGCCGATATCGCGAAGTTCATCGGCTAATTTTTGGCCGGCTTCATCGCGGCGGCCGGAGACGACGATGCGCGCACCCTCCCGCGCGAGGGCAATCGCGGTGGCTCGTCCGATGCCTGTCAGGGCTCCGGTTATCAAAACAACGGGGGTGTTCATGAGATACTCCTTATCGGGCAAATCGTAGGGTTTAGTCAGCCAGCATTCCTCCATCCACTGGGATGGACGCACCGGTCATGTATGAGGCGTCTGCGGAGGCTACAAAGACGATCACATGAGCGATCTCCTCCGGTGTTGCGAGACGTTTGACTGGCACGGTCGAGACGAGTGCAGCCTTATTTTCATCCGTATTGGTGAAGCGTGTGAGCATACCCGTGTCCGTAGTGCCCGGAGCCACTACGTTTACGCGAACGCCGGTCCCGGCGACTTCCAGAGCGGCGGACTTGGTCATTCCTTCCACCGCATGTTTACTCGCCACGTAAACCGATGCTCCTGGAGCGCCGACGCTTCCATAGGCCGACGAAACATTGACGATGCTCCCAGCGCCCTGCGGCAGCATCACGCGCAGCTCATGCTTCATGCTGAGCAGCGTGCCGAGGACGTTGGTGTCAAAGGTGGCCGCGTAGCTCTCGGCGGTCTGCTCAGTCACCGGGCCGGGCGTGCCCTCGGTACCGGCGTTGTTGATCGCGATGTCGAGGCGGCCAAAATGCGCGACAGTCTTATCGATGAGGCTGCGCACATCGTCTTCGTGGCGAACGTCGGCACGCCAGTACTCTGCCTCAGCGCCGATCTCGCGAAGTTCAGCAACCAATTTCTGGCCGGCTTCGTCGCGTCGACCCGCGATTACGATGCGCGCACCTTCGTGCGCGAAGGCGATTGCGGTAGCGCGTCCGATGCCAGTAAGGGCGCCGGTGATCAGTACAACGGAGGTGTTCATTGGGGTACTCCTTGGAAGGAAATTAACGGTCAATTGACACCAATCGGTTAAACGAGCTGACTCGCAAATCGCGAGTGCTTTGGCGGTTCGCGAATTGGTCTTCGTTATTTTCAATGAAGTTGCTCATCTTTCTGGCCTAGATGTTTGTATATACAAGATTCGGACCAAAAGTCTCACCCTCCAAGGTTTCAGTGCCCAGTGCCCGCCGCCTTGCCTATTTCGAAGCGCCGGATCAGGAATGCCAGCGGCAGGCCCGCAAGCACGACAATCGCGAGCAGGTGAAAACAATCCATGAACGCGAGCATGGCAGCCTGCTGGTTCATCATGCTTCCGACCAATCCGTATGCCTGATGGATCGCGTCCGGAGTGCTGGCGCCGCGGGTTACCAGGAAATGGCTCGAGGTCGTCACGAACTGCCGCACCGTTTCGTCGGCTGACGTGAGATTGCTCACCAGCACGCTCTGGTGATACTGCGTCCGCCGCTCGAGCATCGTAGTCACGAACGAGATACCAAAGCTGGCGCCCCAGTTGCGGCATAGGTTGGTCAGGCTCGATCCCTTGTTGTTCTTATTCTTCGGCAAATAGGAATACGCAAGCTGACTCACCGGAATGAACATGAAAGCGTAGCCGAAGCCCTGAAAGACGCGAGCGAACGCGAAATGGAAATAGTCGGTTTGGGTCGTCATGCCGCTGTAGTAGAAAAAGGAGAGTGCGGCGATGGTGAAGCTGAAGCCGAGCAGGCGTTTCACGCCGATTCGCGGGACGATCCGCACGACGAACGGCGCCATCAGCGTGACGACCGCGGCGCCGGGTCCCAGCGCCAGGCCCGCGTCCGTGGCCGTGTATCCGAACAGCGTCTGGAGCATCTCGGGAATCAGCACAGTGCTGCCGAAGAGCCCGAACGCGAAGAGGAAGTAGTACAGGTTGGAGATCGCGAAGTTGCGCTCGCGGAGCAATGTCAGTTCGACCACCGGATCTTCGTGGCGCCATTCCCACCAGATCGCGATCGCGATCGCGACGACGGCAATCGCGAGGAAGGTGGCGATGAAGTGGCTTTCCAGCCAGTCGTCACGCTCGCCGCGATCGAGCACGACTTCGAGGCAGGCGAATCCGACTGCGATCAGGACGATCCCGATATAGTCAATTCGTAGATGGCCGCTTCGCCGCGCCTGCTTGCGTTCCTCGGTGAATTCGACGGGGTCGTGCACCAGCCGGCTCGAAAGCAGCAGCGACAGGAGTCCGATCGGAACGTTGATAAAGAAAACCCATCGCCACGAGAAGCTGTCGGTGATCCATCCGCCGAGCGGCGGCCCGATCGCCGGCGCCGTGACGATCGCCATGCTGTAGAGCGCGAAAGCTCCGCCGAGTCTTTCCTTGGGGAAAGTATCGACCAGGATTGCCTGTTCGACAGGCGCGAGGCCGCCGCCGCCGATCCCCTGCAGCACGCGAAAGAAGATCAGCATCCCGAGGCTCGGCGCGACGCCGCATAGAAACGAAGTCGCCGTGAACAACGCGACGCACATCATGTAGTACCGCTTGCGCCCGAAGACGCGGCTCAGCCACGCGCTCATCGGCAGGATGATCGCGTTGGCGACCAGGTAGCTGGTCAGCACCCAGGTGCTTTCGTCGTAGCTGGTGCCGAGGCCGCCCGCGATGTGCGGCAGCGAGACGTTCGAGATGCTGGTGTCGAGCAACTCCATGAACGTCGCCATCGTCACCGTAAGCGCGATCGCCCACTCACTGTGCTTGACGTGCGCGCCAGGTGCTCCCGCAGGCGGCGGAGCGGCTACCGCTGATGAAGTTGCCGCAGCCATACCGTGGGCTCCACCGACATTCCGGGATGCAACCGATGCTCGGGATCCTGGCCGGGGTCGAACTCGATTCGCACCGGCAGGCGCTGGACCACCTTTACGTAGTTGCCGGTCGCGTTCTCGGCGGGCAGGAGGCTGAAGCGGTCGCCGCTCGCGCCGGGCAGGTTCCTGACGTAGCCCGCGTAATTTCGGCCGAAGGTGTCGACGTGGACGATGACCTTCTCGCCGCGATGCATCCGCGCGAGTTGCGTCTCCTTGAAATCCGCGGTCACCCAGATCTCGTCGGTCTCGGTCACGAACATCAGCGTCTGTCCAGGTTCGATTCGAGAGCCAAGCTCGACACTGCGTTTGCCGACGATGCCGTTGGCCGGTGCGTAAATCTTTGTGTAGCTGAGGTTGAGCAGCGCCTGGTCGAGCGCGGCCTTGGCGGCGTCGAGGTCCGCATCGCGCGCCGCGATAGTCTTGAGCGCGGAGCCCGCAGCTTCGCGCGCGGAGTCGACCTTGGCCGCATCGACGCGCGCGGTTGCGTAGTACTGGTCGTATTCGTTCTGCGCCACGACCTGCTTATCGAGCAGGACGGTGAACCGCTGCGCATCTCTCTGCGCCTTGAAGTTATCCGCGTCGTCCTCGCGAACGTTCGCAAGCGCGGCTGCATAGTCCTGCTTTGCCGAGGCGACCTGGGCCACTGCCAGTTCGAGCCGAGCCTTGGCCTGTGCCACTGCGACTTCGTAATCGCGCGGGTCAATCTCGACCAGCAGTTGGCCGGCTTTCACCCGATCGTTGTTCTCGACATGGACCCGGATGACAGTCCCGTTGATGCGGGAACTGAGGGGATCTATATGACCGTCGATCTGCGCGTCGTCAGTGGATTCGTACGATTGCAGATAGTTCCATACGAAGGGCGAGAGCGCTCCCAACGCTAGAACCAGCAACACTACCAATACAACTCGCCTGGATATGCGACGGAACCACGGAATTTCACCCGCGGTGCCGAACCCTCCATCAGCTCCGTCGGGAAATTCGATACGACGCTCGAGATCTTCGTCGGAGTTTTTGCGCAGGGCTTCCAACCCATCGCTCGAATCGGCGCGCAGATCTTCAGCATCGCGCTGACTAGCATCCGAGTTGTCTCGCAAATTGCGACTGCTTTGGCCGTTCGCGAATCGCACTTCGTCGTTATTTTCAATGAAGTTGTTCATTTTTCTGTCCTTAATGCTTGTATATACAAGACTCGGACCAAAAGATTCCGTTATTCCGACGATTCCACTGGTGGCATCCGGATTGCTCAACTACCCCGAGGCCAACAACATGGAAGCTAAGCCGTTTGCGATTAAGATGACGCCGTGCAGCAGTCCGCTGCCCGAGCTTGAGGTTCCGATGATCAACACGATGGTGGCGTGTCTGGGAGTCGAACACAGAAAGTTGAACGGCCTTAATATGCAGTTGGCTTACGGTGCCACGAGGCTCGCCAGCGATCCCGGCGCGATTGAAGCGAATCAAAAGATCCTGCGGGTGTGGGACGAGATCCGGCAAGATCTATGGTCGCACCTGCAAATCGAAGACGGGCTGGTCTCTTGGGGCGAGGCGCATCATGCGATTTCGGGCGCACTGCTCGACACGCTGAAGAACGAACGTCAGGAAATGCGCAAGCTGATCGCAACACTGCGTGAGCTGTCGTCGGGCGTGGATCGCGAGCAAACCGCAGAAGGCCGCACTGCCTTCACGCGAACGCTGCTGGCGTTGGCGCGGACGCTCGACTCACACGTCGAGCGCTATGATGGTGAGGTCCTGCCGTCGGTACTCCGCGCGCTTTTCCACAAATAGCGTGCCCCCGACCGCATCGGCGGGCGACAGCCGGGACAAAAGAATTTCAGGCGCTCAGCTTGCGAAGAGCAGACCTCAACGCAGCGACACTCTCCGCTCCCAAGCGCTGACTAACCTTTTCTTGAGCTCGCCGCCAAGCTGGAAGGCATTTGCGGATCAGCGCCTGGCCCTTGTCCGTTATTTCGATCAGATGGCTTCGGCGATCCCCGCCCCGCTCGAGCCTGAGCCATCCCCTCGCGCGCATCCGCTCGACATTGCGGCTCAGCGTCGACTCGTCCATCTGAAGCAATTCTGTCAGTTCCGAGGGCCTGGCCTGTTTTCGGTTGGCGACCGCGACCAGCACGCTGAACTGGCTCGTCTTCAATCCCGCGCTTGCCAGTGCGCCGTCATAGATCGCCGTGACCATCCGATTCAGCTTTCGGACGCAACCACCGACGCATACTCCCTCGACCCCTTTGGTCTCTTCGCTCATAGTTCATTGTATATGCAAGCGTTCATCGCCTGTCAATGACTCGCTCGGCAACCAAATTTTCCGACTCATGTTTCCTCAACACGTACCGACGGGGCCCGATCGGGCGACATCGTAGTAATAGGCATTTGTCGATATCGGTTGTGATCGAGTCGCCCTCGTGCACCAGCGGCAGCGAACCAAAAAGGACGGTCAATAACATAGTTTGAAAAGAGTAATGCAGCTGTCAACCGCAGGCTGTCAACCGCCGCTTGTCAACCGCCCCATAGTGTCAACCGCCTTGTCAACCGGTTGACAGGCTGACAGGAGAGCAGTACGCATCGGACTGGGTCATCCACATTTCAGTTTCCAGGTTTTCGGAGATGTTAGAGAATCGATCGAAATCCGCGCGTGTGCGCGCGATTCGCGATCGCCCGCGGACCCGGAGAACGTCTCA
>Ga0074046_10004065_pt1 | contig 12039 bp, 15 predicted proteins | sample BogForMeECP23OM3_FD_94441 | JGI IMG/M metagenome (GOLD analysis project Ga0074046, IMG submission 94441) | Bog forest soil microbial communities from Calvert Island, British Columbia, Canada - Bog Forest MetaG ECP23OM3 | ecosystem: Environmental > Terrestrial > Soil > Wetlands ...
TCCAGATAAGGACCATGCGTGCGCAGTTACACTCGACATCAGCTTAAGCAGGACTCGTTTAGAACCTCGACCACCGAAACCATCTCCTGGGCTGTAGAACACCAGTCCAAGCTCATTGCCGCCGCCATCGCGGTCGCCGTGATTGCAGCCGTCGTCATCGGCGGCTGGTGGTACGTGGACTACCGCGATCAGCAGGCGCAAAGCCAGTTGGCGGCGGCCATTGAGAAGTACAGCGCTCCCATCCGTCCGGCTGGTGAGCCCCCGAATCCTGAAATGCAGAGCTTCGCCTCGGCGCAGGAGCGCGCCAAGGTCACCAACGCCGAATTCGCCCGCATTGCCGACAAGTACTCATTTACCCAGTCGGGCCGCGTGGCGCGCTACTTTGTCGGCATCACTTTCCACGAGATGGGCGACAATGCCGCTGCTGAGAAGGACTTGAAGGACGTAGCCGACGGCCGCTCCAAGGAGGTTGCCAGCCTGGCCAAGCTGGCGTTGGCGGGCATCTATCACGATACCAATCGCGATCCTCAGGCCATCGCCATCTACAAGGACCTGGCCGATCATCCCACCGCTTCCGTAGGCAAGAGTACGGCGCAGTTCCTGCTGGCATCGTTGTACGAGGAGAGCCACCAGCCCGACCAGGCGCGCGCTCTCTATCAGCAGATGCAAAAGGAAAGCCCGGCCAGCCCCGTCGCACAGATGGCGACCCAGAAGCTCCAAGCGCTGAAGTAGGAAGCGCCGCTCTTCGCTGTTCGCCCTTTGCTTTTAGTAGATCTTCGCCTTTGGGAACGGGGGACCCCATTCGGCTGAGGTGAATTTCCGGTCAGGTTCTGCGGATGGATAGATTGTTGACAAGTCAACAAGCTTAGCAAATGGTCCAAATGCCCCCAAAGTACTGCCGACAAATTGCACTTAAGTTTAAATATTTCAATATTTTACATATAACTCATTTAGAATCTTAATCTTGCGACATGAATCATAGCTAAATTGTTGAAAATAGGTGATCCATAGGCAGGGGGTCACAAACACCCGTGATGTCGGAATTTCAGTCCGCGATCGTATGAGTTTGAAGCCGATCTACGGTCGCGAATTATCAGGTTCCATTCCCTTGACTCTGCCTCACGTCAATCAACTGTCGTAGCGAAGTGCGAAAAGCGAAGAGCGATTTTGACTTTCGCCCTGCCTGTGCGAAAGTTGCCTCGTGCGCGCCGTAGCCCTTCTCGGACCTATCGCGAAAGAGCAACACGTCCGGCGATTCGAGCTGCCGGGCGTGAACCTGTTTACCGGCAACGAGCTCGATCCCACAGACCAGCCCGCCGCGGCGCTCATCTTCGGCGGCGATGGTACTATCCATCGCCATCTTGGCGGATTGGCGCTGAAGCAGATTCCCACACTCATCGTCCCGCTCGGCAGCGCCAACGACTTCGCGCGCTCCCTCGGAGGCGAGACGGTGGAGAAGGCTCTGGCCGCGTGGAAGCGCTTCTGCGCCGCCGGAGACAACGTCCGAGCGGTTGATCTGGGGACGATTGAGCCGCTGGACGAGACTAAGCCTGATGCACCTGTCGCCTGGCAGGGCGAATCGCTGGAGTCTCTGCACTTTGTTCCGGACGGCCCGCGTCGCGACCTGCCACAGACGCCACCCCAACGAGCGCAAAATCGGCGCTCGTCGGGGACCCCGGAAAAACTGGGCGATCGCATCATGCAATCGCAACTGCGGCGGTTGGACGAGGCTGCGCGCGAGGCCTCTCAAACCACGTTGTACACATGCATTGCGGGTACAGGTCTCGACGCTGCCGTAAATCGTATCACGCTGAAGCAGCCACGCTGGCTGCGTGCGCACGGCGGCTACGTGGTCGCGCTGCTGCAGGTGTTGCGAGGCTTCCGTCCGCCGCATGTCACCCTTTCCGTCGAAGTGGATGGACAGTGGCAAACGCGGCTGGACGAGCCGGGATTTCTGATTGCTGCGGGAAATGGGCCGCAATACGGCCACGGCATGAGGTTGGCACACCAGGCGCGGATGGACGATGGCCTGCTCGATATTTGTTTTGTGCGGCCGCTAAACAAATTGCGACTGGTACGTCTATTCCGAGTGGTCTATCGCGGCGGGCACATCGGCATGAAAGAGGTCGAGTATTTCCGGGCTGCGCGTGTACGTCTTCGCACCGAGCCAGCGACTGAAATCTTCGCCGATGGTGAGTACATCGGCACGACGCCAGTCGAAATTGGGGTTCGGCGCAATGCCCTGCGGGTGATTGTTGGCGCGTAAGGTCGCGCAAACGTCTGCATGACAAGCGCATGCGGTGACGAACGGCCCGCTCGCTGGGGATGAACACCGGGATCGTTTACATTTTTCTGGAACTTATCGCACGTTGTTGGGTCTATACTGTACAGAAGCGATGTCTACGCCTTTAGTGTCCAAACCGGCGGCCCAAAGTGTTCCGCAAGTTGCGCCTCAGGATCAAGTCCTACCCTCATTGTTCGAGGGGCAGGGGCTTTATCCCCAACGCAAAGAGGCCTTTCTGTACTCCTATGCCATCGTGATGGTCTCGGTGGCGCTGGCCATATGGTCGAGCCATTGGGCGTTCACGCATCAGGACGAGATCAAGCAGCAGGTGATTTCGCTGGCCACCGACATCAGCCCGTACATACCGATGCCGGTTTCCAAGAATCGGGCGGGCGGCGGAGGCGGAGGCGGGGATCGCGACAAGCTCAATGCGCCCAAGGGCGCTCTGCCGAAGCTGGCGAAGGACCAGATCGTGCCACCGGCCATCGTGGTCCGCAACGACCATCCCAAGCTGGAAGTCACCCCAACTGTCGTTGTTCCACCGGAGATCAAACTGCCAACGGTCGGCCAGTTAGGCGATCCCCTATCCAAGGTAATTGGGCCGCCTTCCAACGGAACCGGTTACGGCGGCGGAATCGGCAGTGGTAGTGGCGGCGGTGTAGGTTCGGGAACCGGCCCTGGAGTCGGTCCAGGACACGGCGGCGGATACGGTGGAGGGGCCTATCGCGTCGGCGGCGGCGTGAGCGCACCCAAGGCGTTATACGCACCTGATCCGGAGTACTCAGAAGAGGCGCGCAAGGCCAAATATCAAGGAACTGTAGTGCTGTGGCTGGTGGTGGATGCCGCTGGGCGTCCGCAACAGATCCGCGTCCAGCGGCCTTTGGGCATGGGACTGGACGAGAAGGCCATCGAAGCCGTCAAGCAGTGGAAATTTGAGCCCGCCAAGAAAGACGGCCAGGCGGTTCCTGTCATGATCAACGTCGAAGTAAACTTCCGGCTCTACTGACCCGTCAAGTTATAAACCCGCTGGTTTCCGGAGTTACCTCTCGTCAAACTAGTGTCCAGGCGCAGGAGCCGGTTGTTGCGCCGGCGCTCCTCCGAAGTTCACTTTGGGAGCTTGTCTGGCGCCCTCGTCGGTCTTGAAATAAGCGTCATTGCGTGTGAATCCCGACAGGCTTGCGACGATATTGTTGGGGAACAATCCGATGTACGTGTTGTAGTCCTGTATTGTTTCGTTGTAGCGTCGGCGTTCAATTGCGATGCGGTTCTCGGTTCCCGCCAGCTCGTCCTGCAGGCGCATAAAGTTTTCGTTGGACTTGAGCTGTGGATAGTTTTCCACCACCACCAGTAGGCGGCCCAGTGCTGAGTCCAGTTGTCCATTGGCAGCAATTTTTTCTTCCGGGCTCCTGGCACCGATCAAGGCCGCTCTGGCGGCTGCGATGTCGCCAAATACTTTCACCTCTTGAGCGGCATATCCCTTCACTGTCTCAACCAGGTTCGGAATCAGATCAGCTCGACGTTGCAGGACGACGTCGACTTGCGACCACGCCGCATTCACCGCCTCCTTTTTCCGCACCATCTCGTTGCGGTGACCGATGAAAGTGCCGCCCAACCAGAAGCCCAGCACCACCAGGATAACGATGATGATCAATCCAATTTTCATTTTCGTCTCGCTTTCGCTTTGAGCTCTTATGCTGTCCCAGACATCTTCTGCCAGTGGCGTTTCGGCGCCCGTGCATCCAGCTCGTGCGCGACCCGGCCAATAGCGCTCAGGTAGGCGTTGTAAGCATCGATGGTATCGACTGCGTGCTCTTGATTGTTCCTGAGGTTAAGAACCGTTCGCAAAAGCTGAGAATCGAAGCCGAAAACCTGCCCAGCGTGCTCCACCAGCTTCGCTTTATCGCGAGGAGGATCGTCTCCCAGGGCAATAAGAGCATGACGCACCAACGTAAGCACGCCGCTCAACGACTTCGCCAGGACAAGTTTCAGCTCGCTTTCGTTATCAGGGCTCAGCAACATATGCTGTCGCAGCCGCAGCAGAGTCGATCGCAACTCGTGCTCCACCTCCACGCGATGCAGATTCATGGGCACCTGGATCGCGCTCACAATGTCTTCGCCGAAAAGAGTCCGGTGGGTGTTCTGAATATCGAGCAGTTCGATGGCGAATACGTCCGCCGATTCCCGCAGCTCGGCCTCCGTCATCAGCAGTGGAGGTGTGAATTTTTCCTCGTGGGTCCACCAGCCTATCACCGGTGTTAGAAGTGATAGTGGTCCGGCGCCAAGATCACGGAAGACGGCCAGCACATTTACGTCAGAGTAGTGCTCATGAAACTGCCCTTGCGCCGCTGAACCGTACAACACTACGGAGACCAGGTTGTCGCCGGAAGCCGTCTTCAACCGGCCGACGAGTTCATCGAGTTTGTTCTCAGGCTTCTTCATGGTGTCTTTCTTCGTCGGATGCTCACCAACTGCCTCCAGCTCCGCCGCCTCCACTCATTCCACCGCCAAATCCCCCGAACCCACCACCTCCGCCGAACCCTCCTGAGCTGCCTCCAAAACCGCCACCACCACGCCAGCCGCCGCCGCCCATGGGTGGCATGAAGATCACCGGGGGAATACCGCCGCCGCGTCCCCCAAAACGAGACCCGCCACCACCGCCTCCTCTACGGCTGATGGCGCGAATCAACCACGGTATTCCGAAGAAGAGCAACAGGAAAACCCACCAGGGCAAGCCGGAACCTCTGGCTGGTTGACGCGTGGCCGGAAGACTCGGCACCCCGGTAAGTTGAACACCTTTGTCGGCAGCGATCAGTTGCGCCAGGCGGGTAACGCCCGACATCACAGCGCCGTTATAGTCGCCGCTCCGGAGGTCGGGCACCATCGCCCGCCCAACGTCTCCCGCGCGCGCATCATTGATGACCGGCTCCAGACCGTATCCTACTTCGACCCGGTACTGACGCTCGCCGGGCGCCAGCAATAACAGCACACCTCGGCTCTCTTTCTTCGAACCCACGCCTAAGTGCTTATAAAGATCGGCCGCGTAGTCCTCTTTGCTTTGGCCGTCCAGAGAACGTACGGTTACGACGGCAATCTGGGCGCCCGTTTTTTGTTGAACTTCGGTGCAAAGCGCCTCAATCTTCGATTTTGTGGCCGGGTCAATCACCTGGGCCAGGTCGGTCACGTATCCCTGCGGGCGGATGTCGGAAATCTTCTCAGCCTGAAGGCTGCCCCAGGCGAGGACCAACGATAGGCACACGACGAGTTTGACAGGGAGGCGCACCATGACACATGCCGGAAACGGAGGGGTTCGCTTCTTACAATTCACAAACTGCCATGAATTTTACAGCAACTCGTTATTCGCGCTGCGTGTGAGGAATGGCCACCGATGTCGAGGCTGTTGCCTGCGACCATTGGCACGCGACAGGGTCTGGTGCCTGTCGCGTCTCTTTCTTGTCACACACGTCAGCGCTGGAACGGCTTAGCCAGCGGCGCAACCTTGCTCTTGGCTTTATCGGCCCAGTCCGAACCTTTGTCAACCCAGTCGCTGGCCTGATCGCTGAAGTCCTCCATGGCGTCGCGCGCGTCTTCGTACCTGCGGCGAAGGGTCTTGCGCATCTGCTTTCCGGTTTGGGGCGCTAGCAGTAGCGCTATCAAGGCGCCGGCTGCCAGTCCGATGAACAGCATAGTCAAACCACTGCCCGACTGGTGATATTCTCCCGAGCTGGCAAAATCATCCATTTCGTCACTCATTAGGTTTTATCCCTCCTGTGGAAATATTACCGCGATATTGGGGAGAGCGTTCAGGATTCGCCTGCTGAATGTTGATGGCCTTCCCGCAAATATCTGCTTGTTTCCAAGTTAGAGAACCGCCGTTGCTCCGTCGTTGCCCGTATGCGGGACAATCGCGCATTTCCCACGGGCATCGCCGCGCGTGTAAAATCAGGTCTTTACCCTTCGAGCCGCGCGCTTACGAAGTCCCGATGGGGTGTTCTCGCGCTTGCGGCTCCCCCAAAGCAATAAGGAGTTATACGAATGGCAATACCAGCCACACAAATGCGTCCGGGCATGGTTATCAAGCATAACAACGATCTGCATTCGGTATTCAGCGTCGAGCATCGCACGCCGGGCAACTTACGCGCCTTTATCCAGGCCAAGCTGCGCAACCTGCGCACCGGCGCTATGTTCGAGCACCGCTTCCGCTCCGGCGACGCCATCGAGAAGATCACGGTTGATGAGGTGCAGATGGAGTTTCTCTACGCCGACGGCGACGATTACCACTTCATGAATACGGAGAACTACGAGCAGCTTCACCTGAACCGCGACATCCTCGGCGATGCTGTCGATTACCTGATCCCCAATCTGCAGCTCAAAATAGAGTTCTTTGACGGCAAAGCTGTGGGTGTGGAATTGCCGCAGACGGTGGAACTCACCGTGGTGGAGACCGAGCCGGGATTGAAGTCCGCTACTGCCAGCAGCGTCACCAAGGCGGCGAAGACCGAGACTGGACTCGTGGTGCAGGTGCCACCATTCATCAACGAAGGCGAAAAGATCCGCGTGGACACGTCGGAGGGCGCGTACTTGTCGCGGGCGTAATCACGGCCTGATTTGTCATCCCGAGCGAAGTCGAGGGATCTGCTGTTTCTTGTGCGCTATTAACCGCCAATGTCTGACCTCCAAACCCGTCGTTACCTCATCTCCGGACGCGTACAGGGCGTCGGCTTTCGCTGGTTTGTCGAGCGCGAGGCTGGACTGCTCGGCGTAACTGGCTGGGTCCGTAACACGGAAAGCGGCGACGTGGAAGTAATGGCGACGGGCACGCGCGAGCAGCACAGCTCGCTGCGGCGCAAGCTGCAGGAGGGTCCGCGGGCCGCTCGCGTTGACCACATCAATGAGTCGGGAGCGCCGTTGCTGGAGACGCAATCGTTTCGCATCGAAGGGAACTGGTGAACTATGCCGTCGGATCACAACTGTAATGACCTCAAGAAGCTCATCCGCGAGGTCCCCGACTTTCCCAAGCCGGGCATTCTCTTTTACGACATCACCACGCTGCTCAAAGACAAGCTGGGTTTTGCCCGCCTCATCGACGCGCTCACCGAGCACTACATCGACAAGAACATCGACCTGGTGCTGGGCATTGAGGCGCGCGGATTCATCTTCGGCCCGGCGCTGGCTTACCGACTGAACGCCGGCTTCGTTCCGGTGCGCAAGCCGAAGAAGTTACCGGCCGAAGTCCTGCAGTGGAAGTACGAGCTTGAATACGGCCACGATACCCTGGAGGTCAACAAAGATTCCATCAAGCCGGGGCAGCGCATTGTTATCTGTGACGATCTGCTGGCCACCGGCGGCACAGCGAAGGCGACGGCCGAGATGGCCAAGTCGCTCGGCGCCGACATCTGCGGGCTCGGCTTCGTGATTGAACTGGACGCGCTCAAAGGCCGCGACAAGTTGACAAGCTACGACGTGTTCTCGCTGCTGCACTACTAAGGGCAGTAGTTAGGGGATAGTGGTCAGTGGATAGCGCAGAGCCAGCCGTCAGCTCTCAGCCGTCAGCTACGCGCTTCTTTACTTTTTCGGCTCGTCAACCTTCAGAGCTGTCATCCCGAGCGAGCCCGCCGCGGGCGAGTCGAGGGACCTGCTTTTTGCCGGTTGAGTTTGGTACGGATTCCTTGCAGTCTTCGACGAAGGCTTCTTGACCGGTGGTTTGGGAACAGGCTTGGGCCCTGCCGGAATCACCCTCACGAGCGGCACGCCGTTTCTCGTGATAATGATGGAACGTCGCGTTCGGTGTATTTCGTCTATCAGCTTGAGGCAGTTCTTACAAAAATTCAATATCCGACATTCTTCTCGCGCGCATGATCCCCTCGAAACAACCATCGGCAACTCTCGGGTCACACTCTAGCAACTAATAACTATTCACTATTCACTGATCACCCTGCGCCCCTCGATCCTGTACTTTCCTTCCAGCACAATCCCAATCGCCTCCGAGTAGGCGATGTGCTCCTGTTCCAGAATGCGTGCGGCCAGCGCATGCTCGTCGTCGGAATCGAGCACAGGCACGGTCTTCTGCAGGATGATGGCGCCGTGATCGAGGTCGGCATCCACAAAATGCACGGTGCAGCCCGAGACCTTCACGCCATAGTCGAAGGCCTGTTTCTGCGCCTCCAGTCCAGGAAACGCCGGCAGCAGCGCAGGATGAATGTTGACGATGCGATTGGGAAACTGCTGCACGAACCACGGCGACAGCAGCCGCATGTATCCCGCAAGGCAGACAAGGTCGACCTTGTGCTGGCGCAGCGCGGCGACGACTTCGCGATCATGCTCTTCGCGCGGCTTGCCCTTGGATGGAACCACCAGGGCTGTCAGGCCGCGGCGCCGCGCTGACTCGATTCCCGGCGCGTCAGCTCGGTTCGAGATGACGGCAGCGATCTTCGCGTCGAGCTTGCCCGAGGCGACGTTGTCGGCGATGGCCTCAAAGTTCGAGCCGCGGCCGGAGAGAAGGATGCCAAGGTTCTTCATGAGTGATACGCGAATGATACTTGATTGAGTTGGGTCGGCTCGCATTCAGCGTTCAGCACTCATCCAAGACGGTCGGTGCCTCATTCGAGCGATTTTGGCGGTTTTCGGGCCGCGTGCCGGAAGTGAAGCACCTCGATGCGGCCTTCGCTTTCACCGACTCGGTAGTAGACCAAAATTGGGCCCCTGGCGCATCGTGGCTCCTGGCGACAAGCGTCCCGCCCGCTGGGTGCGTCAAGTGACCGCGCTACGTGTTATTGCCGTCAAGTGATGCACCCAAAGACAAGCGTCCGCTATCGCCAGCCGCGCCCTCGGTGCGGCATCGTTGACCGTCCTCATTCTGGATCGATGATGGGAATGCAGTTGAAGTCGGTCGTATTCGCGACGCCCTGCGCAAGCGTTACCGTGAGCTTGTACGACCCAGTAGCAAACGGTCCCACGTTGGGTTGTAGCCCGGGCGAGGTCGCCCCGGCCGCCAGCGGACCTTCCGTGTAGTCCTGAGGGTTGCCGCTTTGCGAGCTGTCGAACACGACGGGATGGTTCTGATCGTCCGACCCCGGGCAGCCCTCTGGAATGCTGGTGATGACCAATAGATCGGTGAATGCAGCGGCGTTCCCGGAGCCAACGTTCTTGGCCGCCCACTGCACGGCGAAAGTGTCATTGCTGTGGATGATCGCGAGGCTCGGCACGACATGCCCCACACTTCCTCCGGACGGCAGATTCAAATCCGCAAAGACGATGTTGGGTGTACCTGCATCGGAGCCCGTTCCGCTGCCGGTTGAAGCCTGGTTGGTTGCACTCTGGTCAGCGCTCGTAGCAGCCTGACTGGACGTACCGGCATCGGAGCCGGTTCCGCTGTCGGTTGAAGGCTGGTCGGTTCCACTCTGGTCGTCGCTCATAGCACTCTCCATGGCGGAGCATTGGTTCCGCCTGTTATTTCGAAAATATGTTTCAAGTTAAACTTCCACTTGGAGTTTGGGTTCCGAGAACTATACACCCGGTTCCTTCCGTTGGCGAGACTTTTCTCGTGCTTCCCGATACCAACGATGTCGGCGCGCCCCGCCGCAACCATCACCGTCAAAGCAAACGCGACCCCAAGCAGATTGCTTTTCATGCCGACCTCCTTATGGTCATAGGGTGGGGCGGACGTTAATCTTGATTAGTGAGGAGCAACTTCACCGCGGAGCTGCTCCTAACTTAAGCAAAAGGGGTTGGCTGGGGGCCCTACTGGACGCACCCGGCTTGCAGTTCCCCGGACTGAAATTCTGCCGTAACAAAACCGAACCGCCCGAGCAGCATGTCCAGGCTGCCATTCAACCCCAATGTCGCGTTCAGATTGGCGCCATGGGGCAGGTACTGTGCAAAGGTCCCACCCGTTATAGTGAGTGTCCCCGCCATGGTCGACTGGCCATTGGCGTTGGTCCCCGATATCCACGAAAACTGGATCAGACCGCTCAACGTGCCCTGTGGAGAGTTGTAGTTGAACTGAATCGAGTCGGTCTGAGTGACATCGAACCCTCCATAAGAGTTTGCGACCAAATAGAAGGGGGCATTAGAAGCGGATGTCATCGTATAGGTGCCGCTCGATTGCAAATCCTCCGTACCGGTGGCATTGCCCTGTGCCAGGTTGCAAGTGCCACCATTGCAATACTGTTGAGGAATTAGCGTGTTGACCTGACTTGTGCCAGTCCCAGTAAAGAAAAAGTTGATCAACCCATCACCTAGATCGAGCTCGTCTTGCGGAGTGGTTGTATAGCCGTCGACAAACCAGGCCGCCGGAGAACTACTACTCTCAGTGAAAACTTGACCTTGGGAGATAAAGAATGTTCCGTCCAGAATGGGGGGAACCGAGTAGTCCTGAGATGAGCCAGTGCCGTTAAGAAACGCCCCGGTCTGAGATATCCCGCTGGAATCGACGGGAACGGCTGGGTCCAAGGTGCAGAAATCGACTGCGGCGTGGTTCTCATAGAACACGAGGTTCTGCACCGACAGATTGACCGAGGGTATCAGGTCGTTAAAAAGCGTGTAAGTCGGGTCGCCCGTCATCGTTCCGCCGACACCCTTGCCGTTGTCGAGCTGCTGGTTCTTGTTATTCCTGAAGACTACCCGCTGAACACTGATCTTGCCGTTGTAGACGTTTATCGCTCTTGCCTGTATGATCACATCCTTTCCATCGGCTACAGTGAAACCATCCGCTGTTAAGACAAAGCTGTCGCCGGTATATTTCACTTTGAACATTCTCTTGCTCGTCACATCCGTGGCAGTAATACGTACCTGGGAATTCGTCAAGAGTTTGCCGCCATCCCCTTTCAGCTCCAGGTAAATGTTGGTTGCCTCGTCTGTGGCCTTTTCCGCGTTAAACTGGACCTTTACGCCTTGGGCGCGCATGGTCACGGGTTTCGCGTTGGCCTGACTCAATGCGAGAACAATTAACGTCGCGGGTAACCTTGCAAGATCCCGATTAAAGCGATCAAACATACCGTATGCCGCCATAGGTTCGTGCAATATTCAGCCTGTGAAGTTTTCATAGTGACCTCCTTTTGGTCATAGGTTGTGGCGGCGATCAGGTTCAAATAATAAGGAGCAACCTTCACCGCGGAGTTGCTGCTCAGGAGCGTTTCTACTAACGCAAGAATCCACTGTTTTCTGCCGTACAACCTTCATCGCGATGCATAGCGGGCCGCCAGCACGCATCCCGAGGGCAGGCTTAGTTCCCGCCCGTGGTTGCGACGGCTGCGTGGCCGCCGATTACGCAACATCATCATCAGCGCCAGCATCGGCCCCGGATTGACCATTGCCGGCTGCCCGGACTGCGCCTTGACCGTGTCCTCGGCGCCGCGGATGACGACCTCGGGCATGGTTGGCGCGTCACCCCACTTGCGGCGTGGAGCCTCGTTCCCACGGCTCTTTTTCTGCGAATCTTCGTTGGCCATACGGCGCAATGTTTCGTGCGCAAACTCTCTTTCCCGCGCCGACAGCACTCGGGTCAGCAATGTCCCCAAGCTTGCGAGAATTCCTTGCGCTTTCATGGCGACCTCCCTGTCTTGCCTCTCGCGAACAATCTCTTTGCCGAGACGCAACTCCCAAAAGCAACGCTCGTGCCACGCGGTGGAAGGTCGATGAAGCAGATGGTCGCGTCGGAGCGTAACCTGTTGCCTTCACAATGGCTTCGGGGAATGAGACGGATAGGCGAAAGCAGCGGCTGCGCCGGAAACGTACAGGAGGATGCGGTTTGGAGGACA
>Ga0074046_10004066_pt1 | contig 12036 bp, 12 predicted proteins | sample BogForMeECP23OM3_FD_94441 | JGI IMG/M metagenome (GOLD analysis project Ga0074046, IMG submission 94441) | Bog forest soil microbial communities from Calvert Island, British Columbia, Canada - Bog Forest MetaG ECP23OM3 | ecosystem: Environmental > Terrestrial > Soil > Wetlands ...
CCGACGCTCGACCGACGTGATGACCTCAATGTGATCCATCGTCATGTGGCTAACCTCGTGCTAGCCACATGTCCTACCCAGCTCTCGCCGGTTCACAAGGCGGCGGATCTCGGAGGCGTACGTTCTGTTCGCCGGACCGCATTTGGCGTTCGACGATGATCGTTTCGACTACGGAGAAAAGCGACAAATCGCTTTCGGCCATATTTGCGGCAGATTGTTCGTCTGCGTCTTTGTTGACCGGGGCTTGACGCGGCGGATCATATCGTTGCGTAAGGCCAATTCGCGCGAGGTGAAGCGTTATGGTGAGAAAATTGAGCAGGGCTGCGGCTGAAGCGATGGCCGCAACAGACTGGGACAAGATCGACGCGATGACCGACGCGGACATTGCGCGCCAGATCGCTTCCAATCCGGACGCCGCGCCCGACATGGCTCCGGAAATCGACGTGCGCGCCGTCCGCCGCGCGACAGGGATGACGCAAGCCGAATTCGCTGCTGCCTATCATTTCAGCGTCAGGACGGTGCAGGAATGGGAGCGTGGCGCCAAGCGTCCGAGCGGCCCCGCGCGCACTCTCTTGCGCGCCATCAAAGTCGATCCCGAGGGGCTCAAGCGGGCGCTTGCGGCGGCGTAACTTGCGTGGCGCCGGCGAGCCGTCCAACCCATTCGAAGCGCAGCTCGTTCCAAGGGCCTATGGTTCCAATCGGTCGAAGCTCATCACCATCAGCGCGCACCGCCCGAATCCCGGCGCGTCATATTCGCGCACTTTGCGGAAGCGCGCCTTGGCGTAGGCGCGCTGCGCGGCGAGGTTGTCGACCGAGGGGCTGAGCCCGACGAGCGGTATCGAGACGTCCCGGCGCAACGTCTCGACGAGCCGCGTCAGCGCCCGCGGTCCATATCCGCGCCGGACGCAATCCGCCTCGCCGATCAGGATGTCGATGTCGACCGAGCCGGCGGGAATTTCGGGCAGCCCGAGGGAGTCGAGCGTCTCCCGGCTCACCGTCCGCCAGCGCAGATAGCCAATCGGCCGGGCGCCCAGGACGATCAGCGCCTGAGCGCCGTCGGGCGGCGGGTTCAGAGCATCATCGACCCAGGCGTCGGGTTCGGGATGCCAGCGCGCAACATGCGGCCTTGCGAGCCACTCGGCGAGCAGGGGCGCGTTGGCCGGCTCGAACGGCGCTAGCGCTACCGGTTCGGCCGCGCTCACGGCGCCGGGCGCTCGTCCGCGATGATCTTGCCGTCGTTGGGCAGCGAGCCGGGGGCGACGAGCAGAACCTCGCCGCGGAGCTTCGTCAACGCCTGCAACGTCGCGGCGACAGCGGCGGCGAGCGCGTCGCTTGCGCTCGCCGTCTCGGCATGAAGCGTCATGACGTCCTGCTCGCCCGTGCGCGTCACGACCAGCCGCACCGCGCCAAGCTCGGCATGGCGCTTCGCCGTCTCGACGATCTGGCTCGGATGGACGAACAGGCCCTTGACCTTGGCCGACTGGTCGGCGCGGCCCATCCACCCCTTGAGCCTGCCCGGCGCGGCCCAGGCAGAGAGGTCGCCGGTGGCGAAGCGCAAGAGCGGATAGTCGCCGGCGAGCCGCGTGACGACGACCTCGCCGACCTTGCCCTCGGGCGCGGGGTCGTTCGCGCCGGGGGTGACGACCTCGACAATCAGGTCGTCGTTGACCTTGAGGCCCGGCGACAGTCGGCCTTCCGCGTCGTCGGTCTCCCAGGCGATCGCGCCGAGGTCGGCGGTGGCGTAGGCCTGCCGGGTGTGGATTCCCGCGCCCTCCAGCTCGGCGCGCAGCGACTCCGGCAGCGCGGCGCCGGAGACGAGCGCCTTGTTGAGCGACGACACGTCGGCGCCAAGCGCGCGGGCCTTGTCGAGCACGATCTTCAAAAAGTCGGGCGGGCCGGCGTAGACGCTCGGCTTCAGATGCGCGATCGCGGCGATCAGCGCCTCGGTGTTGCCGGGGCCCGCAGGGATGACCGGGCAGCTGAGCGCCAGCGCGCCGCTCTCGAGAATCCGGCCGCCCGGGGTCAGGTGATAGGAGAAGCAGTTGACCACGGTCTCTCCGCGCTTCACGCCCGCGGCGGCGAAGGCCTTTGCCGCGCCCCACGGATCGTCGCCTGCGGATTCCGGCTCGTAGACGCCGCCGGGCGAGGCGAAGAGGCGCAAAAAGGCGCTCGTCGGCGCGGCGGCGAGCGCGCCGAACGGCGGCTCGGCGCGCTGCATCTCGGCGAGCGCAGACTTGCGCAGCACGGGGATCAGCGCGAGGTCCGAGGGCGTACGCAAGGCGGAGAGGTCGACGTCTCCGATCTGGCGGGCGAGCGCGTGACTCTTTCCATGCAGCGCGCCGAGCCGGTCTCGCAAAACCTCGAAGCGGGAGTCGTCGATCATCGCATCCTCAATTTCAAGCGAGCCAGCGCTTGCGGCGCTTGTAGGACTTCACGGTCTTGAACGAGCGCCGGTTTTCACCCGCGACGCCCAGATAGAACTCGCGCACGTCCTCGTTGGTTCTGAGCGCTTCCGCCGAGCCGTCGAGAACGACCCGGCCGGTCTCCAGAATATAGCCGAAACTCGCGTAGCGCAGCGCAATGTTTGTGTTCTGTTCGGCGAGCAGAAACGAGACGCCCTCGCGCTCGTTGAGGCCCTTTACGATCTCGAAGATTTCCTCGACCACCTGCGGCGCGAGCCCCATCGACGGCTCGTCGAGCAAAATGAGCTTCGGCTTCGACATCAACGCCCGGCCGATTGCGCACATCTGCTGCTCGCCGCCCGAGGTGTAGCCGGCCTGCGATGCGCGGCGCTGCTTCAGACGGGGGAAGTAGGCGTAGATCGCCTCGAGGTCGCGCGCAATCGCCCGGCGGCCGTCGCGGCGGGTGAAGGCGCCGGTCAAGAGGTTCTCCTCGATCGTCAGATGGCCGAAGCAGTGCCGGCCCTCCATGACCTGGATTGCTCCGCGTCGGACGAGGTCGTTGGGCGAGAGCCGGTCGACCCGCTCGCCCTGGAACAGGATCGCGCCCTTGGTGACTTCGCCGCGTTCGGCGCGCAAGAGATTGGAGATGGCCTTCAGCGTCGTCGTCTTGCCGGCGCCGTTGGCGCCGAGCAGCGCAACGATCCCGCCTTTCGGCACGCTGAGCGACACGCCCTTCAGCACGAGCGCGATCGCGTTGTAGATGACCTCGATGTTGGCGACCTCGAGGATCGGGGTTTGTGAGGGTGTCTGCGCAGTCAAGACCGTCTCTCATTGGCGACCTTTCCCCCGGGAAGGTGGACGCGCGAAGCTCGGCCGGATGAGGGTTTGCAGAGCCGATGCTTCAGACTCAATCTCAGCGGATCGCGCGCCTTGCGGCGCGCCCTCATCCGGCGCTTTGCACCACATTCTCCCAAAGGGAGAAGGGATCACAGTATCACTTGTTGTCGCAGACCTCGCTGCGGTTCGGCCAGCCGGCGTTCTTTTGGGCGTAGGTCATCGCGGCCTCGTCGAGCAGCGGCTGGACCCTGGACGTGTCGGGGCCGATGAGGTCGCTGACCTTCACCCATTTCGACCCGTCCCATTGCTGGATGAAGGTCGCCGAGTGGCTGTTGTGGTCGAAGCACGTCGTCTTGAGCGGCCCGGCGAAGCCGTCGAGGCCGAGCGCCTTGAATCGCGCCTCGTCGAGGTTGAGGTTCTCGAGACCGCGGCGCACGTCCTCGCCGGTGACCACTTTCTTGCCCGTGATCTTCTGGGCTTCCGCGATCGCCTCGGCGATCAGCACCGAATTGTAGACGCCGCGGTTGTACAGCACGGAGCCGACCTCGTCCTTCGGCGTCTGGCTCTTGCCCTTGTCGACCACGAGCTTCTGGATGTCGGCGAGGGCGGGATAGTCCGTGCCCGTGCCGTGCCAGTTGAGCTCCTTGAAGCCCTTGGCGCCGTCGCCGGCGGAGGCCGCGTCCGTGTCGTTCGGCCACCAGATCGAGACGAACTTGTCCATCGGGAATTCGGCCTTGACGGCTTCCTTGATCGCCGTCGGGTTCATGGCGCCCCAGCCGTACATGACCAGCACGTCCGGCTTGTCGCGGCGGATGTCGAGCCACTTTGACGACTGGTTCTGCATGTCGGCAGCCGCGACAGGATAGAGCTTCAGGTTGAAGCCGACCTCCTTGGCGAGCGCCTGGAACAGCGGAATCGGCTCCTTGCCGAAGCCGGCGTCGAAATAGAGGTAGCCGATCGTCTTGCCCTTGAGGGCGTCGATCGACCCGCCGCCGGCGTATTTGAGGATTTCGGACAGGCCGTCCCAGTAGGTGGCCGGCGGGTTGAAGATCCAGGGGAAGATGTCGCCCTTGGCGGACGCCGAGAGGCCGTAGGCCATCGACAGGATCGGAATCTTGTCGACCGCGGCCTTGGGGATCAGCGACAGGGTAATGCCGGTCGACCAGGGATTGACGATCACCGGGTTCTTGGGCTTGACCGTGTCGTAGCACTCCAGGCCCTTCTTGGTGTCGTAGCCGGTCTCGCACTCGTCGACGACGAGCTTGACCCCGCCGACGCCGCCGTCGCGCTCGTTCAGCATGGTCAGATAATCGTGCATGCCGTCGGCGATCGGCGTGCCGGAGCCGGCGAACGGGCCGGTGCGGTAGGTGAACAGCGGCACGTAGATCGAGTCGTCGGCGAAGGCGGCGCCGGCCGGCAAGGCGAGGCTCAGGGCGAGCGCGCCCGCGGCGCTCTTCAGCAATGTGCTCTTCATTCGCGTTTCCTCCTCCTGGTCTTTTCTGGGCCGTTCGGTACGGGAACGGCCAGACGCGCAGCTTCTGCTTCGCGGTTTGCCAGAGCCGCGCAAGACCGTGCGGCTCGGCGATGAGAAAGACGATAATCAGAATACCGGTGATCATGAAGGTCAATTGATCGACTCGCGCCGCCTCGATCGGCAGCCCGATCATTGGCGGCAGCGCCCTCAGCGCGATCGGCATCAGGTGCATGATCGTCGCGCCGAAGAAGGCGCCGACGATCGAGCCGAGGCCGCCGATGATGATGATGAACAGGATCTCGAACGACAGGTTGATGGCGAACGTCTCGGGCTCGGCGGCGCCGAGCCAAAGGAACACCATGAGGGCGCCGGCGACGCCGACGATGAATGAGGAGACGGCGAAGGCAAGGAGCTTGGCGCGGAGCAGGCGGATGCCGATGAGTTGCGCCGCTATGTCCATGTCGCGCACCGCCATCCACATCCGCCCGATCCGGCCGTGCACGATGTTGGAGGCGATCCAGGCCATGACGGCGACGATGGTCAACACGACCAGATAGCGCGTGACCGGCGTCGCGTTCGGGCCGGTCACGTACATGCCGAACAGGGTCGCGTTCGGCGCCTCGATCGCGCCGGAATCGTTATAATTGACGAGCCAGGGAGCGCGCGCAAAGCACCATTCGAGGAAGAATTGCGCCGCCAGCGTCGCGACCGCCAGATAGAAGCCTTTGATGCGCAGGCTCGGCAGGCCGAAGGCGACGCCGACGAGCGCCGATACGAAGCCGCTCATGACAATCCAGATGAGGATGTTCACTTGCGGGAAATAGGTCTCGAGCTTGTAGCAGGCGTAGGCGCCGACGCCCATGAAGGCGCCCGTGCCGAGCGACAGAAGGCCGGTGTAGCCGGTCAGCAGATTGAGCCCGATCGCCGCCAGCGACAGGATCAGGAACGGGATCATCATCGTGTTCAAGAGGAACTGCCCGCCGAAGGCCGGGATCGCGACGAAGGCGATGAAGAGGATCAGCGCGACGCCGTAGCGATCCTGGCGGATCGGAAAGATCGCCATGTCGGCCGCATAGGTCGTCTTGTACTGGCCGGCTTCACGGTAGAACATGTCAGTTCGCCAGGGCCGCTTCGGCGAGGAGAGCGCATGCATGCACGGGGTTCGCGCCATTGTAGCCGCGCTCGCAGAGCGCGGCGGCGCGATCAACGATCGGGCCTATTCCGGACCCCCTCATCCGGCCGCCGCGCGGCTGCCTTCTCCCCGGTTCCTGGGGCGAAGGGATTCGGTCAAATCCGCTCAATGATTCGCTCCCCGAACAGGCCCTGGGGACGGAACAAGAGAAAGACCAGGGCGATGACATAGGCGAGCCAGCTCTCGATTCCGCCGCCGAGCAGCGGGCCCCAGTAGAACTCGCCGAGCTTCTCGCCGACGCCGATGATGAGGCCGCCGACGATCGCGCCCGGAACGGAGGTGAGTCCCCCGAGGATCAGCACCGGCAGCGCCTTCAGCGACACCACCTGCAGCGCGAACGACACGTCGGAGCGCGCGCCCCAGAAAATGCCGGTCGCAAGCGCCACGACGCCTGCGGTGAACCAGACGATGACCCAGATCTGGTTGAGCGAAATGCCGACCGACAAAGCCGCCTGATGGTCGTCGGCGACGGCGCGCAAAGCGCGGCCGATGCGGGTTTTCTGGAAGAACATCGCGAGGCCCGCGACCATGAGCATGGCGATCGCGGCCGCGGCGATGTCGAGTTTTTGCAACTGCACCTCGCCGCCGAGTACGTGAAGATCGATCGAGCCATCGGGCAGGTACAGCGCCTTGGTGATCATCGATTTCGGATTGCCGCCGAACACCAGCTCGCCGAAGCCGATCAGGAAATACGTGATGCCGAACGTCGCCATCAGCAAAATGATGTCGGGCTGGTTGACGAGGGGCCTGAGCACCAGCCGCTCGATGCCGACCGCGAGCCCGTACATGACGGCGATGGTGGTGAGGGCGAGCGCGATCCATGCCGGCACGCCCTTCTCATTGAGGCCGACCAGCGTCAGCGCGGCGAACACCATCATGATGCCTTGGGCGAAGTTGAACACGCCCGAGGCCTTGTAGATGAGCACGAAGCCGAGCGCGATCAGCGCATAGAGGACGCCGCCGACGAAGCCCTCCCACACCGTCTGGGCAAGCAGGTCCGGCGCGGAGATCATCTGCGCGAAGGGGTCGACGAAGATGGCGTGGAATAGGTCCATGACCGCGTCCTACTCCAGAGCCGCGGGCGGCAAGCGCCCCCGCCTCCCTTGTGGGGGCGGGCAGGGGTGGAGGGTCGCGCCGACGGTGGAAAACTTGAGGTTTGCACGACGCCTGCTTCGACGAGCGTCGGCCTTCATAAGGCTGCGAGCGACGGAGGCTTGGCGCGACTCCCCTCCTTTGTCCTCCCCCACAAGGGGGGAGGAGAGCGCCTCCGCGAACTTGGTCGTTCCTGAGCTGCGCACCGTTTTCATCGCCTAATGCCCCAGGCCGAGATAGGCGTCGATGACCTTCGGGTCCGCCTTGACCACCTCGGGAACGCCGTCGGCGATCTTGCGTCCGTATTCGAGCACAAGGACGCGGTCGGAGAGGTCCATGACGACGCCGATGTCGTGCTCGATCAGCGCAATCGTCGCGCCACGCTGGCGGTTGGCCTCGACGACGAAGCGGCTCATGTCCTCTTTCTCCTCGAGGTTCATGCCGGCCATCGGCTCGTCGAGCAGCAAGAGCGTCGGCTCCATCGCCAGCGCCCGGCCGAACTCCACCCGCTTCTGCAGGCCATAGGGGAGGGCGCCGACGGGGACCTTCCGGATGTGCTCGATCTCGAGAAAGTCGATGATCTCCTCGCAGACTCTTCGGTGCTCGATCTCCTCGGCGAGCGCCGGTCCGTGGCGGAGCGCCTGCCAGATGAGGCCGCGCTTCATCTTGAGGCTGCGGCCGGTCATGATGTTGTCGAGCGTCGTCATGCCCTTGAACAGCGCGACGTTCTGGAAGGTGCGCGCGACCCCCTGCTCGGCCGCATCGTGGGGCTTCATGCGCGAACGCGTGCGGCCCCTGTAGGTGATTCGGCCCTCTTGCGGGTGGTAGAAGCCGTTGACCACGTTGAGCATCGAGGTCTTGCCGGCGCCGTTCGGGCCGATGATGGCGCGGATTTCTCCCTTGCGGATGTCGAACGACACGTCCGATATCGCGCGCACGCCGCCGAACGACAGCGACACGTTCTCGACCGCGAGCAGGATGGCGTCCGCAGCCTCCGTCATGCCGCGCGCGCCTCGGGCGCCTTGGGATAGGGCGGCGTGTCGACGATGCGCGAAGCGCCGACGAGCTTGCCCTTGCGGCCGTCCTCGTAGGTGATCTCGGCGGCGATCGAAGCCTCTTCCGCGCCGTTGTAGAGGCCGTCGATCAGGGGCGCGTAGCGCTCGGCGATGAAGCGGCGCCGCACCTTCTGCGTGCGGGTCAATTCGCCGTCGTCGGCGTCAAGCTCCTTCGGCAAAATGAGGAAACGCCGGATCTGCGCCGCCGCCATCATCGGCTCTCGGCTCAGCGCGTGGTTCACCGCGTCGACGTGAGCCCCGATCATCTCGGTGACGCGCGGATGCGCGGCCAGCTCCTGGTACGAGGCGTAGGAGACGTTGTTGCGCTCGGCCCAATTGCCGACCGAGGCGAGCTCGATGTTGATCATCGCGGTGACGAACTCGCGCCCGTCACCGATCGCCACCGCCTCGCGGATATTGGGGAAGAATTTGAGTTTGTTCTCGATGTACTTGGGCGGGAACAGCTGGCCGTTGACGAGCCGCCCGACATCCTTGGCGCGGTCGACGATCTTGAGCTGTCCGTCCGCCTCGAAGAATCCGGCGTCGCCCGTCTTGACGTAGCCGTCCTCGGTCAGAGCCTCGCGCGTCTTGTCATCCTCACGGAAGTAGCCGACGAACATGCCGGGCGACTTGAACTGCACTTCGCCGTCCGAGGCGATGCGCACATAGACGTCGGGCGCCGGCGGCCCGACGGCGTCCGAGCGCACCGCGCGATCGGCCTGCGCGGTCACATACAGGAACGCTTCCGTCTGCCCGTAGAGCTGCTTCAGGTTGAGGCCGATCGAGCGGTAGAAGGCGAAGAGGTCGGCGCCGATCGCTTCGCCCGCGGTATAGGCGACGCGGATGCGCGAGAAGCCGAGCGCGTTTTTCAGCGGGGCGTAGATGAGAAGGTCGCCGAGGCCGTAGGCGAGCCGTGCGCTGAACGGGACCTTCTCGCCGTTCGCGATCCTTTCGCCCCAGCGCTTCGCCACCTCCATGAACCGGCGGTACAGCCATTTCTTGACCGCGCCTGCGTCCTCCATGCGGATCTCAACGCCGGTCAGCAGCGCCTCGAACACCCGCGGCGGGGCGAAATGAAAGGTCGGGCCGATCTCACGCAGGTCGCCCGCCGCCGTGTCGGCGCTTTCGGGACAAGCCATGCAAAAGCCTGCGACATAGCCCTGCGCGTAATTGAGGTAGTGGTCGCCGACCCAGGCGAGCGGCAGGTAGGCGAGCACCTCGTCGCGTTCGGTCAGCCGGTCGAAGGCGACGGTCGAGCGCGCGGCGACGATCGAGCGCTCGCCGCTCAGCACCACGCCCTTCGAGCGGCCGGTGGTCCCCGAAGTGTAGAGGATCACCGAGGGGTCCGAGCCCTTGCCGGCGTCGATTCGGCGGTCGAGGTCGGCCGAGGCGATAGCGTCGACGAGAGCGGCGCGGCCCTTTGCCATGACGGCTGCCAGCGCATGAAGGCCGGGCTCGTCATAGTCGCCGAGCCCGCGCGGTTCGTCGTAGAGGATGTGCCGGACGCGCGGCAGGCGGTCGCGCGTGGACAAAATCTTGTCGACCTGCTCCTGGTCCTGCGCGATGACGACCGAGGCCTCGGCGTGTTCGAGCAGCGTTGCGAGTTCGTCGGCGACGGAATCGGCATAGAAGGGCGCCGGAATCGCGCCGATCATCTGCGCCGCGGTCATCGACCAGTAGAGCTTCGGCCGGTTTGCGCCAGCGATCGCCATCGTGTGGCCTCGATCGAGTCCGAGCCCAATGAGGCCTGCGGCGCTCGCGCGCGTCTCGTTGTACACCTGAGCCCAGGTCCACGTCTGCCAGAGGCCGAAATCCTTGTGGCGGAATGCGGGACGGTCGCCGCGGCGCACGGCGTGCTCCCGAAGGAGCTTTGCGAACGTGTCGCTCGCAACGCTTGTCTCGCGCGCCGACCCCAAGAGCCGCTCCTCCCTTCATCGCGCCGCGCGCTCATCGCGGCGCCGACGGCCCCGCCCGGCGACGCGCGGTCGCTCTTTTCAGTGGCGGGGGAGTATTCAGCAGCGCCCCTCTGTTTTCAACAGCCCGACCTTAGTTGGATAAGGACTTCGCGGCGCCGATCAGACCCGGCGCTGCCTCCGTTCTAGGCCGACCCCAAGCGGTCGCGAGGCTCCGACGTCCCGCGGGCGGCCGCGCCTTCGAAGACCGCCAGGCGAGTCGGCGACACCGATCGGTCCCCGTGAACACAGCGCTAGGGTCTGCCGCTCGCCGCGTCGGGTCCCTCTCCAACCTGCGCCCCGGCCGGCGCGACGTTGCGCATGTGGTCGGCGAAGGCCGCGAGCTTCAGGCCGAACTCGGCGCGCGCTTGCGGGTCGGCGACGGCCGCGTCGAGCGCGACGCGCGCGCATCTGAGCCACATGTCCCGTTCCTCAGCGCCGATGGGGAACGGCAGATGCCGCGCGCGCATGAACGGCGGCCCATAAAGCTGGGGGTAGAGCGGCGGTCCGCCGACGAATCCGCTCAAGAATGCGACGAGTTTTGGCTTGAGTTCGGCGATGTCCGGCGGATGCCAGCCCCAGATGCGCGTGACTGCGGGGTCGCTCGCCGTCGCCTCGTAGAAGCGCTCGACGAAGGCGACGAGCGCCGGTTCGCCGCCGATGCGGACGTAGAGGGAGGTCGTCGGAATCGACTCGTTCAAGTGGCGCCCTCGGGCAAGCGTCTGATTGCGCCCCGTTGAGCGCAGGAGTCGCGGACTTCGTCAACTCCGAGCGCTGGTCCTGTTTCGGTCTGAATCTCCGCTTCCGGGCGGATTGCGGTCACGCGAAGCCGGCTCCATAGGCGCACGCAAGGCGCAAGGGAGTGCATTGCGCAATGGCTCAGCGATTCGGACCTTGCTGGAGGGTCGTGCGCCCCGCCGACGCCAAGGGCTGTGGATTACCCCAAGCGCTGGCGCCCTGTCAGGTGTGGATCGTCGCCGAGAATGTCACACAATTGTAATATTTTCCAGTCCAACCTGGGCGTTCGCACCGCAGGAGTACTTCGTGATTGCTAAATCTTCTGTTCAAACCAATGCCCCTCGTTTTACGCTGCCCATAGTTCTCCGACTGACTCGCGCAATCCTTTTTGGGCTCGGATTGGCGATTGGGCTTGCGGCAACCGCTGAGGCGGCTCGGGAGCAAAATCGACAGGAATTGCAGCCCGCCGAGCGCGACGCTCAGCAAACCATTGAAATCGGTAACGACAGCGGCGGCAACGTCGCGGAGTATGCGTTGCGGCTGTACGAACTTCAGGCGACGAAACAGCAGGTCAAGTTTGTTGGCCGGTGCGATTCTGCGTGCACGCTTTTCCTCGCCCTGCCAACCGAGGAAACCTGCATATCGGAGGGGTCGTACTTCCGGTTTCACGCTCCGTCTGGGCCATCGGCGCCGGCCGCAGACCAGGTCAAAGGTTACATGCTGCATAAATACCCAAAATGGGTTCGCGCCTGGATCGTCGCGCAAGGCGGACTGACTGACGCCCTTGCAACAATGAGCTACGACTACGCCAACAAGTTCATGCGAACCTGCAGGTGACATCCCGGGCAATCGCATCTTGAGGGCGCAGCCCAGTTCGTCTGTGCGGTTCGAGGAGAAACGCGTCGGGGGCGCCGAAGCGCGCCCCCGACGTTCTCATGGCGGCTGTAGCCGAATTCATAGCCGTTTCGTCAGCCACGCCCATGCCCATGCCCAACGCCGTCGCCGCTCGAGCCATGTCCGTGATGGCCGATGCCAACGGTGGCGGTCGCCGTGCTGGTGTCGCTGCTCGTGGCCGAGCCGGAGCCGTTAACAGATGCGCTCGCGGTGGCGGTCGCCGTCACGGAGACCGAGACGCTATGCCCCATGTTGGTGGCGGTGGCGGTAGCCGACCCGCCGTAGCCGGCAATGCCGTTACCGACCGCCGCAGCGGAGCCCCCTGTGCTCGTGCTGACGCCCGAGACGCCGCCGAAGCCGCCCGCGCCGCCGCCTGAGCCGCCCCTGCCGCCTTCGCCCG
>Ga0074046_10004067_pt1 | contig 12036 bp, 20 predicted proteins | sample BogForMeECP23OM3_FD_94441 | JGI IMG/M metagenome (GOLD analysis project Ga0074046, IMG submission 94441) | Bog forest soil microbial communities from Calvert Island, British Columbia, Canada - Bog Forest MetaG ECP23OM3 | ecosystem: Environmental > Terrestrial > Soil > Wetlands ...
ATCGACCAGAACGCCGTTTTCTTCGACGATGCGGACGAGATGCGGAATCTTGTTGATCATGCCTCGGATGGCAGCGTTGTCGGTGACGACCCTACGGCGGTGCATTTTGTTCAAGCCAAGGCCGACCAGCGTCTCGCGCTGATCGTAAGGCCTGCGTATCGGACTGCCGACCTGCTCAATGGTGAGCGTCTTTTTTGTCGATGCGTTCGGCATGGCAATCGGCTCCCTTATACTTCGGCGGGCTGAGCTGGCGCGGCGCCCTCTGCGCCGTCGCGCCTACGGGTTACGATCTCGCTCACCTTCTTGCCACGGCGCGCCGCGACACCGCGCGGGCTATCTTCATGCTTCAGCGCATCGAATGTAGCCCTCACCATGTTGTAAGGATTAGAGGTGCCGATCGATTTCGCGACGACATCCTGAACGCCCAGCGTCTCAAACACGGCGCGCATTGGACCACCTGCGATAATACCCGTTCCGGGAGGTGCTGCCCGCAGGAACACTTTGCCCGCGCCATGGTGGCCGTGGACGTCATGATGGAGCGTGCGCCCTTCGCGCAAAGGAACGCGGATCAAACTGCGTTTCGCAGAATCAGTCGCCTTCTTAATGGCGTCCGGCACTTCGCGTGCCTTACCATGACCGAAGCCAACGCGCCCTTTCTGATCGCCGACGATGACAAGAGCAGCAAACCCAAAGCGTCGGCCGCCTTTCACCACCTTGGCAACACGGTTGATGTGAACGAGCTTGTCCACGAATTCGCTATCGCGATCGTCACGGTCCCGTTCCCTGCCTCTGCTATGTGGTTCTCGCGCCACCAGCGTACCCTTTCCTTTGTCTCAAGCCCGGAGCCTGAGCCGTCCTTAAAAGTTCAAACCTGATTCACGCGCCGCATCGGCAAGCGCCTTGACGCGGCCATGATACATGTAGCCACCGCGGTCAAACACGACGTCCTTGATCCCCGCCTTCAAGGCGCGCAGAGCAAGAAGCTTCCCGACCCCAGCGGCAGCGGCCACATTGGTTCCCTTCTCCAAACTGCCCTTGAGCTCGGAATCGATGCTTGAAGCGGAAGCCAGGGTATGCCCCTTAGCATCGTCGATGATCTGGGCGTAGATATGCTTCGACGAGCGAAAAACAGACAAGCGCGGACGATCGCCCTGCGCGCGGCGCAAACTGCGGCGCACCCGCGCCTTACGGCGATCGAAACTGGAGAGCATGGAGGCCATTGTTCGTTCCTACTTCTTCTTGCCTTCTTTGCGCTGAATGTATTCGCCTTGATAGCGGATACCCTTGCCCTTGTAAGGCTCCGGCCCTCGAAATCCGCGGATTTCCGCCGCCACCTGTCCGACTTTATCCTTCTCAATCCCGGAAATCGTGATTTCGGTAGGCTTCGGAACTGCGATCAATATGCCCTCAGGCACGGGATAAAGAACGTCGTGGCTGTAGCCGAGCTGCAGCTTGAGAGACTTCCCATCCATTGCGGCGCGGTAACCGACACCGGTGATTTCCAGGGTCCGCGTAAATCCGTTCGTCGTCCCCTTCACCAGATTGTCAATGAGTGAACGAGACATGCCCCACATGGAACGCGCGCGTTTTGTGTCGACACGCGGCGTCACGACGATTGCGCCCTCTTCCATCTTCACCTCGACGTCATCGACGAGGGTCAGTGAAAGCAGGCCTTTCGGACCCTTCACCGTCACTTTTTGTCCGTCAACCGTCGCCGTCACGTTTTTCGGGACAGGTATCGGTTTCTTGCCAATCCGGGACATCGTCCAAACCTTCTTCTTCACTGCTCTGGCGGCGGGAAAAGGCCACCAAAAATTGACCCGCGCTAAAACACGCTGCACAAAACTTCACCGCCGACGTTTTCCGCTCGCGCACGGGTATCCGACATCACGCCCTTCGGCGTAGACAGAATGGCAACGCCGAGACCGTTGGCGATCGTCGGCAAATCCTGGACGCTCGAATAAACGCGACGCCCCGGCGTGGAAACACGCTTGATATCGCGGATGACAGGCGCACCATCATAATATTTAAGCTCGATTTCGAACTCCGTCTTACCGCCGCCATACTCGATTTCGGCATAGCCGCGGATGTAGCCCTCTTCTCTCAAGACATCGAGGACTCGAGCACGCAATTTAGAAGCCGGGGTCGAGACCTTCGGCCGATTGCGCATCTGCGCATTGCGGATCCGTGTCAGCATATCGCCCAGTGTATCGGACACCGTCATGATCTTTGATCCCTACCAGCTCGATTTCACCAAACCGGGGATAAGCCCCTGATTGCCCAATTCGCGAAGCGCGATGCGCGACATCTTCATTTTTCGATAAAAACCGCGCGGACGGCCCGTAACCTCACAGCGGTTGCGGATGCGCGTGGGCGATCCATTCCGTGGAAGCTGCGCGAGCTTGAGGCGAGCCGCGAACCGCTCTTCCATCGGCAACTCCTTATTATTCGCGATTTCCTTCAGCGCCGAGCGTTTGTCAGCATCGCGTGCGCTAAGCCGCCGCCGCTTGTCATTTCGCTCGATCATGCCCGTCTTAGCCATAGTCTCTCCTCCGCCTCGCCCTACTGCCGGAAGGGAAAGTTGAATTGTTTCAAAAGCGCGCGAGCCTCCTCGTCCGTGGTGGCCGATGTGCACACGATGATGTCCATACCCCAGATTTGTTCGACCTTGTCATAGTCGATTTCCGGAAAAATGATGTGCTCCTTGATGCCGAGCGCGTAGTTTCCGCGGCCATCGAAGCTTTTCGGGTTGAGGCCACGAAAGTCTTTAACGCGTGGCAACGCTATCGTCACGAGCCGGTCCAAAAACTCGTACATGCGCGCCTTCCGAAGCGTAACCTTGCAGCCGATCGCCATGTTATCCCGAAGCTTGAAGCCAGCAATTGATTTGCGGGCTTTTGTCATTACGGGTTTCTGCCCGGCGATGAGCATCATATCGCGCGCCGCCTGCTCGACCTTCTTGCGGTCAGCGGTTGCCTCCCCGATGCCCATGTTGAGCACAACCTTTTCGATGTGCGGAACTCGCATCGGGTTGGTGTACTTGAATTCTTGCAGCATCGCGCGCCGCACAACCTCAAGATACTGCGCCTTGAGGCGGGGCACGTAGCCATTCGTGCTTTGTGCTGTCTTAGTCATTCGATCGTCTCGCCCGAGCGCTTCGCGACCCGCACTTTGCGCCCATCATCCGTGAATTTAAATCCGACCCGCGACGGTGACCCATCCGCGGGGTCTTCCACTGCTATATTCGAAATGTGAATCGGCGCCTCTTTGGCAGTAATCCCGCCCTCTTGCTGCGCGGATTGCTTCTGATGTCGGCGCACGATGTTGACGCCCTGCACCAGCGCCCGATTTTCCGTCGGGATCACCTGCAAAATTTCGCCGCGCTTTCCCTTATCGCGGCCAGCAAGCACCACAACACGGTCGCCTTTTTTTACCTTTAGCTTCGGCTGCGTCATTACAGCACCTCGGGAGCAAGCGAAATAATCTTCATGTGCTGCTTGGCACGAAGTTCACGAGGAACAGGGCCAAAGATACGTGTGCCGATCGGTTCGCGCTGATTATTGATAAGCACCGCCGCGTTGCTGTCAAAGCGGATCACGCTGCCGTCGGGGCGGCGCACCGGAAATGAGGTGCGGACGATCACCGCCTTCATCACCTGGCCCTTCTTCACGCGGCCCTTTGGGATGGCTTCCTTCACACTGACGACGATCACGTCACCAATGGTGGCTGTGCGGCGCATGGAGCCCCCAAGCACCTTGATGCACATGACCCGGCGCGCGCCTGAATTATCGGCGACATCCAGATTAGTTTGCATCTGTATCATTGCAGTTCACCTTTCAGACGAAGGAGCTTCAGCCCACCCCGCGTTCATTTCACTCGGACGATGCCTGACCGGAGTCTTGGTCTAAGACCACCCATCGTTTGTTCTTGGAGATTGGCGGACATTCCTGGATGCGAACCACGTCGCCTTCATGGAAGGCATTCGCCTCATCATGAGCATGATATTTCTTCGTACGGCGCACAGTCTTTTTCAGAACCGGGTGGGTTAGACGGCGTTCAACCTGAACGACAACGGTCTTGTCGTTCTTGTCCGAGACAACCACACCCTGCAAAACGCGCTTCGGCATTTTCGTCTTCCTTAACTTTGCGCTTCGGCCACGCGCTTCTCGCGCTCAACCGTCTTGATGCGCGCGATGGTGCGCCGGACTTCGCGAACACGCGCCGTGTTGGTAAGCTGCGAGGTCGCTTTCTGGAACCTCAAATTGAATTGCTCGCGCTTCAATTTGATGAGTTCGTCTTCGAGCTGGTCCAGCGTAAAGTTCCGAATGTCTTCGATAGTCATGACCGCACCGCTATTCCTTTGCCGCCGCAATATCGCCCAGGCGGGTCACTACGCGGGTGCGGATCGGAAGCTTCGCAGCCCCAAGCCGCAGGGCCTCGCGCGCGGTATCCTCACCAACACCATCGATCTCAAACATGATCTTGCCTGGCTTGACGCGGGCCGCCCAGAATTCAGGCGAGCCCTTTCCTTTACCCATGCGGACTTCAGTCGGCTTCTTCGATACAGGAAGATCCGGGAATATCCGGATCCAAACGCGGCCCGCGCGCTTCATCTGACGTGTGATCGCGCGCCGAGCAGCCTCGATTTGCCGCGCAGTCACGCGCTCAGGCTCCAAAGCCTTAAGGCCGAAACTGCCAAAGTTAAGCGATGTGCCGCCTTTGGCGTTGCCATTCATCCGGCCCTTGAAGGCCTTCCTGAATTTTGTCTTCTTTGGTTGCAGCATCGCTTACACCTGTTCCCCTAGCCGCGCCTCGTCCAGCGGGGCGCTATGCCTTTTCCCTTTCACGGTCTCTGTGGCCGCCGCGGTCACGATCCCTGTCGCGGTCACGCCGAGGCGGACGCGAATCCGGACGTCCACCCGGGCCGCCACCTTCCTGGTTCTCCAGCGAGAGCCGTTCTTGAGCCATCGGATCATGCTCAAGAATTTCTCCCTTGAAGATCCACACCTTCACGCCGATGACACCATAAGCGGTCTCTGATACCGCGGTGCCATAATCAATGTTGGCACGCAATGTGTGCAACGGCACCCGGCCATCCAAATACCATTCCATGCGCGCTATCTCAGCGCCGCCAAGACGGCCCGAAACATAGATGCGAACGCCTTGCGCACCAAGGCGAAGTGCCGCCTGGGTTGCCCGCTTCATGGCCCGGCGGAACGCCACCCGGCGCTCGAGCTGCTGCGCAATGCCCTCAGCGGCAAGGGTGGCATCGAGCTCGGGTTTGCGCACTTCGACAATGTTCAGATACACTTCCGACGACGTGAACTTCGCAAGCTGAGCTCGCAACTTCTCGATGTCGGCACCCTTCTTCCCTATGAGAATCCCTGGCCGGGCGGTATGAACGGTGACACGGCACTTCTTGTGCGGCCGTTCGATCACCACTTTTGATATGCCGGCCTGACGGCGCTGCTTGAGAATGAACTCACGCATCCGGAAGTCTTCGTGAATCAGCTTGCCGTATTCGCTCTTATCGGCATACCAGCGGCTATCCCACGTCCGGTTGATCCCGAGCCGAAGCCCGATTGGGTTGACTTTTTGCCCCATTAGGCCTCCTGAACTTCTCTGACAACCACGGTGAGCTGTGAAAATGGCTTTAGGATTTTCCCCATGCGTCCGCGGGCCCGGGTATGAAAGCGCTTCATAACGAGATTCTTGCCAACAAAAGCTTCCGCGACGATCAGCTGATCTACGTCAAGGCTATGGTTATTTTCCGCATTCGCGATTGCTGAATGCAGCGTCTTTTTCACGTCCCCGGCAATGCGTTTACGAGAGAAGGTTAGGTCCGCGAGGGCCTTATCTACTTTTTTCCCGCGAATAAGCTGGGCCACGAGGTTCAACTTCTGCGGGCTGACGCGCAGCGACTTCGCCACCGCCTGAGCCTCATTGTCCTTCAGCCGCCTCTCGAATTTTGGTTTCGACATGGCTACTTCCTTTTCGCCTTCTTGTCGGCTGAGTGCCCGTAATAGGTGCGAGTCGGGGAAAACTCGCCGAACTTATGACCCACCATATCTTCCGACACCAGCACAGGGATGTGTTTCTGACCATTGTGCACGGCAAAGGTCAGCCCCACAAACTGGGGCAGAATCGTCGAGCGTCGGCTCCATATCTTAATGGGCGCGTTAGATTTCTTCTCGCGAGCCGCATCCGCCTTTGCGATCACGTAGCCGTCCACAAACGGCCCTTTCCAAACTGAGCGTGCCATCGCTGCCTCTACTTCTTCTTCACGTGACGTGAGCGGAGAATGAATTTATCCGTGCGAACGTTCTTGCGGGTGCGGGTACCTTTTGTGCCTTTACCCCAAGGGGTTACAGGATGACGACCGCCGGAGGTACGTCCCTCGCCGCCGCCATGCGGGTGATCGATCGGGTTCATGGCGACTCCGCGCACACTGGGGCGTTTGCCGAGCCAGCGGTTGCGTCCGGCCTTGCCAAGATTTTGGTTTGAGTTATCCGGATTCGACACGGCGCCCACAGTAGCCATGCAGTCAGCCTGCACCATGCGCATCTCGCCCGAATTGAGCCGGAGGATCGCCATTCCTTGATCGCGCCCTACGAGCTGCGCGTAGCACCCCGCCGAGCGCGCGATCTGGCCGCCCTTGCCGAGCTTTATCTCGACATTATGAATGATGGTGCCAATGGGCATGTTGGCCATCGGCATGGCGTTACCTGGCTTCACGTCAACTTTCTTGCCCGACACAACCTTATCGCCGACGTTCAGGCGCTGAGGGGCCAAGATATAAGACAGCTCCCCATCCTCATATTTGATGAGAGCGATGAAGGCTGTGCGGTTCGGATCGTATTCGAGCCGCTCGACGGTAGCAGACAGGTCGAATTTCTGCCGCTTAAAATCTACAAGCCGATAGGTGCGCTTATGGCCGCCGCCGCGCCGCCGTGCCGTGATGCGGCCATGCACGTTCCGCCCGGCGCTTTCCGAGCGGCCCTCGGTCAGCGCCTTCACCGGCTTGCCCTTCCACAGCTGCGAGCGATCGACCAGCACCAACTGGCGGAGGCCCGGCGTTATGGGGTTATATGTTCTCAATGCCATGGCGAATGCGCCCTTACCAAAGTCTGCCTTACAGCCTTGACGTTATGTCGATCGTTTGCCCTTCCTCGAGCGTCACAATCGCCTTCTTGAAATCGCTTTGCTGCCCCTTCACACCACGGAACCGCTTGACTTTCCCCTTGCGGATCAGAGTGTTAACAGCCGCAACCTTCACGTTAAAAAGCCGCTCAACGGCTTCTTTGATGTCCGGCTTCGTGGCGGTCATCGCTACCTTGAACATCACCTGGTTGCTTTCCGAAACCATGGTCGACTTCTCGGTTACGAGTGGAGCGCGGATCACGTCGTAGAGTTCTTCTTCCCTCATTTGAACCGCTCCTCCAGGGCATCGAGAGCCGCCCGAGTGAGCACGAGCTTGTCCCGGCGCAAAATGTCGTAGACGTTGATGCCCTGTACCGGCAGCACATCCACGTTGGGAATGTTGCGAGCGGCGAGCGCGAAATTGTCCTGCAATGAAACGCCATCGATTATGAGCGCGTTCGTCAGGCCTAAACCACTGAACTTGCCGCGCAAATGCGCAGTCTTTGGTTCAGCTAACTCGGCCTTGTCGAGCACCAGAATGGCATTCGATTTTGCCTTCGAAGAAAGCGCATGCTTCAATGCGAGCGAACGCACCTTTTTTGGCAAGTCGTGTGCATGGCTTCGCGGAACCGGCCCAAACGCCCGGCCGCCTCCACGGAACTGCGGGGGCTTGTCGTTGCCGTGACGCGCCTGACCGGTGCCTTTCTGCTTGTAGATCTTCTTGTTCGGCCCGTTTACTTCGCTGCGCCCCTTCGCCTTGTGCGTACCCGCCTGCCGCTTGGAAAGCTGGTAGCGAACCATACGCTGCAAGATGTCCGAGCGAGGCTCAAGGGCAAAAACATCGTCGCTGAGTTCAACGCTTCCAACGGAGGAAGCGTCAAGGGTAATCACATCGGCTTTCATTTCGCCCCCGCTTCCGAGCCTGCGCCGGTGTTGGTTGGTTTGCGAAAAGCACCGGGCTTCGGCACCTCGTTGGGCAAAGGCCGCCTAACCGCGTCGCGCAGCATTACCCAGCCCCCCTTGGCACCGGGAACTGCGCCGCGGATAAGGATCAATCCGCGATCGGCATCCGTGCGAACCACCTGTAGGTTCTGCGTGGTTACGCGCTCAACGCCATAATGCCCCGCCATCTTCTTGCCTTTGAAGGTCTTTCCCGGATCCTGGCGGTTACCGGTTGAGCCGTGGCTGCGGTGCGAGATTGAAACGCCGTGAGTTGCGCGCAAGCCTCCGAAGTTCCATCGTTTCATTGCGCCAGTAAAGCCCTTGCCGATGCTCGTTCCGGTCACGTCAACAAACTGCCCCGGAACAAAGTGATCCGCAGTCAACTCCGCCCCGACCTCGATGAAATTTTCGGGCGACACACGGAACTCGACGACTTTAGCCTTCGGCTCAACCTGGGCCTTAGCGAAATGACCGCGCTGAGCGCGCGTCACGTTCTTAACCTTGCGCGAGCCCGAGCCGAGTTGAAGCGCGGTATAGCCGTTCGCTTCCTGCGTCCGGTGCGCGACCACCTGGCACTGATCGAGCTTCAACACCGTCACGGGCACGTGCTCGCCCGCGTCAGTGAAGATCCGCGTCATGCCAACCTTCTGTGCCAACAATCCCGATCGCATCGGTCTGCCTCAGTTTCCGTAATCTTCCTTCGCCATGAGCGCCGGAATGGCAATCAAAGCGACGTGTGTCTAGCCTCTAGCAAAAGCCGACCTATGCCGGCGGCGCTGCTTTCTATAACTTAATCTCAACGTCGACGCCTGCCGCAAGATCGAGCTTCATCAGCGCGTCGACCGTCTGCGGCGTCGGATCGACGATGTCGATGAGACGCTTATGCGTGCGCATCTCGAACTGCTCGCGGCTCTTCTTGTCGATGTGCGGCGAGCGGTTTACGGTATAGCGCTCAATGCGGGTTGGGAGCGGGATCGGCCCGCGTACATCCGCGCCAGTCCGCTTCGCCGTGTTGACGATCTCCTTCGTGGAGGTGTCCAGCACGCGGTGATCGAACGCCTTGAGCCGGATGCGAATCGTTTGGCCTGCCATCTGTCACTCCCGAAAGAAGAGGCGCCCCACTCGGAGACGCCCGCTCCTCAATCCCATAGCTACTTTATGATGCTTGCGACGACGCCTGCGCCGACGGTACGGCCGCCCTCACGGATCGCAAAACGAAGCTTCTCTTCCATGGCGATCGGAACGATCAGTTCCACCTCCATGGAAATATTATCCCCCGGCATCACCATCTCGGTGCCTTCGGGAAGATGAACCACACCCGTCACGTCCGTCGTGCGGAAATAGAATTGCGGACGGTAATTTCCGAAGAAAGGCGTGTGCCGACCGCCTTCTTCCTTTGTCAGAATGTAGGCTTCGGCCTTAAATCTTGTATGCGGTGTCACAGAGCCGGGCTTGCAAAGGACCTGACCGCGCTCCACAGCCTCGCGATCGATACCACGAAGCAGGCAACCCACGTTGTCGCCAGCCTCGCCCTGATCGAGAAGCTTGCGGAACATTTCGACGCCGGTCACCACCGACTTCACGGTCGGCTTGATACCGACAATCTCGACCTCTTCGCCGACCTTGATTACGCCGCGCTCAATACGGCCCGTCACCACCGTGCCGCGACCCGAGATCGAGAACACGTCTTCAATCGGCATCAGGAAGGGCTGGTCGCGAGGACGCTCGGGAAGCGGGATGTACTTATCCACCTCTTCCATCAACTTGGTTATGGACTGCCAGCCAAGCTCTCCTTTGTCATCCTCCAGCGCCATCCTCGCCGAACCCTTAACGATCGGAATGTCATCGCCAGGGAATTCGTATTTGGACAGAAGCTCGCGGATTTCGAGTTCGACCAGTTCCAGAAGCTCCGGGTCGTCGAGAAGGTCGACCTTGTTCATGTACACGACCAGCGCGGGAACGCCGACCTGGCGAGCAAGAAGAATGTGCTCGCGGGTCTGCGGCATCGGGCCGTCGGCTGCGGAAACGACGAGGATTGCGCCGTCCATCTGCGCAGCGCCAGTAATCATGTTCTTCACGTAGTCCGCGTGACCGGGGCAGTCCACATGCGCGTAGTGGCGATTCGGGGTCTCGTACTCGACGTGGGCGGTCGAAATTGTGATGCCGCGAGCCTTTTCTTCAGGGGCCTTATCAATCTGATCGTAGGCGGTGAAGGTCGCGCCGCCCGATGCAGCCAGCACTTTCGTTATCGCAGCCGTCAGGGAGGTTTTGCCATGGTCGACGTGACCGATGGTCCCGATATTCAAATGGGGCTTGGTGCGCGCGAATTTTGCCTTGGCCATTTGGCTCTCCGTTCTTCCTCTTTCATGCCGGTCTAGTGCCTAGCCCCGGAAAAGGCTCCTGCTTACGTAATTAACCTCGGTTCAAGCGAATTTCGCTTGAACCTCCTCTGCCACATTCTGCGGGACTTGCGCATAGTGGTCGAATTGCATGGTGAACTGAGCACGCCCCTGGCTCATCGAACGCAGTGTATTCACATAGCCGAACATGTTCGCTAGTGGAACCATGGCGTTGATGACGGTAGCGTTGCCGCGCATTTCCTGTCCGAGGATCTGGCCGCGGCGGCTCGTCAGGTCGCCGATCACGCCGCCGACGTAATCCTCGGGCGACACAACCTCGACCTTCATGATCGGCTCAAGCAGTTTCGGGCCCGCCTTATGCGCAGCTTCCCGGAATGCCGCACGCGATGCGATTTCGAATGCAAGTGCACTCGAGTCCACTTCGTGGTAGGCGCCGTCAATCAATGACACCTTCAGATCGAGCATGGGGAAGCCAGCCAGCACGCCGTTATCAAGCACACTGCGAACGCCCTTTTCGACGCCCGGAATATATTCCCTTGGAACCGAGCCTCCGACGATTTTGGATTCGAACTCGAACCCCTTGCCCTGCTCCTGCGGTTCCAGAACGAGCTTGACGCGAGCAAACTGGCCCGAACCACCCGTTTGCTTCTTGTGCGTGTAGTCCACTTCCTGCCGCCTGGTGATCGTCTCACGATAAGCGACCTGTGGCGCGCCGACGTTAGCCTCGACCTTGAACTCGCGCTTCATGCGGTCGACGATGATTTCCAGATGAAGCTCCCCCATCCCCTTGATAATGGTCTGGCCGCTTTCGGGATCGGTCGAAACGCGGAAGGAGGGGTCTTCCTGAGCGAGCCGGTTGAGGGCCATGCCCATCTTTTCCTGGTCGGCCTTCGTCTTAGGCTCAACCGCGACCTCGATAACCGGATTCGGGAACTCCATGCGTTCCAGAATTACCTGATTGCTCGGATCGCTGAGGGTGTCGCCGGTGATGACATCCTTTAGCGAAGCAATGGCAACGATATCGCCCGCGAAGGCTTCCTTGATATCCTCGCGGCTGTTCGCATGCATCAGCAGCATGCGTCCGATGCGCTCTTTCTTATCCTTCACGGTATTGATGAGCTGCATGCCCGTCTCAACCTTGCCCGAATAGATCCGGCAGAAGGTCAGCGATCCGACAAATGGGTCGTTCATGATCTTGAAGGCCAACATCGCGAGCGGCTCGCTGTCAGAAGATCTGCGCACCGTCTCTTCGCCCGTTTTCACGTCGATCGCCTTGATGGGCCGAACATCGGCGGGAGAAGGCAGATAATCGAGCACCCCGTCGAGGAGCGGCTGCACGCCCTTGTTCTTAAAAGCAGAACCGCAGAACACCGGATAAAAAGCGCTGGAAATCGTGCCCTTGCGGATGAGTCGCTTCAGCGTCGCCTCATCGGGGTGCTGCCCCTCGAGATACGCGTGAAGCACATCGTCATCTAACTCGACTGCCGTTTCGACAAGCTTGCCTTGGTATTCTTTGGCCTTGTCCATCAGATCGTCCGGGATATCGACGTCGCGGAAGCTCGCGCCAAGCGTATCCTCGTCCCAGATCACGCCC
>Ga0074046_10004068_pt1 | contig 12035 bp, 9 predicted proteins | sample BogForMeECP23OM3_FD_94441 | JGI IMG/M metagenome (GOLD analysis project Ga0074046, IMG submission 94441) | Bog forest soil microbial communities from Calvert Island, British Columbia, Canada - Bog Forest MetaG ECP23OM3 | ecosystem: Environmental > Terrestrial > Soil > Wetlands ...
CATTTCCACCGCCCCGGCTGCGGCTGTTAGATTGGTTCAGAATCCAAACCGGAAAGGAGCTTCCTCCACCACCGTCCAGACTCTTCCCCAGGCTCATCCTTCGATTGGAAAAGACTATGGGGATTGGGAGGTTCCGCGAAAGTCAATGACGCGGAATGTTCGCCGCCGGCTCGACCTGCGCGGCGCTCGCCGGCGCGGTCGCTGCCGGCTGCGGCAGCAGACCCCTCGCCGACTGCTGCGCGTACTGCAAAACGCGATTCGGAGCAATGCCCAGGTACAGCGTGGCCACCAGGCTGAGAGCGAGGGCCAGGCCTAATCCAAACGGAACCGGTGTGACGGGGACTTCCCTCCGTGCCTCCCGCATATACATCATCACCATTATGCGCAGGTAGTAGTAAGCTCCAATCGCGCTATTCACGACGCCGATCAATGTCAGCCAGATCAGATTGGCTTTCAAAGCTGCGCTGAAGACGTAGAACTTGGCGAAAAAGCCGCCGGTGATGGGAATGCCGATCAGAGAAAGCAGGAAGATGGTAAGCGTGGCCGCCAGCAGCGGAGAAGTGCGGCCCAGGCCTTCGTAGTCCTCCAAAGTTACGTAACGCTCGCCGGCGTTGGCGAAATGACTCACCACGGCGAACGCGCCAACATTCATGGCGGCGTAGGCAGCGGCGTAAAACATGGCGGCGGAGATCCCGAGGGAGGAATCTTCCGGAGTGGTCATGGCAAATGCCACCAGCAGGTAACCGGCATGCGCGATCGAGGAATAAGCCAGCAGTCGCTTGACGTTGGTTTGCACGAGCGCACTGACGTTACCCAAGGTCATCGACAACGCGGCCGCCACCCAGACCAGCCAGAAGCGGCCCGGAGCATTGATGGCGAACACAACCCGCAGCAGCACGGCGAATGCCGCAGCCTTGGGGGCGGTTGACATGAAACCAACCACCGGAGCCGGGGCACCTTCATAAACGTCCGGGGTCCAGACGTGGAACGGCGCCGCGGCGACTTTGAATCCCAGGCCGACGAACATCAAAGCAATAGCCACGTATACCAGCACCTCGGCTGGTCCGGCCCGCAACGTCTGGCTGATCTCGTCGATGTTGGTCGAACCGGTGGCGCCGAACAGCATGGCCACGCCGTACAGAAAAAATGCCGTGGCGAAGGAGCCCAAAAGGAAATACTTGAGCGAGGATTCGCTGCTTGCCGCTTCCTGTCTGCGGAATCCGGCCAGAATGTAAGTGGAGATCGAGGAAATCTCGAGCGCGATGAAAATCAGCACCAACTCTACCGCGGACGACATCAGTCCCATGCCCACGACGCCGAAAAGGATGAGTGCGTAGTATTCGCCGGCGCGGATTCTCTGCACGGCCATGTATTCGAACGACGTCAGAATGACGACCGCAGCGATAGCGATGACGAGGAAGTGGAAGAACACGCTGAAGCTGTCAACCCGCACCATCTTCGAGAAAGCCAGACCGGGAGACTGCGCCATGTACCAGGTCGAGACCAGGCCGGCAATGGTACCGGCAAAACCGATCAGGCCGAGAGTCTTCTGGCTCTTCTCCTCATCCACGAAAGGATCGAGCAGCATGATGACGATGCCGAACAGAGAGAGAACGAGTTCAGGCAGGATACGAACGTAATCCACGTCTTGCGGAATTGCCTGAGCCAGCAGGATGGTTGTCATTGGCCTACCACCTTGCTCGCCATCTGCACGAATGGAGTCAGCACGGCCTGCACGGCAGGATCAATCGCGTTCAGCCATAGAATCGGCGCAACACCCATCACCAGCGCCGCGACGGCGCAGGGCCAGACCGCAGCTTTCTCGAAGCCGAGAAGATCGGTGAGGGAATTATTCACCGGGCGCGTTACTTTTCCGTAGAACACTCTCTGATACATCCACAACAAATAGCAGGCGCTCCAGATCACGCCCGTCGCACCGATGATTCCGTAGATGGCCCGCGCCTGGAATGCTCCGCTGAGGACTAGAAACTCGCCAATGAATCCGTTGAGCAAGGGCAGGCCCACCGATGCCAGCACGATGAAGAGATAGGAGGCGGCATAAACCGGCATGGGAGAAGCCAGGCCGCCGAATTCGGTGATCTCGTAGGTGTGGCGGCGTTCGTGGAGAATGCCCGCCAGCATGAACAGGGCGCCGGTAGAAACTCCGTGCGCCAGCATCACGAACATCGCACCGTTCAGACCCGCCTGAGTAAAGCTGAAGAGGCCCAGCACCACAAAACCCAAATGGCTGACCGAGGAGTAGGCGATCAGCTTCTTCATGTTGGGCTGGACCATGGCAACCAGTGCGCCATAGACGATGCCAATCAGGGCCAGAATCATGATCCAGGGCGCGTTTTGCCGGGACTGGTCGGGAAACAGGCCCAGGTTGAAACGCAGCATGCCGTAGGTGCCCATCTTGAGCAGAACGCCGGCCAGCAGAACGGATCCCGCTGTCGGAGCTTCCACGTGAGCGTCCGGCAGCCAGGTGTGGAACGGGAACAGCGGAACTTTCACCGCGAACGCCAGGAAGAAGCCTAGGAAAAGCCACTGCGCGGCGGCCGGGAAACCCGGCACATGCGCGATCTGATTACGAATCTCCACGAAGTCGAAAGTGCCAGTGTGGGCGTAAAGCCAGAGGATCGCCGCCAGCATAAACACCGAGGCGATCATGGTGTACATGAAAAACTTCACCGCGGCGTAGATCCGGCGCTCGTGTCCGAAGACTCCGATCAGCAGCGCCATGGGAATCAGCGTAGCTTCCCAGAAGAAATAAAAGAGGAACAGGTCGAGCGAGGTGAAGACGCCAATCAGCGCACTTTCGAGGATCAGCAGGAGAATGAAGAATTCCTTGACCCGGTCGTGCACTGACTTCCACGAGATCAGCACGCACAGGGGTGTGAGAAACGTGGTCAGAACCACCAGCCACAGCGAGATGCCGTCAACCCCCATGTGGTAGTGGATGTTGGGGCTCGCAATCCACTGCCGGCTGATTTCGTAGTGAAAGGGCGAGGTCTCGTGGCGGAAGTAGACGGGCAGATGGAGCGAGAGGCCAAAGGTCAGCAGCGAGAAGATGAGGGAAATGATCCGGATATCCCGATCGCGCCGGGGCAACACGGTCAAGCACAGTGCGCCTGCCAGCGGCGCGAACGTGACCCAGGTCAGGATGTAAGGGCCGAAACTCTCGGGGTTCATCGGCCCACCCCCAGCCAGATCATGTAGGCAATGACCACGGCGGAGCCGGCGGCGATCCATCCCGCATACGAGCGCAGGTTGCCGGACTGCATGTGGCGCACATTGTCGGAAACGTGGAGGGCGCCGTCGGCTGCATCGTTGATCGAATCATCAATTACCTTGCGGTCTACCCCTTGCCACAGAATGTGGGTCGAGCCATCGACCAGAGGTTTGACAAAGAGTGCGGCGTAAAGTTCGTCCACGTAATACTTGTTCAGGACAGCGCTATAGAAACCGCCCAGCGTGTCGGCGATCTTCTGCGGAAGATAGGCCTTGCTGACGTAGAGCACCCAGGCCAGAACGGCGCCCGACGCGGCAACCAGAACGGATACGAACATGAGCAACAGTTCCATGCCGTGGCTTGCGCCTTCTCCGGCAGCACTGGCGGCCTCGCCAGTGCCGAACACGGGGGCGAGGAAATGTTCGAAGCCGTTGCCGATGCCGACCAATCCACCCACCACCGAAAGCACTGCCAGGATCATCAGTGGAACCAGCATGACTGCCGGGCTTTCGTGCGGCTCGCCGTGGCTATGGTCATCATGCCCGTGGGCCGGGCGCGCATGGCCGTGCGCGTCAACTTGATGACCGTGGTAGTCACCGAAGAACGTCATGAACAGCAGGCGGAACATGTAGAACGAAGTGATGAAAGCCGTGACCAAACCAATCAGCCAATAAATCCAGTTCGCTTGATAGGCCTTCCAGAGAATTTCATCTTTGCTCCAGAAGCCTGCGAACGGTGGGATTCCGGCAATGGCCAGCGTGGCAATGCCCATGGTCAGGAACGTCCAGGGAATGTAGGTACGAAGCCCGCCCATCTTGCGCATGTCCTGCTCGCCGCCGACGGCATGGATCACAGAGCCCGCAGCCAGGAACAGCAGGCCCTTGAAGAAGGCGTGAGTCATGAGATGAAAAATTCCGGCGGAGAACGCTCCCACGCCGCAAGCCATGAACATGTAGCCGAGCTGCGAAACGGTGGAGTAGGCGAGAACCTTCTTGATGTCGGTCTGCGTGATGCCGATGGTCGCAGCGAACAGCGCCGTAAGAGTGCCGATGATCGCAACTACCGTCAAGGCACCCGGCGCGCGCTCAAAGATTACGTGCGAGCGCGCAACCATGTAGACTCCGGCAGTCACCATGGTGGCGGCATGAATCAGCGCGGAAACCGGCGTCGGGCCTTCCATGGCGTCGGGAAGCCAGACGTAGAGCGGAATCTGCGCCGACTTTCCGCAGGCGCCCACCATCAGCAGGATGCCGATGGCGGTTAGCAGCCCGGCGCCAGCGGTCTCGGGAGCGATAGGCCGGATCTTTTCGAACACGTCCGCGAAATTCAGCGAGCCGAAGTGCTGGATCAGCAGGAATAATCCGATCAGAAATCCGAAATCGCCGATGCGGTTCACGATGAATGCTTTTTTCCCCGCCGACGCCGCCGAATCTTTCGTGAACCAGAACCCGATCAGCAGATACGATGCCAGGCCCACGCCCTCCCAGCCGATGAACATCAGCAGGTAATTGTTGGCCAGCACCAGCGTCAGCATGAAGAACATGAACAGGTTCAGATAGCTGAAGAAGCGGTAGTAGCCGGGATCGTCCCACATGTAGCCGACGGAGTAGACGTGGATGAGGAACCCGACTCCGGTGACGACCAGCAACATGACCAACGAAAGTTGATCGAGATAAAAGGCGAAATCGGCTGTGAATCCGCTGATGCGGATCCAGTGAGCCAGATACTCCTGATAAGGAAGAGAGACGGACGAAAAATGCCACGCGACACGGAGCGCCCAGGCAAATGCCGCTCCGCAAAAAACCAGCGCGATCGTGCTGACCGCCGTCCGCGAAGATTTCTTCCCGAAGAAGCCGTTGATCGCGGCGCCTGCCAGCGGCAGCACCGGGATCAGCCAGAGATTGAGAGTCGGCGTCATGGTTTGAACTGATTCATAACTTGAGAAGGTTCACCTGGTCCACGTTAAGGGTTTCGCGCGTGCGGTAAACGGCAATGATGATCGCCAGGCCAACCGTGGCTTCCGCCGCCGCTACCACCATCACAAAGAAAACGAAGACCTGCCCGGCCAGGGCATGCCAGTGCGCCGCAAATGCGACGAACGACAGATTCACGCCGTTGAGCATCAGTTCAATGGACATGAAGATGGTGATGATGTTGCGCTTGATCAGGAACCCCACCACACCGCAGGCAAACAGGATTCCGCTGAGCACGAGGTAGTAGGAGAGTGGGACCATCAGTTTCCCTCCCGTGGCGGCACCGGAGCCGACGGCGGCTTGCTCGCCAGCACCACCGCGCCCATGATGGCGATCAGAATGAGAATCGAAGTGATTTCAAACGGCAGCAGGAATTCGTGAAAGAGCAGCGGACCGATGGTCGCGGGAGCACCCGGCAGCGCTCCTGCCGGCACATCCCCCGTTCCCGAATGCCTCAGAAGAACCCAGGCGATCAGCACACCTCCCAGCAGTGTTCCCGGTACGCCGAACAGAATTGCCACCCGGCTCCCTTTAGTGCGCTCTTCCACGCCAGCGTTAAGCAGCATGATCACGAAGACGAACAGGACCATAACGGCGCCGGCATAGACGATGACCTGCAACGCGGCAACGAACTCTGCGCCCAGCAGCAGGTATTCCCCCGCCAGCGCCGCCATCACCGCGATCAGCGAAAGCGCGCTGTTGATGGGATGCGTCTGCGCCAGCAGGTTGATTGCGCCAGCCAGAGCAACGGCTCCGAAGGCCAGAAATAAGACTAAGTGGACGCTCATGAAATCAGTTCTTAAGTTTCTAGTGGTCAGTGGTCAGTGCTCAGTCAAAACCGGGCACCGAAAAACTGACCACTAACCACTAACCACTAACCACTGCTTCTTCTCACCAAGTCACCGCGATTGCCGTGGCGATCACGTTTACCAGCGCCAGCGGCAGCAGAAACTTCCAGCCAAACGCCATCAACTGGTCGTAACGGAAACGCGGCAGCGTACCGCGCACCCAGATATAAATGAAGAGAAACACAAACACCTTCGCGGCAAACCAGAAAACTGGCAGCACCGCCTTGAGGATGGTTGGACCGAAAACCGGTCCGCGCCATCCACCGAAAAACAGCAGCGTAGCCAGGCATCCCACCGTAATCATGTTGGCGTATTCGGCCATGAAAAACATGGCGAACTTCATGGCGCTGTACTCGGTGTGATAGCCGGCCACCAGCTCGGTTTCAGCCTCCGGCAGATCGAACGGGATTCGGTTCGTCTCCGCGTAAGCGGCCGTCAAATAGCAGAAGAAGCCAACGAACTGGCCCGTGAAAATATTCCAGCGCGGGATGAATCCCCAGAAGTGTCCGGCTTGTGCGTCGACGATATCGTGCAGGCTGAAACTGCCGGCCATGATAAGCACACCCACCAGCGAAAGACCAAGCGAAATCTCGTAGCTCACCATCTGGGCGCTGGCGCGCAGACCGCCGAGCAGGGAGTATTTGTTGTTCGACGACCACCCCGCCAGCGCGACGCCATACACGCCGATCGAGGTCACGCCGAGAATCAACAGCAGCCCGGTGTTTACGTCGGTCGTAATCTGCAGCGGGATGCTGTAGCCGCCGATCGTGATCGGGTTTCCGAAGGGGATGACCGAGATCGAGGTCAGCGCGAAGATGATGGCAATCAGTGGCGCCGCAATATAGAGCGGCTTGTAGACATGTGGCGGCGTTAAGTCTTCTTTGACCAGAAGTTTGAGACCGTCGGCCAGCGGCTGCAGCAGGCCGAATGGGCCGACCCGCGTGGGTCCCCAGCGATTCTGAATATGCCCCACGACTTTGCGCTCAAGCCAGACGGTGTAGGCGACTGCGGTGAGCAGCACGACCAGAACTACCGCGGACTTGACCACTGACGCCAGAATGTAGAGCCAGATCGGCAAATCGTTCGTTCCTCTCCAGTCCTTCTGATACTCGTCTTGTTAAATCAATTTGTTAAATCAGTCCGCCGCGACTTCGACGGGCTTTACTTCGCGACTCTCGATGACCGATTGCAGAGTCCGTGAATAACGTCCCAGCGTGCCCGAGCTGAATAGAGTGTCATTGGCCGGGGTAATCGTGTCCGGCTTGTGTGCAGCGCCCGATCCGGAGTTTGCCAGTGTTGTGTGCTCGCTGTTGCCGGCCAGCAGGTTCATGCGCGAGACGTGATAGCCCGGAACCAGCCGCTGGATTTCGTCGAGAATCGCAGTAGGATCGAAGGGGCTGAGCTTTGGCTCCAGCCCTTGCATTTCCAGCCAAACCGCATGCCGGTCAGCCTCGCCCGACTGAACTCCGCGCGACTGGCCCATGTCGGCGTGCGTTCCGCCCCCGAATGGCACAATCCTGCGGACCTCAAAGCCCATGGCGTCGGCGATGCGGACCGTCATTTCGAAATCGGTCTTTGTGCCCGACACTTCGCCGGCCTTCTTGACCAGTTGCACATCGCCGCAGGTATTAGTGACGGTGCCCGACTTTTCATAGAGATTGGCCGCAGGAAGCACCACATCGGCGACCACCCCAGTCTCAGTCAGGAACATGTCTTGCACGACCACGAAACTCTTCGAAAATGCGAACGGGTCGATCTTCCGGCGGCCGATCGGATTCGAGCCAACCACGTACAAGGCTTTCAGTTTGCCGCTCCTGGCCGCTTCGGTCATGCCGGAGATGTCGAGCCCAGGGGTTGAGGGATTGGTCCATTCCTTCTGAATCTCGCTGCTGGCCGTTGTAGGGTGGTAGCCAGGCAACAGGTCGGGATAGAGACCCATATCCGCCGCGCCACGTGAGTTGGCGTAGTCGGCAAGACAAATGAACTTGGCGCCGGAAATGGCGGAACCGAAGGAAACCAGACTGGCCACGGCATCGCCCCGGATCTCTGAACCGAAAATGATCAGCAGATTCTGTTCTGACCGCAACTTGTCGCGCAGCGCGATCCACTGGTTGTGTGGGGACGGGCGCTCCCGCCCGTCCTGCCCGGGAGAGCCGCTTGCGTCCACACGGGCGGTTAGGGCGTCCAGGGTGCTATCGTCGCCCGCCAGGAAGCCGGCAACTTTGCCTTCCGTTCCCGCCGGAATTTGCATGAAACTAGTCGCCTGCCGTCGCAGCTTGATGGGTTGCGAGTTAATCGCGTAGAACCTGGCGCGGTGGAGGCGCACGTTGTTGCGAATCTGCCAGGCCAGTAGCGGATGCTGCTGGGTGGGATCGTTGCCGATCAGTAGGATTGCCGGAGCATTGTAGGGATCCGCCATGGTGGCAGTTGCTTCGGATTTGCCACGCAGCGCCGCGGCCAGGGCAGGGAAGTCGGCTGTGCGGTGATGGTCAACGTTATTGGTCTTCAACACCACGCGAGCGAATTTCGAGAGCAGGTACGTTTCTTCGTTTGTCGTGCGCGTTGAGCCGATGACGCCGATTGCTTCGCCTCCATCTTTGTCACGAACTTCGGCAAATCGTTTGCCCACCAACTCGAAGGCCTCCTCCCAGGTGGAGGGCGTCAGCTTGCCGTTCTTGCGGATGAGCGGCTGGGTCAGGCGTTCTTCGTGATTGGCGAAATCGAAGGCATAGCGGCCTTTGATGCAGAGGAAGTCGCCGTTGGTGCCGCTCTTGTCGCGGTTGTCACCGCGAACAATCTCCATGCCGGTGTCAGAGCGCCGCACGCCCAGCGTGGTTTTGCAACCGTCCCCGCAATGGGTGCAGACGGTGCCTACGTGTTTCATTTCCCACGGGCGCGTCTTATAGCGGTAGGCACCGGAAGTGAGCGCGCCCACGGGGCAAATGTCAATGCACATGCCGCACTCTTCGCACTCCAAATGATCTTCTTTATTCGGAGCGATGATCGAACTGACCCCGCGGTTCTGCACGCCCAGCGCCCAGACGTCCATGCCCTCGCCGCAGACTCGCACGCAGCGGTAGCAGAGAATGCAGCGCGGCCGGTCGAAGAAGACCACGGGAGACCACTGCTGCTCGTCCTTGTGGTTCTTCGCCTCCATGAATTTCGATTCGGCGGCGCCGTAGGTGAAGGTCATGTCCTGCAACTCGCACTCGCCGCCGGCGTCGCAAACCGGGCAATCGAGTGGATGGTTGCCGAGCAGCATTTCCAGCATGGACTTGCGCGCCTGCTTGACCTCATCACTGTTGGTCGAGACGACCATGCCTTCGCTGATGACCGTGGTGCACGCCGTCTGCAGCTTGGGCATCTTCTCGATCTTCACCAAACACATGCGGCAGGCGCCTTGCAGCGAGAGGTTGGGGTAGTAGCAGAACGAGGGCACTTCGATGCCCACCCTCTTGCAGGCCTCAATGAGGAGCGTGCCCGCGGGAGCGGTAAATTTCTTGCCGTCGACAGTGAGAGTTACATCAGGCATTAGTGCGCCATCACCGGAAATTGTTCCACCGCGCCTTCTTTCTCGTACGGGCACGGCCTGCCTTCCAGGTGATCCTCAAATTCTTTGCGGAACTTTTTCACAAACGCGATCGTCGGCATCGCGGCCGCATCGCCCAGCGGACAGAACGTCCGCCCGAGCATGTTCTCTGCCAGGTACTGCATGTTGTCGATGTCTTTCTTCAATCCACCGCCGGCGTGGAACCGAATCAGCGTTTTCTTCAGCCAGTCGGTGCCTTCACGGCACGGGATGCACCAGCCGCAGCTTTCATGCTGATAGAACTTCATAGTGCGCAAGGCGAACTTCACGATACACTGCGCATCGTCAATCACGACCACACCACCCGACCCCAGCATGGAGCCGGCCTTGGCGACGGAATCGAAATCCATGGCGACGTCGATTTCGTTGGCGGTGAGACACGGGCATGACGATCCGCCGGGCACGACCGCCTTCAACTTGCGTCCATTGGGTATGCCGCCGCCAACTTCGTAGAGCATCTTCTTCAAGTTATAGCCCATGGGCAATTCGTAGACGCCCGGCTTGGCGATGTTGCCGCTCAGGCAAAACAGGCGCGTGCCGCCATTCTTCGGGGTGCCCAGCTTGGCGTACCATTCCGCGCCGCCAAGAATAATGTGCGGTACGTTAGCCAGCGTCTCGGCATTGTTAATGACGGTCGGCCCGCCCCACAGACCGACCACGGCCGGAAACGGCGGCCGGATGCGGGGAACGCCGCGCTTGCCCTCGAGCGATTCCATCAGCGCCGATTCTTCGCCGACTTCGTAGGCACCGGCGCCGCCGTGCCAATAAACGTCGAAATCGCGGCCACTGCCGAAGATATTCTTGCCGAGAAATCCTTTGGCGTAGGCATCGCGGATCGCCTTCTGCATGATGACCGACAGGTATCGATACTCACCGCGGATGTAGATGTAGCCGCTCTTCGCGCCGACGGCCAATCCGGCGATCACCACGCCCTCAATCACGGAGTGGGGATCATGCTCGAAGATAAGCCGGTCCTTGCAGGTTCCCGGCTCGCTCTCGTCGCCATTGCAAAGAACATACTTCGGCTTCGCCGACTGCTTGGGAACGAACGACCATTTCATCCCGGCGGAGAATCCTGCGCCCCCGCGGCCGCGCAAGGCCGAGTTCTTGACCTCATTAATGATGGCGTCCGGTTCCATCGCCAGCGCCTTCTGCGCAGCCTTGTAGCCGTCCAGTTCGAGATAGCGGTCAATGCTGGTCGCACCCAGCCCAAAGCGCCGGGAGACGACTTTTACCTCGTCGGGATGGGAAACCAAATCAGCCATGAACAAATTGTTGATTGATGATTTTTGATTGTTGATTGAAAACCGCTCGCGCAAAGGTTTTTCAATCAACAATCATCAATCAACAATCAGAAATTGCCTCACTGCGTTCCCTTCTTCTTGTACTCGTCGAGAATCTGATCCATCTTTTCAGGCGTGAGGTTCTCGTGAAAATCGTAATTGACCTGCGCGGCCGGAGCCCAGCTGCAGGCGCCAATGCACTCCACTTCTTCCAGCGTGAACAGGCCGTCGGGCGTAGTTTGTTTGTGGCCGATGCCCAACTTCTTCGCGCAATGATGAAGAATCTCCTCGCCGCCGCGCACCATGCAACTGATATTGGTGCAGACCTGCACGTTGAACCTGCCGCGCGGCTTGGTCGTCAGCATAGAGTAATAGCTGATCACGTTCCGCACTTCGAGTTCGGTCAGGTCGAGGCGCGAGGCGATTTCGCCGATCACTTCGTCGCTCAAGTATCCAACCTCATCCTGCGCGTAGAGCAGCGTCGGGACAAGCGCAGAGCGCCTGGTTGGATAGTGCGTCACCATCTCGGCGAAGCGTTGCTCGAATTCGTCTGAAAACTTCATAGGAAATTGAGTGATTGAGTGATCGGGCGATTTTGCCATTGAAAACTCATGCTGCATGCCTTGCGGTACGTTGCGAGGCCGCAAAAATCGCCGTCAGTTCATTCGCTTCTCTAAGGAGTTCCTCCGTCTTCGCCAACGGCACAATTCCAGACTCCGTCATCAGTTCTAGCTGCTCTGGCTGACTGCTCACAGCCACCGCCTTCAAATCACCCAATGACCCGATGGCTCAATTACTCAATTCCTCACCGGTCAATTTCCCCCAGCACGATGTCAATGCTGCCGATCGCGGCCACTACATCGGCCAGCAGCCGTCCCTCGCACATTTTTGCCAAAGTCTGCAGATTGGCGAAACACGCAGCGCGCATGTGCACGCGGTACGGCTTTGCCGTGCCGTCGCTCACGATGTAGTAGCCCATCTCTCCACGCGGCGATTCGACCGCCTGATAGACCTCGCCGGCCGGCACCGCGAATCCCTCGGTGATTATCTTAAAGTGATAGATGAGCGACTCCATCTGAGTCTTCATCTTCTCGCGGTCGGGCAGCACGA
>Ga0074046_10004069_pt1 | contig 12032 bp, 11 predicted proteins | sample BogForMeECP23OM3_FD_94441 | JGI IMG/M metagenome (GOLD analysis project Ga0074046, IMG submission 94441) | Bog forest soil microbial communities from Calvert Island, British Columbia, Canada - Bog Forest MetaG ECP23OM3 | ecosystem: Environmental > Terrestrial > Soil > Wetlands ...
ACAGCTGGATCTGGTCGGCGGCGGCCACGACTTCGCCGTAGCCGTAGTTGATTTCAAACTGCGAAGGCGCAACTTCCGGATGGTCTTTCTCGTTCTGGAAACCCATCGCACGCTGCACTTCCGCGGTTGTGTCGATGAAGGTGCGCAGCGGGTCACCGGGCAGAGAATGGTAGTAGCCGCCGGTATTGACGTACTCGAACTTGCCGGTTTCGTGGTAGCGGCGCTCGGCCTCGGGCCCCTGGAAGAGGAAGCCCTCGATTTCATTGGCGGCGTTGAGGGTGTAGCCGTGCTTTTTGTGCAGTCCGTTGGCAAAGAGCTTCAGCATGCTGCGGATGTCCGCGGTGTAGGGTTTGCCGTCTTTATCAATGACCTCGCCAAAGACGAGCACCTTGCCGGGGCCGAACACATCGGCCGGCGCCCAGTAGAAAGCGGCCCAGTCAATGCCCAAACGCAGATCGCTTTCGCGCTGCGCGGTGAAGCCGCGGATCGACGAACCGTCAAACGTCAGGTTGTCGTGGCTCTTGAGCAGGAATTTCTTATCATAGTCGAGCATGTGCAGACGGCCTTCGAGGTCGCTGAACATCACGGTCACGGCCTTGATGCGCGCTTCGTCCGTGAGGTACTTCAGCCGCTCTTCCTGGATTTTGTGAGGAGCCGTGCGGTCCAGGCGCTGCTTCTTCGCCTGCAGGTTCATTGCTTCCAGTTCGTCGTAGGGGATCGCCAGAAAGTTCCGCAATTCAGTTGACATGCCTCTCCTTGTTAGTTTGCTGCCCAGGAATCGGAATTGAACAACCCGGTACCGAGATAGGCTATCGCGTAAGGCGCAACCATACAAATAGAAATCGGTTATAGGAACGATTAGCGGCGGTTATCTTATCCGCTTTCCCGATTTGCATCAGGGATGGTGCAGAAAGCGGCTTCGAGCTTCGGGCTGCGAGCTTTGAGCAACCCGGGACCTGATCGCTCGTAGCCCGCAGCTCGTAGCTCGATTTATTTCCGGTCGTGAAATAATCGAATCCGAGGAAATGCACTTGAGCTGCACGATTTGTGAAGAACGAAAAGAAAAGCGGTTTTGCCCGGCGGTGCACGGGAGAATCTGCCCGCAGTGCTGCGGCGAGCAGCGCGAGCGAACGCTGGACTGCCCGAGCGACTGCGCTTATCTTTTGCAGGCACGACAGCAGGCGCGCGGGCACGCGACAGCAAACAACCAGCGGCCGGACGAACGGGATCGCGAGGCTTTGTTTCCGGAGGTTGAGATCCCCGAGCAGTTTCTCTACGAGCGCGAGGAACTGATCCTCGGACTCAGCTTCGCCCTGGCGAAGAGCGCCCGCGCCAGTCGTTCGCTCGGGGATCATTCCCTCACAGACCGCGATCTGATTGCGGCGGTCAGTTCGCTCGCGAAGAGCTACCAAACGCTAGTGAATTCCAGCCTCATCTACGAACCGCAGACCACGAACCTGGCGCACCAGAGCATCGCCCGCGAAATCGAGACCATGGTCAGCGAGTTTCGCGAGGCCGAGCGGCAACATATCGGCCAAACGCGGCTGCGGGATTCCGACGTGCTGAAGGCGCTGGTGTTCCTCTTGCGCATGGGCTTCGGACGCACCTCCGGCAGGCCGAAGTCGCGCGCGTTCGTCGATTTCCTGCTGGCGCAGTTCCCGGAGAAGCACTCGGCGATCGCGGGCCCGGAAGAGGCCAGCAGCCGGATCGTCATTCCATAGCCATCACCGTTCCCGCAGCGACGGCCACCCTCAACCGTCCAGCGGCGAAGCGCCGTTTCTACCCATCTTGTGTGGTGCTTTCCCGACTCGACCCTGTGTTCTCTGTGGTTAAGAAAATCTCTACCACAGAGGGCACAGAGGAAGGCCGGACAGCCGAGGGCGGCCGTCGCTACGTGAGCCGTGGGAAAATTCAGAGGCGGCGGACCGTCTGTCCGGGAGCCAGCGCCGCCAGAAGTTCTTGCGCTGTTTTCCCGAGTTCGGGGTGGCTTGCCTCGGGAGCGATTTCGACCAGCGGTTCCAGAACAAACCGCCGTCGGTGCATTTCCGGATGCGGAATCTTCAAGCCGGGCTCATCCACAACGCGATCCCCAAACAACACCACGTCGATATCGATCTTGCGCGGGCCTTTCTTACTCATGCGGAGACGACCCATGACGGCTTCGACCCGCAACGCGAATTGGAGCAATTCTCTCGGCGTCTTATCGGTTTCAATCGCCGCCACGCAGTTCAGAAACCAGGGCTGGCCGGGAACGTCTACCGGCTGCGTTTCATACAAGGCGGAGACGGCCAGCAAGTGGCCGACTGTGTCCAGTTGCGCGACCGCCGCGCGCAGGTTGGCCGCACGATCTCCGAGGTTCGATCCGAGCGACAGGTAAGCGGTTTCGCGCACCCGGTTAGTTTGGCTGCGAAGGGCGCGAAAATCCAGAAAAAACTGGCCAAGGCTGCCGATTTTCCACAGTGCCGAAGGAATCTGTTTGCGTAGTACCTTCGCCCGGTACCTAGGTCACTTTCTTAACTCGCCGGGTATCGCTAGCATCGAAGATGCCATGAACCTGGACTCTCTTCTCGTCAGCCGGGACTCCGCTTTGCTGGGCGTGCTGCGTCCGGCGCTGGAGAAGCTCTCGGTCGATATCGAGGTCTGCATCGGGTCCCAGGCGGGCAACAGCATGCTGGCGAAGCGTAAGTTCGATGCGGTCATCGTCGACTGCGACGATCTACAGAATGGCTTCGATCTCCTGCGATCGCTCCGCGAAACCCAAAGCAATGCCAGATCGGTGACTTTTGCGGTGGTGAATGGGAAGACGACCACACAGGAGGCCTTCCAGTCCGGAGCCAACTTCGTGCTGCAGAAGCCGGTGACCCCGCTGCACGCCGCGCGCTGTTTTAATGCGGCTCTCAATTTTATGGTGCGGGAACGGCGCCGGTACTTCCGGCATCCGGTGGAGATTCCGCTGCGCATCAGGCTTGCGAACAACGAGGAACTGGCCGCCACCTCGACCAACGTTAGCGAGGGAGGCATGGCCATCCGGGTCCTCGGCAAGTTGCCCAAGGATGCGCAGGCGCTGCTGCGCTTCACGCTTCCGGCCTCGAGCGTTTCGCTAGAACTGAAAGGCGAGGTGGCGTGGGCCGACGGAACCGGCCATGCCGGTGTCCGCTTCATCGAGGTTCCGCAGAGCTCCCAGTATCAGCTCGACAAGTGGTTGACCGACCGCTTGCAGGCAGAAATGCCCCCGCGACTGCAAGGCCACGCGGCGTTGCTCTAATTCTCCTTTCCCAACCTTCCTTTCCCAACCTTCCATGCACCCCGCATCCAGCTTGTGACTTGTGCGCGGCCAATGCTGTGGCACTGTAGAGACGCGGCTGGCCGCGGCTTTACGATGATCACATTGGAAGAAAAAATCGACCGAACCGAGAGGCTGCTGCGCCGACTGGAAGAGGACCTGCCCTACTTGCGCGTGCGTTTGTCCGAGCTCAGCGCCGAGCACCGGCAGAGCGTGAATGCTTTCGCCGACCGCGTGCGCGCGGAAGCGGAAGCAGAATTGCAGCGCCTGCTGGCGGAACGCGCATCGCCCCGCGAGTGGAATAACGCCCAGCCCGCCGACTGACGGTAGAGACTCCGGGGCAGGAGAAACAAATGACGGCGGGTGAAACTCGATTGTCCTTGGAGTCATGACGCAAACGGCTCATCCTAAACGTGGCCGACGATGGTGGAAAGCTCTGCTGGTGGCGGGCGTACTTCTCGCGGTTCTCTTCGGAGTATGCAGAATCACGGCTCGCCACCTGATGGAAACACTGGCGCTCACCACCGGACCCAATGGGCCGGATACCCCAGCGAGTTTAGGCGTGCCGTTCGAGCGGGTTGCGATTCCCAGCGGCTCCCGGCGACTCGACAGCTATGTGGTGACAGCCAACCACGCCTGTGCAGATTCGCCTGTGGTGGTGATCTATCATGGCGTACAGGAAACCATCTCCGACTGGGTAAAGGCGCAGCGTTTTCTGTATGACCACTGCATTTCGTCGGTAATTTTCGATTACACCGGAAGTGGAAACAGTTCGCGTCCAGCGCGGCTTGAAGCCGTGGGCGAAGATTCCGTTGCCGCCTATGAGTTCACTTCCCTTCACTTTCCGGACAAGCGTGTCTATGTCCTCGGCCACTCCATGGGCAACGGCCCCATGCTGGAGGCAGTGCCTCACTTCTCTTCTCGACCGGCCGGGGTGATCGTGGCCAATGCTTTCGCGTCATTGCGCTCCCAGGAAGGATTGTCGAAAAATATCCTGTATCGGCTTCTGTCGCACACCATTCCCGACTGGTGGGACAACGTGAAATCGGTGCAGCAGATCCACGGCCCGCTGCTGGTGATTCACAGCGATACCGACCGGGTAGTTTTGGTGGATGGCGGGCGGTCGATTTACGCCGCCGCGCCGCAACCCAAGACACTCACCATACTGCATGGATACAACCACAATGCACTCTATCAACAGCCGAGCGAGGAGTGGTGGTCGCCGGTCCTTAGCTTTTGCAGAGGTCCCAGTTCCGGTTGACTCGCTGCAAGCTCGAAGGTAACTTGTCCTGTTTGGCTTCCAGCCTGTTACAAGGAGAGTACATGCAGCGTCGTGGTGCATCGGGTCCGCTTTCTTTCGTCTTTTTCCTGCTTTTGGCGAACCTCGCCTTCAACGCCCATACTGCTGCCCAGAACAAGCCCGGGACGCCGGAGTTCGGCGTCAAGGAGCACTACACGAAGTATGAGTACCGAATCCCCATGCGCGATGGCGCGCATCTGTTCACGTCGGTTTACATACCCAAAGACAGCTCGCAAGCGTATCCGTTCCTCATCAACCGCACTCCTTACAGCGTGGGACCTTACGGCGTGGATCAGTATCGCAAGACGCTGGGCCCCGCGGCCGAGTTCGACAAGGCGGGATACATTTTCGTTTTTCAGGATGTGCGCGGCCGCTACATGTCGGAAGGCAAGTTCACCGAGATGCGTCCGCACATCGACAGTAAAAAATCTCCTCAAGACGTCGACGACGCCAGCGATCTCTACGACACGATCGATTGGCTGCTCAAGAACGTGCCCAACAATAATGGGAACGCGGGCATCTGGGGCATCTCTTATCCCGGGTTCTTTACCTCCGCCAGCATTATCGACTCGCATCCTGCGCTCAAAGCGGCCTCGCCCCAGGCGCCCATGACCGATCTCTTCATGGGAGACGATGCTTACCACGGCGGGGCATTCATGCTGGCGGCGAATTTTCGCTTCTATAGCGTGTTTAAGCCGCAGGAGAATCCCCAGCTTCCGCCGAAAACTTTCGTGCCTTTCGATTACGGCACTAAAGATAGCTACGAGTTCTATCTCAATGCAGGCCCGACCGGGAATCTCACGAAGTATCTGGAGGGCAGGAGCGCTCTCTGGAACGACCAGCTTCGCCACAATACTTACGACGATTATTGGAAGGCGCGTAACCTCGCGCCGCATATGAAGAACATCCATTGCGCCGTGCTCACGGTTGGGGGGTGGTTCGATGCCGAGGATCTGCAAGGCCCATTCACAACGTTCCGCTCCATCGACGAGAACAATCCTGGGATCTTCAACGGCCTGGTGATCGGCCCCTGGGTGCACGGCGGATGGGACTGGCTCGACGGCAATCGCCTGGCACGGGTGGAATTTGGTGCCAACACCGGTGAGTACTACCGCAGTAATATCCTCTTCCCGTTTTTCGAGCAGTACCTCAAAGGCAACGGTAATGCCAAGTTGCCCAAAGCCTACGTTTTCGAAACGGGCACAAATGTATGGCGAAAGTACTCGGCCTGGCCGCCAAAGAGCGCCGAGCGGAAGACTCTGTATTTCCACGCGAGCGGCGGGCTCTCCTTCGATCCGCCGGCAGCCGAGTCGTCTTCATTCGATGAGTACGTCAGCGATCCGGCCAAGCCCGTGCCTTTCGTGAATTACGTTGCGCAGAGTGTGCCGCAGGAATATATGGTCTCCGATCAGCGCTTTGCCGCCAACCGGACCGACGTGCTGGTCTACCAAACGCCGGTTCTCGAAGACGACGTGACCATCGCCGGGCCGATCTCGCCACGGCTTTTCGTGTCGACGAGCGGAACCGATTCTGATTTTGACGTGAAGCTGATCGACGTGTATCCGCCCGACTACCCGGACAGCAAACTGGACGCGCCCCGCCCCGAAGACAGCAGCAAGCCCATGCTCGACGTGCTTCCGCCGACGTTCACCATGGGCGGCTATCAGCAACTGGTGCGCGGCGAACCCTTCCGGGGCAAATTCCGCCACAGCTTCGAAAAGCCCGAGCCGTTCACTCCCGGCAAAGTAGAAGAGATCGACGCCACTTTTCCGGACGTCGACCACACCTTTCGCCGCGGACACCGCATCATGGTGCAGGTCCAGAGTTCATGGTTCCCGCTCACCGACCGCAATCCGCAAACCTTCGTCAACATTCCCGACGCCAAGCCCTCGGACTTTGTGAAGGCTACCGAGCGCGTCTATCACACGAAAACCGAGCCCTCCGGCATTGGCGTGGGGGTACTAGCCAGCCCCGGAACAGCGGAGGAGCGCAAAGAGGAGCACAAATAGGTCTGTAACCATGTCCGCCAAGGCTACACGCTAAGACTAACCGCCAAGGCGGGCGCCGGTACCGCAGTTTCATCTTGCAGCGCGGTTTCTTCCCAATACGACCGGTCGCGCAAAATGCGCGACACCAGCGCGGTGTGCATGGCGTGGCCGGCGCGGTCGGCGACCACTGAGCCCAGTATCTGTTTCCCGATCAGCGCCAGGTCGCCGATCAAGTCTAGAACTTTGTGGCGCACGAACTCGTCGGGAAAGCGCAGTGGCGGATTCAGCACTTCGTCGCGGTTCAGCACGATGGCGTTCTCGGTCGAGGCTCCGCGGATCAGTCCCTGCTGCCGCATGGCATCGGCTTCATGGAGAAACCCGAAAGTGCGCGCCGGTGCAACCTCTTTCAGATAACTGCCGTTCGTGAGCTTCACGCAGAAGCTCTGCTTGCCGATGAGGGGATGAGGAAAGTTGATGGAATACGAAACCGAATAGGTGTCCGCGGGATACACCGCAATGAACTTATCGCCCTCGCGCAGTTCGATCTCGCGCACGATGCGGAGATAAGTGCGCGACTTGCGCTGCCGCCGAATCCCGGCCTTCTGAATCATTTCGATAAATGGACGGGCGCTGCCATCCAGAATGGGCAACTCGAGATTGTCCAGCTCGACGATGGCATTGTCGATGCCGGCGCCGATAAACGCCGAGAGCAGGTGCTCGGTGGTGGAGATGAGCACGCCCTTCTTCATCAGACTGGTGGCATAACTGACGCGGGCCACGTTGCGTCCGCTGGCTTCGACGGCGAAGCCTTCGAGGTCGGTGCGCTGGAACACGATTCCGGTTCCCGCAGGCGCGGGCAGAAGTCGCAAACTGACCGGAGCGCCACTGTGGAGACCCACCCCCGTGCAGCTCACCGCAGCACGAATTGTCCGCTCGTGTGTCAAGGGGAAGACGACGTAAGTCTTTTACTGTGTGTCAGCTTACAAGGATGGATCGACTTCCGTATGTGGCAAAATAGCCACACTCCGTGGGTTGTTACCCCATGGCAAAGGCTAACTTGTTCAGACAGCTATAGATGTTCGGGGGGTATTCAGGGGGGAACTTGCTCACTTTCCCGTGCTGGCTGCGAGTTTTCCCTCGCCGCCTCAGGTAGCCTTCCGACGAGCGAGGGCACTGGCTCTTCCCAAATTGACAGGCGTTACGCAACAGGCTACAGTTTGTGAAGTGAAGATAAGGAGTTTCGCCCACAAGGGCCTGAAGACCCTCTACGAGGATGACTTCGCCAAAGGCGTGCCGCCGGATTCGGTGGACAAGCTCCGCAAAATGTTGACGTTTCTGGACAACTTGCAAGATCCCGAGGAGTTGCGATCGCTTCCAGCGTGGAAGGTACACACACTGACCGGCGACCGGAAGGGAACATGGAGCCTCGGCGTCACCCGCAACCGACGATTGACGTTTCGCATCGACAGTGCCGAGCACGAAATCTACGACGTGAACCTGGAAGACTACCACTGAGACAAAAGGAGTAAACGCCATGCCCATGAAGAACCCATGCCATCCCGGAGATTTCATTCGTACGGAAATCATTCAGCCCACGGGCCTGTCGGTAACGGCGGCGGCGAACGCGCTTCGAGTCTCCCGTCCCGCGCTGTCCAGCCTGCTCAACGGCAAGGCCGACCTCTCTGGAGACATGGCGCTCCGCATTGAAAAGGCCTTCGGAGTGACTATGGACACACTCATGCGTATGCAAGCGGCCTACAACATCGCTCAGACTCGCAAGCGCGAGAAGAAAATCCACGTTAGGCGCATTGCCCAGCCGGCGGATGTCCATGCATGAGGCGTTGAATTTCACCGTTTTTTCAGCGGCGCTTTGGGGTCGTAGGTCACCGCCGCTTCGAACATCGAATCCGGCAGCTTCTGGTTGTAGGCGGCAGTGTGGACGAAGCGCTGTTGCGAAGTTTCTCCGTTGAAATAACGGGTAATGGAGTGCGGAGTCCAGATTCCCTGTACCAGCTTGTAACTGTCGTAAACCTCCTCTTCCACGTCTTTCTGCTTGTCCTTCGGATCGCGCCACGAATAGCTGATCTTGACCGGATAGTGCGTATTCAGGTCCAGAAAAACGCTGACCGAGTCGTCCTGGCGGTTGAGCAGCGTGACTCCTTCGGTTTCCTTCCCATTCACCACCGAGGCTCCATCGTAAAACAGGGCCACGTTCGGATCGCGCATCCACTTGCGAAAGACCCATTCCAGCGAATGCTGCCGCCGGCGAAGATAATTCTGCAGGTCTTCCGGTTCCTGCGCGGCCGTTCCCTTGTAGGTCGTCTCATACCCCTTGTCGCCGTTGTGAATCAGGACAAGATCGGCCTTCTTGGATTTGACGCCGCCGATGTCAATTTGACCCGGTATGACATGAATGTCTTTCAAGGCGAGGACTTCGAAGCGGTCCTTGTTTGGGTACTCGATGTAGTAGTTGTAAGGAATGCCGGTGCTGTTGGTGCGCCCGTGATAGAGCGGATAATAGCGGCCTGTCTCTTCCTTGCTCTGATACGTGAGATACCAATCCCCGCCCAGGGTCTCGATCGTCTGATCGAGAACCGCACGGGCTTTGCGGGCGTTGTCGGAGTCGTTCAGGTTGACGGCGGGCTGGGCGGCGGGTTGAGAGGAAGCGCGAGTTGGAGCGATTTGGGCGCAGCCCAGCGCGCACAGCAGCAAGATGGCAAGAATGCGATACATGGATATTTGGTTAGAAGCGGTCAAGCCGATTTTAGCTGTACCGAGCCCGGCGCGCCGCGCTCGTCCGGATAGCCGAGGGCGGCTGTCGCTACGTCAACCTTCCTACCCCACCAGCACCGCGCCGCCGTTCACGTTGAAAACCTCGCCGGTGATGAATCCGGCGTAAGGCGTGCACAGAAACAGAATCGGCCCGGCGATTTCTTCGGGCGTACCCACGCGCCGCAGCGGGATCGCTCGAAAAACTATTTCGCGGGTTGGCGGATCGTTCAGCGCCGCCGCCGCCATATCTGTATCCACCCATCCCGGCGCAACACAATTCACGTAGATATGGTCGGGCGCCAGTTCCGTCGAGAGCCCTTTGACCATGCTGATCAGCGCGCCCTTCGAGGCAGCATAGTCGCAGTGGAAAGCTTCGCCGCGCTGGCCGGCCGTCGAACTGATCAGCACGATGTGGCCGCCGCCCTGCTTTTTCATCTGCCCCACCGAATACTTGACCAGCGAAAAGACGCTGTCGAGATTCACGGCGATGGTGCGATGCCATTGTTCATCGGACATGCGGTCAATGGGCGCGTCCTCAGGCGGCCAGATGCCGTGATTGGCAACCAGAATGTCGAGACGCCCGAAAGCCGAGATCGCGGACGACACCAGTTTCTGCGCCGCCCCAGTGGTCGAAAGATCGCACTGCAGCGCGCGACAGTTTTCCGCGCCGCATTCACACACCAAGTCCTCGGCCGGCGCCTTCGCCGCCTGATAATTGAAGACAACTTTCGCGCCCGCGGCCACAAACATCCGCACCGTAGCCGCGCCGATGCCGCGCGATCCGCCGGTGATGAGAGCAACTTTGGAATCCAGGGAAAGGTTCATATAGTCACTGCCCTAAATTATCAGAAGCGCTCTATTCCTTGCCTCTCAGTCCTTGCCCCTCAGTGACCCTTGACGGCGGGTTGAGGCTGCGAAAGCCGGGTGATGACGCGGCGGTCGCCGTGAATCGCCGGCGTCTGCGCTCCCGCACTGATCGTGATCGGCGCGGACACAATGGTCGCGGTCCCCGTGGGCAACGTCGACCGAAATGGGCTGGTTTCCATCTTGGCTGTCCCGTCGATGCGGGCGGCGATGGTGAAAACGTAGGTGTTCCCTCCGGAGAGCGGCGGGAGGGTGATGGAAGTCAAGGCCGTGTTAAAGGTCCCGGCGGCTGCATAAGTTGGAGTGCCATTTGCCGCTGTGGTTTGAACAAACGCGCGCACCACATAGCCAAAGGGAGATCCGGTAGCGGGTGCAGTCCAACTCAATGGAACCGTGGTCGTATTAAGCGTGGCGGCGGTGAAGAAGCTGGCGCCGTTGATGGTTGGGCTCGTCACCTGCGCCACCAGCGGCGCGAGCGACGGTGGAGCGGGGAGCAAGACCGGGACAGTTACGCTGTCCACCAGGGCGAAGTTTGCCGTCGCGTCGGATCCCGCAGGAATCGGCACGGTGTATTCCTGACACAAGGAAAAGGCGCGCGTCCAAGCGGACGGGAACGGGTCGGCGTATTGCAGCGTGCCGAAGTCCTGGTCGGTGGTGATCGCGGGCTGGGCGGGAGTGGCGTTTACTGAAAAACCGGTCGCGTCGCAGGTGGCGGAATCGATAGCGTCGAACGGATCATGGGGTGAGACAGGCGCGGTGGCGGCCAAAGCCACAGACACACCGGCAGCATTGACACCGCTGACGTAGGGTTGAGCTGTAGCCGACAGCGCCGAGGAATACCCGGTCAGAGTCGCCGGGGCGGCATTGGCAAATAGAGGCGCCCACTGTGACGCGCCAAGTACGCTTACATCGAACGAAGTCTGCGGACTGGTCTGAAGAGTTTCCGTGAGTGTGTTGGTCGCGCCGTTGGTCAGTGAGAGACCGGTTGCGGCCAAACCGCTCCCCAGCACGTTGTTGTTGAGCGAACCGAGCGGCGTGGGCACATACTGCAGCAGAAGAGCGCTGTCGATCTTCGACCAGTCGATGTCCCCTCCGTAACCGAACCCTATCCCTGTTACGGTGGTCGAGTTGGCGTTGACCGAGACCAGTCCAAACGGAGTTAACGGTATCGGAAAGGAGAGCTCGACCGAACTCGTTTCCGGAACCGATTCCAGGCCCGACAGGTTGAGGTCGAACGTGGTGGTTTGCGAAGCGCCAGTCAGTGGGGGTTCCTGGACGCCAGCGTAATCGTGGCCAGCGTCGAATGTGCCGGTGCTCGTCCAGTAGGAGCCGCCAGGGATAACGAGCCAGTAATAGCCGCCGGGCACGTTGAGAATGCTGAAGACTCCAGGGGAAGTCGCCTCACTCTTCTGCACGGTGACTGAGCCGTCGGGGTTGGGCACGAGTGCGGAAATACTCAGAGCTTCGTTGGTCGGTTCCGGGACCTGCACTTTGCCGGTTTCCGTCCAATAATTGTTGATGAAGTTGACGGTGATCGTGCCGCCGGGGGTGACCGTCCAGGATTGTGAGGCCGTGCCTCCCGACGTGGTGGTCGCGGTCACTGCGAAACTATTCGACACGCGCGACTGGGCGGCGGTTGGAGTCCAGGTAATTGTGTTACCGCTGAGGGCCGCGCCCGTGGGGGACGAAGTTAGAGAGAAAGTGACCGATCCGCCGGCAGGATCGATGGCCGCGAGCTGATACGTGTAGGCGACGTCCTCGGTCGCCGCAGTTACGGGCACACTCGTGAACACGGGCGTTGACGGCTGAACATGCGAACTGCTGC
>Ga0074046_10004073_pt1 | contig 12028 bp, 6 predicted proteins | sample BogForMeECP23OM3_FD_94441 | JGI IMG/M metagenome (GOLD analysis project Ga0074046, IMG submission 94441) | Bog forest soil microbial communities from Calvert Island, British Columbia, Canada - Bog Forest MetaG ECP23OM3 | ecosystem: Environmental > Terrestrial > Soil > Wetlands ...
ATTTCGACTTTGCTTACGATCTCGACAAGGGCCGCTGCGGCATCGGCTTCATTCTGCAGCCTCCGCGAGAAATTCGACGCCGATTCGAGAGTGGCTCTGAGATCGGGTGAATCGATTCCTGACTTCTCAAGCGCCTCCAGCAGTCCCGCCCGATCGCTCAGGATGTGTCGCGCGGCGATGGCTACGGCGCGCTCAAGCTCGGGCGCCGAGAGTCGCCAGCCCTTTCCGTTATCACTGGCCGAGCCATTAGCGAGGCATTTGGATACATAGTAGCGGTAGCGCCGTCTGCCCTTGATCGCTCCCTGCACGTACAGCGGCTGATCATCGGCGTCAAAGAGCTTTCCCGCAAGGGGACTGGCAATGGATCGGTGCGAGCTTCCCCGGCCTCGCGCTGCGTTCTGGTTGAGCCGCTGCTGCACTCTCTCCCAGGGTTCCTTCGACAGAATCGCTTCGTGCTGCCCCGGATGGCGTTCCTGCTTGTGCCGGATTTCACCCATGTAAATCGGGTTGGCCAGCAGCTCGTACAATGCTCCGCGAGAGAACCGGCACCCTCCCGACTTGCTGCCGTTGCGCGAGACGCGGACTTTCGACTTTATCCCTCTCTGCTCCAGTTCCTTGCTCAGCTGCCTGACGCACCCCAGTTCCAGGTAGCGCTCATAGATGTGCCTGACAGTTTCGGCTTCCGCAGGATTAACGACCAGCCGCCGCTCGCGAACGTCGTAGCCGAGCGGCGGCACGCCTCCCATCCACATGCCCTTGCGCTTGGAGGCGGCTATTTTGTCCCGGATGCGCTCGCCCGTTACCTCCCGTTCGAACTGGGCAAAGGAGAGCAGGACGTTAAGCGTCAGCCGGCCCATCGAGGTGGTGGTGTTAAACTGTTGCGTGACGGCGACGAACGACACTCCGCGCGCATCGAACAGTTCGACCATCTTGGCGAAGTCGGCCAGCGAGCGCGTCAGGCGATCCACCTTGTAGACCACCACCACATCAACGAGGCCTTCACCGATATCAGCGAGCAGGCGCCTTAGCGCGGGCCGCTCCATGGTGCCGCCCGATAGTCCACCATCGTCGTAAGCGGTCTCTACAAGTTTCCAGCCCTCGCTTGCCTGGCTCTTGATGAACGCCTCGCACGCTTCGCGCTGGGCGTGCAGAGAGTTGAAGTTCTGCTCGAGCCCTTCCTCAGAGCTCTTGCGTGTGTAGACGGCGCAGCGTCGGGTTTTGGGCTTAGACTGTTCCATCGCCTCGCTCCTGATGATTCGATTTCAGTCCGAAGAAGCGCGGCCCCGACCACTTGGTGGCGGTGATTCGGTAAGCGACCTCTGACAACGACTTGTACGGCTTGCCAAGGAAGACGATGCCGTCCTCGCGGACGATCACCTGATGCTGGGTGCCGTGCCACTCGCGCAGCAAAACTGTTCCCGGTTTGAGAGTCGGTTGAGGTGCCACGCGCATCGGCCGGCGTGCCGACACATCGGCGGCCACCTTTGCCAGCAATCGGCGCGTGGAGGGCTTAAGCCCACCGAGCGCCTTTTCCTGGATGCGATAGGCTAGGGCGCGCACCAGCAGATCGCGGCTGATGCGCCCCGGCGGTTCGGTGCAGTAGAGCGCCCGCCAGCGTTCTTTGAGATCGGCAGGACTAGCCTGTCGTAGCGCCGCGATTTCGTGCGCCAGGGCCGAAGTAGTTGAAGATACTTTGTGTTTCATGTGCTGCCCGCCCTCCAGCGGGGCAGTCACACACATCGCTCTGGTTCGCCTCCGAAGCCAGTCAACGTGTTCACGCTCCGTTCGCCTTCCCATCGCCTTCGCTCGCGCTGGAAGGTCGCAGGAAAAATGAGCGCTCACCGCTCGCTTCGGGGCCGCGACAGAGCAAACATCCGCGGTCAGCCGCTACGGCTGAAGGAGACCAAGAAAATGGAACGCGCGAAATTGGCAAGTGGTAGGAAGCCCGAGCTGACCGAAACCAAGCATCGGCGACTGCCCGGGAACAAGGCCCAGCGCAAGCCGAAGGCAGAGAAGCTCGTATGCCGCTACTGCGGCTCTGACGACCTGGCGCCGAGCTTCATCAAGCGACGCGATCGGCGATGCCGGAAGTGTTTCAGCAAGCGGTACAGTTCGGCGGCGCGGGAGAAGAAGGCGAAGAGCAAGAAGTAGCGCCAAGAGGCGCGACAGGGGATCGGGCTCCCAGACGCTCGGTCCCTTTTTCGTGTGTGTGGCGAATTACTGATTTTCCAAGAAATCAGCAATTCGCCACACACAACCTAAAAACTCCAGACTCTTCGGCCCATTGCGAATTTCTAGTAGCCAAGCCAAGCTAATCGGCGAAAGTGGTATTGGCGCCGCGCACGGAAAATTCCATGGATTCGATTGCGTTCCCCGACTCGCGGACAATTGCGAGCGTGTGTGCGCCAGGCGTCGGAGTCCAGAGGAACACGCCTCGCACCGGGGCCAGCGGGCGGCCGTCGAGAATCCAGCGCGAATCGCGCGCGCCGCGGCTCGCCTCGAATGCAATGCGCTGTTCGTGGACAGGAATGTCTGGATCGAGAACAACAATCGTTCCGGGCGCCGGCGAAAGAACTCGCGGGTTGGCGTCGTCGAGATCGCCGAGCGGCGAAGATGGTTGGGTGTTGGCGACGAACCATTCACTTCGTGGAGGTTCGACGGAATCTGGAAAACGCACTGCGGCGGTGCTGACGCCGGACGGGCGCGCAATTTGGCCGCTTCCGAAGCGGTCGTGAAGATAATTCATGACGTCGAGCCATACTGGCGCGGCGCCGGTAATTCCGGTCACGTCGCGCATCGATGCTCCCGAGGAATTGCCGACCCATACTCCCACGGTGAACCTGTCGGTATAGCCGACGCACCAATTGTCGCGCATGTCCTTGCTGGTACCGGTCTTGACGCTGCTCCAGTAGCGGGTCGCCAGGCTGTTTTCGAGTCCGAAGGTCTGACTGCGGCTGGCACGGTCAGCCAGAATGTCGGATACTATGAACGCAGCCTGCGGCGAGTATATTCTTCTGCCGTCGAAGTGAGTATTGGCATCATTAGTCAATCGAAGCTCTGAGTATTCTCCACCATTAGCCAGTGTTCGATATCCATTAGCCAGTTCTCAGAGACTAACGTCGGCGGATCCAAGGGCAAGCGCGGCGCCATAGTAGTCGCCCTCCTCGTCGAGGCCGGTGAACCCGAGTCGGCGCAAGCAGTCGGTGAATACCTCGACGCCGACCATGTCCGCGGTTCGCACGGCGGGCACGTTGAGCGACGAGGCCAGCGCCGTGCGCATCGAGACGAGACCGCGGAACTGGCGGTCGTAGTCAAGCGGCCGATAGATACCTCGCTGCTCGGAAAGCTCGAGCGGTGAGTCCTCGAGCAGCGAAGCCGCGGTGAGCAAATGCTGGTCTACCGCCAATGCGTACAGGAACGGCTTGAGAGTCGAGCCGGGCTGGCGGGGCGCGCGGACGGTGTCGAACTCCGACGGGTTTGAAAGATCGCCGGCGCCGCCGACATAGGCCCACACCTCACCAGTTGAGTTTTCGATGACGATAACCGCGCCGTCATCAACCCGGCGGTCGCGAACCTCGATGATGTGGCGATGCAGGGTTTCGCCAGCGAATTGCTGAAGTTCACGATCGAGAGTGCATCGCGCGGAACCGCTCTCAGAGCGAAGCAGGCGATTGGCAAGTTGAGGCGCCAGCGCGACCCGCACGAACCCGCTGCGACGGTTCGCAAACGCGTGATCGATTGCGCTCGCAACCGCGTTGGAGGAGGAACCGGCGGAGCCGATTGCGCGGCGCAGCGCGTCGGCGCGACTCGCGACGACTTCGCGATGCGCATTGGGCGCGCGGACAAGAGCGGCGAGCACCACGGCCTCGGCCGAATCGATACCGTGCGGGAGTTTGGCGAACATCACGCGCGACGCAGCGCCGATACCCTGTAGCTCTCCGCGATAGGTGACTAGGTTGAGATATGCCTCGAGAATCTGCGACTTCGACCATCGCCGTTCGATCGCAAGGGCTGCGAAAATTTGTCCAAGTTTCTGATGGGCCGTCCGCCGACCAGCCGAGCGCCCTAGGGAGGGGGCGATTAGCGATGCGAGTTGCATCGTGATCGTGCTGGCACCACCGCGACGGTGGCCGCCGATGGCACCCGCAACCGAACCCGCGAGCGCCTCGAGATCGACGCCGTGATGGCTCCAAAAGCGATGGTCCTCGGAGGTGACGATCGCGGCTGTGAGCGCCGGCGAGATCTCGTTCAGCGGCGTCCACGCAAGCCGCCGGCCATGTCGATCGACTCTCAGCTCGTGAACCGGAGCCCCATTGCGATCCAGCAATTGCGCGTCCGAGGGACGCCATCGCGCACGCACCTGGTCGAACGAAGGCGGCTGTGGACGATTTGCCGCGAGCCGGAACGATACGGCGGCCGCGAGCAGTAGCACGAATATCGTCGCAAGGCGTTTCACTTACGGCGCAACCTCGACCGGAGCATTGGGAAGCTCGCCCAACAGGTCAGGTTCGTAGAGCGCTTCGACGCGAGTGGCGGGCATGCGGAAGCTGCCGGATTGATTGAGGCGAATGGTGTACTCGATGTCGAAGACGCCTTTCGGAACATAGTCGTAGTAGGCGCGGAACGCATCGAAGGCGCGCTCGGAGTATATCGGCCAGACGAAACTTTCGGTGTCGACTTTTTCACCGGAAGTGGCAATGGCGGAATCGCGGCCGAGCCCCGTTCCGAGATGCGATGCGCCGGCAGGAATCGGATCGTTGACGACTACCCAGGTCATGTCGGTTTGCGCTTCGATTTTCAGATGGACGCGCACCAGGTCGCCGCGTTTCCATCCGCTGGAGCTCGCGCCCTCAACCGGCGTGAAGGTTCGGGTGATCCGGTAGCCGCTCGAAAAAGGCTGCGAGAGCGGAAGCGCCGCGAGTGTGCGAATCTGAACCCACGGGCTCCCAGTGCCGGAGTGGTCGATTTTCAGATCGGCGCCGGTGGATGGCCACTCAAACGCCAGGGTTCTACCCTTCGGGTCGACGGCCCAGTCGAGCTTCTGCGTCGCGGCCAGAAGTGCCGCGATTGTGGTGCCGGACACCGGCGTCGACTCGAAAACCCTGCTGAACTTCGCGACCGCGAGCGTGCCCCAGGCGTTGGTGATCGTCTCGGTCCACGCGCCACGCGACTGCAGCGCGAGCGCACCGTGTATCAGAAGCGGCAGGTCGTCATGCCACAAGTTGTTGTCGAGCAACAGCAGCGCGAGGCGCACGAGGTTGCAATCGGGCGAGACCATCAGCCACCACATCTGATTGCGCGCGTCGCTGGCAAGATGCATCGCGGTGCCCTGCTGATTGAGACGTGCGCGCATGATCTGCTCGGCCTCTTTGAGGCGACGGTCGCGATCAGGTACGTCTTTCACGCGGAGCAGGATGCTCCACCAATCAATAACGGCCGAGTCGGGCCATAAGTTGGGATCGATCTCTATACTGCCAAGCATCGAAGCGTCCGCATGGCCGGTGGCGGCCAGCGCATCGATCGCGGCGAGCTTGCGCAGCGGCAGATCGGCCGCCTGAATCGGCCCGTTGCGCACGATTTTTCCGGCAGCGAAATCGCTCAGGCCCTTTTCGATTTGAGTCTCAGAGTCGGGCGGAATAGCCAGACCGGCTTCATGTGAGATAGAAACTACATACCCAGTCAGAACCTCACTTCCCTGCTCCATGCCGGGGAAGTACTTCAGCAAACCGTCGGAGTCGGTGTAGGAGGGCAGGTCGGCAACGATTGCGCTCCAGAGTTTCGGGTCGCCGAGCGCGACGGCGCGCGACACTCGCTGCTCGAGGCATATGTATGGATAATCGCGCATCCATTGGCGCACTCCGTCGAGGCCTGCTGCAAGCGACGGACTGAGGGATACTTGCAGGCCGCCCTCGCCGGGCAGCGCGCCGGACGGGAGCGCGACGGGTTGCGCTATTGGTTTGTCCAGCCGAAGCAGTGTGGCCTGGAACGCGCGGACCGGGACCGCCGGGATTACGCGCTGAGTAATCAGCAGATGGTCCGATGGACCATGCTCGACGCTTGCATCGACGTGATACTTGAGCTCTTGCACCACCGTGGGTACCGCTACGTTCCACGAGATGCTGGTGCCCTGGCCGGGTGCGAGAGCGAGCTTCTGCGGCGGCGGCACTTGCGCGAGTCCATCGATTTTTGCGCTGACAGTCGCGTCGAAAGCGCGCTCGGACGCGTTGCGAACGGTGAATTCAGCGGCGAACGAATCGCCGTTTCGAATGATCGGTGAGACTCCCGAGAGCAGCATCAAGTCCTGTGTCGAGCGGATGCTGGCGAATCCGGTTCCAAACTGATCTGAGCCGGCATTGGCGATCGCAACGATTCGGAAGCTGGTTAGCGAGTCATTGAGAGGAACCTCGATGCTCGCGTCGCCGGCGGAATCGAGCGGGACGGAAGCGTTCCACAACAGCAACGTGTCAAATAGTTGGCGCGTGATTTGCCGGCCGCCACCGCCGCCAGGCGGAATAGCTTTGAGCCCGAAGTGACGTTTGCCGACCACTTGCATCTCGGCCACCGAGGTTTCGACCTGGTACGGGCGCTGGCCCATCATTGCGTCGAGCAGTTTCCAGCTGTCGTTGGCGCGCAGCTCCAGCAGTCCTTCGTCAACGGCGGCGACCGCGATCAAACTGCCCGCGGCCGGCGCTTTGCCGTCGAAGGTTCGAACGGAAATTTTGACGCGCGCCTTGTCGCGCACGTGATAGACGGATTTTTCCGGCGCGACTTTCACGGTGAGCCGGTGATCGAGCCATCCCACCTTGATCTGGGCGATTCCGAGCTTGAATGCCGGCTTGCCGAGATCGAGCATCGCGGTTGGCTGCACGCCGGCAATTCTGCCGCGGACAACGAGCGCCGACACGAAAACGTTGGGCGCCCAGTCGCGAACCGGCAGCGTGACAACGGGATTGCGCCCCGAGAGCTGAACGATTGATGCAGCCAGCACGCCCTCGCGCTCGACGGTGACCAGCGCGGTGGCATCCGCGAACGGCATCCGTACCTGAAAGCGAGCTACGTCACCCGGCTCGTAGTTGGGCTTTTCGGGCAAAAAGTCCAGGCGATCGTCATCGCGGCCCGCAAACCATTCGCGATCGCTGCCCGGGATGAAAATTTCGCTGTTGGCCGAACATGTGTTGCCGGTATCGTCGCTCACGGTCGCTTGCAGAATCGCTTGACCGGTAATCGGCGATTTCGCCTCGCAGTTCAGACGCCCACGATCATCCGTAGTACCGGAGCACAGTTGGCCGGCGAGTGTAGTTTCCTGGGTGTTCTCGTAAGCGTAAAAACCGCCGACCAGGCGCTTGCGGTACGAATATTGGACGCGGCTGAAAATATCGACGCGAACCGGCGCGTGCGCGACCGGCTTGCCGGAGTTGTCGACGACCGCGAGATGCGCGCGGACCATGCCCGGCGACGATGCCCAATCCTCGACCTGGATTCCGGCCAGCAGTTTCGCCGGCCAAATCGTCACGTTGTTCGATACGGTCTGGCTCTCGCCGTTGGGGTCGCGATATTCGAGTTCCGCGTGCACCTCGATTGGAGTGGCCGCGTGCGCTATGTCGCTGATGTCGGTGCGCGCGCCGCCCGCCGCGTCGAGGGTGAGATCTTTGCGTTGATGCACCCCGGGATTCTCGGCGCCCTCCGTTCCCTCGGAGAATCCTTCGTTGTGGACGATTCCCGCCTGCACACTGCCGTTGGCGAAGGTGAAATCGTCAAAATCAGCGAAGTGCGGGTACACATCCTTGTTAATCTGACTTCGAAGCGTGACCGGAAGGCCTTTGGCAGCGCCGCCCGACAGGTACTCAGCGCTGAGATCGACCGGGAATTCAGTAACCGCGACCAGCGGCTTCGCGGGCATCCGGATTGCCGCTTTCATCAGCGGGATTCGAAATTCCTCGACGCGGAAACTTCCAGTCGTCAGTTCCGGATAAGATGAATCACTGCCGCTCGTGCCGGGCGACGGACTGGGAGTCGAACCTTTGCGCCGCGCCATCACGACCGAATATTCACCGAGCTTTGCGTCGTTCGGAATCTGCCAGTCGTTCGCGGCGGTGTCAGCCTCGCTCCACTTGAGATCAAAGTCGTAGTGCTGATCGCCACCCGAAAAGCGGATCGACACAGTGTCCGGAAGTTCATCGTCCGGCATCGGCGACAATCCCTGCAGCGTCTTGGCGCGGATGAAGTGTTTCATGTGCACGGTTTCACCCGCGCGGAGCAGCGTGCGATCAAAAACGGTGTCGGCGGCGTAGGGAGACGGCTGATACTCGGTCGGAAGATGGAATCGCCACGCTTCGATGCCCTGCTGCCAGCTGGAATGGACGAAGCTGAAGTCATCGCCGAGTTGCGCGGTGACGAGGAGGCCGTGGCCGAGCCCGTTGATCGGCTCGACCTGGTCGGTGAAGTAGTCAGCGTTGTGATCGCTCTGGACCGATTCGCATTGCGCAAGATTCGCGAAGGCCGGCGATACCGGAACCATTGCAAGACCGCGTGCGTCGGTGACGCCGCTCCACAATTCCGCACCGTGGCAGTCGGCCACCGCAACCCGGGCGTCTCGCACCGGCCGGCCGGTCTCGAGCGCGGTCACCCATACCAGTGAGTTCGCTATACCCTGCTTGAAATGCACCGCCAGATCAGTGACGAGCGCCACTGTCGGAACGTACATGGGCTTGGGCTTGCCGAGCAGAACCGTACCGAGCCTCGTGCTCTTGAGCTCCACGATGTACAGTCCGGGTCGTTTGAGCGGGATGCCCATCACCTCGAACGCTTTGGGCCCGTTGGGTTTCGGCATGTCGAACTGTGTGCCACCGCGGTCGTCGTCGCTGAACACCGACTCCGAGCGCTTCGCTTCGGCCACTCGATTGAGCCACGAGAGCACGTCCGCGGCCTTGGGCGCGGGAACCCGCCACAGCGTCGCCTCGATGCGGGTCATCAGATCGCGAAGACTCGAGCCGGATGGGACCAGGCCACTGACTTGCAATTGGTCGCCGGCGATTTGAGCCTCGAGATTGCGCACCGTAACCGGCAGCACGGGATCGGCTTGCTCGAGAATTCCGAAACGCGCCGAGAATTTGGCGAGCGGCGGACACTCGCCGGTGGCAACCGTCATCGGGAATCGCGACGCGTTGGCGAGCTCGCGGCCGGAGTTGTCGACAATCTTGGTCCCTAGCTCAATCTTGTAGTCCGACGATTCCTTGAACGGGCCGTGGAAGCTTAGCGACGACACCTCACCCGGGTCGCTGAGCTTGGCGAATTGACGGGTTCCATCGGGAGCCACCAGCGCGATCTGTTTCGCCTGCGCTGCAGATATCGGCGCCGTAAAGTTGAGCGACATTGGCGTCAGTGGGATGCATCCCGCTTTTGCGCTCTCGCGCTCGCAGACCAATTTCGCCTCAAACACTTTGCGGGTCTTGAAGCTGAGGGTCTGATCCTCACTCGTCGCGATTCCGCTTTGTGACTTGATTCCTTTGCCCCAGATCAGAGTCACTGCGGTGTTGTTTGGAAACCGCTGCCGGGCCTGCAGGATCACGACCGGTTTCTTCGCGGTCATCCTTTCGAAGCGTTTGAGCAGGATGGCGCGGTTCGCGCCGCTCATGATCGTAGCTCCAATTTTCTGCGCCTCGCCTTCGACGGAAAATCCGGCGTGCTCGACGATCGAGGCTGGATCCGGCTCAGCGTCGAGCACCAGCACGAACGCCTGCTCCTCATCGATATCGTTGCTGTCAGGCCATGGTCGCTGATCGACGATCGAGGGACCGCCGGTGTCGAAACTGAATGAGCCGAGGTTTGTGAACGCGTTGCCCGCTAGGGTCTTAAGACCCGCACGCAGCTTGAAAGTGCACCGCAGACCCGCGGGCAGATCATGGTCGAAGTCGAACGACCAGTTGCGGCTGTCTATCCATCGCGGCGCCCCATGGGCAGTGCAGTTGATCACGAACGGCGCAGTCGTGTCGCGCGGATCGCCCAGTGCGACCATCGGATCGGAGAATCGCGCCGTGACCTGACGGATCTCTTTCACGGTCCCCTGCGGCGAAAAACGAACGACCGACGGCGGTCCTGCAGAGGCTGCGGTTGGCGCAATTGAGAACGAGATGGCAACAAAAAACGTCAGCGCAAATGTGAGCGCGCGCGCAATCGATTGAGAGCTAGTGATAGAAGTTCCTCCCGTCCGCCGCGGTGTACGCGCGGCTTACCAACGTCCCGTTGAGCAAACAATCGAGCAAAAGAATGAACCGAGCGCGCGACTCCCGCAAGCACGAGCTGAGCGCTAGCGGGTTGTAAGATGGTGACCTTGGACACCCGCGCTACTCGCACGATATCGTCCACCGCACGGCAGCTCGGGCGAGTCTCCCGCGTTTCCGTGCGCGCGGATGAGGTTTTGAGGAACCACAACAGAGTACTAGCCGCAGTTTCCCGCGGGGCTGCGAACTTTAGCAATACCGCCGTGTTTGGAGGTGCAGGTCGGCGCGCTCTCGTCGCTGCCTAAGCGCTACAGAACCTGTGTGTGGCAATTGCTGATTCCTGGGGAAATTAGTAATTCGCCACACACAGGAGCAAGACGAAGAGGAAGAAGCGTGGCGGCATGACGCCAGAGGGTCGAAAGCGGTTGTCACTGGCTATGAAGAAGCGTTGGGCAGAGCGCAAGAAAATAGGGAAATAGGAGTCGCGCCAGGTCGGGGAAGGCTCACATGTCCTCGCACCATGTTACTTTGCGACGGCCGCCCAGCCGACCTCAATGCCGAAGCTTGAGCAGCTCGCCATAGATTCAGGTCCGGTCAAGTAGGCTGGACGTTCGGACGCGTCCGGTGTTTTCAGTATGGGAGCAGGAGGGAAAGACGATGAGCGAGCGAAAGAAAACGCTGTACGAGCGACTCGGTGGATATGATGCAATCGCTGCAGTGGCAGACGACCTTGTGGCTCGGCTCAACAGAGATCCTCAACTCGGTCGTTTTTGGGCGCACCGCGGAGAAGACGGAGTCAAGCGCGAGAAGCAGTTTGCTGATTGATTTCCTGTGCGAGCGCGGAGGTGGACCGATCTACTACCGGGGCAGAGAAATGCTGTTGGCCCAGCGAGGCATGAAGATCAGCGAGAGCGACTGGAACGTTTTCCTCGGACACGCCGCTGCGACCCTGGCGAAGTTCAGGGTGCCGGAGTCCGAACAGCGCGACGTAGTCGCATTCGTTCAGAGCCTCAAGAAAGATATCGTCGAATAAGAGTCTGATTGCCGGGAGGTTGTTTCACGGCAGACGACGACCGCGGCGGCGTGAGACTCGAGCGGGCCTCCGCGTCTGAGGACGAACCGAACACGCGCAAGCCAGGGAAACTACTCCAGGAGCGGAGATGGTAGCGAAGGAACGACTGCTTGACCGAACCCCTCATGTCAAGCCGGGTTCATATAGCGATGGACATCCGCTGGATACGGTCCACTACCTCGAATCGAAGCTCATCCTTAAACCGGATCGCTTTGTTGCTCCTCCGACTTTTCGCGAGTTTGGCAAATTTGTCGGCCGAGCTGCCAATAAGCTCGACATTGGCTTTTCAACCGCAAACTTCAAAGGTCTTCGGCCACGCATCAGAGAGGTCGTCTTCCTCGACACCAAGGACTTCAGCCTCTACAACAACGCGTTCATCCTGCGTCGGCGAATCGCATACGAGGATGGCTTTCCAGTAGGCAACCCCGAAATTGTGTTCAAGTTCAGGCACCCGGACTTACAAACGGCCGCCGATCTGGACGTGCGACCGAACATTGCAGGCGAATACCGGATCAAGTTCAAGGCCGAGGCGTTGCCTCTCAAGGAAAAACTCGGCGGGTATCGATTGTTGTACTCGCACAACGTCGAATTCGAGTTGCAACGGGCTATCCACGGCACCCCAATGGCGGCTCTCACCGAATTGTTCCCAGCGTTGCGCAAACTCACGAAGTCAGCCAAGAGAGTCGACTTGGTCAACCACACGATCGTCGAAGAAGTGCTGCAGGATATCGGCGTG
>Ga0074046_10004074_pt1 | contig 12027 bp, 7 predicted proteins | sample BogForMeECP23OM3_FD_94441 | JGI IMG/M metagenome (GOLD analysis project Ga0074046, IMG submission 94441) | Bog forest soil microbial communities from Calvert Island, British Columbia, Canada - Bog Forest MetaG ECP23OM3 | ecosystem: Environmental > Terrestrial > Soil > Wetlands ...
CCGAATCCGGCGACGTCCTGCGCCAACGCACCATTAATGATGGGGGTAGCGTTTGGTGTGGGTGCAGAATTGCTCGCGATCCAGGGGGAACCCCATGCCGGCGTACTGTTCCACAGGTCGTCTAAGGTTGGATTGTTGTTGAGGTCCAGGCCGTAAACCAGTTCTTTCCCACCCAGCTTCGTCTTATTCGCGTAGCGGATATCCGTGTTATCCATGCTGAAGTGGTCGCCTTGGGTCTCGTAGGTCACCTGCAGAAAGCTGCCGATGTTGCTGGTCCACGCACCAGCAAGGAAGAGGGAAATGTCCTGAGGAAACTGGAAATTGCCATTCTGGGTCGGCGTCACCGTATAAGCCGGTGGAGGTGTTGGATTGGTGGCTACGTTCGGCACGGGTGACTTGGTCGCGGTGAATGAAGTCTCCAGCATGACGGAAAGGGGCAATGAAGCCAGAAGGTCAAGTGCGGCACGCTTTTTGCCCCCATCGGCCTTTACGGTTTTGGTCTCATCGGCTCGATCCACGTAACCCAGCAGCTTGAACCTTCGCCCGGCAGGGTTGAGTTCCGGAGGAGCGTAGTGGCAGCCGCTGCAGGCCAAACCTGTTTGCCGGGCATAGCTTGGAACCGCCGCCGCTTTGGGCGGATTCAATGCCGCGACACACAGTAAAACCACGACGGGGATTGCCACGAGCAAGAAAAACATCACTCTTTTCATCAGAAATCTCCTTTTTGGCTTCTGCTTCCCTGTTCTCTGCGCGAAACGTCGGCAGTGTCCACGCCTGCGGTCGCGGATTCATCAAGCAAATATGGGCCTGCGAAAGCGCATTCGACCCGCCTCCTACGTTCGTTTAAGATTCCGAGAGTTTGGAACCCCTAATCTTGATCCAAGCTTGGGCGTGATAGTACCGACACTCGTAGAAGCTTTGCCGGATGTTAAATCACACTAGCAAGTGATTTCAATCACAAATCGGGTACCTCTGAGAGACGCTGGGAGGTGAGCGAAAACATTGGCGCCCGATGTTGCATCGGCGGCTGCGACGGGATCAAGAGAGAGGGTGGTCGAAGCGGCAGTGTCCGGTTTTACGCCGCAGTCCAGCGGTTCCATCCGATGCGGCCGTTGAGCAGAACCTCCTTGGCTCGAGGCAACCCGGAAACACGACGAGACGTGATTCGAGTCACAGAAGCATGGCGCACCAAGACTGAAGAATAGGTTTGTAACTTCGCCACCACTGGTCTCGCGATCGGCGGCCGAGAAAGTTCGGACGCAGATCAAGAGTTTGTGGCCTTCATCTGCGGCAGGAAGCCAAGGTATGTTTCGGTCGGCGGAAATTCCGCGAATCAGAATGAAACTTTGGACGCGATGGAGTGCGGGACTGATCTGTGCCACCTTAGCCCTGGCAACCGTGCAGGCGCAGAGTTCGGCATCCCTCAATAGCGGCTCCCCCACAGGAGCCCCGGATGCACCGCAGAAGCAATTGGCAAATCTTCTGCGCGAACCTCTTCCGGGCCACGCGCGGGCGCAAGCCTCGCCTTCGTTCTATAACCCGGACAGCCTCTATCAGTACATTGACGGCGGAGCGGATATCTATCTCCTCTATGACTTCAAGAATCTGCTGCATCAGGAGTTCAAGAGCGGCGCGGCAGAGTTGACCGTGGACGTCTATGAGATGGACGGGACCGAGGATGCATTTGGGATCTACGCGGCAGAGCGCTCCCCTGCTTACAAATTCGTTTCGATCGGCGCCGAGGGATATCGAGATAAAGGAGTCGTGAATTTTCTGCAGGACCACTACTACGTGAAGCTTTCCGGTTCCGGCGCGAACGCGGACGGGTTGCTCGATCAATTTGCGCAGTTGCTTTCCGGACGAATCGGCGGGACGCGTACACTGCCGGCACTGCTCGGAAAGCTTCCCCGAGAACATCGAGTTCCTCATTCCGAACAATATATGAGGAAGGATCCGCTGGGACATGCGTTCCTGGCCCCGGCGTATGTGGTGGCGTACGCACAGGGGAAGCAGGAGAGCAAGCTCGTGGTATCGGTGGCCAACAACGCGCAGGAAGCCAAGTCGCGATCGGAACAACTCGCGAAGCATTTCAGGGAAAGCGGTGAGTGTGCTTCGGCACCCGAGTTGGGAGAAGGTGGAATCCGGGCAAGAAACAACTACGAGGGACGCCTGATCGCGCGCACGCGGGGGCGCTATGTAATTGCGTTGCTGAATCCCCCGGACAATGGAGGCGAGATTCTGAAGGCGGTAGCGCAGAATCTTCCGTAACGAACTGGAAAGCATTCATTCAGATCTGGAATCCGTTTTGAGGAGTTGAGCCATGAATAAGCAGGGAAACTGGAACCGCCGGGAATTCATCGTGAAACCGATTCTTTGGGCAGGAGCGGCGAGCGTGTTAGCGAAGACGGATTTGCTGGGGGCGAGTCCTGCCCTCGAGACTTCGGCTTCGCCCATCTTGCAACGCACGCTGGGAAAGACAGGTCTGTCTCTGCCGGTGGTCAGCATGGGAGTGATGAACGCCGACGTGCCTGGATTACTGCGGCGCGCGTATGAGTTAGGCATACGCCATTTTGATACGGCGGCGGGTTACCAGAACGGACGCAACGAGGAAATGGTGGGGCAGGTCATCAAAGAGATGGGGGTGCGCGACCAGGTTGTGATCTCGACCAAGCAGCCGTCACCCAGGCGTTTACAAGACGATGCCGAAGCCAAGATGCGCTTTGTCAACGGAGTAGAGGGCAGTTTAAAAAGGCTGCAGATGGATTACGTCGATATTCTTTACCACCACTCGGTGGACTCGGTAGAGGACGCCCGGGCAGAAGGGCCGCTGGAAGCGCTGCAAAGCTTGAAGAAAGATGGCAAAACAAGGTTCATCGGGCTATCGACGCACAAAACCGTGGATGTATTGAGCGAAGCGATACGTCTGGGTCTGTTTGACGTAGGGCTAGTGACGCTGAACTACACGATGGCGCACGACGCCGGGATCCTCTCGACGATCGAGAAAGCGGCCAGGAGCGGAATGGGAATGGTTGCGATGAAAACCCAGGCCGGAGGCACGGTAAGGCCGGACGCGAAACTCCCCAAAGAATTGCCGGCGGCGAGCCAAACCGCGCTGTTGAAGTGGGCCCTGAATCACGAGTTTGTTACTACGGCCATACCGGGTTTCAGCACTTACGAACATCTCGAACAGGATTTTTCCGTGGCGCGCAACCTGGCCTACAACCGCGAAGAAGAGCTGTTCCTGGCTGATAAGACTTTCGCGGACCAGGCAGAATTTTGCCAGCAGTGCGGCGAATGCAGGAAGGACTGTCCCAGGCAGGTGGATATCCCGGTATTGATGAGATCCCACATGTATGCCGTGCAATACCGAAATCTCGGGATGGCGCGGGAGATGCTGGCGTCGGCTGCACCGGGCCGGGGACTCGAAGCTTGTGGCGCCTGCGAGTCCTGCCTGGCAACTTGCCGAAACACGGTGCAGATCGGGCGGAAGATTGCGCAATTGAAAGCACAGCCGGTCAGCCTGTTTTCTGGCCTCGTCTGAGGGACGAAACAGCCTGCCGCTGTTCGAAACCTGCCCTGCGTTGTAACCGGGCGGAAAGTTCCCGCCGCGAAATCCTCTTGACAGCCGAAAGGGGGGCGTTTTAGAATCCGCATCCTAGAGCGAGCGCTCGTTTTGGTTAGCGGATAAGGATATGCCCAAGCTTCTGGACGACACCGTCGCCAAGAACCGGCTCAAGATCGAACGCGCCGCGCAAAAACTTTTCACCCGGCAAGGATTTCACGGCACCACCGTCCGGGAGATCGCCCAGCAGGCCGGCGTATCCATGGGCAAGCTCTATCTCTACTACCCGACCAAGGAAGACATATTCATCGGTCTGGTCCGGCGCATGGAGCAGAAAATGGAGGCCCTCCGGCAGAAAAAGATTTTCCCCTTGATGCAATCCCCCGATCCGGAGTCGCTGAAGAAGCTGGGGATGGCCATCGGCCGCGTCGTCTCGGAGAACCTGGACTACTGGCGGCTCATGTACGTCGACGTCGTCGAGTTCCGTCATAAGCATTTCATTCAGAGCTATCGTGAAGTGGCCGGAGGGCTGCGCGCTTATTCGGCCGCCCTGTTTCAAAAGGCGCCGATTCCCTTTCCCCGCAACGTGAACCCGGGTCTTGCCTACGTCAGCCTGTACATGCAGTTTGTCACTTATTTTCTGGTGGAGGAACTCTTCGGCGCCAGGCGCTACCTGGGCGTGAGTAACGAAGAAGCGGTGGATCAGTTTGTCCGTCTCTACACCCGCAAGCTTAAGGATCGAGCTTTGAAGCCGTAATGGCGACACAAGGAGAAAATATGCGGAGGCTAACACTCGCGACGCTGCTGGCGGCGGCCGGCATCTTCTGTCTTATAGCACCGACAACGCAGGCGCAGACGGCCACCACCGGCCAGGTCGTGGGCGTGGTGACGGATCCCAGCGGATTCGTCGTGGCAGGAGCAAAAGTCGTCCTGACCAGCGACGCCGGCGTGCGGCGCGAGGCCCCAACCGGCGGCAACGGCCGTTACACGTTTCCTCTGCTCGACCCGGGCGCCTACCGGCTGGAAGTGATCCAGACAGGATTCGCATCGGCCCAACTGGAAGGCATCGTGGTCAAGATCACCGAAAGCACGGTCGTCGACGTTGCCCTCAAGGTGACAACTGCGCCGACCACGGTTATGGTCACGGGCGAATCGCCGCTGGTGCAGACCGAAAGCTCGGCACGCGGTACCGTCATCGATGAGAGCCAGGTGCGCGATCTACCGCTGCCGACCCGCAACTTCCAGCAGTTGCTGGCTCTGACTACGGGGACCTCGGGTTCCATCCAGAACTCCTCCGATCTGGGACGCGGCGATGCCGCCGTATACGTCAATGGGCAGCGTGCGCTCTCCAACAGTGTGGTCATCAATGGCGTCGATGCCAACTCCATCGGCACGGGATCAATGCCAAATCTGGCCGTGCCTTCCATCGACTCGCTCCAGGAATTCATCGTTCAGACCAGCATGTACGATGCTTCGGCGGGCCGCAACGCGGGCGGCGCCGTGGCCGCGGTCACCAAGTCCGGCAGCAACAAGTTCCATGGTGATCTTTACGAATTCCTGCGGAACACCGATCTCGATGGCAACAATTTCTTCCTGAACAGCCAAGGTACGCGGCGGCCCACTTACGACCGCAACCAGTTTGGCGGTACCCTGGGCGGTCCGCTGGTGAAGGATCGCGCCTGGTTTTTTATCTCCTATCAGGGCACTCGCGAAACTAATGGCACCTCGCTGACCAACTCGCTCTCCACCATGTTCCTGCCGGCCTTCCTGGGATCGGAGCGCGATCCCGCTTCTCTGGCTGCCCTTTCGATGTGTTACAACCCCACATTCCTGGGATATGTCGATCCCGTGGCCGCAGCGGCTCTGACCGCTACCCTCCCCAACGGCCAGTACATGATTCCTTCCCTACCCGGTGTCACCACTGGCAATTGCCCAACCGGGGCGTCGGTAAGTCCGGTCGTGCAGACGATTCCCTCGAACTCGACCTATAAAGAGGACCAGTTCAACACCAATCTGGATGTCAAACTGAATAATTCAAACCGCTTCTTCGCCAAGTACTTCTTTGCCGCCAACCGCACAGTTCAGGCGCTCTATGATCAGTTTGGCGATGGCAACCCGCTGCAGGCGCCGGGTTGGCCGACCGAAGAAGATGTTGACCAGCGCCTGCTTTCGGTAGGCGTAACTTCGATGATCACGACCCATTTGCTGAATGAGGTGAGGTTCGGCTGGAGTACGATTTACGGCCCCGGCAAACCATCTCAACCCATCACCTCCACGCAGTTAGGGATTACGTCGCCCCTAAGTACGTTGTTCCCGGGAATGCCGACCATGTCATTCACGAACATGTTCACTTTGGGGCCGTCTCCGCTGGCCAGTAACTACGCGGCAACCAACACCTACAGCGGCGGCGATATGATGACGTGGATCAAGGGCCGGCACACGCTCAAGTTCGGTGGCGAATACAAGCGGCAGGAGCTGGACGCTCCCTATTTTGATGTCTTCCCCAACGGCGAGCTCTTCTACCTGGGCTTCACCGGCAATCCGTTCGGAGATTTCCTCGCTGGGCTTACCGGCGCCTCTGTGATTGGCTCGGGCACCAACAGCCTGCACAACCGCGCCAACGACTTTTCGGCATTCTTCCAGGACGACTGGAAGGTCGCCCCACGGCTTACGCTAAACCTGGGGCTGCGCTATGACTACTTCGGTCCCACTACCGAGACCGACGGCCATTTTGTCGGTTTCGATCCGACGAAGGCCGTCACTACTCCTCTGCTGATTCCGGGGCTTGGTCTTGCTTGCCCAGCCACGCCAAGCACCTGCGGCTCGGTCGTCACCGGCGGATTCGTCCAGGCCGGCAATGGAAACCTGCCTGGATTTTCCAAGGTCGGCAACGGCTTGGTGAACCCCAACTACAAGAACTTCGGGCCGCGGCTGGGTTTCGCTTATCAGGCGACGGACAATGGCCGGGTTGTGGTGCGTGGCGGCTATGGCATCTTCTTCGACCGGCCCAACATGCGGCTGTATAACAGCCAATTGTTTAACATGCCTTACGAAATGATGGCCGCCGCGCTGGCTACCCCGAACGAAAATCCATTTGTGCAGGTTCCACAACCCAGTGCCTTCCCGCTGGACCCGCTGAGCCCGAGTAATGCCGGCATCTTCCCATTTGGAGGATATCCGGCCTTCCTGCCAGTGCAGTTTTACGGTACGACGGCGCCAATCGACTTTCCAATTCCGGCCACCGGGCTCTATCCGGACCTGAAGGACTGGAGCATCCCGTACGTGCAAACCTTCAACCTCGGAGTGCAAACCAGCTTTGCCAATAACTGGATGCTGGACGTGGGCTACGTCGGTTCGGAAGGGCGCAAGTTTCCGCGCCTGTTCTCATTCAACCAGGCGAATACCCCGACGACAGTGTTTGGGTTTGACCTGCCCGCATTGGTCCCGCCCTCGGCGGGAAGTCTGGGCGGACCTTTCTATCCCGGTTTCAGCAACCTGACCGCCCCCGGATTGGGCAGCTTCCTGATGGAGAGTAACTCTAACTCCAATTACAACTCTCTCCAGGTAACCCTCAACAAGCGCTTGGCTCAGGGCCTGCAAATGCTGCTCAGCTACACCTGGTCACATTCCCTGGATGACTATTCCGGGAGCGACGTGAGCGACATCGGGGTGATCCCGGGCAACATGGTCGACGAACAGAGCAACTATGCCTCTTCGGATTTCGACCGGCGGCAGCGCTTCGTCGCAAGCTATCTATATAACCTCCCGGACGCTTATCACGGCGGCTCGGGGTTCGCGAAAAAAGCGCTCAACTCCTGGAGCTTGTCGGGCATCGTGACCCTGCAATCGGGCATGCCGTTCTCCATTTTCGGACGGGCAGACGCGTTTGAGGCGACCAGAGCCGACCTGGTAACCGGCCGAACCCTGGCATCCGCAGTCAAAAGCGGCAACGTGAAGGACCGCTTGGACGCCTATTTCGACCCGACGGCCTTCATGCTGCCCCCCGCCTTCACTCCCGACTGGGGACAGTTAGGCAGGAACATCATACGGGGGCCGAAACAGATCAACACGGATTTCTCCATCATGAAGTTCATTCCGGTGACGGAGAGCCAACGGGTAGAGTTCCGGGCCGAGTTCTTCAATCTGTTCAACAACGTGAATTTCGCCAACCCGGTCAGCATAATCTACCCCTCGTCCAACTTTGGGTCCATCGTGTCGACCACCACCGGGCCCAGAGTGATCCAGTTTGCCCTGAAGTACGCGTTTTAGGAGAGGCATGAAAGATACAGGTCTGCGCGGTAAGGTCGCCATCGTTACCGGGGCCGCGGCGGGGATCGGCCGCGCCACGGCCCGGCGGTTCGCCAGCGAAGGCTGCCGGGTGGCGGCATGGGATGTCAACGATTCCGGACAGGAAGAGTTGCTGCGCGAATTGTCCTCGGCCGGAGGAGAGCCGCTGTTCCGCAAAACCAACGTGTGTGACTCCAGCGACGTCGAGGCGGGCGTTCAGGAAATCGTCGCTCGTTGGAATACGGTTGACGTACTGATCAACAACGCGGGCATCACGCGCGACGCACAGTTCGTTAAGTGGAAGGATGGCGCAGTCGTCGGGACGATGACCGAGGAAGCGTTCGATTCAGTCATCTCGGTCAACCTCAAAGGTGTCTTCCTTTGTTCGCGGGCCGTCGTGCCCCACATGATCCGCCAAGGCTCAGGCGTGATCCTCAACGCCTCTTCTATCGTGGGTTTGTACGGAAATTTCGGCCAGACCAATTACGCCGCCACCAAGGCCGGAGTCATAGCGTTTGCCCGGACGTGGGCGCGGGAACTGGCAAAATACAATATCCGCGTAAATGCCGTCGCTCCCGGTTTCATCGCGACCGAAATGGTGCAGAAGATGCCGGAGAAGGTCACCCAGACCATGGTTTCGCACACGCCTCTGGGCCGCATGGGAACACCTGAGGATATTGCCGAGGCCTACGTGTGGCTGGCCTCTGGCGCGGCATCATTCGTCACCGGTACCGTGCTTTCCGTCGATGGGGGATTTGTACTGGGAACCTGACTTACCGCAATTCACGAGGACTCATTCATGACGCGCTACGCAACCATTGTTGCCACCGGCAGGTACGTACCCGAGATAGAAGTGACCAATGACATGCTGCGGGAGCGCTTCAAAGCTACCCTTCCGGAATTTGTCGACAAGATGGAGGCCAGCAGCGGCATCAAGACGCGCTGGCATGCCCCCGAAAACTGGGCTACCAGCGACGTCGCCGTGCCCGCGGCCAAGCTCGCCCTGGAGCGCGCCGGCAAGAAACCCGAGGATGTCGATCTGATCATCCTGGGCACCGATTCACCGGACTACATAACACCCGCTACCTCGGTCGTGCTGCAGTACAAGCTGGGCGCGAAAAATGCCGGCACGTTCGACGTCGGTTGTGCCTGTGCTTCGTTTCCCACCGGTCTTTCCGCGGCTGCGGGAATCATCGCCGCCAACCCGGGTGTCAAGACGGTGCTGGTCGTTGGGGTCTATCTCATGCACAAGCTTACGACGGCTGCCGATCCCATGGTCTTCTTCTATGGTGATGGCGCGGGAGCGGCGGTGCTCGAACCTGCCGCTTCGCCGGGCTTCGTCACTTCGACCTTTCGCGCCGACGGCTCCTATCACGACTATTGGGGAATCTATTCCGGAGGCACCTTCGAACCGGCGAGCGAGGACTCGGTGAAGGCCGGGCGCACCGCGTGCACGATCAAGAAACGCTATCCTTCGGAGTTGAACGAGGAGACCTGGCCAGTCATCGTCGAACGACTCGCCAAGGACGGTGGTTTTGATTTGCGCGGCGTCGATTGCTTCATCTTTACTCAAGTGCGGAAACCTACGATCGAACGCGTGATGGAGCGCCTCGGTGTACCCGCGGAACGTGCTCATACCGTCATGGAACAGTATGGCTACACCGGCTCCGCCTGCGTCGGCATGGCACTCGACCATGCCATCGAGCAGGGCAAGGTCAAATCCGGCAACCTGGTCGTGATGGTGGGTTCGGGGGTTGGCTACAATCAGGCGGGCTGCGCGTTTCGTATGCCCTAGACGGCTTTCGAACTCGATCTCTGAACAAGTCGCTCGTGAGGAGCAGAGTGGGCCTGGCGATCAAAATTCTACTGCTGCTGGTTTTCGCCGCAGTTGCTGCCCTGATTGTCTTCTTCATCTTTCTTTTTGTGCGGCCCCTCGCCACGATCGTCTGGTTACGGAGGAATGCGCTTCGCCGCGCCGGCCTTTGCAAAACAAAGCTAACGACCACGATGGGACGACAGACCGTGTGGCACGGCGGTTCCGGACCTTTGCTGGTGTTGCTCCATGGCGCAGGCGATCAAGCGGGAACCTGGAACAAAGTGGCGGCCGAACTGAAGCGCCACTTTCAACTGCTGATCCCGGACCTTGCCGGCCATGGCGGGAGCGACCCGGTTCATGGCGTGCTGAGTCTGGGAACTCTGCTCACCGCACTGGAGCAGGTGCTCGACGCGATGCCATGGCGAGAGGCACCGATGGTGCTCGCCGGCAATTCGCTCGGGGCCTGGATGGCAATGCTCTATGCGCAGAAATACCCGCATCGGGTGACGCGGGTCATCCTCATCGGTGGGGGCCCCATCAGGAACACATCGGAGATTGGCCTCATGCCAAAGGATCGCGAGGAAGCTCGGCGCGCCTTCGACGCCGTGCTCGATCCTTCCACGCCTCGGCCGGCGAATTTCGTCCTCGATGATCTGGTCCGTGTCTCGAATACAGGTCCCATTTCGCGGTTGTTTGCCGCCGGCGCAGACGACATGTCGAAATACCTGTTCGACGGCAGACTGGCAAGCTTCCATCTGCCGGTCGATCTCGTGTGGGGCGCCTCCGATCGTCTCGTCCCGCTGGACTATGCGAGGAAACTACGGTCGCAGCTGCCCCATTGCACGCTTACGGTCATTGAGCGCTGCGGGCACGCACCGCAGTTCGAGCGTCCCCAGGAATTGACGCGGGTCTTGTTGCAAATACTCGCTTCAGAGTCGGCCCGCGCGTCCGCCGCTGCACCGTCCGTTCACAAACAGCCAGAGGAGAACTCGTGATTACAGGCGATATTCTCGGTGAGCGCGCCCGTCTCAGCCCGGACACGGTCGCGTTGATCCACATTCCAACGCGCCGGCAGTTCACTTATGCGGAACTGAATCGACGGGCCGAGCAGTGCGCGCGGGTTTGGACCGATCTCTGCGCTCTCGTCCCGGGAGATCGCGTCTGCATCCTTTCCGAAAACCGGGTTGAATATGTGGATGCCTTTTGGGCCGCGGGCAAATCCGGCATCATCCTCGTTCCTCTCGGGACACGCAGCACGGCTCGTGAGCTGCACCAGATACTCGCGGACTGCAAACCGCGCTGCCTCATGTACTCCGCCCGGTACGAGAAGATCGCGAAGGAACTCCAACAACTTGTGGCCTTCGAGCACTTAGTAAGTCTGGATTCGCAACAGGATGCCACGAAGGCACTGAGTTATGCCAAGGCTATAGACCAGGTCCGTCCAGATCCGCTGGCAACGAAAGTCCAACCCGAGGATATCTTCTGCCTGCTCTATACCAGCGGCACCACCGGACAGCCGAAGGGCGTAATGATTCCACACCGGCAGATCGCATGGAACGCCTACAACACGGCGATCTCCTGGCAGTTGCGGCAGAGCGACCGGGTTCAGGTTTACACGCCCATGTATCACGCCGGCGGCCTCACCGTGTTCCTGACCCCGCTGTTTGCCATCGGGGGCAGCATCGTTCTGCATGACGGTTTCGACGCCGCTGAAATTATGCAAGCGCTGCGAGACTACCAGTGCACCCTCTTTTTCGGCGTCCCGACAATCTTCAAAATGCTCTTGGAATCGCCAGACTTAGCCGCGCTCGATGACAGCCGTCTGCGCTGGTGTGCCAGCGGAGGCGCTCCGCTTCCGCTGCAAATTCTCCGGGCCTACCAGGAGCGCGGACTTGTTTTTCGCCAAGGCTACGGGCTGACCGAGGTCGGCGTGAACTGCTTTGCCATGAGCAACGAAGACTCCCTGCGTAAGTCTGGTTCCGTTGGTAAGCCGATGATGTTCACGGAGGCGAAACTCCTTGATCCCCAGGGTAAGCAGGTTGCCGCCAATCAGGTTGGGGAACTCTGCCTGCGTGGGCCGCACGTTTGCCGGGGCTATTGGAACAATCCAGCCGCCACCGCCCAGGTGCTTGACGCCGAGGGATGGTTCCACACCGGCGACCTGGCGCGATGCGACGAAGATGGGTTCTTCTACATCGCAGGCCGCTCCAAAGACATGATCATCAGCGGCGGCGTCAACATATATCCGGCGGAGATCGAGAAGGAATTGCTCGATCATCCGGCCATTGCCGAGGTCTCGGTCGTGGGAGCGACCGACGAGAAGTGGGGCGAGGTCCCAGTCGCCTTCGTTGAGCTGAAATCA
>Ga0074046_10004076_pt1 | contig 12026 bp, 7 predicted proteins | sample BogForMeECP23OM3_FD_94441 | JGI IMG/M metagenome (GOLD analysis project Ga0074046, IMG submission 94441) | Bog forest soil microbial communities from Calvert Island, British Columbia, Canada - Bog Forest MetaG ECP23OM3 | ecosystem: Environmental > Terrestrial > Soil > Wetlands ...
CCCGCCCTGCCGGGTGATAACTGCCAATCGCCCCATCACCGGCACGTTGTCGAGCCGAGTCCAGAGCACGCTGCCGTCGCTAGCGCCTGCGGGAATCGTGTGCTTCTCCAGATCCGGCCGCTGAGCATCCCGCAGCTTGCGCAAATCGATCATGCGCGTTTCGTGCGGAATCAGTCGCAGTTTGCCCAGATAATAGACCTTGCCATTCGCCCACACTTTGAAGCCAATACGGGCGGGCTGCTCGCCCATGTCCGTAAGAAAAAGGTAGCTCTCCGTCTGCCCATCCAGATGCCAGGGATTGGCCCCCGAGCCCGCCCAGCCATTCGCTTCGTTTTCCACCTTGGCATCCATCACCAAGTCCCCCTGTAGCTCCACGCTCGACACCTCCGCAATCATGGAGCCCGGCCCCCCAGAATACTGGATGCGAATCGAGACGTAAGGGATGGGCTGCGGCAGTTGGCCCAGGACGGAATCCAATGCAACGTCTTGCGCGCTGTAGGCCCCCACCGTCAGGGGAGCGAGCGGGAGTTGTGCAGTGAAATTACTTGGACTCGAGGAAGCTGCGCCGGTAGAGTCCCATCCCGGGGCATTCGGGTATTCTACCGTGACGATTGCCGTCTGGGGCGTCGCCGCCAGATTGCGCACCACCACGTGCGGGGTGAAATACCCCATGCCGGCGAAGGGCGAGTCCTTGCTGGGCGTGCCTATGGGTATGCCGGTGGCGTGCAGCGCGCTGGCGTTTTCGAGTTGGGGCGGAGGGAAGTTCATGGTGGTCGAGAAACCTGTCACGGGATCGAGCATCGCCCCCTGGGCAATCAGGCTCGGCACACCACCCTGTTGGACGATGGTGATGCCGCCTTGTGGCGCCTGGGAGGGGTTCGTTTGTTGCTGCCCCAACAACCCAATCACGGAAAGCAGCTTCAACTCGTGGGGGTTGAAAGCCAGCGGCGCGCTCGCGTGGCGCTGGCCCTGATAGTCGAGGAAGACATCCGCGGTGACGGGACTGGACGACATGTTTGCCACCATAACCCGCGCATCGCGGCCCGGGGCCAGATTCCACCAGAGGCCGTTGAGCACGGAGGGAATGTCCGTTCGCCCGGGATCATTTTCCACCATTTCCGACTCGTACACCAGCCGCAGGGCCGAATTGCTGACCGTCACCTGGCCTGCCACGGGCATCATCGTGCCCTCAAAATAGACAGCGATGCTCCCCTCGCTGAATTCCCCGGTCACGTCCGCGCCCTGTTGCGTTAACAGAGTGAGCAGGTCGATGGCAAGCTTGGCGCTGGGCTGGATAGTAACGCTCGAAAGAACGCTCGCACCGTGGTGGCTGTAGACGGCAAGGGTAAGATCGGTCGACTGGTTCGTGGTGCTCACCAGGTACAGCTGCGAATCGAAACCGTCGCGGAGCGAGTAGTAAGGGAAGTCCATCTCGCGCAGACCTTGCTGCTGACTGCAGCATGATGTTTGGGCCCCACTTTGAGACTTAGCTAGAGAGAAGATAAGAGTTGGAGCAATTATAAAATATGTAATACCAATGAGGCCGAACAACAGGAGAGAGAGTCGCGTAGCTTTCATGGCGTCCTGCGCCTAAGTGGGATCAGATTTTCTATACTCTTCGAATACTTTATCAACGCGTTATCTACTTGTCAAGCTCTATTTCACAGGAGACGACATTAAGTCCCCTAGACAGTTTGTCATGGCCGGCGGGCAGCGATTCGTCGCTTAGCTCCTTGAGGGCTGCAGAATCAGCACAGCGCGGCCCGGTGGCCGCAACCAAAACGGGCCTCTCCGTGTTCTCCGACCTCTCAAAACCTCAACACAGAGGCCACGGAGCATCTCAGTGACCTCTGTGTTCAGTTTTTCCTGGTCACGGAGGACACGGAGGCGGATTCGGTTCCGGACCCGGCGATAATTCGAGATTGCAGATTTCAGATTGCAGAGACTCCGAATTCTTTTCGCTTGACAGGCGGCTGGAAGTACGATAGCCTATTGTAGTTGACCTATGGGAACGCGGCAACAGAGCGCGCGAGGAGGGATCAAGACAGGACCGCCGCCGCCGGAGAAAACGACGCGAAACGCAAAAAAAGATACTATTTTGACGGAACGAACCTAAGAATACGTTGAAAACACAGGGCTTAGCGTTTTTCAGGGCCCAAAACGAACTGTTTCTTGAGTTCAATATACGCCGATCAAAGCCAAGAATATGGCCAAAAACCAACGAACTGAGTCCCTCTAATCCGTACTCGGCGTTCAACTGACCCCTCACCCGGCTCCGTCAGTTGACAGACTGGTGAAAGCGCCGTCGCGGTCCACCCTCTCCCCTCGGGAGAGGGCAGACCGACTTTACGATGCACTCCGTTTCTGACATCACGGATGGCGGTTTTCGGCTATACATGCTCAGAAGAGCAGGTTGCAAAGCGTTAAATGAAACTGGAACTGGGAATCGGCGGAAAAGTCCAGAGCGAGATTCTTCGCTCCGCTGCGCTGCGCTCAGAATGACAGGTTGCAAAGGCCTGAGTGAAACTGGAAACTGGAAATCGGCGGAAAAGTCCAGAGCGAGATTCTTCGCTCCGCTCCGCTGCGCTCAGAATCACAGGTTGTGGAGGTGAAACTAGAAACTAGAACTCAAGGCTGCCAGTTTCCAGTTTCTAATTTGCAGTTTCCGCCTTGTTTGGATAAAACCAGAAACTAGAAATCAGAAACTAGAAAACAAGGCTGCCAGTTTCCAGTTTCTAATTTCCAGTTTCCGATTTCTAATTTCCAGTTTCTTCTTTTCCGCAGGTTTGTGGAAATTGAGATTTACGGTAGACTGTTTGTTTCTGGAGCGTTGATATCATCGAATTGTATGACTGAGGAAACGATAGCTAGCAATTGGACGTCCACCGAGGTCCGCGTCCGGTACGCGGAGACGGACCAGATGGGCGTAGTTTATTACGCCAATTATCTGGTCTGGTTCGAGATCGGGCGCACGGACTTCTGCTTCCAGCACGGTTTCGCTTACCACGATATGGAGCAAAAGGACGGGCTGTACATCATGGTGGCCGAAGCGCGTTGCCGGTATAAAGCCCCGGCGCGTTACGACGACGAACTGGTGGTCCGCACCCGCTTGACCGGGATGCGGAGGCGGGTGTTGATCTTCGGCTACGAAATCTACAAAAAGCGCACGGATGAACTTATTGCTGAAGGCGAGACGGTGCACGTCATCACCGACCGCGACGGCCGCCCGCGCACCTTGCCCGACAAGTACCGGGAATTGCTCCTGGGGAAATCAGAAAGCAGAAATTAGAAGAGCCGAAAAGCGAAACTCGAAAAACGAAATTCGAAAACCGAAACTCGAAATTCGAAAATCGAAAGTGGGGAGCCGATAGCCCTGCGTGTCATTCTTCGCTCCGCTCAGAATGACAGGAGAAGTTGAGAACTGACAACCGAAAGCGGCCCATTCGGGACTGCGGGTCACGTTTTCGGAATTTCGATTTTCGAGTTTCGGGTTTCGATTTTCGAGTTTCGGACTTCGTGAGGACTTGATGTTCCGCGATTTGCAGCTCACCGGACATGACCTGACCCCACGCGACTTTTACCAAGTGGTTAAGGAGAATCGTCGCGTCAAGCTTTCGCCGCGTGCGCACCATGCCATGACGCAGTCCCGCAAACTCGTGGAGAAGATCATGCAGGGAAAGGAGGCCGTTTACGGCGTTACGACCGGGGTGGGAAGTCTCTCCACGGAACGGATTGAGCCCGCGCAGGCACGAGAACTGCAATTGAACGTGGTGCGCAGCCATGCCTGCGGGGTCGGAGAGCCGCTTGACGCGCGCGAGACTCGCGGGCTCCTCCTGCTGCGAGCGAATACGCTGGCCATCGGTCTTTCGGGTGTCAGGCCGGAGGTGGCCGAACTGCTCTGTGGGTTCCTTAACCAGGGCGTGCTTCCAGTGGTGCCCGCGCGCGGGTCAGTCGGGGCGAGTGGCGATCTTGCTCCTCTGGCCCATGTGGCACTGGCATTGGTAGGCGAGGGCGACGTGCTCTACCAGGGCCGTCGCAGGCGCGCGCTGTCCGCCGTGCAGCAGGCAGGGTTAGAGCCCCTGGCGCTCGAAGCCAAGGAAGGTCTTTCACTCGTGAACGGCACTCAGGCGATGCTCTCCGTAGGACTTCTGGCGCTACGTTCTGCCGAACTTCTCGTGGATACGGCAGACGTGGCGGGCGCGCTCTCGCTGGATGCCTTGCGCGGCTCCCGCAGGGCCTTTGATGAACGCCTGCATCAAGCGCGCCCGCATCCCGGGCAGATAGTGACCGCCAAGAACATCTGGCGCCTCACGCAGGGAAGCGAGATTAACAGGTCGCACCAGGGGTGCTCGCGCGTCCAGGATGCATACAGTTTGCGCTGCATGCCGCAGGTTCACGGAGCTGTACGCGACGCGCTCAATTACGCACGACAGACCTTTGAAAGAGAAATGAACAGCGCCACAGACAATCCTCTGGTCTTCGTGGGCGAAGGCGAGGTTATCTCGGGGGGCAACTTCCACGGGCAACCGTTGGCCACCGCGCTTGACCTCATGGCGTTGGCGCTTACGCAACTGGGCGGCATCTCCGAAAGGCGAATCGACCGCATGGTGAATCCCCTGACGTCCGACCTGCCACCCTTTTTGACAAAGTCACCGGGCCTCGAATCGGGATTTATGCTCACTCAAGTGACGGCTGCCGCTTTGGCTTCGGAGAACAAGGTCCTGGCCCATCCCGCCTCGGCGGACTCCATCCCTACCTCCGGAAACAAGGAAGACTACGTGAGCATGGGCATGGCAGCAGCCCTGAAGCTGCGCCCCCTCATCTCCAACTTGACCTCCATAATCGCCATCGAGCTGCTGGCGGCTTGCCAAGCCATTGATTTCCTGGCTCCACTCAGGACCGGGCGCTTGGCAGAAAAAGCCAAGGCGATGCTTCGAGCCGTCTCACCGCCTGTAACCAAAGATAGACCATTGCACAAGGATATCGCCCGCGTAGCGCGGCTTGTTTCCGAGGGCGCGTTCGCCGAGGTCCTGGCGATGCACCCGCCCCACAAGCGGGCTAAGGCCGTCATCGAGAAGGCGGACCATGTGCAGCTCTCCGAAAGGGATAGTTTGCGAGTTCTGGATCTGCTGGAGAATCCGCCCGCGCCGAACGCAAAACTGCTGGCAGCCGCTCGGGCATTGCCAAAGCGGCGGTCATAATCGTGACGGCATGGCACAAAGAGCCGATCAGCAAAAAACATGATCGGGAAGCGTTCGACTGCGGTGAGGAAGCACTGAATGAATTCTTGCGCCGTTACGCCCGCAAGAGTCACGGCGGGAAATACCCATAGCTGATGAGCTGTCCATGCCCCGTATTTCAGCCACCATTGTCGCCTGCAACGAGGCCAACAACCTCGCGCGCGCCCTTCGCTCACTGGCCTGTGCCGATGAGATTGTGGTGCTCGACTCCGGCTCGACTGACGAGACGCCGGCCATCGCAGCGAGCCTGGGAGCGCGGGTCATCACGCAACCCTGGCAGGGATACGCGACTCAAAAAAACCTTGCCACAGGCCACGCCCAGCACGAGTGGATCCTGAGCCTGGATGCGGATGAGGAACTTGATGCTGTAGCACAGGATTCAATTCGTAGCTGGAAGGACTCCGAACCGACAGCGGACGGATATCGCTTTGCTCGCCGCGCCCGCTATCTTGGCCGCTGGATCCTGCATTCCGGCTGGTATCCGGATTACAAGGTTCGCCTCTTCAACCGGCGCAAGGGCGGGTGGAGCGGGAAGTACGTTCATGAGTCCGTGACGGTGAACGGCCGTGTGGAGACCATGCCCGGTGAGATATTGCACTACACCTGCGACACGCTGGAGGAACATCTTCAGAGGATCGAGCTTTACACCGATTTGGCGGCCCAGGAGATGTTTGAACGAGGCGAAAACGTCAACCGCCTTCACCGGTTGCTTGATCCCATATGGGTTTTCTTCCACACTTACTTTTTCCGCCTGGGAGTCTTGGATGGGCACCAGGGATTTCTGATCGCCACCATGGCGGCACGCTACGTCAGCAGGAAATACACCAAGCTGGCCAGCAGAGGCGCTACCGCCGGCCATTGTCAATGACTTCCTCGAGGCCCTTGAAGATCGTTCATGTCGACACAGGCATGAGCTTGCGCGGCGGCCAGCGCCAGTTGTTGAAACTGGCGCGGCTGCTTCGCCAGCGAGGTCATGGCCAGATCATCGTCTGCCGAGATGAGAGTGAGCTGGAAATCTGCGCCCGTGCGGAAGAGTTTCCTTTCTTTCCGCTTCCACTCCACGACCCTGCCCATGCTTACGGAATCTTGCAACTGCGCCAGCATCTGCAATTGGCGCCGTGCGACATTCTTCATGCCCATGATGGACGAGGGCAGACGGTGGCTTGGCTGGCGTCAATCGGAATGCGCGTTCGACGGGTAGCGAGCCGCCGCGTGACCTTTCTCCCCAGGCACCGCTGGGTCCATCGCCTGAAGTATTCACACACTTGTGATGCCGTGGTTACAGTCTCGGAGTTCATTCGTCAGTGGGCAATTCGCTGCGGCGTACCGGCTGCAAAGATCGAGCTGATTCCGGACGGAGTTGAGATCCCGCCAGAAATGCCCCCGACGGAGGCCAGATCCAAGGTCCGAGCCCGGTGGGGTTTTGGTGAAAGCGAGTTTGTGATCGGCCAGGTGGGCGCGTTCACCCCCGAAAAGGGGCAAAACATCGTACTGGCCGCACTCCAGCAATTGACAGAGCGTCTCCCCCAAGCACGACTCTTGTTGGCGGGAGAAGGTCCAACCCTGAAAGACCCGGAGATTACTCAGAGGTGCAAGGCACTCGGCGACCGAGTTCGACTTTGCGGCGCGATCGAAAACCTTGCGGAGTTCTTCCCTGCCCTGGACCTATTCGTCATGCCGTCAAAGTCCGAGGGACTGGGTTCATCGGCACTCCTGGCCATGTCGTATGGCCTGCCGGTAGTGGCCAGCCGGGTGGGCGGCCTGCCGGAGGTTGTTGAGGAAGCCCGCACGGGATGGTTAGTTGAGCCTGCTTCACCTTCCGCGCTGGCCGATGCGGTTTTAGCCGCGGCTAGCGACCGGGCACGCCTCAAGCAATGGGGGCTGAACGGACGGGAGCGCGCCCGCCAATTCTCCGTGGAGAGAATGGTGGAGCGAACCGAAGCCCTGTACTACCGCTTGTTATTTGGATAATCTAGCGTGGCGCCCCACCACCCCCTAGCCCCCTCCTCAGAGAGGAGGGGATTGGGGATTCCCCTCCTTTGTAAGGAGGGGATTGGGGATTCCCCTCCTTTGTAAGGAGGGGTAGGGGTGGTAGTTGTAAATCAAAGTGGCGAAGGGACGCAGCCGGTTAATCATGGTCTACCTCGTGGTCGCGGTCTTCGGGTTAGTTCTTGGGAGCTTCTTGAACGTGTGCATTGTTCGGCTTCCCCGCAAGCAATCGATCATGGTTCCCCGCTCCCACTGTCCGGTCTGCGGACATCCCATTCGTTGGTTCGACAACATCCCACTGGTGAGTTACCTGCTCTTGAGGGGCCGCTGCCGCGATTGCCATGCCCGAATTTCCCCGCTGTATCCCATCGTCGAAGCGCTCACCGCGCTATTGCTTATGGCCACGTTCCATCGCTTTGGCCTCAGCCCGGAATTCGTGAAATACTCCGCCCTGGTGATGATGCTGATTGTTCTCATCTTTACGGACTTAACGGAGCGACGAATCCCGCACGCCGTCACCGTATTCGGTATCTGTCTCGGCCTGGCGTTCAGCTTCCTTACTCAGGTTGACAACCGTCCGGTGGAATGGTTGGCGGAACGGATGGGCTTGTTCCTTCCAGGAGCGGTTTTGTCGTTCCTGGGCGCAATTGTGGGTGCAGTTACGGGAGGCGGGTTGTTCTACGCCGTCGGGGAAGCCTTTTACATTTTGGGCGGACGGCAGAAGGAGTACCTGGGGTTCGGCGACGTGATGTTGATGCTCATGGTGGGGACTTTTCTCGGTGCGCCCCTGACGTTGCTCACTATACTCCTGGGCTCGCTTGGAGGCTCGATCATCGCATTGTCATTCACCCTGGCTGCGCCGCGTTTCCGCGATTATCACTGGCCTTACGGGACATTTCTTGGAATCGCCGCCATTTACTCGGCCCTCGACGGCACGCGCCTCCTGGAGGCTTACCTCCGCTGGTCGGGCCTGGCAGGTTAAGCCGGTCATTCGGTAACCTTGCCGTGAATATAGTCTCGAATCGCGTCACGGGCGGCATCCGAAGTGTCGATGAACTCTATCGAGGTCCGGCCGGTGGCCTCTTTGACCCGGATCTTGCCGGTGACTTTGACGGGCTTCTTAACGTCCGGCATGTTGAACTCCAATGCCAACACGTCGTCAACCTGCGCCGTGCCTGAGCTTTCGAGTCCCATGCCGCTTTCACCGATACTGATACTTGTAGCATTGAACCTTTCCTCACCCCGTAAACAGATGACGGTTGTTCGGTAAGGAAGGCGCGCGCCCCGCCGTCGTTCCGCCAACATGGCGCCACGCGCCGTGCGGAAGAGTGCGTAAACCTTTTCGCGAGAAAATGGCTTCCCAATAAAAAATGTCGCTCCCGCTTCAAATGCCCGTCGAATGGTATCGACGTCGTCAAAGCCGGTTATCATGATGATGGGAGCATTCTGATTGGGAGGAGTCGAGCGGATTTTCCGGGTTAGCTCAAAGCCATCCAGATTGGGCATGGCGACATCCAGCATTATCCCGTCGAACTTTTCGTTTTCCAGAATTAAAGCGGCTTCTTGACTGTCCGAGGATGTGCGCACCTCTACTCCCAGGGGTTCGACCATGGCCTTCAACAATCTGCAGACCTCGGGTTCGTCGTCGACAAGCAGAATTTTCATGATACGGTAAATTCTTTACGAGAGAAGGCCGGAAAGCAAGCGTGAATTTGTCTTCCTGTCCTTTCAGCTCAACCGGCAGAAGGGATTTCACCGGTTGAGGCATTTCACCAAATTGGCGAATATTTTAAGCCCGTCTTGCGAATAATGCGCCGGCAACGAAACTCGTTCCGGATGAGGCATAAGACCCAAAATCAAGCCCGTCTCGTCAGTGACGCCGGCAACGGCCCCCGGTGCCCCGTTGGGGTTACTGGGATATTCCATAGTGGGGTGCCCCTGGGCATCAGTGTAGCGGAACACCACTCGCGCGGCTGCGTCGGTAGCATCGCAAAACAGGGGACGGCCCTCGCCGTGGGCAGTCGGCATCTCCAGAATCTCACCCGCCAGATCCTCAGTCCAAGCGCAGTTTTCCCCAGAAACCAGGAGCCGGATTTTCCGGTCTTCAAAGTGGGCAGACTGGTTCTCCAGCAGAGCCATGCTCCGCTTTCCCGGTGTGCGGCCCGGCAGAATCCCCGATTCGGTCAAAACCTGAAAACCGTTGCATATGCCCAGCAATGGCTTCCGCGCTTCCAGGAACTCCTCCAGTTGGTCGCGCAGGCAGGCCACGAGCATCGTGGCAAATATGCGTCCCGCTCCCAAGTGGTCGCCATAGGAGAAACCACCGGGAATGACTGCCGCTTGGTAGTCGCGAAGCCGCCTGCGGCCATCCAGCAGATCCCGCAGCAGAACAAGTTCAGTCCTTCCACCTGCGAATTCAATGGCGGCCCCAGTCTCTTCGTGGCAGTTGGTGCCTGGGCTGTAAAGAATCGCAGTAACACCCCGATTCATTCGATGACCTCCCGAAACGTTTTACTCCAGACCTCGCCAAGGGCCGCAGTGGGTTCCTGCCAAACCACTTTCCCGCCGTCAAGAAGAATCAACTGCGGCTCCGATAAGACCTCTCCAATGACCCGGTAAGGCACGTCTCCTAACTGTGCATCCAAATTGCATTCGGAGGGCACTTCAAGCACGACCGATCCCACGAATTCACCGAAAATCAAGCCGTCCTTCCGGCCTCCCAGCGATGGTAGGGGCACGCCACCCTGTGGCCCAGAGCCTTCGTGCGGCGCGCCATGGCGTAGGGGCACGCCATGGCGTGCCCCTACGTCTGAGGAAAATGCGTCCAGGTTAATTCGCGCGCCGTATCCAGATCCCCAGGCAGCCTCAAAAAGGCGCAAAAGGATTCCACCCTCGGCGATGGCTGAGGCCGAGACGTAACCCGCCTTCCCGTGGAGCCCCAGAAGCGCATCCCACACTGACTGGATCGCACTGGCATCGTAAGCGTCGAAGAGGCGCTCGCCGCGCTGCCCGCGACTATCGGCGTACACGCTTCCACCCAGCGCCTCGCAATCGAACCGGCCCACGAGGACAATGCGATTTCCGGGCCGCTTGAAGTCCTTGCTTACCACCTCCCTGACATCCGGCAAACGCCCCATGGCCGTCACGACCAGCGTGGGGGGCACATCGATCCTTCGGCCTTCGGTCTCAAATGTCCCGGAGCTTGAATCCTTGCCTGAAATGAAAGGAACCCCGAGGGCAACCGACATGTCTGCGATGGTTTCAACCATCGCGCGCAAATCCCAGGCTGTTTCCGGACGCACGCGCGGGGTGTAGAAGTTGTCACAAAGGACCATCTGCCGGTAGTCTGCACCCGCGGCCACCGCCTTGCTGATTGCCTCAATGATCATCAGACGCGCCATGCCCGCCGGGTCAATTTCCCCATAAAAGGGATTGAAGGCTAAGGTGGTGATCAGGCCGTACGGCTTGCCACGCAGGGGCGCCGAAACATAAACATTGGTCGGCATCCGATGATTCTTGCCCCCATAAGGCCCCAGGGCAGTTCGTCCCTGCACAGTCGTATCAAACCGCGAACCGGCAGCGCTCTGGTCAGCGCAGTGGTAGTGTCCAAGCACGCCCCGAATGGCGGCCGCCCACTCCGCCTCGGCGTGTGGTTCGGGCAGGCGCAAGGGTTGGAGGTTCCACTGGGGTCGAGCGACCGGCAACGGGTCGATTGGGCAGGCTTCCCAAAGGAAAGCCATCTCGAGGTCCACAACCTTCTGGCCGCGCCAAACGGCCTCCAAGCGACCTGTCTCGGTAAAGTGACCGAGGAGGGAATACCCCACCTCGTACCTCTCGAGAATGGCGCGCGCCTCCGCAACTTTCTCCGGTGGCACTGCCAGGAGCATGCGTTCTTGCGATTCGGAAAGCAGGATTTCCCAGGCTGTCAGGCTCTTGTCCTTCAACGGAACAGAGTCGAGGTCGATGCGCACGCCTGTCTCCGAACCCATTTCCCCCACGGCACATGAGATGCCCCCTGCTCCGAGGTCGGTGATTGACCGAAGGCACTCCTGGTCCCGCAAAACCGGGATTGCCGAAGTGAACCTGCGCTCCGTGATCGGGTGACCGATCTGCACGGCGGCTGATTCTTTTTGCAGAGTCTCGGCGGTCATGCCTGTGGAACTGGCCGTGGCCCCGTGTATCCCGTCCCGGCCGGTTTCGCCGCCGATCAGCAAAGCCACATCACCTGGGCGGGGAGCGCCCTTCAGAGCGTATTTCTTGGGAATCAATCCTACCGAATGCCCAAGGGCAAAGCACTTGGCGTAGCCGGGATGGATGCGGTAAACCGGGTGCATCATGGGAATGCCCATGGGGTTCGTGTAATAGGAGGTTGCCCTGATCGATTCCGAAACGATCAACTGTGGATGTAAAGCACCGGGGGGAACTTCCGAAATCCTGGGGTCCATTGTTCCCATCACGGTTGTGCCGCCAATGGGGTAGCCCCCCTTGCCAAATCCCAGCGTGTCGCGAATGACGCCGCCGTGTTTCGTGGCAATACCCCCAAAGGGCGCAATGGAGCTGGGAAAGTTATGAGTTTCACCTTTAATGGTCACTACCCAGTCCTCATAGAACTCCATGCCTCCGGCGTTGTCTTTGAAAGAGGAAACAACCAAAGGGTGGTTGATTCGCGCTGTCGCGTCACTCAACCTCCTCAAGAGTCCAAGACTTTTCCAGGTGGTGTGGTAGCAGTGATCACTCCACGATTGCGCCAGGATCTCGATCTCGGCGTCCGTGTGGGGCCGGCCCTGGGCCTTCTCG
>Ga0074046_10004077_pt1 | contig 12025 bp, 15 predicted proteins | sample BogForMeECP23OM3_FD_94441 | JGI IMG/M metagenome (GOLD analysis project Ga0074046, IMG submission 94441) | Bog forest soil microbial communities from Calvert Island, British Columbia, Canada - Bog Forest MetaG ECP23OM3 | ecosystem: Environmental > Terrestrial > Soil > Wetlands ...
AATTCGTGATAGTAAGGAAAGTGCGCGGTCGGAAGAAAACATGATCATCCTGAAGAAAGGAAAGATGTCACACCCCAGTGGCCGTAGGAACGCCCTGAACGATATGTCCGGGAGCGAGTGGGCGCAGTCAAGTTCGAGCGTAATGCAGTACCCTGACCAAAGGAGCGAGAAGCAGCGTCTTCATGGCGCGTCATTCCCCCAATCTCTCGCTGAGCATTACATTCAGATCTACACGAAGCGCGGAGAAACCGTGCTCGACCCGTTCGTCGGGGTGGGGACGACGCTCGACGCGTGTATGGCGACAGGCCGGAACGGCATTGGACTTGAAATCAGTCCAAAATTCGTCAAATTGGCGGAACGCGACTTGGTTCAGGCTTCGTTGACTGGTACGAGCCAGAAAATAATCTGTGATGACGCACGAAATCTGTTGAGACATGTGGAACCTGGAAGCATGAATTTCCTCATCACGAGCCCTCCTTATGCGGACATGCTTAAGAAAATCCAGAGACAATTCCTGTACAAATGGAAACCCTACGGGTTCAGACCAGTTGATAACACGAGACCTTACTCAACCGATCCCCGCGATATGGGGAATCTCGAATATGAGGAATGCCTCGCCGCGTTGGAAGGAGTTCTAAGAGACACCTATGAGGTTGTCAAACCCGATTCGTACGCGGCTTGGATTGTTAAGGACTTCAGGGATTTGAAAGACGGTCATCCTTATGTCAATTTTCATGGTGACGTCATAAACCGCGCAATCAAATGTGGCTGGATCTTATGGGACATCCGGGTCTTCGATCAGACCAAGTTCAGGCCGCTCGTCGTTTTGGGAATACCCTCCCGTAACTTCTATCTGAACATCGGCCATTCGTACATACTGACATTCAGAAAACGATAGTGTGGCATCTTTATCAGGTTCCCCATTGTAACGCTCCAAGGACATGGTTATGTCTGTCGAACAGTCTAAGCTAATGGATCAGATAGAGTTTGACTTTGAGAGTTTCCGCGACAAGAACTATCTCACACACAACTATCATCCCTACCCAGCGAAGTTCGTTCCGCAGATTCCGCGTAGATTGATTGAGGTCCTCAGCCACGTCGGCGATACGGTCCTTGACCCATTCTGTGGCTCTGGAACAACTCTTGTTGAAGCCAAACTCCTTGGCAGGAATGCTATCGGTGTTGACCTTAATCCAATCGCAACTCTCGCGACTGAAGCGAAAACGACGTGTCTTACGGAAACGCAGCTTTCGAAGGCAGAGGAGGTCGTTGGGGAGACCAAGAGGCACATCTCTTCCTTCTATGGGAATACGACGCTGTACGAGGGGGAGTCGTATGTTCAGATCGAATTCAAACTGCCGAAGTTCCTGAATCGTGATCATTGGTTTAAGAGAAGAGTCTTGCAAGAATTGGCCATAATACAGGCTCACATCGACTTGGTCGAGGACTCCGATCTCAAGAATTTCCTATTGACCGCCTTCTCCTCGATCATTGTCTCAGTGTCTAACCAAGAGAGTGATACACGTTATGCACGAAAGGATAAGCACATCAAAAAAGAAGAAACCTGTCGGCTGTACGCGAATAAAGTGAATGATATGGTCGGGAGGATGCTCGAATTCAGAGATCAATCTACGGCCTCGTGGACAAGGGTCTACAGGCAGGATTCGAGGAAACTTGCACAAATCTCTGATGAATCCGTTGACCTCGTAGTGACATCACCACCTTACCTGAACGCGTATGACTATTACCTTTACCACAGAATCCGAATGCATTGGCTTGGGTACTACAGCAGAGAGATACAGGAACTTGAAATTGGCTCCCGGTACATGCATTCAGATGAAGACCGAGGAGCTGGAGAGTATTTCGCCAACATGCGCGATTGTTTCGGCGAGGTGAGCCGAGTCCTTAAGGGAGGCAGATACTGCTGCGTCGTTGTAGGCGACGCGATAAAGGACGGTCAGTACATCAAGGTTGATGAAGGTTTTAACCAGCTAATGTCTGAAATTGGGTTCGCGAAGCAGAAGCAAATAACATACCCACTGAGGAAATACACGACTTCATTCACGAGGGGGTACAAGGTTGGGGACAAGAGTGGTCACGTTCTGATCTTCAAGAAGCATTGACATTCCCTAACGCAGTACGCCAGACCTTTGTCCATTCCTGGAATGTATCCCACGTCGATGTCTCTTGGGCAGTCGTGATACCCTGAACCAAACATCAGAATCTCGAACAGAATTGAATTCCAAAATGTCATCCTTGCGCAAGGTATTCGAGACACTCCTATCCAGAAAAGTGAACCGTAGTTCTTGATTCTTCCGTTTATGCTGCGGAGCTGGGATGTAGACTACTGCTCTGACATCTCTTAACAATCTTGATCTTCCTTTAGGGTCCTTGAAGATTACATCGAAGTAAACGTCCCCTTGTTGTGATCCAGGTGGCATCTTACGATAATTATCGATTGGGGGGAAATAGCGAAGGAATTCCAGTGGGATTTGGATTTGCCCTGGTGCGTCCCTTCGGCTGACATCAAAAGAGGAAAGTGCCTTCCAGAATCCCTTCCTCTGCACTCTGTATCTCCCTTTTCGTGACCCAGCAGAAGGGGGTCGACGGTGCCTTTGAGTCCCAAAGAGTGGAGGAAGACCTTTCCTATTTCTCTTACGAAATGAATTGCGCCGAATCTTGTCGAGTCTTTCAATCGAAAGCATCCCTCTCTTCTTCATATCCTGAAGCAGTTTGTTTCCATACTTCTTGCAAAGAGGTGATTTGGTATCGGTGTATCTTCGAATGATCTTCATGATGCGCGAGAACTGATTCCGTTGATTCCTATCTGTGAGGTCATACGTGGCAGTTGTCGATAACTCGTAGTTTGTGTACATACCGCCCCCAGTCAGGTTACTGGAGCCAACAACGACGAAGGCCACCTTACCGGTCTTTTCAAGAACATACAATTTCGGGTGAAACGATTGGAATGGATCATCGTCATTGAAGATATAGAGAACATCAACATTCCGATTCAGTAGTTTTAGACCCTCGACCGAAGTATTTCCGTTGTCAACGCCAACAGCAGCGAAGACCTTCCCGCGTCTTTTCCTAAAGAGCCCAAGCGCGGGACTGATGCTTCGAACGCCACTGCTCCTGACGTAAGCTGCCACGACGTAGAAATTATCGAAGAACCTTGCCCTGGAACGTTTCTCCCTCAACAGTAGTTTTCTCTTCAGGATTTCGCCGAGTGCGTTTGCTCCAGCTTGATCGACTATGTCCAACGAATGGTTGTCTCTCGCCCTACCATCGAAGCCGCTTTCTTAAGGCTCTTCCACCCGAACTTCGGGGAAAGCAACTTGCCTCTATGAGAACTGATTTGATTGGAGTCTGGGGATGAACTGAAATCACGTTAATTAAACCACACAGTGAAGGACATCCGCCGTAGAGAGTAGGTTAGCTGTGGTTGAATTAACTGAGGAGTTGGATGAGGACTTCTATTGGACGATTTCGAGGCTGAAGAATTTCGAGCCGAACAACCTCACACTCTGGGTTGAGATTCTAAAGAAGTATGATGGCCAGAACTGGAGTGGTAGTAGAACGGCGGTTATGAAGGACTTGCTGGATGCTCGATACACCAACGTGAAGGACCTCCAAGTAGCAGATGAGGAACTGCTCGACAAACGCTTTCAGAGTCACGTCTCGTTCATGTTTGCCCTTGGTTTGGGATACGAGAATCAAGATGGATTGTTTGTGCTCAGTCCAATCGCAAGGACCTACCTGAACCGCAAGAATACAGAGGACTTCATGATTCAGCAGATGGTTCGGTGGCAGATGCCGAACGGATCCATTAGGGTCAAGGAGAAGCTGCAGAAATGGCTTGATGATAGTAGAAGCGTCATCCCGTTCGTGCTCACTATGAAGACTCTCTTGAGACTATACTCGCAATCAGAGATCGAGGCTTACTTGACCAATGAAGAAATAGTCAAGATCCTGATGCCGCTCAAGACGCATCTGACCAACGTTGACGAGCAGGTTCGATTAATTGTTGAGGGGAGAAAGGCGGGGCATTCGATTCGTCTTTCAGAACGAGAACAGGAACGTGCAAGGGAAGACCTGAAAATCCTCCTTTCTTACTTCGAAGCCACTGGGCTCTGTTACGTTCCGAAGTCCCTTATCGGCAATATCGGAGGTAAAGCAGTTCAACTAAGCGACGTGCTTGTTCTTAGAAGGGACAAAGCGGAATTCGCGAAGCGGTTGATAAGCAGAGAATACGCTCCCTTTGACTTCTCGAAATTCAACCTCGCGAACCAATTTCAAGAAGCTAAGATAGGCTGGTTTCAATACTATGGGTCAGTACCAGATGATTGGAGGGTCGACATGACGGTGACGTCGGTTGCACTCGAAGGTGACACCGATCTTCCAATTCCTTCTAAAGAGGAAATTGACTCTGCAATTGTAGAAATCCGTAAGGAATTGATGATTGAAGATAACGTAGTCAGGCAGATTGTGGCCAATTTGGTCGCTGGTAGGCATGTTCTCTTGGTCGGACCAATTGCCACAGGAAAGACCCACTTGGCTACTCTGATCTCGCAGTTGATCTGGAAGAACCATAATAACGGATACTATTCAGAGATGACGACCGCCACATCGGAATGGACGACGCAGGATGTAATAGGAGGAATATATCCAAAGCTTGACGAAAACGGCTCCGTAATCTATACAGTTCAGAGAGGTTGTGTGACCGACACTGTATGGCAGAATTGGTCTGAAACTGGGACCGTTCTCCAGAGATCCAAACACAATCACGGTGGTGTTGAGTATAGAGGTGTTTGGCTTATCGTAGATGAGTTCAATCGAGCAAATATCGACAAAGCATTCGGGGAGTTATTCACAGCGTTAGAATACAAGGCCTTGAAGTATCCGACCAGCAAAGACAACCGTCGGACTGAGGAAGTGCCAATCCCGAAGGACTACAGGATAATTGCCACACTGAATACATTCGACAAACACTTCCTCTTCAAGTTGTCCGACGCTCTCAAAAGGCGTTTTGCTTACATCGAGTTATTACCGCCTTCGAAAGAGAAATCTGAAGAGGAGAAGTACTATGTGATCACTCGGAGCCTGAAGGACCTGCCTGTTGTCCCGGAAATTGCAAAGAAGATTGAACTCGACCCGCAGACGCACACCATTAGGAGAGGTACCTCAGACAAAGCGTTCCTGAAGATTCTCGACTCTGCTCATGATATGTTTAGTTTCATCCGTCTCACAAAGAATATGGGGACTGGCATCTTGAATTCGATGTTTCGGTTGGTGTTTGTGGATAACTTGATGGGTGCAGATCTTGATAGCAGTCTCGATAATGCATTCATATCCAACGTAATTCCGCAACTGGAGAATCTTCCTACATGGTCACTTGAATCCATTCAGGCCTTCTGCTGTGGAAGCATGATTGATCTATTCAGGGAAAAGAAACCTGTTCAAGCCGATTTCATCAATTATCAGCGTGAATTCGAACGGCTACTGGACTTTCTAAGGATTGAGAAGAGTGTGAAGGTTGCAGAACAGTACAGGAAAGACGAGATTGCCGAGGGTGACTGGGGAAAGTACGATCCATGGGCGGGAAAAGCCCGACCCAAGTTGCCCTTCTTTCAGCAATCCTTGGAAGACCTTATACGTGAATCGGAGACGCTGTAACATCACGATCCTTGAGTAGACAACTGTTAATCAACGAAGTAGAACGAATTTACTTGGAGGAAGGGGAGAAGAAAAGCAACTTGCTCGATGAACTGTACATGCTCAGCAAGTATCCGAGAGTAGCGCAACTCTTCCAGCTCTACAGATCAAAAGACGAGAAGTGGCACCAATTGGTCCGAGAAATAATCTTCTATGATCGGCTCGACCTTCGCTACATGTACAATCGCGTAATGCGTCTCATGAGACGGTTTGGCCAGCCGTTGGACTCCTATTTTGCTGTCAACTCAGCGACAGGTACGTATCTCCTTCCAGATCGACTCTCTGACCTAAACCGGTTGTCTGAACTTTACGAGGAATTCTTCTACAGGATCTACCCCTCCGTGGCCAAGCATCTGAATTTCGAGACTTACAGTCAGGAGAGAACTTCAAACGTGCTCCATGGCAGAGTCAACTGGCCTGAGACCATAGTTAGGTCCGTCAGAAGCGGGACAGGTCAAACCCCCATTCAGTTCACTGCGTCCCTACCTCAGCACATGTTCGAGATTCCCGAGAATCTGTTGTTGGTATTGTCGATTCTCAGGATGAAGCAAGACGCTTCAAGGCTTCGTGGGTACCCATTCGTTGAACCTCTCACTCCCGAAGAAACTTCTACTCTGGGAAGCATCGGTGAGGGATGCCTTAGGCTACTCAATAATTCGATGCTCCAAGAAATGGTCCCATCAGCTTCGAGGTTGTTACTTGCGCAACCACCCGACACGCAAGTCACGACCCTGGAGTCGCAAGTGGCCAATAGGATACGCGACGAAAGCGGAAGGCTCGCGCCCTACTCTCGTCTGTTGGATTGGTCAAAGAGATACCGGCAGATGAACTTGCGGTCGCTTTCACCCAACAGAACAAACTTCCCTATCGACAGAAGGGAGAACCTTGACACCATGTTCGAACTCTGGATTCTCTTCGAATTTCTTGAGCACCTGTCAAATGAGCATGGAGCCCAGATTTCGCCTGAGTCAAATCCAGGCCGATTTCATGTTTCCTTGGACGGATTCGACTTTACGTTGCACTATGAGAAGTACTATGACGGATGGGCGCTGCATGCAACACCTGATTTTACAATTGAGATGAACGAGAACCCGGTTGTCATAATGGACGCAAAGAATTGGCAAGAGTCAAAGGATGAGGCGATATACAAAATGCTTGGTTATCTCGATAACCTTGATGCGGGGCTGGGAATTCTCTTCTTCCCCAACGGCACAGCCCTCCCAGAGGAGCGTATCAAGCGACCCGCTGGACTTAGGAACCATCTCCGGCAGTGCTTCGTCAGCAGCGTGGTACCTCCGAAGGAGTCGAAAGAAGCGGTCGAAGCGAAGTTCTTCGCCTTTGAACAGGTGACTGCCCTCGTGAGAGAATATCTTGCGCTGTCAACTGATTATCAGACCACTGCTCGACCCGAACCGGCCAAGTGAATGATAAGCCATGCCGACAGTTAGCGGAGATCTGAGCGGCCTTAGCCAATTCTACAAGGTGATCGGAACGCAGAGATTCGGTGATCAAGTCCACACGTTGATCAGGTTCAAGATTCCTCAGATGGGCAGGGAGAAGAGACGCAGGATCCTCGAAGCCGTCATGGACGAGAGCGGGGCAGACGCTATGATCGAGTGTTTCTGGACGAAGGGGAGTATCGTGTATAAGGAGAAATGGTCTTTCGATGCTATCCTGATCAAAAAGCGAGACAAAATGAGCCGACGGTTAACGCCGACAGCAAGCTCCAGTAGCCACCAAGTCACCAGAGCCGATTATGAGAAGAAATAAGTAATGATTGCAGGGATTTGGTGAGATCTATGCAGGATGAAATAGTACGTTATTTGTTTCTCGTTTCACCTCGTTCTGCTGGCCCAAAGGAGATTGCATCGGAGACTGGACTATCGAGAGCAACAGTGCAGATACAGCTCAGGCAATTGATACGAAAGGAAGGAACTCTACCCGGTTTCAAGATTCACAGAGTCAATGGAAAGTACACAGTTGAAGGTGACAATCAGGAAAGATCCGTGCCAATCCCGAAGAAGAAGCGAGATCACTCCCCCTGATCTAATTTCGGGCCTGGCTTCATGTCTCCCCAATGCCTGTGCATGCTCTTGTCGTCGTCTCTGACCTTATAGAACACATCCCTTCTAATTACTGAAGAAAGGTTTGGCCAAATTGAAGCGAGGTTTGGCCAACTGAAAGAAGGTTTGTCCATCGACACCCCTTCATGCCGGCTATGCGGCTTTCTTTCTTACGGCGCTAATAATTCTAATGACCGTCATGCGCCCTATCCAGTTATCCCCAACATACCTCTTTGCCGTCATCGTGGTTCTCGTTGCCTTCTTGGTTTCTGTGGCTGAGGCATATAAGGTGATGAAGGCACCAATCTGAATGGCTCACACTGGAGTGTCTGAACCTGGAGCGACGAATCTCCACCCGTCATGTCGGGTGAGAGTCCCACCCCCAACACTGACTACAGTTCCTGGCGAGTGCGCGCGCTTCATGCAACTGTCGGCCCTGGGCTAAAAGTGACGTCCTGAGCACGCTTGTGGTAGTGGCCTGTGGGCAAGTGGCGTACTGTAAGCATGAAGCTGACAGACGACCAAGTCGCAGGGCTGAACCTACGCCTTCAGCAGCTTGGCTTTGAGACGATGGGCGACTACGCGCGAGCCCTCACAGACGGCGTTGTGGGCAACGAGCAGTTAGTGGGCACACTCGCTGAGACCATCGCAGACAGTATTGTTGTCAAAATGACAACCAACCTGACCCAGCAACGGCTGCAACTCCAGGCAATGAAGAGTGTGCGGTCGCCGGGATTTGAACCCGGGTTACAAGCTTGGAGGGCTTGTGTCCTGGACCAGGCTGTCCTCTCAACTCAATGAGATCTGGACGACGACCGCACGAGGTCCGGACCCGCCCTGACTCCTTTTAATCGTTGGTTCGCGCCACGGCCTTCTCGACTTCGTAGACGACCCTGGCGGCGACCACATGGGCCTCCAGCGGCTTTTCATGTATCCTCACGAGTTCGTCCATGAGCGCGAGGGTCTCCTGCGAGAAGTGCCCGCGAGGGAAGCCTCCCACGATCACGCAAGGGTTCTTCGCCGCCACCACCGCCTCCGCCAGCTCCTCCGCCCCGCTCTGCCTGCCCTGCACCGACAGGCCGAAGACCCTGTCAGGTGATATCGTCCTTCGCAGCAGCTCCCGGATCCCTGCCCCGTACGCCTTCACGAGCCCTTCGTCCGACCTCTCGAAGACCAGCTTCTCGGCCAGCCCCCTGAACCTGAAGTAGCTCTTGGGGATCCTCGTCTTCTCGGCCAGCTCGAGGACCACGTCCTGGCTCGTGTGGACGAAGACCCTCACAGAGCCGTCCAGGTACAGAGGCGTCCCAGTCACGCTCAGCAGCGCGGCATGGACCAGGTCCGGCCGCCCCCTCTTCTCCGAGTCCCTGAGCCTCGCCATGGCGGAGTGGTGGAGGCTCCTGTCGAGCAGGATTCGCGACGAGTCGACTCCCCTCCTCCTCGAGTCGCTGGCCACCGCCGGGCTCCTCAGGATCTCCTTCGGCACGAGCTCGAGCGCCGACTCAGCCAGGACGAAGTTGAGCTTCACCGGGGGCGGGCTCAACGAGTATGGTTAAGACCTTTGGCAGAAGCCTTCCGGGCGTGAGGACGCGGAAGGCATCCCGGAAGGACGCAGCAGAGCTCGTCAGGCGGCTCACGGAGTCCTCCGTCAGCCTTGCCCCGAAGGACCTCGGGATGGCTAAGGAGCAGGCGGCCCTAGCCAGGAGGGTCAGGCTCAGGTACAACGTCAGGCTCGACCCCTCCCTGAAGAGGTACACCTGCCGCGGCTGCAAGAGCCTCATCGTGCCCGGGATCAACGCCCGCGTCCGGTTGGGGCACGGCAAGTCAGCGGTGATCCGCATCACATGCTCTGAATGCGGGCGCGTAAATCGGAAAATCCTGAGGAGGGCTTATATACGCTCAGGCAAGGTCGGGAAATCCGATTCGTGAGACAATGGTGAATGCCCGCGATGTCCCCTCGGACAAGCTCATCGGCGCCCTGGCCGAACAGGTCAAGAGCCTGCCCGGCATAAAAGAGCCCGAGTGGGCCCACTTCGTAAAGACGGGTTCTCACGCCGAACGGCTTCCTGAGAACCCCGACTGGTGGTACACCAGGGCGGCGTCGCTCCTGAGGAAGCTCTACGTCCACGGCCCGGTCGGCCTCAGCGACCTCGAGCGCGCCTACGGAGGGTCCAAGGCAGTGGCATACTTCCCCAAGCACCACAGGGACGCAGCGGGGTCCCCGATCAGGAAGGTCCTGCAGCAGCTGGAGCAGGCCGAGCTGGTGACCAAGACGCCGAAGGGCAGGATACTCACCCCGAAGGGCCGGGCCATGCTCGACAAGGCCAGCAGGGAGATCTTCGTTGTCATCAGCGAAGCCGACAAGTCGCTCGCGAGGTACGGCTAGTGATGTCCGAGCAGCCGCAGGAGCCTGCTGACCGAGAGGTCACAGAGAAGAAGGCGATGAGGGAGGGCGTCCTCAGGATGGCCCTGACCTCGGAAGCGAGGCAGAGGCTCGCCAACGTCAAGATGGTCAAGCCCGAGCTCGCTACGTCCATCGAGGAATACGTGGTACAGCTCGCCTCTAGCGGGAGGCTCAAGAGGGCCCTCGACGACGAGCAGGTGAAGCAGATGCTCATGTCGCTCCAGGGGAAGAAGCGCGAGATCAAGATCAGGAGGGCATAGAATGGCAAGAGTCAAGGACACTTCGAAGAAGAACAGGCTGCTGAAGGAGGGAAGGAGGGGGAGGTCGGTCCCCACGTGGATCATAGCAAAGACCAACAGGCACGTCAGGTCAAACCCGCAGAAGAGGAGCTGGAGGCAGCGCAAGCTGAAGCTCAAGTGATAGGCGATGTCGGAAGAGAAGGTCGAACCCCTCACCAGGACCTACATGGTCCCGCTCGGCGTGGCCTTCGAGGCCCCACCGTACAGGAGGTCCAAGGTCGCGATACGGATAATCAGGGAGTTCGCCACTCGGCACATGAAGGCGACCGAGGTCAGCATAGCGGAGGAGGTCAACGAGCAGATCTGGTCCCGAGGAATCAAGAGCCCGCCGAGGCGGATCAGGCTTGACATGGAGAGGGACGAGGACGGAATCGTATCCGTGAAACTCCCTCCAAAGTCAGAACAAGTGTAGTCAATGGGCCTCCATCTGGTCGACATCTACCGCAGCCCCAACATAGGCGTCTTCCTGAAAGCCAACGACAGGTTCATCCTGGTGCCCAAGGGCCTGGCCCAGACGAAGTGTGAGAAGCTCTCGAGCAGCCTCGAGGTTTCAGTCGTCCCCACTTCGATAGCCGAGTCCCGTCTCCTCGGCCCGCTCGTCTCGATGAACAACAGCGGCATCCTGGTATCCAGGCTTGCGGAATCCACAGAGCTGACGGAGATCAGGTCGGCGACCGGGGCGAACGTCTCGAGGCTCGAGTCGAGGTTCACGGCCGTAGGCAACCTCGTGGCTGCCAACGACAAGTTCGCGGTCGTGTCGCCGGTCCTCGACGCGAACGCTGTCTCGCAGGTGAAGGACGTGCTGGGGACCGAGGTGGAGCAGATGCCGGTCGGGGAGTACATACAGGTCGGGTCGCTCATCGTCGCGACCAACAGGGGCGTGGCAGTCTATCCCGGACTCAACGAGCAAGAGGTGGACAGGATCGGGAGCCTGTTCGGGGTCGAAGCCCATCCGACGTCTGTCAACCGCGGCGTACCGTACGTGGCCTCGGGCGTAGTCGCGAACTCGAAGAATGCGGTGGTGGGCAGCCAGACGACTGGACCCGAGCTTGTCTTTATAACAAGGGCGCTGAGCGTCTGAAAAATCAAGGTCATTCTCAATGAGCAAGCAGCCAACCGAGGAAGAGACCATCAACGCGCTGATAGTCGAGATCAGGGTCCTCGAGAGCACGTTCAACGAGCTGACCAACCGCCAGAACCTCCTTGAGCGGGCCCTCGTGGAGAATCGGGCGGCTCTCGACGCCCTCAACGGCCTCGGGGACAAGCCGCCGCAGGAGGTACTCATGCAGATTGGCGGAGGGGCGATGCTCCGTTCGCCGCCCCCGTCCACTGACAAGGTCTTGGTCAGTGTCGGCGCCAGCATCGTGATCGAGAAGCCGAAGGCTGAGGCTGTCGCAATCCTCGAAGGCAGGAGCAGGGATGTCGAGAAGACGGTCATGTCGATCGCAGGCCAGAGGAACGGGCTCGCCCAGAGGCTCGATTCTGACCGGCAGGCCCTCAACTCCCTCGCATCGCGCCAGAGCGAAGAGTGACCCGCCCTTGTTCGA
>Ga0074046_10004078_pt1 | contig 12025 bp, 11 predicted proteins | sample BogForMeECP23OM3_FD_94441 | JGI IMG/M metagenome (GOLD analysis project Ga0074046, IMG submission 94441) | Bog forest soil microbial communities from Calvert Island, British Columbia, Canada - Bog Forest MetaG ECP23OM3 | ecosystem: Environmental > Terrestrial > Soil > Wetlands ...
GTTGCCCTGCTCGGCGCGAACGGCGCAGGGAAAACAACGCTGCTGCGGGTCCTGGCGACTCTGCTGCTCCCGACGCATGGCCGTGCGCAGGTCGACGGGCATGACGCGGTGAGCAACCCGGCTGCGGTGCGCCGCCGAATCGGCTACCACGCGGGCCGCGATCTGGGGTTTTACTCGCGCCTGACAGGGCGACAGAACCTGCGTTTCTTCGGGCGGCTCAACCATCTTTCCGATGCCACAATCGAGGAACGCACCCGGGCACTTGGCGAGCAATTTCAGATGGACGAAGCGCTGGACCGCCAGACACGATTACTTTCTTCCGGCACCATCCAGCGGCTCAGCCTTTTACGCGCGCTGCTTCATCAACCCAAAGTTCTGCTGCTCGACGAACCCACGCGCAGCCTCGATGCGATTGCCGCGTTGGAGTTCCGCCGCTTTTTGAAAACCGAAGTCCTCGGCGCGCATGGTACTTCAATTCTTTTCGCCTCGCACTCCCTGCCGGAAATCGAGCTCCTCGCGGATCGCGTGGCGATCCTGCAGGAGGGCGCGCTAATTGCGTTTGACACGCCCGCTGGGCTCCGCGCGAAGGCGGGGGCCTCCACCCTGGAGCAGGTGTTCTTCCGGCTTACGGGGCGCCCTGTACCTCCCGATGTGGAGGCTCGCCGCACATGATGCGCACCCTTCGTGATCTGCTTCTCTTTTTTCAGCGCGACCTCCGGATCGCCAGCACCTACCGCAGCCCGTTTATTTTAGAGGCCATAGAGGCGTTGTTTGGCGTAGCGCTGTTTTACTATGTGGCGCGCTTCGTGGATTCGCCGGAATTGCGCCAGGCGCTGCCGCAGGGAAGCTCGTATTTCGCCTACTCGCTGCTGGGATTCGTATTCTTCGACTATCTCAATGCGGCGCTGGACAGCTTCGATCGCAGCCTCCTGGAAGCTCGAGACACGGGGACACTGGAACCACTTCTGGTTACGCAGGTCTCGCTGCCGGTAATTCTGGCAGGATCCGCGGTCTATCCCTTCGCGGCCACGACGTTGCGCATCGTCGTATATCTCGGCTGGGGCGCGGCCCTTTTTCATTTTCCACTGGGAAGAGCAAATTGGGTGGGAGTGATCGTTGTGTTGCTCGCGACGCTGCTGGCTTTTTCTGGTTTAGGGGTTCTCTCCGCAGCCTACCTGCTGCTCTTCAAACGCGGAAATCCTGCGAAGTGGTTTCTTCTGGGAATCTCCAGCGTGGTGGGGGGGATGCTGTTCCCCGTTAGTATTCTTCCGAACTGGCTGCAATTCATCGCCAGAATCAATCCCATCACGTATGCGCTGGATGCCATGCGCGCGGTTCTGTTGGATGGCGCAAGCCTGTTGGCAATCGGCAGGCCGCTGCTCTTGCTGCTCGTTTTTGCGGTTATCCTGTTGCCCGCTTCGATGGCTGCCTTTGCCTGGGCACTCCGCCGGACGAAGACCACGGGCACGCTGACTCACAGTTGAGCTCATAGCCAAACGGGATGCCGCAGGGCAATCAGAGGACGGGCTTCCCAGCTTCGCGCGGCGGGATGCTGCTTCGATATTTGGAGGATTGTTTTCTCTTTCGGTGGAAGGCAACCGCTAAAACAAAACCGGCTCCGCGAGAGCAGAGCCGGTCTTTCTGTCTAGATCGAGAGCGCCGAATTACGGCTTCTTTTTCTTGCTGCCGACCCTGGTTTCGATGCCGCCGGTGAGCTGGTTCACCTGCTCCAGCCCGTCCTTTGCCTGCTTGCCCCAAGTCCCGTTGGGGTCAAGCTCCAGAGCCTTCTGGTAGGCCTCGATCGTTCCAGGCTTTAGAGTGACTTCCACTTTGTCGCCCACTTGCTTGTAATCGGCAGAGGCAACCAAGCAGGCGCCCAGAAGATACCAGGACTGTGCATTCTTGGGATCGATTTCGGTAGCCTTCTTGAGGGGTTCGACGCCTTCCTGCATACGGTTCGACTGATACAAGCTGATTCCGAAATTGCGCCACGCAAAGCCGGCGTTCGGGGGATCGAGCTCAGCACTTTTTGTGTAAGCGACGCGCGCATCGTCGATTTTGCCGGCGCGCGCGAGCACGTTGCCGAGGTTGTTGTAGTAACTCGCATTATCGGGCTTCAAGGTGACGGCTTGCTGGTAGGCGTTGATGGCATCATCGTTTCGCCCGGCCAGATCATAGGCTTCGCCCATGCGCGCCCAGAAGAGATGATGATTGGGATCCTTCTCCGGGGCTATCTTATTGGCTTCCTGGAACTCGGCGATCGCTTTGTCGCCGAGATCCATGATTCTCTGCTTGGCCTGGTCGCGCTGATCGGCGGGAACTTTGGCGAGTTCTCCCTTTAGGGTGCGTTCCTGATCGAGGAAAGCGAGGCCGTTGTTGAAGTGTTCCTTCATACCGACGGTTTTTTGCTGATCCTCCTGGCTCCTCTTGAAAGCGGCGGCAGCCTCGGGATTCTGCTTCTCCAGGATCTCTTTGAAATTCAGATTAACTTCGGTCGGGCCGGAGGCCTGAGCGGAAGCCTGCACTTCAAAGGGCTGCTGCAACTGGGGAGGGCGGAAAATGACCGTGTATTTCCCAGACCTGAGGTTAGGGAAAACGAATCTGCCGGTTACGTCGGTCTTTGTTTCCACGGAGCTGCCCTGTTCACTTTTGAGACTGACGGGCAGGTCAGCGAAGGGCTTGCCCTCAAAGTTCAAAACTGTTCCCTGAATTATTCCGCTTAATTGTGCGGTCGCCCGCGGTGCAAAGAAACTGATAAGCGCAAGCGTCAACAGAGCGGCGAGCGCATACGCCTTGACTAATTTCAACATGCTCCACTCTCCTTTGGTCTTTGAGGAGCGCCAGCCTCGGTTCTCCGGCTGGTTTCCCCTATTATCACTCATCTGCGTCCGAATCCAATGACCGGCGTCACATTCCTAAGGTATTAGCTTAGCCACACGGCGATACGGGATGGGGTCGGGGACGCCGACTTCCGCGAAGGCGCGTAGCCGCAGCAGGCAGCTATCACAGGCGCCGCAAGCCAGTTTTTTCCCCTGGTAGCAGGACCATGTCAGATGGAGCGGGGCTCCCAAGGCCAGGCCGCGGCGGACGATTTCGCTTTTCCTCATGCCAATCACCGGCGTGACCAGCTCAATGTGCGTTTCGGGGCGCGTGCCCACCCTAATCAGCTCCTGAAATATGCGGTAATATTCGGGCCGGCAGTCGGGATAGCCGGAGCTGTCTTCAGCGACCGCACCAATGTAGATGGCCTGGGCGCCGATGGCCTCCGCCCAGCTCACCGCCACGCTCAGAAAATGGGCATTGCGAAAAGGCACGTAAGTGACTGGGATTTCGCTTCCGCCCGGTCCGGGCGCACCCAACTCATTCTCCGGAACAGTAATCTCCTGATCTGTTAAAGCGGAGCCGCCAATGGCACGGAAATGATCCAGTTGGACAACGATTTTTTCGCTCGCCCCGTAGAAGCCCGCGATCTCCTCGAAGGCGCGCCGCTCTCGCTTCTCTGTTCTTTGTCCGTAGCCGGCATGCAGCAGAGCAACATTACCGGCGCCATGCTGCTCCCGGGCGATGGCCGTGCAGACGCACGAATCCATGCCACCGCTCAGCAGCACGACGGACTTGGCGCGATTCGTCATCCCCTCACCTGCAAGTGCATTCCAGTTAAACACCCTTCATGGCCGGGTCCCAGACGATTTTGTGCAACTGCAATCCTAGGCGCACGCTCAAGCCGTCCGCCAGAATCCATTCGACGAGTTGCCGCGGCTGCAATCCCTGCCACTTTCCCCGCGGGTCTTCGCTCACCGGGGAAAAGACCACTTGATTGACGCGCTCGGCGAGCCGGTGGACGTGGGTAAAATCGCGGGCGAACTCGTAATCCCGGCGGCTGGAAATCACGAACTTCACTTCATCTTTGGGATCCAACTCTGCAAGATTGCGCGAATCGAAGGTATCGGGCTCACCGGACTCCGGACATTTCACGTCGACGATCTTGATGACGTCCTTGGGCAGGCGGCCGACGAAGCGCTCACCGCTGGTCTCGATCATGACCTCATATCCCGCGGCGAGAAGTCCTTCGGCCAAAGGATAGATTTCCTCTTGGAGCAGCGGCTCGCCACCTGTGAGCTCCACGAGCGGGACACCTGCTTTCCCGGTGTTGGCGCGCCCGCTGAGAACATCCACGCGCGCCAGAACTTCGTCCACGGTCATCTTCTGGCCACCGTGAAAGGCGTAGGCTGTGTCACACCAGGTGCAGCGCAAATTGCATCCCGTGAGGCGGACAAAGATGCACGGAAGGCCGGCGCGGGTCCCTTCGCCTTGAATCGATTTGAAGGTCTCAGTGATGTGCATAAAACGCCAAAAACCGTGCGGGAGAGCGCTACCGGCCGGCGGTTTTGGGCTTCTTACCCGAACGCCGCGAAAGCCAGTAAATGCCGCCAAAGAAAAGCACCGTGGCAACGATCAAGCGCGGGTAGCCGGGGGCAATGCCCATCAGGCGAAGGACGAAAATGTAGCCTGCCGCCACGAGCAGAGCGGGAATCAGAATAATGAAAAGCGAGCGGTTCATGGTTTCCCCTGACTACGGTGTGCTTTAGGCCCCGGGACGATAACGCGCCATGGCTGTGTCTGTCTCCCAGATGACGATGTCGGTCACCCGCGCGCCACCCGGCAATCCCGTCAGTTGGCCGGTAACTTCCTCATAGAAGTACTTCGCCATATTTTCCGCCGTGGGATTCACGGTTGTGAATGGCTCCAGATCATTGATGAACTGATGATCCAATCGGTGGATAACATTGCGGATGACGCGCTTGAGTTCGGTGAAATCGATCAGCAGGCCGATGGAATCGAGCTGCGGTCCCTCCAGGGTGACCTGCACGCGGTAGTTGTGCCCGTGGACGTTTTCGCACTTCCCCTTATAGCCGCGCAGGGCGTGCCCGGCGGAAAAAGTCTCTTCCACGCTGACTTCAAACATGTGATTGCTTTCTTCCCCTCGCGTCGAAATGCCCAATCTGGTTTCAGCCTGCTTCCTTGAAGGCTATTCGTCTGTGGGCTGGACTTGCCGCGGACAAGAATCGCCCGACCTCCGCCAGATCGTGGGTCCTATGGTAGGGCGGCAGCGACTCCAGGAAAATTTTACCATAGGGCATGCGCTGGATGCGGGTGTCCAGGAGGGCCAGGACGCCGCGGTCGGTTTTGGAGCGAATGAGCCTGCCAAAGCCCTGTTTCAGGGCAAGAACGGCCTGGGGCACCTGGAATTCCGCGAAGGGGTTGCGCCCATCCTCCTGTAATGCCCTGACGCGGGCGGCCACGATGGGGTCGCTGGGGACAGCGAAGGGCAAGCGGTCAACGATGACGCAGGAAAGCTGGTCGCCGGGAACGTCCACACCCTGCCAGAAGCTGGAGGTGGCGAAAAGGACGGCATTCGGAGTGTTCTTGAAGCGTTCGAGAAGCACGGAGCGCGGCGCCGTTCCTTGCAGGAGCAAAGGAAAGTCCAGCCGGTCGCTGACTCGCTCGAACAGATCGTTCATCTGGGCATAGCTGGTAAACAGGCAAAACGCGCGGCCCTGGCTGAGTTCCAGCATCTCCACAATTTCGTCCGCAGCCTTGGGCGCGAAGCCGGGGTCACGCACATCGGGCATCTTCTGCGGGAGATAGAGGAGCGCCTGCTCCTCGTAGTGGAATTCGGGGGGCAAGCCGCTTTCCTTGACGTGGTCCAGGCCGAGGCGCTGGCGGATGAACTCGAAGCGGCCGGCGACGGTGAGTGTCGCTGAGGTGAGAATGACTGTGTCGAAGGCTTCAAAGAGGCGCTCGCGCAGGATCTGGCTCACGTCAATCGGGGTGGCCGCAAGGAACACGCCCTTGTTCCTGCGTTCAAACCAGTAAACGTAATTCTTCTCGTTAGACTCGAACAGAAACGCCAACTCCTGGCGTATTTCAAAGCTGCGGCGGGCGATGCGCAACAGCTCTTCGGGTTTCTGAGTGAGGGCCGCGAATTCCGTCTCCATACCCTTCAAAGAATTGACCAGTGCGTCGTAGGCTTCGCGGTTCTGCTCGAGAAAAGCTTCGCGCTCGTGGCGGGAAAAGGAAAAACGGCCGTCGCGCGGGGGAAACGCGTCAAAGAAGCTGCGGCTCCTCTCCCGGATGCGCTGGGTGCGGCGAAGAAGCGTGGGAGTTCCCTGGTGCGTCAGGCGCATGGAATGATCGGCGTCGCGCGCAAGCTCCTCGAAGCGGAAATTGGAGATTTGCTGGCCAAAATAGTCGCTGGCGACGTCTTCCATTTCATGGGCTTCGTCAAACACCACGGCGGAATACTCGGGAAGGATGCTGCCGAAATCATCGTTCTTCAGGGCCAGGTCGGCGAAAAATAGGTGGTGATTGACGATAATCAGGTCCGCATCTTTGGCGCGCTGGTGCATGGCGGTCAGGAAACACTGCTGAAATTCAGGGCACTTCTGGCCGGTGCAAGTGTCGCGGCGCGCGTCAATGCGCGTCCACAATTCGGAGTCGTCCGGCAAGAAAGTGAGTTCCGCGCGGTCGCCAGATTCCGTGAGGCGGGCCCAATCCTTGATTTGCCGGAAGGCGTCCACTTCCTCCATGCCGCGCAGAACCGGCTGGTCGGCCATGGCATGCATTTTTGCGAGGCAAAGAAAATTGGAGCGGCCCTTCATCACCGCAACCTTCAGTTGCGGAGCAAAATGCCTTTGTAGGAAAGGTACGTCCTTCTGATAGAGCTGCTCCTGAAGCGATTTCGTGGCCGTGGAGATGACCACGCGGCGGCCGCTGCAGATTGCCGGCAGGAGATAGGCAAGGGTCTTTCCGGTCCCCGTGCCCGCTTCCACGATGGCGTGGTGGTGGTTCTCGAAGGCATCGTGCACCGCTTCCGCCATTTGCAGTTGGCCTGGGCGGTGTTCGTAGCCGCCGATCATGCTTTTTTCAAGGAAGCCGCCGGGGCCGAAGATCGCCGCCATGGTGGGTTGTGTGCCGTGCTCCTGCTGCTGCGTGGAGGGAGCTGCTGCATCACGGTCCGCAAGTGGATGAATAACTTTACCGCGTTTCGAGGCCGGATGGCCTTCGACGTCATGCGCACGCGCCTCTTCTTCGAGCGGTACGTAGACGCGCTCGGCAACCGGTTCATTGCGCTTTTTGTTTACCTGCTGTGCGTCCGATTTGGTTGTGCGTTTAACCAGAGAGCCTGCCCAATCCCCGGGAATCACGGGTTGAATTTGTAACGATAGCACATCCCACGGAGTCGTTCTCGTGGCGCCGCGGCGCGCTATACTGTCGCGCTGTAACCGATTGCGTCGCCGCAACGTCAAGATAAAAGGTGAATATGAGCCGGATTCGTTCTCCCCACGGCACGCCGCTGCTCAGGCTCCTCGCCGCCGGCCTGGGATTGCTGCTGGCAATGCCTGCGGGTGCGTATGACTTCCCGCTTACCTCCAGCGCCATCCGCGATGCATATTTCCTGGGAATTCGGCAGGGTAACCTTGATGCGCGATTCCGCGCGAAATATGAACGAGCCGTGCTAGAACTCAAACAAGGTAACTGCACGACGCAAATCCGGATCGAGACGCCGTTTTTGCAGGTCGCGGAATCTCTGAGCACCATGCCCAATTACAGTGCCCAGGATGCCGTGAAAGCTTTCTACGAAAAACCCATGGTGTTGCGGATCTTTCTGGACATCTGCTACATGCGCGAAGCGCCGCCGCCAAACTCCGTGCGAATCCGAGTACTGCAAAACAAAAAAGTGGTGGCGCCAGCCTCCGACACGCGCACTGCGTTCGCCGAGCGCTTTACTGAGGAATCGTTTCTTCTTCCCAATGGCGAGAAGGTGGTACTTGAGTTCAACCCGCAGAAAATCGACTCTTCCACGCTAACAATCTGGATGGATACCCCGGACGGGCAGCACGCTGAATGTGTGTTCGATATGCAAGCGATCCGCTAGCCCGCAGGCACGGCCAAACACGAATGCTTGGGACAATTTCTACGCACCCCGTTAACAGTTGGGCACTGGGAGGAATTCTGAGTCGGCCCAAGAGAGTCCCAGAAGCTAAAATTCCCCTCGGGGATTCCCCGGCCATCTCGCCCTCCCGATGCGGCGTCTAATTTTGACATGGGGTGTTTGCATGAACTCAAAGCGTGCCCTTTTTCTCCTTGGAATTTCGGCGATTTTCGCCCTTACCTCCTGCAGCGGACAGAAGTCGTCTGTCTGCACAACGAATTGCACGACGAGCGGTAACGCAAGCTTGACTATTTCTCTCTACGATACTCCGCCAACAGGCACCAATGTATTGAGCTTCACACTTCCGATCGTTGGCATCACTCTGACGCCTTCCTCCGGAAGTCCCCGGTCCGTGACGACAGTGACCTCGTCCGTGGAAGTGACCCGTCTGCAGAGCGACTCCGCTGTCATTGCCGATCAGGCTTCCGTCCCCGCAGCCGACTACACTGCTATCAGCGTGACGCTTGGCCCGACCAGCTCTACAAACAATCTTTTCATTAACACTTCGGGTTCCACGATCACTTATGGCACACACTCCTGCGTGAACGGAGCAATCTGCGCTCTCCCCGTCGGCGCGGTTTTCACCATCTCTATACCCTTAACGTTGAATCTGAGCGCAAACCAGAACCAGTGGATCGGACTCGATTTCAATTTGAACAAGGCGATCACAACCTCCGGCGGCATCAGCGTAGACTTCACCCAGACCGGCGTTCTGACCGCGACGACGACTACCCGAAAAGGCATTCCTTCGGGGAGCGTTGATACCCTGGAAGACTTCACCGGGGTCGTAACCGCCTACACGTCCGGCAGCAGCATCACCGTGAAATCCGCCATCCGCGGCGTGTCGTTGACCGCGGTCCTTTCCACCAGTACAGAGTACGATTTGGCGCCATCCAGCTACAGCCTATGCCAAAGCACCGCATCAGCTTGTGTGAAGGCAGGCAGCACGGTCAGTATGGACACTACGGTGAGTTCGAGCGGGACATTCACTGCGACGGAAGTGGATGTGTTGGATGCAACCGCTGTTGACGAAGTGGAAGGGATCATCTATCCAACCTTGACAACCGGCGAGTATGGGATGGTCCTGGCCGACCAAGTTTCGGCCAGTGGGAATGCCACGCTTTCCGCGGGAAAATATGGGAGCGGCGTTTTGCTGACGCTCAACGCCACGAGCTATTCCGTGGATACGAAAACCCTGTCTTCGCAGTTTTCAGCGCCTACTGGCTTCACGGACAGCGGCGATCTGCTGGGCGGCCAAGTGGTGCGCGCTCAGATATCCGGCATATCCACGGACAGCAATGGCAATATCACAGCGACCGCGAACAATATGTTGCTTCGCTACTCTCGACTTTCCGGCACGGTCAACTCGGTTGCGGGAAGTGCTTTCACGGTTGCGAGCCTGCCGGGCTACATCTATGCGTTGAATACGTCGTTGAGCAGCACGCCACAGGTGTTCACGTATGCAACCCTGACGGCGTTCGACGGAATAACGGGACTTAGCGATTCCACCTTTCAGGCAGGAACGTCTGTCTCGATTCGCGCCCTCTATCTAAATACGCCTGCACCGTATTCGTTCCAAGCGGCCAAAGTCCGCGTGCCCTAGGCCAGAGATTTTCACCGCCTCCGCAAAAGGCGACGGGCCCCGGGAGTTCCGGGGCCCGTCTTCTTTCTCAGCCATTCACAGTTGCGAACGAGTTACATACCTCCAACGGTGGTGTTCGGAGGGAGTGGATTGCCCACCGGTCCTGCTGGCACAGATGGAATATTGGGCGCGACCACGGGCTGCAACCGGCGGTAAACCGCCAGGGAAATAGCCCCCATGCCCCACAGAACAACCGCAAGAACGGCCCAGAATCCGATGAACGGGATGCTCGTGACAATGCGCACCAGGAGTACGCCCAGCGCCATGCGCGCCACCAGCGGCCAGTAGTCGCTCGTGCGGCCCAGCAGCCATTGCCCAACAATAGTGCCAACCACGATCTCCGTGCACAGGAACACAATCACATAAAGGAACAACGTGGAAAGGCCCAGCAGCAGCCCGACAATCGTGACGCAGGCGATGATCGCGGCGATGGGCAATCCAAAGGTGACCAGGACACCCAGTCCGAACGCGGCTCCATAGTGTTCGCCGGCCTCCACTGTCTCGACCGCGAATCGCGGAAACAATCCATAAATGACCAGCCCGAGCAGCACGAATGCGGCAGTCCAGATCAGCCGCCAGATGTAATAGCCCACGCTGCGGTCGTGGCCGGAGTGCGGTTGGTGCATGGTGAACTGCAGGGGTGAAGCCAGCTTGGCCTCGTTGGAGACCGTGGCGGGCTTTGCTCCCTCAAACTCGGCTTTTCCGCCAATTTCTGCGGAAGGACTGATGGTCAGCGATTTCCCTTTGCCATAGAGGGAACCCCCGATGGTTCCGGAGAGAGTGCTTTGATCGAAAAAAGCAACGACGTCTCTTCCGATTTTTCCGTCCAAGGTCACGGTCTGGCCGAATACCGTCAGGCTATGGCCGACCTTTCCATTGGGATCAAGATTCATCAGTTCGTTAAAGGACAAGACGTTTCGCCCGATGTCTCCACTGATGGTGATGTTATTCGTGAAGGCGCGAATGTTCCCGTCGACCTGGCCACTGATCCGTGTGCCCTGCGCAAAACAAAAGACATCGCCCGTGACGTGCCCCCCAACGTCCAGTTGCTGGCCGAAGGCGAAAACGTCGCCATCCACGGTGCCATCCACGCGAACGTGATTGCCGGTGAGGAATACGTCGCCGATGATGTTTTCGCCCTTCGCGACGCTCACGGAATCGCCCTTGCGAAATTCGGTTGCGGACGCCGCCGGCGTCGTCGCGAGCAGCAGGCCTAGACTGGCAAACACCATCGCCAGCGCAGATCCCCTGCGGATGTACTTTCGGAAGGCAAACGCGGCAGAACCTGCCAGAACGGCGAGCGCGAGAACTTCAAACAGCGTGAACATGGATTGCCATCCTTTCCAAAAGGCCCCCTGAAAAACCAGTAAGCTGAGGAGGTTTGTGCTGCCAAAGCCAGCCTGGTCCAACTGCTTTTCCCACGGCTCGATATAACCCGCGTAAAGGGCGTAGACACCGAGTACCGCGAGACCAAACACCAGGCCCCAGATCCACTGCATGGAGCGCTTCACGGCCATGCGGAACTCCGTCAGCCGCGCGGGAAACGGTTCGTCCTGCTCCAGCATCGCGCGGGTCAACAAGCGCGATTCGCGGTCTAGCGCGCGCAGCAGCGTCATACAGCGCGTGCAGGTCTGCGTGTGCAGGGATACTTCCTGCGCGCGTTCCCGGTCGAGTTGCCGCTCGACGTAGAGCAGCAGCGTCATTTCATCCAAATGCTTAATCGGGGTCATCTCAGTTTCGCTCAACGTGTCCCTCCCACGGCAAGGGCGCTGTTTTCACCCAGCACCTGCCGGAGTTCGTGTCTGGCGCGCAGCAATACTACTCCCACAAACGCCCGCCGCACGCCCAGGGCGTCTGCAATTTCGTCGTAAGACATGTCCGAGTAATAGCGCATCACGAGGGCCATGCGGGCCCGCACGCCGAGCTTGCCCAGGGCCTTGCGCACCTCATCGTTGCTGCGTTCTTCAATCAAACGCTCCAACTGGTTGGGATCGGGATGCTCCAGGGGAATGTCGTCGACATCCTCGGTTTCCTTGTTCTGGCGGCCCTTGCGGCGGCGCAGCATGTCCCAGCAATGATTGGCGGCGACTTTGTAGAGCCATGCGGTGAACGACCGGGTGTGGTCGAATTGGCTCAACTTGTCGCGCAACTTCATGAATACCTCCATGGTCGCGTCTTCTGCGTCCTCATGCGTGGGCATGGCCCGGCGGCAAAAACGGAAGATCGCCGGGGCAAATTCCCGGTATAAATCGCCCCAAGCCTCGGCGTCCCCGGTCCGAGCCCGGACGACTAAGTCCGTGGGTTCCGTTTTTCCCGGCGCGCTCATTCGCCCTGGTCTCAGAGGTTCCATAAGCTAATACGCAGTGGAAGTCACAAAACTATCACAA
>Ga0074046_10004080_pt1 | contig 12022 bp, 6 predicted proteins | sample BogForMeECP23OM3_FD_94441 | JGI IMG/M metagenome (GOLD analysis project Ga0074046, IMG submission 94441) | Bog forest soil microbial communities from Calvert Island, British Columbia, Canada - Bog Forest MetaG ECP23OM3 | ecosystem: Environmental > Terrestrial > Soil > Wetlands ...
CAACAACAGGGGAAAAAGAAGAGGCCCTGACGAGCAGGGCCTCTGAAAAACTGCCAGTAGATAAGGTTACTTCCCGAGTTTGCCGCGCGGGCTTCCGATGCCGGTGCACTGATCATAGCCTGCACCAACGGCGCGACCGTTCGATCCCGTCGTGACATCGTAGAAGTTGGCCTTATATGCGGTATACGTATTGAGCTGAGAATAGAGGAGGGTGTTCTCCCCGGCACCGTAGTAGCTGCCCCCAGGAGCCTGCCCTAACCTGTTGTTGGAGGCGTTGACGATGCCAGCCAGTGCAGGGGAGGATACGCTGGTGCCCCCTATGACATACCAGGCGCCGCCCTCATCGGTATCGTAGATCCACACGCCGCTCGCAGGATCGGCATTAAATGACATGTCAGGAGTTGAGCGGGCAGGAAGTTCATAGGGAGCCCCCCCGAAGACTTCATACTGATAGTCAGCCCACGGTCCCATCCCGTTTCCTATAGACGGCGAACTTTGCCAGAATTCAACGGCGCTAGGGCCGCCGCCTGAGTCAGACCAGCAGCTCTCACTTAGGAAATTCCCGTTCACGTCGCGGTTGACGGTGGTACCGCCTGCGGAGACTACCCACGGTGAAGCACTGGGATAGAGAACTTCCGATCCAGTGTCGCCAGCGGACGCAAAATAGGTGATGTGGTTCCAGTAGTAGCGGTAGAAGAAATTGTCGTCCTGTTGTTCGGTGAAGGTTCCGCCGCCGCAATCGGGGTTTCCAACGCACTGCTCTGTGTATCCCCAGCTATTGGAAATATCGCCGCCGCCGTCGGCAGCCACCTTTATACCGGCCACATACTCGGCAAAGAGCAGGTCAGGGAGGCTTTGGCTGCAGGCCTCTACCAGAATGATCTTCGCGCTGGGCGCCATCGCGTGCGCCCACTCGATGTCCAGAGACTCTTCAATGTCCCAGCCATAATTAGTGTTTGCCGGTGGCGGCGTCCCGCTGCAACTGGCAGTCAGGCCGCCAAGAGTGCCGAAGCTCGAGTTGGCATAGACCTTCGTGAAGTTTGCTTTTGGCAATTTAAAATAGGTGTCGAAAAACGCCAAGTCGGACGCCGCGTTCGGGTCGTCATAGGCGTCCACCAACGCGATCGCGCCCCAACCGCCGCCGGCATGGTAGGCGTTGGTGTCCGGAACGCATCCCGCGTAGTTTGGGCCAACCTTGTAAACGCAGGCCATCGATGCCGGCTCCTCAGCAAAGGTGTAATCCGGGACCGCGGACCATAGTTGAGTGCGGCCGGCGGGAACGAAAATCTTGTAGTTAGTGTGAACTCCTTTGCCGGGACTCGAGAGGCTGCCGGCTGGGGTGATCACGGTGCCCTGCGGCCTAAAAGCCGCCGCTGGAGGCGCCTGATACGGCGCTGATACGGCCGCTGGTTGCTCTGGGGTCATGTTGTCCTGAGCCGCCGCGAACGATGAGAAGCTCACGACCAATAGGGTCACTGTCGCTACCACGGCTACCCGGTTCAAGAATCGCCAATTCTGGTTTTGCATTATTTTTTCTCCTTCCCCTGAGAGGGAATGTTGTGAGGCCAAGGAGGTATCCCCATCACGAACGGAGGCCGCTTAAGGCGTCCGGTTGGACCGGACGTTCGAAGGAATTTCCTCATGGACGTTTTGTTCAAAATTGTGAAGTTTGCACAACGCGAACTCAGTGCGGCTCCACTGGGGAAGCGTAGCGACCTACACTGACCCGTGAAGCTTAGCGCATTCCCAAACTAAGTCAAGTTAATAATCTGTTCCTGCGAAAAAAATCTTGGGAAGGCAAAAACTTTGCGCTCTTAACGCAAAACATCGGCATCAAGGCGAAAATGTTTTGGGCCAGCCTCGGCAAGAACCCTAGCAGGCTGCGGAAAACGCGGACTTCGTATCAAGGTATCGCAAGTAGAGACGGGGCTTGCGCCGTCTCCGGGTTCCGCGGGCATAGTTCTGCGGGCATAGTTCTGCCGGCGTAAACTCACGCCGCACGCCCGGCAAATTGGCACAAAAAAAAGCCTACCAACCGGGTAGGCGTTGAGGTGCGGACAAAAAGTCAGACAGCAGTGGCGACTACGGCGGGCAACCACCGGAATAGGCGCGGGTCTCATCGGCGAACCAGAGGCTATAGCGACCCTGGTTTCCGGCGGTACCGTACCAGAAAGGACGCGAGATGTCGATTCGAGCTTGCCGAAGTGCGTTTTCTCTGGCCCACAAGCGCTGGCGCGCTTCGCGCAGCGCTTCCCGCCTGATCCCGGCAGATTCAACAAAAAAGGCCCACCCTTTCGGGTGGGCCCAGAGCTCATACGAAAACTAGAGCCCGAGAGCGGTTGCATTACTAGAATGCACAACCGCCTAAATAGGCGCAGTTTTCGGACTGGAAGAAGATGCTGTATTTACCATACAACCCCGAATTGGCTAGCGACTGACCGATGTTCCAGTCGACGACTTGGTCGGTCGCCGAGATGACCTGATCGCCAGCGTCATCAAGCATACCGATCTGCCAGGTCGTGGTCGCGGTCGACCCGGGATAGTTGAAGTGGTTATTGAAGGTGTAGTCGCCGTTGTAGTCCCAGAAGCTGGCGATGTAGTTGGTCAGCGGATAGAGGTAGTTGCCTCTGCAGCAGGGCCGTTCGACTATGAACTCAGCGCTGTTGCCGACAAGGAGCGTTCCGGACGGGGCAGTCAGGCTGTAGGTCGCGTAGATCTGCTGCGTCAGGTCATAGAGCGCCACAAAGCCACTGGTGGAACTGGTGTTCCAGGTCTCCACATACATATCATCCCCAGGATTCACATAGTACTCGTAGGCGGAACCGGCGGGGAACCATTCGATCCAGCTTGCATAGAATGCTCCGGCGGTGCTGGGATCACAGTAGTAGGCGGAATCGATGCCACCTTGCAACACATCGCCGTTGTTAAAGCCGTCGAGGCCGTTCCAGATCGAGGTGAAGTCCCATCCGCCGTCGCAGATGTTGCCCCCGGAGCCATTGCGAGCCTGTTGCGCAACCGGCACATTGAACTCCGAGAAGACGTAGTAGTACGACGTCTTGGCGTTGTACTTTTTGAGTGTGTTGGTGTTGACCACGCCACTCCAGTTGGAGGAGTAACCAATGCTAGCACCGTTCGAGGGCGAAACCGCACCCGCGTTTCCGGCCAGTTTGGCCGGCCTCATGGGCGTGTTGTGGACCTGACGGGGTCTGAGTTCGCCGTTCCAGCGCTTGGCTCCGGAGCTCACGACTTTGGCCCACTTGGCGTATCCGGCCGCATCGGTGGCACGGTCCGGACGAGGCGGGATGCCGTAGGCGGCCAGCGTTTCGTCGGAAGCGGCAAGCGCATTGAAACCAGCCGGAGCCTCGGGAAAGGTGCGGATCCCCTCAATGTTGGTGCGGATGGTGGCGGACTGTTCATAAATGGCGCGTGCGGCTTCGTTCTGCGCCGCCGCGAAGGTTGAGAAGCTCACGACCAATACTGTCACTGTAGCTACAGCGATTACTTTGCTCAAGAAACCGCAATTCTGGTTTTGCATGAAATTTTCTCCTACCCCCTGAGAGGGATTGTTGTGAGGCCAAGCAGACATCCCCATTGCGAACCGAGGCCGTCCAAGGCTTGCTGACCCGGACCGACGTTCGCAGGAATTTCCCGCTGGACGTTTTATTCAAAATTTTGAAGCTTGCACGACCCGAACTCAGTGAGGCTCCACTGGGGAAGCGTAGCCACCCACACTGACCCGTGAAGCTTAGCGCATCCCCAAACTAAGTCAAGTTAATAATTTGGTCTTTGCGAAAAAATCTTGGGGAGGTAAGAAATTTGCCCTCTTAGCGCAAAACATCGGTGGAGAGCCAGGCGTCCCCGCCCGGCTGGACGGGCGAGACGCCCGTCCCTCCACCGTATGACTCATCGCGCGGTCACGGTGCTAGAACGTGATGCGCACTCCGAACTCCATTTGCCGCGGCGCCCCGTTCGCGTACGTGCCCGAACCCGGCAGAACCCGGTCCAGCCGCGAGGTGCAGAAAGTGGTTGAGCTGCCGCAGTATCCCGCCGAACTCGCGTTGTTCAGCGAACTGCCCGGCGCGCCGTTCAGCACACCGCTGAGCTGGTTCCCCGCGCCTCCGAAGTTGGCCCAGTTGAAAACGTTAAACACGGAGACGTTCGGCTCCAGCTTCACCCGCTCTCCAACCTGGAACGGCCGGCTCAACCGCAGATCCATCGTCTTGAGCCAGGTCGCTTCCGCATAATGCCCCGGCAGCGCTTGAATCAGAGGCGCATATGCGCCCAGCGACTGCAGTTGCGCAGGGGTGAATAATTGGCCGATACCCGTCAGAGGATTACCCAACAGCGCCGCGCCAGCCGGTGTCAACTTCCCCGCGTAGCTGCTGTTGTAAAACGCAATAGCCTTGGTCAACTTGCTGGTCGAGTATTTTCCCGTGCTTCCGATAGACCCCGGCAAAAGATCGCCCACCGTGCCGTCACCGGTGAGGTCGCTGCGGAAGATTTCCCCCGCCACTCCGCCCCCGTCCTGCTGCGGAACATAAGCGCTCAGCGGAAGCGGCGACGCCAGATGCGCGATCGTCGAAAGCCGCAGCCCGTACGGCAAATCCGCGGTCGGAGTGAACGTAAGCTGGTGCGTGCGGTCCATCCCCGAGGCCCCCCAATGTCCCCGGTGCGGCCGGTTGTAATCCTCCGCCACGTTCATCAGCGAATAATCTCCGCCGCTGCCGTTGGGCTCCGCGATGTTGCTGCGATAGCGCGACCACGCATATGCAAACACCACCTCCAGCCGGCGCACTTGCCGCATCGGGTTCTCTCCGCTGACCCCTCTGTACGCCAGGTGTAAACCCTGATACTGCGACCGTCCGCTCGGAAAGTACATGATGTTCGATCCCACCGTCGGATTGATCCCGCCGAACGCCGCCTGCTGCTTGCCTAAGACCGAGCACGGAAACGGTCCGCAGAACGCATTCGACGAATCCAGCCCCTGGCGCGCGAAATCGGCGATGCTCGCTCCCGGCACGGCAGCCAAATAGCAATTCACGGCAGCCTGCGAACTGCTGCCCGCGAACGTCGCCTGCGGGCATGCCTTCGACGCCTGATTGCCTGCCAGCGTCGCATTGATCGCCGACAGCTCCGCCGCATAGGTATTGAGCAAGGGGGTTGTATTGTCGCCGTCCGTCAGGTAGCCCGCGTCGCCCACGTGATTGGTGTCAATCCCCAGCGGGAACTGGGTGCCGAGCTCGCGCATATAGTCGATGGAGAACAGGCCGCGCTCCCCGATCTGATGCTGAATTCCGAAGTCCATGTGCACCACTCGCGGCGTCCTGAAACCGGGGGCCAGGAGGCCTCCAAAATTCGCCACGCTGTTCGCCAGCGAGTACACATTCTGCCCGCCCGTCACCGCCGACTGGACCGCCATGTATTGCGACTGCAGATCCTGAATCGCCGTCGAAACCGTACCGATCGGCTGTCCGCAAATCTGCGTCGCGATATCCAGCGAATCCACGGAACTCACCACCGATCCGTTTGGAAACAGCACCGATCCCGTAGGACACAGCGTCAGGCTGCGGTTGTATTGCCCGTTCGACAAGCGGTTGATGCGATCCTGATACGCATTCTGCAGCAGAAAATTGTCATAGAACAGCCCGCCGCTCGCCCGCACCACCGTCCGCCCACTGTGTCCCGGATCCCACGCCACACCCACTTGCGGAGCGAAATTCCAGTTCGGCTGGTTCACGCTCTCGCCCAGATTCTGGTGCGCATTCAAACCAACGTTCGGAAGCAGACCGAACTGATCGAGGATCAAGCCGCTCGTGCATGGTGGAGTCTTCACGATCGTCGGATTGATCGCCGAACATGGCGTCGCCGAGAGATCGCTGTTGGTGCGCCCGCTGTCGCGCACATAATTCACGCCAAAACTAATGTTCAGGTTGGGAAACAGGTTGAAGGTGTCGCCCAGGTACCCCTCGAGCCGCGTGTCGAAGTGTCCGCCGCTCGAGCGGTTGAATGCCGAGTTCTCGCTGAAATTTCCCAGCCCGTTGAAAATCGTGACCGTGCCCACCGGATAGTTCAGCGGATTGTCCGCAGCTCCGCGCGGATCGCCTGGGTAAAGGGGCAACAGGTTCGGGTTGCTATTGATGGCAGCGATCACGTCCAGTCCATTCGAACTGCTCACCGACGGACCATAATTTCCCGGTGAATAAAAATCACCCTGCGCGATGCGATGAATCGCTCCCCCGAAACGTATCGTGTTATTCAACCTATAAATCGTGCTGCTGTCGTAGCGCCCGAAAAGGTCGCGTTGAATCGTCTGTCGCGGACCCGCCACGGTCGGCCCCAGTCCATACGATCCGAGCTGCATGTGGAAAGGCGCCGTTGGAAAAATCACCGAATCCTTCAAATCCGGATTGATGGCGTTCACCATCTTCTGATAGCCGAAGCGCGCGCTGTTCACAAACCGTCCCCGGTTCCAATCCACCCCGAATACCGCAGCCGGAACGTTTAGCTGATTGCGGAAATTCGACAGGCCGTCCGACGGCCCGATCTGATTCGCGTTATCGTAGCTGAGCCGCACAAATCCCTTCATGTTCTCGCTGACGTTATAATCCAGCCGCGCTGTCAGCATGTTCTCGCGAAAATAAGCGTCCCGCAGGCTCGTCCCGCTGAAAGCCGGGAATCCCACCAGGAACGGCAAGACCCCATCCTGTTTGCTGCGTTCCCCGCCGATGAATAGGAACGCCTTGTACTTGACCACCGCGCCGCCAACCCCAAATCCATACTGCTGCCGGCTGTACTTCGGATTCCCGGACGGAAACCCCGCGAGGCCGGCGATCCGGTCGCGCAGATTTCCAAACAGATTGCCGTGCCATTCCTCTCCGCCCGAGCGCGTCGTCACCCGCACCGCGCCACTTGCGTTGAGCGACTGAAACACGTCCGGCATGACGCGCGAGACGATCGCTTCGCGCACCGCCTCCGCCGGCAGGTTCAGCGTGGACGCGCCCCGGGTCTCATCCATCGCCTCGACTTCATCCATGTCGTAGTGCGTCGTGCGTCCCAGTTGGCTGTTGATCGAGAGCGATTGAAACCCACTCTTGCCCGGATCAAAAATCCTTCCATCCACCGCCTGCACACCCGGCTCCAGTTGCCCCGCACTCAGATAGTTCCGCCCGTCAATCGGCAGCTTGTCGTTAACCTCGCCACTGAACTTACTCTCCAGCCGCACCGGCCCTGGACTAATCCATTCCAGCTTGAAATCCGCCGTGACCGCCGCCCCCAAGACCACTTTCACGCTGCTCTCGACCGGCAGCATGTCCCGGCCTTCCACCCGCACCACATAAGCGCCCGGCGGCACTGGCTCGGAAACATACGTCCCGTCCTTGCCGGAGCGCGTCACACCCCTGGTTTCGGTGGCCTGCGAACTGTAGAAAACCCGCGCGCCTTCCACCGCTTTGCCATCGTCATCCCGCAACGTACCTTGAATAGTGCCGGTGGTCGGATTTTCCGAGGTCATTTCCTGCGCCCGCAACGAAATCGTGAGCGCAACAACAAAGACGAGCAATAGGCCAATAAGCAGAGAACGACGAACCTGCAAGCCAGAGCGATCGAACAAAGTGCCACTCTCCTGGGGGCAGAACCTCAAGTAGAACCTGGAAGCGATTCCGCGTCTAAGATCCTAATTTCTACGGCAAATGGAATAAAACAGTTTACTAGATGCGCCCACTTCTCCGGCGCGATGTACGGATTTTTAGAACGGGAGAGAAAGGGATCGCTTGGCGTTTGACCGAACCGTCCTTCGCAACGCTTCGGCGTCAGCCTGTAGAGACGGGGCTTGCCCCATCTCGCTTGCCCCGTCTCCGGAGACGCGGCCAGCCGCGTTTCTACGGGAAATCAGACGCCCCTTCCTCAGAACGTACCCTTTCGCGTGTAGTACCCCGCTCGATAGTGCGACTGATAAGGGCCTCCCGGCGGCGCGTTCGTCAGGTCCACCCGCAGTTGACGGAATTCCGAATCCGAATAGCGCTGCGATGGATAGTACGCCAGCAGATACTGCGTCCGCAGTTCGTCGCTGATCTGGCGGAACGCGTCGTCCAGTTGCGGCAGCGACGTGGCGTAGTAATACTTCCCGCCCGTATCGGTTGAGATCTGAATCAGCGCGTGCTCGCCGCCCGTGTCTCGTCCCGCGCTGGCTTCGATGGGCACGATGATGATGCTGTAAATAATCGCCTCCGCCTCCTGTGCCGCGCGCAGCGCTTCTTTGTAGTTCACCTGGCTCACTGTGTCGCCGCCGTCGGTGATCACCACCATCACTTTTCTTCCCTGCCGCCGGCTCAGCGCCTGCGATCCCAGAAAAATCGCGTCGTAAAGCGCCGTCGCCGAGCCGTTGCGCACGCGGTCGATTCCGGCGTCGATCTTTTTCAAATCGGAGGTGAACGGCACCAGCTCGATCACTTCCTCGCTGAACTTGTACAAGGCCAGCCCGTCCTGCTGCCGTACAATCGCGTGCGCGAACTTGCGCGCCGAGATCAGCTCCAGCGGCAGATCTTTCCTGGTGCTCAGGCTCGTATCCACCGACAGCACGATCGACAGCGGCAGCGCCGATTCCCGGCTGAAGATCGCGATCTTCTGCTCTTTGCCGTCCTCCTTCAGCAGAAAATTTTCCTTCTGCAGGTTCGCCAGCGGAGCCCCACGCGCATCCGTCACCGTTACGAACACGTTCACCAGCTTCACGTCCACCTTGAGCGTGGTTGCCGGTTCCTCTGCCATCAACCCGGCGGCATAAACGATCGAGAGGAAAAATAAGAAGTGTAGGATGCATTTCATGGAAAGATTCCGGGGTTCAAGGTTTCAAGGTTTCAGAGTTTCAAGGTTAAACCTCAACAACACTCGCCTTTTCCTTGAAACCTTGCAACCTTGAAACTTTGAAACCTTCACTGAACAATCATTTGGATGCAGGCCGCTCCCCTGCTGTGCCTCCCAGCGATCGAATTTCTTCGGGAAACGGCTCCCCGTCCGCCCAGACCGCTCCATCTTCAAAATATTCCTTCTTCCAGATCGGCACCGTCTTTTTCAGCGTGTCAATGATCCACCGGCAGGCCTCAAACGCCGCGCCCCTGTGCGCCGCAGCCACCACGATCAGCACGCTCGTCTCCCCAATCTCCAGTCGCCCCAACCGGTGGATGATCGACGCTCCCCGCACCCCAAAACGCGCCCGCGCCTCCATCGCCAGAGTTTCCATCTGCTTCAGCGCCATCGCTTCATAGGCTTCATAGTCCAGATAATGAGTGCGCCGCCCACGCGTGTTGTCCCGCACCACGCCATCGAAAATCACCGCAGCGCCATCCGCCGGACGCTTCAACCGCCCAACCACAGCCTCCAGATCAATCCGCTCGCGGACGATCCGAACTTCGCCTCCAACTTCGCCCCGGACTTCGCCGCCTTCCGCCGACCCGCCGCTCACCGGCGGCAACAGCCCGACTTCATCGCCCTCGCGCAGCGCCCGGTCCGCTCCCGCATATTCCCGATTCACCGCAATCGCCAGCGACGGTACCATCGCTTCAAACCGCGGAGCCTCTCGCGCATAATAGAAGAGCACTTCCCGCACCCGCGACCCCTCCGGCAGATCAACCGTCTCGCCGGACCGTCCGACTAGGTCTTTCAATACGCCAAAAAAAAGCACGCCGATCTTCATCGGAACTTTCCTGTAGAGACGCGGCTCGCCGCGGCTCCCGCGTAGCGCACCAAGCATCCCAAAGGCTTCATGGCTCGGCACTGGCTACTGGCTACTGAGCCCGCGCCACCAGTGTAGCGCGCCCGCATCCTAAAGGACCTGCCCCTCCGTGCAGTCGCCCGCGCCCGAGACTCCCGTTCGGTTCAATTACCTCCGTAATCGTGCATTCGGTCACTTTCCCGCTTAGTCTTATTGCCAACGCTCCATAAATTGACGGGAGGCTGTCATCGTTAACGCTGCTCAAACCGACGCCCGCAGCGCGTCCGCTCGGTCCTTCCTCCACAGCCTCAATATTTTGATCAAGTACACCCGGCTGTATGGAGTGAACCACAAACGCACCGAGGGCCAGTTCCTGACGGCCTGGAGCGAACTCCAGCAGGCGCTGCCCAAGAGCGGCGATACTGGTTTTCTGCTCGGCGTCTCCGACAACAAACTTCTTCTCGATGGCATCCCGCTCGAAGCCGGACAGGCCGAGCGCAGCTTCGCCCAGTTGCTGACCGCCGCCGGGCTCTCCAGCATCCTGTTTTCCAACAAGGTCACGCTCGAGGACTTTACCCGCCTGGTCCGCGCCTTTTCCATGGGCGGCTCCAAAGCGCAGGACTTCGCCAAGCAGATTAAGGAAACCCTCGGTAATAACAAGGATTCCTCCATCCGTATCAATGAAGTCAAGTTCGTCGCCGCCGATCCCGCCACCGGCGAATATTCCATCGCCGCCCAACTCGCCGCCCAGGCTCTCGGCCCCGAATTCAAGCAGTGGCTCAATGACCCTCAGAAACTTCTGCAGTTGATCGCCGCCGCTCAGGGAGCGAGCAGCGGCGGTTCCGGCACCCCCGGCGGCGCGCCCCTCGGCAGCGTCCCCACCGTCCCCATTCCCGGCGGCACAGGGACGGGATCCGGCGGATCCTCCGGCGGATCCTCGGGTGGAACTTGGACCGGCGGCGTCGTTCCCTTACAAGAAGAGGAGGTCATCCAGACCATTCGCTTGCTCACCCATTTTGGCCAGGCGATGCAGGATCCCAACGCTTCCCCGGAAAAACTCCAGGTCGAACTGGGCAAGGCGCCCGAAGGCGCCAAGGTCAATCTCGCCCAGTTGCTCGAAAGCCTGGCCAAGCAGACTTCTCAGGACAACGCCCACAGCAGCAATGACACCCCGCTTCTGATGAAGGCGGCTGAAACCATGGCGATTAAATTCGCCCTCGACCGCTATCAGCGCGGCGAAGTCAAGGTCAACGCCGTCCACGACATGATGGAGCACATGAGCCGGCAGATGGACACGCTCCGCCAGATCCTGCGCGTCCAGGAAGATAAAATGTCCAAGGCCGGCATCCTCGTCGATTCCCACGCCGACATTCTCGACCGCATGTTCTGGGCTGAGATTCCCGAAGCCGGCAAGAAAAGCGTTCTGCTCTCCAGCGAAGCCGCCTGCGTGCCGCCCCGCAACATTCGCCAGTTCGTCGAAATCCTTTTTGAGCGCGACGACAATGAGATCGCCGCCAAAATTCTCTCCAACTACTGCAGTGGCCTCGACGCCAAGAATGCCGATCCCCGCCGCAAGACCGCCATCGGACTGTCTCAACTCGCCGACCTCTATGCTGACGCGCCCGAAGAAGTCATGCCCAATGCGCTCGCCATGATCGGCGAGAAACTGGATAAGGAAAGCGATTCCGAGATCCAGAGTCTGCTGGGCGCCGCCTTCGCGCGCTTCGGGCAGGAGGCCTGCACCCGCAGAAAGTACAAAGCCGTCGCTGAACTCTGCTACTCGCTCGAAAGTGTGGCCCACCAACGGCCTGCCCTGGCGCAGGATCTCCGCTCCCGCATCGGCATCGAAAATCGCCTGCCCGAGATGATCGAAGAAGCCATCAACGCCGATCAGGTGCCCGAGGACCTGGTCAATGTCCTGCAGCAGCTTCCCAGAACTTCCGTCGAACACCTTGCCGACCGCTTCTTCCGGGCACAGAAACGCGTCGAATGCGATCGCATCGTCGAACTCGTCGGCGAACTCGGACAACCCGCCGTCGACGATCTGCGCGACATCCTGCGCACCGGCCAGCCCCGCCAGGCTGCCTCCACCATCGGCCTGTTGAGCCGCCTCGCCGTAACCACGTTGCTGGAGTTGCTGCCCGCCCGCATGGGCGAGTTCAACCGCTTTTATCAGGACGTCATCGTTCGCCAGATCGCCTACGGCGCCGCACCCGACCGCGGACGCACCCTGCTCGAACTGCTCGAACTGCTCGATTCCCTCATCCTGCCCGAGGCCATCGACGAGATCGGCATGAGCCAGGATCGCAGTGCCAG
>Ga0074046_10004081_pt1 | contig 12022 bp, 5 predicted proteins | sample BogForMeECP23OM3_FD_94441 | JGI IMG/M metagenome (GOLD analysis project Ga0074046, IMG submission 94441) | Bog forest soil microbial communities from Calvert Island, British Columbia, Canada - Bog Forest MetaG ECP23OM3 | ecosystem: Environmental > Terrestrial > Soil > Wetlands ...
CGGTCGATGAAGCCAAGGGCCAATCTGCTGGTGATGGTGGCGCCTCCAATTCAGAAGTTGATCGAGGCCGCGACCCCTGCGCGCTAGGGTGCCAGAGTTGGTTTCATGAATCAGGTTTGGGTAGGGCACGGCTTCACAGCTTGCGGCAAAAGTCACGATGTCCGTATCGCCGTGGAAGAGCGGCCCTTCAGAGCCTGCCCTGAGCCTGCCGAAGGGGCCGCGTAAGCCGTGAAATCGGTCTGGGCTTTAGCCCCTGAGGTTAAGATACAAGACGAGGCATCCATGACTAGCAAGTATTGGTACAAGCTTTTTTCAATGTCCTGCATGATCGCGGTCTGCATAGGCTCCGGCCCTGCACGGGCGCAAGAGCACAAAAAAGTTCACCCGGAGGCCACGGTGGAGACGAGTTCGTTCGGAAGTCTAAGTGACGGCACCGCTGTCGAAATGCTCACCCTGAAGAACGCCAAGGGCGCCACCGCCAAGGTGATCACTTACGGCGCTACTTTGACCGAGTTGTGGGTCCCGGATCGCAGCGGCAAACTCGGCGATGTTGTCCTGGGCTTTGACAAACTGGAAGGCTATCTCGGCAATGATCCCTGGTTCGGAGCTACGGTGGGCAGAGTCGCTAACCGGATTGCGAAGGGCAAGTTCACTCTGGACGGCAAAGAGTATTCCCTGGAGATCAACAATCCGCCGAACAATCTGCACAGTGGGTCGAAAGGTCTGAGCCGAACGGTCTGGAAGGCGGAGCCACTGCACGAACCTAACGCCGCCGCCGTGCGCTTTACAGCCGTCAGCCCCGTTGGCGACGGTGGGTTCCCGGGGAACCTGTCGGTCACCCTGGTGTACCGGCTGACAGACGATAACGAATTGCAGCTGGAATACACCGCCAAAACTGACAAAGCGACTCCGGTCAACCTCACCAACCACAGCTACTTTAATCTGGGCGGCGGTAAGGACGTCCTGGACGCAATCCTCTATTTGACGGCTGAGCAATACACTCCGGTCGACGCCACTCTGATTCCCACCGGTGAAATCGAGCCCGTGAAGGGCACTCCCCTCGACTTCACAACTCCCGCAACCATCGGCTCCCGCATCGCGGAAATGAAAGGAGATCCGGGCGGGTACGACCACAACTATGTGCTAAGCCGGGAGGCGGGAAAAATGAAACTGGCGGCCCGAGTTCTGGATCCCGCCTCGGGTCGGCAGATGGAGGTTTGGACCACCGAGCCGGGAGTCCAATTCTATTCTGGCAACTTTCTGGATGGAACCATCACCGGAAAGCGCGGCGTGGTCTATGGGAAGCACTCCGCATTTTGCCTGGAGACGCAGCATTTTCCGGATTCGGTCAACCATCCCAGCTTTCCTTCGGTGATCCTGCGGCCGGGTGCGCTGTACCGGACGGAAACGATTTACAAGTTCTCGGCCAAGTAACCCTGTCAATGACGACCGTAGCGCCGGCATCTTGCCGGCGCTACCTGCAAAGAAGTTCCCGCTCCCGCTACGGCAAGTAGTAGCGGAAAGAAGTCAGGAACATGTTGTCGATTCCGTGTGGCGCAACGAAGGTACCGGTGGCGCCGGTGCCTGTCCACGAATCCCGGCTTACGTAGGAATACTGCGGACCGAGTTGCAGTTTTCCCTTGGGACCGTTGTACAAGCGCAGCCAGAACCCGACCGTGCCCTCGACCAGACGTTGGGTGTCAGGTTGGCAGGTCGCACTCGGAAGCGATCCGAACCCGAAGCCGGTGCCCGATCCGGGCGCGGTTTCGGTGTAACAACCGCTGTCGGGGAAGAGCGGGGAACCATATCCCACAGCCTTACCAGAGACGGGGTCAGTTTGCCAACGCCGTCCCACATATTCCTCGCCGCCGTTCAGGTACACATCAAATCTGGGCTTGTGCCATTCCAGCGTGGCTAGGCCCTGATAGCTTCTCAGGAGCGCCAGCGTGCCCGATGGTGTTACGGTAGCATCCGGCAGACCTCCCGTACCGTATCTGCCCACACCGTTCCCGGCCAGGGCGTGAACACCGAAATCCAGTTGTTTGAACAAGGTGACGCGGGCGTTTCCTCCCACTCCAGCGCCATTCTTCGAAGAATTATAGGCTCCTGTGACCGAGGTGGCTCCAGTAGCACTGCAGAGGGCCGACCCGGTGGGCGCCTCTTCGCAGGGATAGACCCGATCGCGGAAGCGGCTCACGACAGCGAAGATCTCATAGTGGCCGAAACCAGGTTCAGCGGCCGCCTTGACGATGAGGTCCGGCGTTGCGTTGAACGAATAAGTGAGGGCAGTTGCGTTGTACAGTCCGCCGCCATTGCCGGGACCGCCAAGAGCAAAGTTCGAGGCGTTGTTGCGCGCCGCGAAGGTAGTCTGAGGATTCTCCAACGATGCGGCCAGCCAGAAATGGTTGTTGAAGTTCTTGGCCACGCGGAAACCCCACTGCCGCGCCCAACTGAAACCGACGGTATACTGCGGATCGATGGTCATGGGCAGAGCTTCGCTGCGGTTGTCGACGCCCTTCTTGGTCTCCGTCACCAGGCTCCACATTTGGCCGCCGGTGAAGCTCCAGCCATTACTCAAGGCAGCCTGACCCCAAGCCTGCCGTTGGCGCAGCGTGTAGCTGTTGCTTTGGTTGTTGTTGGATGTCACACCAGCGGAAAGGAAGTCGGTCTCTACGTAGCCCGTGAGCTTGGTGGTATTGAACTTGCCCTCAGCCAGGAACGAGACGCGCGACTGGCGGCCGGAACCATAGAATTCGGAAATCGTGTTCTGGCCGCTCCCGGGCATATTCAAGCCGTTGAACGGAGTGTTGATGTCCGCCCCCAGGGCGCGATTGCGATACACCGATTCCGCCGCCAGGAATCCGCCGGGAGTGATGGTAATCCCCTTAAAGTGGATGGCCATCGGACTCTCCATCGCATCTTTAACGCTTTTTTGTGTTTCCTGCAGAGTCAGGGCGGCGTTGGTGGCGCTTGTCTTGAGGTCGGTGACGTCACTCTTGAGCGCCGTAACCGTTTGCCCTTGCTCCGCCGTTTGAGCGGCCACCGTATCCGCCTTGGTCTGCGCCTGCGTCGCTACGGCCTGGCTTTGATCCAGTCGCTGTTCCAACTGCTGAATTTTCTGATCGCGGCTTTGCACCAGATCGCTCAACTGCTTGATCTGCTGCTGCTGTGCATCGATCGCCTGCTTCATCTCACTGAGCTGTTCCGAAATAGCCGGCCCGGTTGGCTTGGCGACCCTTTTTTTCTGCGCGCTCTTTGTCGTTGTCGTCGTTGCGGTGTCCGTGCCCGGCTGGGTTTGCGCCGCAATCACGCTCCCCGCTAGCACCATCGAAAGCACCACAGCCATGATTCGTTTCATTGTTTTGATCTCCTGAGAAATAAACGTTTTAGATAGCAGACGAAGTCCTGACGGGAACACTTTCCGTGTGTAGTTCATGGTTGGCGAACTGTCAGCCTAGCCCGTCGTTTGTTAATAATTGATTACAATTTGTTGAATATTCAGTGAATCGAGCCTGCAGGCTGCCGCATGGCTGCCATGGTCAGGAAATTGAAGGGGTTAGACAGGAAGGGGTTGGGACGCATAGAAAAAACGACATCTCAGGAAACGTCGTTCGGACTCCGGGCAGATGCAGGCCCGCGCTGTGGGCGGCCAAAGCGCCAACAGCGCGACTCTACCAGGTAGCGAAGAATTTTTCTTTAGCTACGCCTTGATCTTAGCCTCGGCGAATCACTCAAAACCGGCCAATCGCAGCCGGCCATCAGAAATAAAACTTCAGCGCGAACTGAATCTCTCGCGGGTCGCGCGCAGCCAGCGGGAAGCCGAAGCCGCTCGAAGGACTACTCACATTAAGTTCCAGGGGCGTTGGTTCGGCGCTGATCGCGCCAAAATTTCCAAAAAGATAGTTCACATGGTTGAGCACATTGAAAAACTCCGCGCGGAATTCCAAATGCTTTTGCTCGGAAATCGGAAACTGTTTGACCAGCGACGTGTCCCACTCGGTGTATCCGGGGCCCGTGATGATGTTGCGTGAGGGGCTGCCGAATGTTCCCTGGGGGATAATTCCGGGAGTGATAAGGTTGTCCGAAAAGGCACAGGTGTTGAATAGCGTTCCCGCGACGCACGGCCTGCCGTTCGGATTGCCAACTATAGCGGGGCGTGAGCAATAGTAGCCGACATAACCACCGCAATCGGAATTCGATACCGAAACCACGTCGGTGGCAGTGTAGTAATTGCCGGTGGCGGCGGAAAAAACGCCACTCATTTGCCAGTTGCCAAGAATCTGGTTTACGACGCCGGAAGCATCTTTAGCAAACATTTTTCCGCGGCCGAAGGGCAAGTCATAGACATAGCTGAAAACGAAGCGGTGACGCACATCGAAGTCGGCATTGCCGTAGTTCTGGTTGGGGTAACGCTGGTCCTGGAAGTCTCCGTTGTTCACCGATCCCAGGCTGGCGCTGGAGGCGTTGTCGAGGGCGTGCGCGAAGGTGTAGGCCACTTCGTACTGCAGTCCGTGAGAGTAGCGCTTCTCCAGGCGGACCTGCAGCGAGTTGTAGTTCGATTGCGTATTCGAGCGGAAGGTGGCGATGCCGGTATCGAGCGCGCCATTGCAGTCGTACGCCGATGGGTTGTTGTAGTACGCGTCCAGCGTACAAGAACCGGTGGTGTCTCCCGGCGTTACCTGGTGGGCCGGGCGCCGCGGAGCGGTTGGATCGCTTGCCACCGCGCTGGGAACAGCCTGGTTGCCGTTGAAGAAAGCGTAGAGCTTCAATCCCCGAGAGCCGGCATAGGAAACTTCAAGAACGGTGTCGGCCGGCAATTGGTACTGCAGGCCCAGATGCCACTGTTGCGTGTAGGGTGTAACCAGGTGTGGGTCAATGGAGTACAGGCTCGGCGTGTTCGGGTCGCTCAACGAGTTCGCGGGAAATCCCTGCGATAGGACGTTCAATGGCAATCCGGGGGAGTTCGCGAGCGAGAGCGAGCAATCGATGGGCAGACTTGGATTTACGGGGAAACTCGGATTCGTATTTGCGACTGCGGCGGTGCAGGGCGGGTTCCACGCCTGCGAAGCGGAGAATGGAGGATTGAAACCGGGGCTGGGGTTGGAGAATGGTCCATTTTCCTGCCCGCCGTAGAAGACGCCGTAGCCGCTGCGGAGGACCAGCTTGTCGGACAATTGGTAGGAGAGGCCGATGCGAGGCGCGAAATTGTTTTTGTCGGGATTGATAAGTCCGGGCGTACCGTTGCGCTGAATGGCGAGCACGGAGGCGAGGGTGGGCGTCAGTTGCGTGTTTATCCCGCTGGGAACGATCAGCGAGAGCGAGTTGAAATCGAACGTGGCCGCCAGATTGTCCGCCTCTTTGATGGTGCTGAAGAATTCATAGCGGAGACCCAGGTTCAGGGTGAGTCGTGGAGTTACCTTGAAGTCGTCGAGAGCGTAGGCCGCGTAAATCTGCCGGTTGTAGATGATGTTGTTCAGGCCGTTAATCCCTCCGCCGTCAGGAATGCCGAGCAGGAAAGTGGCGATGGCCTCGCCTCCGGAACCGGGTGAGGCGGGATTGTCGGTGAAGTCGTTGCCGAACGACATATAGCCGCGGGCGGCAGCCGGCTCTAATATCGTGAACTGCTCGAAGCGAAGTTCGGTGCCGAACTTCATGGCATGCCGTCCGCGAACCCAGCTCAGATTCTCGTTAAAAACGTAACTGTGCTGGTGTTCGAGCGCAGGCTGGTATTCCGAGCTGCCAATGCCCGTCGTGCCATCGCTGAAGCTGATGGAAGGCAGGCCGCCGAGGTTCGGTCCGGAAGGAACTCCCGGAAATGGGGGGGTGAGTTGCTGCGCGACGTTGACGTTGTAGTTCAGATTGTAACGGTGGGAAGTGAGGTGATTGAATCCGAAGCGGACTTCGTTGATCAGGTTGTTGCTAAAACTGTGGACCTCGCTGGCCGCCAGTCCCTCGGCAAGGTTTTGGCTGTAGCCATCCTGAAAGCTGCCGCCGTCGAGCACGTTGCTGAAGGGTGAGGGAAGGAAAGTACTGTCGTTGCCGTAACTGAAGCGGGTAAAAAAGTTATCTTTGGCGCTGATAGTGTAGTCGTAGCGAACGTCGAACTTGTTCTCCGTTTCAGTTTTCTTGGGATCGCTGAGAAAATTGTTGCCGCCCCCCTCGGTGGTGTTGGAGGTGGGAAACAGCCCAGCCAATTCGGCGCCGAGCGGATCGATGGTGCCGTTGGTGCCATTGAATTTGTTGGCCGGCGTGACCGTACTGGGCAAATAACCGCCGATCGGGACGCCGCAGTACCCGTTGGGATTGTTTGCGTTGTATCCGGCCAGCTGCGAATTGAAGATTTCGCCCTGGTAGGTTGGGTTGCCGTTGCAATCGAGCGCGACCTGAGTGGTAGGATTCCCATTCATGTCGACGGCGTAGGCTGGCTTGGTGGTGTCGAGAAACGCGGAGAAATCTCCGCCAATCTCATCTTGCGTCGGAACCGCCGACAGTTGCGGCTTTCCCTGACTAACGCGCAGGCCTTCGTAGTCCCCGAAAATGAACATCTTGTTCTTGACGATGGGTCCGCCCAGCGTAAAGCCGAACTGGTTCTGCTTGTAAGGCTGCTGACCGAATTGGTCGAAGGGGTTGATAGCATCAACTTTTTCGTTGCGCAGAAATTCCCACACGTCGCCGTGAAGCTGGTTGGTGCCCGACTTAATGACGGCGTTCATGATGGCGCCGTTGCCACGGCCGAATTCAGCGCTGTAGGCATTGGTCTCGACCTTGAACTCGGAGATGGCGTCCACCGCAGGCTGCACCACATAAGCCGCGCCGTTGAGCACGTCGCCCAGATTCGCATTGTTGTCGATGCCGTCGAGCAGGAAGTTGTTTTGCAGCGAGCGGGCGCCGTTGGCACTGAATCCAAACGTGGTTTCGACGCGCGAGCCGGGCTCGGAGAGTGCGACGCCGGTGCCGAGCAGTGCGAGTTGCGCGTAGTTGCGTCCATTCAAGGGCAGTGAGTTGATGCGCTTGGCGTCCACCACCTGGCCAAGGTCGGAGGTCTCGGTTTCGAGCTGTGCCCGTTCCCCGGTGACCGTGATCACTTCCGTGGCCGCGCCCGCTTGAAGCTTCATATCCACGCCGACGCGATCCTGGATGTTCACTTGCACCGGGCCCGCCACCTCCTTCTTGAATCCCTGCTTCTCGACGGTGACCGTGTAGCGGCCGATGCGGAGCGGGCTGGCGACATACTCTCCCGCCTCATTGGTGACAAAGGTCAACTGAATGCCACGCTCCACGTCGGTCACGGTGACCTTCGCGCCAGTAACGACGGCTCCGCTCGAATCGCGCACCAGGCCGACAATGGCTCCGGCATCTTTTTGCGCCCATAGCGGCGTGACCGCGATAAGGGTCATAAGAACAAGAACAAAGAGGGCTGAGAGAACTTGCAGGCGATGCAAACGGATGGGCATGACGAGGCTCCTCGACGCTAAACCCGAATTTTCGCCAGCCTGAATGAGCCAGTCAAAAGTCCGGGTGCTGGGACTACGAGCTTTCAGTGTAAGATTACGAACCATTACTTATACTTTCGTTTTATAGCTTTTGTCAACTCCCATGTTCTGGCTATCTCGACGGTCCATGGTAACGCTGGGGAGGTGGAAGGGTGACAGATCCAGCGACCGCGATGGCAAATGTCTTCTCCGCCGATTTGCCATCCAGTCCTTCAGCGCTGAAGCGCACGACATAATTTCCGGCCACGGTATAGGCGTGGGTCAGCGCGGCGCCCTCTGCGACCACTCCGTCGCCGAAATCCCAACGGTAGGCGAGCGCCGGAACGCCATCGCCAGCCGCGACGCTGGAGAACGTAATCTCTTCTCCGATCTTTGCCTGCGACGGCACCTGGAACGCCATCGAAGGCGCTGCTGCCCGAACCGAGCCATCGATAATCTTGATGAGCCTGACCGAGTGCGCGGGCTGATTCTCTATCCGGATCGTTTCGCGGTCCGTCGTTATGGGCTGGTTGTTCGCGAGCGCATCGTATAACTCATACGGGTGCCCTGCGGGAAATTTCAGATCAGTAAACGCGAAGGTATGGGCCGCCGGATGCTCGGTCCAATTAAAGACGGCCAGCACCGACTGGCGTTGATCCTGGTGCAGCAGAAAAACACTCGGCTGTTCGTCTTTATCCGCATAAGTCAGAAGATCGAGAGGTAAAGCGGCCCGCCCAAGCTTCGCCATGGCCAGCAAATCAGGATTCGTGACCAACGCCAGCCGTTCCGGATCGCTTCCCAGCGTAGGAAGATCATCGCCAATTTCGTACATTCCGCCGGAAATGGCCGACAAGACGATGGAAACCTGAGCCTCATTCAAGGTAAGCGGGGCTTGAATGGTTCGCTCCTCAAGTAGCTGCCGGGAAACCGTGAACGCGTCCGGGTCAGCGATAAAGAAATTGCGATGCATGTAGTAACGCGCCGCGATTCCAGGCGCGGCTTCCTTGCTGCGGAGAAACGCATGGCCCGTGTCCTGAGAGGTTCGCCCCTCATCCACCAGGCCAACCGGGTTCAACATCGGGCTCCCATCTTTATCGAGGAGCACATCTTCGCCGACCGCCTTGCGGATAATTTCCAGCCCGATGCGCTGCGCTTCCAGTGCCGTCGTGTTCGGGCGATGGTAATAACCCTCGATGGCCGTATTGTCCATGAAATCGAGCTTAATGTAGCGCGCACCCCATTCCCGAACCAGTGTGTGGTAGGTCTGCCGAAGATATTCCTGGGCGTCAGGATGAGTGACATCCAACACGAATAATCGTTCGCCTTCCACCTCTTCGGCGTCCCCAATGGAAATCGGATCGCCATGTGCGTTGTGCAGCAGCCAATCTTTGTGGTGTTCGTAAATCCAGGCCCGCCCGCCCACTTCAAAGGGAGCCGTCCAGACGCCTACCTTCAGTCCCAATCGGCCAATGCGATGAGTCAGGTCCCACATGCCCAGCGGAAATTGAGAGGCGTTGGGTGTCGCATATTCACTGCGGGCGTATCCGTAACCCAGGTCAAAGTGAAAATAGTCGAAGCCCAGCGTCCTCAGGTGCTCGGCCAGCCATTGCGCGTTCGTGAGTGCGCCGCCCTGAGTGATCTTGGTGTAGAAAGCCGTCCAACTCCACCATCCCAGCAGGTTGTCGGCGCTGACGCGGCTGTGATGCAGCTCTCGAACCGCGGCGCCGTAGTTCTCTAGCTGCGCGTGATAGTTGTTTCCCGTGGCAAACATCAGCCGTTCTGAGGACAGCGATTCGCCAGCAGCAAGAGGAACGCTTAATTCGATGAGGCTCTCCGCAGGTCCTTCTCGCATGCCCGATTCGGGCTCGGTCGCCTGGATCTCAGTAGTCCCGGTTGAATCGACCGTGTAGGACGCGATGCCCAGGCCTCGCGGTGACGAAGATTGCGTCTGCAAGTGAATGATCGTGAGCAATCGGTCGGAAGTGAGAGCTCCGAAAAAAAGGCTCTCCTTGGTTTCCCGGTTATAGATGAGTTGGCTGCCCACGGCGCGATGCATTCCCTGCGGCGCTTTTCCCAGATCGTAAATCTGCAGCGGCGGCCAATCCTCGCTGAAACTGTCCGAGAGAACGCGGTCGGCATTCTGCGCGCCGCCGAGATCGATGATTCGGTCTCCAACCGCTTCGACGCTGCGGATACTTTGGACAGTCACAGAATTCCCGGTGTGATTCTGTACGCTCTCCTCCACGACCCCCAAATATCTTCCCTCATAAATTTTTAGCGTATAGGCGAGGTCAGGCAGGTTCGCGAGTCCGGAGGACATGACGGTAAGTCTTTGCCCGCGTCCCAGGGCATCCTCAAAAGCTGATTGCGTGATCTGATGCTTGGGATAGTCGGTGGATTTCACCCATTTGTGATCGATCTCCGCCGCCACTCTGGCATGTATGACGCTGTGTCCGCCCTTTCCGGTTTGGATCTCATAGGTGCCGTCGCGGGGCTGAATGACTACGGATAGGCCCTCGACGTTGGCAACTATCGGAGAGGCCCCAGCCGGGTTGGAAGAGCCGAGGCAGTTTCCAACCAGTAGCAACACAATGATCAGGCTGGCGAACTGGACCGGACGAACTCGTACAGCGAATTCTCTACGAAACCGCGAAAGCCGGAAACGAAGTGCGATCATGAATTCCTCTTAAAATGAGCCGGTCGGGCTGGACACGAACTCAGCCACACATTGGCGGACAAGGACAAGGGCGATCAAATATGTGCACGATCGATCACAAATGTATTAATATAGCTCCCGTTTGTCAATCAATTTGTTAGCGGGTGCGCAAAAGGGAAAGAGGAAGAACAATGCGAAAACTGGCGGTTCTGCTATTGGCAATTCTAGTCACAATTAGTTGTAAGCGGCAAAACGCCGACGTTTCCCGGCCAGCTACAAACGCAACTACGACATCGCAGCCGGCAAGGCAGTTTACCGAAGATGAACTGAAAGCGTTCAGTTCTCTTGAGCCGGTCGATACCCATACCCACGTCTTTCGCGACGACCCCAGTTTCCAGGCTTTGCTGAGCCGACTTCACCTTCATATTGTGGACATTCTGTTGGTGAACGATCACGATGACTATCTCAAGGATCTGCATCCGGCCCTGGATGACGTCTTGGCGATCGTGCACGCGAATGAGGGCCGCGTGCAATTGTGCACGTCATTCAGCCCGTACAAGTTCAATGAGCCCCATTTCGCGGAAGACGCGATTCGCCAGCTCAATGAAAACTTTCAGCAGGGTGCCATCGCGGTAAAGATATGGAAAACGCTGGGAATGGAAGTTAAGAATTCCAAAGGGCAATACGTACTGCCCGACGACCCTGCGCTCCAACCAATCTACCAAGATATCGCCGACCACAATAAAACTTTGATTGCCCACCTCGCCGAGCCGGACAGCTGTTGGCAGCCTCCAAATCCCGCCGACGTGGACTATTCCTACTACCAGGATCATCCCGAATGGTACATGTATCGCCATCCCGACGTGCCCTCCAAGAAACAGATTCTCGAAGCGCGTGATCGTCTACTCCAGAAGAATCCAAAGCTCCGTGTGGTTGGAGCACACTTGGGAAGCATGGAAGACAGTCTTGATGACATTGCCCAACGCTTCGATCGCTATCCGAACTTCGCGGTTGACACTGCGGCTCGCGTTCCCCATCTGATGATTCAACCCAGCGAGAAAGTGCGCGCTTTTGTTCTGAAATACCAGGACCGCATCTTGTACGCCACCGATCTGGAATACCTGCCCAACGCGAATCCGAAAGACGTCGAGAAAGAGTGGGAAGACCAGTACGCACTCGACTGGCAGTACTTCTCGACCAGCGCTACGTTTGATTACGAAGGACACCGAGTACGAGGTCTTGCTCTGCCGGAATCTGTTCTGCGCAAGCTGTATCATGACAACGCCGTACGTTGGATTCCAGGCGTGTTAAACAGATAACTCAGCGCTCTTGCGGTTGGCTCTCCTATCGTATAATCAGGCGCTGATTCCGATCTCCTATGGGTTTGCCAGCTGCCAGCGACCGTAGTCTCGCCGAGCGCTATTCGGTCGCCATCGTGACCTTGGACGAGGAAATGTTTCGGGACATGCGCCGAGCGCTGGCACCCTACTTCCGCACCACCCTGGCCAGCACCGAAACACAAATCAAGATGCTCATTGATGACCCTGACCTCCATGGCATCGTCCTTGACCTGGAAAGCATTGGGGAAGGTGCCGCCGACGGCATCGAGGTATTGCAGGAAATGCGCCGGCTGCGGGATGACCTGATCATGGTGGCGATCACCGCATCGACCGGCAGCGAATTCCCGCTTCAGGCCAGTCAGGCGGGGGCGGACCATTTCTTCCTGAAACCGGTGGACGGTGAGCAGCTGCGAACCGTGCTGCTCCAGACCATGGAGAATCGCGCCTTGCAGTCCGAAGGCCGATGGATGCTGGATCAGGTCGAAAACCGCTCTGCCTTCTGCGGCCTGATCGGCGGCAGTGCGGCCATGCGCAAGGTGTACCGGGCAATCGAA
>Ga0074046_10004082_pt1 | contig 12018 bp, 13 predicted proteins | sample BogForMeECP23OM3_FD_94441 | JGI IMG/M metagenome (GOLD analysis project Ga0074046, IMG submission 94441) | Bog forest soil microbial communities from Calvert Island, British Columbia, Canada - Bog Forest MetaG ECP23OM3 | ecosystem: Environmental > Terrestrial > Soil > Wetlands ...
CTTTGGCAATGCCGACGGGGCACACGGGAAGTCGGCTTGCGGCTCCCTGGGGTTCGCGTTGACCGACTCGGTCTATGCCGACCGCGTCATTGTTGTGACCGACAACCTGGTGCCGTTTCCGTGCATTCCGTGGCAGATCCAGGGCAATAACGTGGACTTCGTTGTTGAAGTCGATTCCATCGGCGATCCCTCGAAAATCGTCAGCGGCACCACGCAGATCACGCGCAGCCCCGACCGTCTGCGCATCTCGTGTCTGGTCGCGCAGTTTCTGCGCGACAGCGGAATCATGCGCAGCGGCTTCTCCTTTCAGGCCGGCGCGGGCGGTGTGGCGCTGGCCTTCGTCGATTACCTCGCGCGCATGATGAAAGAAGCCGGCGTCAAAGCCAGCTTCGTGCGCGGCGGTTCGACCAAGTATCTCGTCGACATGCTCAAAGAAGGCCTGACGGGGTACATCCTCGATGGCCAGACGTTCGACCTCGACGGGGTGCGCTCGATTGCCTGCGACCCGCGCCACGTGGCGACCAGCCCATTCACCTCGTACAACTTTCACGGCAAGGGAAATTTCGCCTCCATGGTGGACGCCGCCGTGCTGGGCGCGACCGAGGTGGACATCAACTTCAACGCCAACGTGGTAACGCATTCCGACGGGCGCCTGCTGCACGGCATCGGCGGCTGGCAGAATTGCCTGTTCGCCGGATGCACCATTCTCGCGGTGCCATCGTTCCGCGACCGCATTCCGGTGATCGTGGACGAAGTCACCACTGTCACCGGCCCGGGCGAGCTGATCGACGTGATCGCGACCGAGCGCGGCATCGCCATCAATCCGCGGCGGCAGGACCTGCTCGACGCGGTGAAAGGCAAAGGTCTGCCGATCCGCCCAATCGAAGAGATCAAAGCTGAAGTGGAGAAGATCTGCGGCGGCAAACCGGCCAAGCCGCGGCTGCTGGAGCGTCCAGTTGCCGTCGTGAAGTGGGTGGACGGGACGGTCCTCGACACGGTCTGGCAGGTGGTGGACGAGAATCCCTACGCGCCGGTAGCGAGTGGGGGAGAGTAGAAACAGAGACTGGACAGTTGACCGACTACTGGTATCCCGGAGTATCATGAGCCTGGAATTTGGGTGGCACGACGCCAAAGCCGAGGCCAACCTGCAGGCCCATGGGGTGAGCTTCGATTTAGCGACGACGGTGTTCCAAAGACCCGTTCGCTGTCGAGCGCCTCGATGATCGTGAAGACTATGGCGAGCAGCGTTTTGTCATTATCGGCTTGGCAGGAGGTCACGTTGTGCTGTTTGTGGCTTACAGCGAGCGCGGCGAGCGCATTCGCATAATTTCGGCTCGGAGAGCAACCCAGCATGAGCAAGACGACTACTTCCGGCAAAACACCTAGTCCTCCCCGGCCGATGACCGCCGAGGCAATTGGGCGGGCCGCACGCGCCGATCGCGACGCCCAGCCGCTCACCGCGACCGACCTCAAGCGGATGAAGCGGACACCACATGCGAAGATCATTCGCCGGGCCTTGGAACTGACGCAGGAGGAATTTGCCGCCCGCTACCACATTCCTCTGGGCACGCTGCGGGACTGGGAACAGGGTCGGGCGGAACCGGACCAGCCCACGCGTGCCTATCTAACACTCATCGCCCGCGACCCCGACCATGTGAACCAGACATTGAATTCAAAGGCAAACTAAATCCGACCGCCGTGGGCGCGGTAGCGCTGGGAAAGGCTGAAATGGCTGAACTAACCAGAAGTAAAGGTCCTCGAATGGCGACCTCGGGAGTGAAGACAAAATCCGCGACGGAGACCATGCTCGACAAGTTCACAAGGATGGCGACTGAGCAGTCAAAGCGGATGAGCGATAAGGAATTTGAGCGCGCCGTCGAAGGCTCACGGAAGGTTATCAATCGAGTCCGCGCTTCTCGCGCACGGCAGCGCGGAACAGCGTAATCCACTCCTTCAAGTCTTCCGGAGTGATATCCTTCAGCCACTTCTTCACCAACTCCACGAAATCTTCTTCTGTTCCGTATTCGAGAATATCTGGAAGGCCGTGGCGATTTTCGGCAATGGCCTTGAGCCGCTCCTCGTCGTAATAATCGCGCCTGCCACCGAATCGCTTGCTCATATTTTTGGCGCAATCGACGCGCGTGCCTGTCGGAAAAAACTCAAGTTATAGATCGTCTCATAAGTCATTTACGGTTCGTATCAGGGCACGACTTTAGTCGTGCCGAACACGGCGCAGAAAAAGTCGGGGCTTTAGCCCCGGCACCCGCAAAACCAGACCCGTCAGGGGCTGAAGCCCAAGTTCTCTGTTGAACGGCTGCGGCACGGCTGAAAGCCATGCCCTGATACAAAGCGATTTGTGAAGTTCTACTCCGCCGGAACCAGCCGAGCCTTCGGCCGAACCGCATTTTTCATGTGCGACTGACGCGGGACGCAAGTCGTGCTGCCGGTGAATTCGGGCGGGCGGTCGTCATCGAGCTTGAAGAGGAAGGCGTGAATCTTGTAGCAGACGCCGTCCGACTCGCCGGTCAAATCCGCTTTTTGTTGCGGCACAAGCTGAGTGAGGATTTGCTGATCGCCAGCCGTTTGGCCAGCTAAAACGTTGGCCGTCGCGAGCTGCACGGTTTCATTTGCAGCCGGGGCGGGATGCACGGTGTCCGTCGCCGCAAGGGGCGCGGCCAACAACGAGGAAAGCAGAAGAAGGCTTGTTACAGTCATGGGAAGCCCTCCATCGCCTGCATAATAGCACCGTTTTCAATGGCTGGACGATGCAATGTGACGAACCGCACCACACGTCGGCTACGACCAAAGCGGCAGGGAACGTCCACCCTCAGGGGATTGTGCGCACCCCGAGGCAGTGGCACGATGCAACCTAAGGCAGGGCAACCCTGACGGCGGCAACAATACTGTCACCGTCGGCTAAGCGCAGGTTATAGCCTCCTCACTTCATACCCCCACCTGCGGCAGGGTTATCCGACAGACGCAACTCGGCCCGGCGGGCACGCTGTCCGCTGGGCCTTCATTATTGGCGACAGCTTACTTGGCTGGTGCCGCTGCGCTGACCAGCTCCACGTCAATGGTGATGGGTACATCGTCGCCAACGACGGAGGAAGCTCCGTTAACTCCAAAGTCCTTGCGATTGACCTTGGTATTGGCAGAGGCGCCCATGTGGGAGTTGCCTTTGGGGTCCTGTACCGGCGCCGAGGGGCCATCAACATCGAGGACTACCTCCTTGGTAACGCCATGAATAGTGAGATCACCTGCAATCTTCAGCTTGCCAGTGCCGGCGGCCTCGACACGTTTGGACTTAAACGTTAGCGTGGGGTACTTAGCAACGTCAAAGAAGTTGGGGCTACGCAGGTCGTTATCACGCCTCTCCACGCGCGTGTCAACGGAGCTGGCGTCAATGGTTGCCTCCAGCGTTGTCTTACTGGGGTCGGCAGGGTCATAGGTAACAGTACCGCTTACCTTGGTAAAGGCTCCCCGAACTGTAGATATACCCATATGGCGTACGGAAAACTGCGCTGCGGAATGGTTGGGATCGATCTGCCACGTCTTTGCCTGGGCAAAGGCGGACGCACAGAGAGCTATAGCTGCGGTAATGACTAGCAGTAAACGAGGCATTATCGTATTGTCCTTTATTGATTTCTCACAGCCCTGGAGTGGAGTAACGTAACGGCATTGTCAACAGTATAGCAAGGGCCTACTCTACCCAATCCGCGATGAAGATATTGGTCTCATGCGGGGCTTTGCCGTTGCGGTTCGATGCCCATACCAACCTCTTGCCATCAGAGGTAAACATAGGGAAGGAGTCGAAGTCAGGGTAATACGTAATCCTATCCAACCACGTGCCATCAATGTTAATGACGTAAAGGTCGAAGTCACGACCATTCTTGGGGTCGTTCATGTTAGAGGCGAAGATAATGCGTTTGCCATCGGGCAGGAAGTAGGGAGCGAAGTTGGCAGCGCCATTATTGGTAACCTGGCGTTTGTTATTGCCATCGGCATCCATGACCCATATCTCAAGATTGCCGGGACGTATCAACCCCTGGGCATAGAGTGCCTTATAGTCTGCTATCTCCTGGGGAGTCTTAGGATGCTCGGCGCGATAGACGATCTTCTTGCCGTCATAGGACCAGAAGGGGCCACCGTCATAGCCTAACTCATGGGTAAGCTGTTTGACATGGCTACCGTCGGCGTCCATGGTGTAGATATCGAGATCCCCATTGCGGGTCGAGGTAAAGACGATCTTCTTGCCATCTCTAGTAATAGTAGCTTCAGCATTGTAGCCGGGAGCATCGGTTAGGAGATGGAGATCACTGCCATCAAGCTTGGCAGTATAGATCTTATAGCTACTATAGATAGGCCAGACGTACCCATGGGAATAGTCAGGCTTGGGGGGACACTCCGGGCTGGCGGCATGGGTGGAGGAGTACAACATGCGATCGCCAGAGGGGAAGATGTAGCTACAGGTAGTCCTACCCTTGCCGGTGCTGACCAGCTTGGGCGTGGCGGGCTTGCCGTCCGGCGTATCCACGGCAATGGTGTAGATCTGGTCACAGGGAACGCCCTCGCCCTGATGTTGGAAGGACAACATCTTGTCATCAGCAGAGAAGTAGGCTTCGGCATTCTGTCCGCCGAAGGTGAGCTGACGGACGTTGCGCAGATGCTTCTGCTCCTGCGGCAATAGCAGGGAGTCGCTATTGGCAGGAGTAGCTGTCTGCTGGGAGTACAGCAACGGCGTAGCCATCGCTACAAGGAGAACCAGTAGCAGGCGGGTGCGAAGAAATCGAAGTGCCATCCAAGAAACTTTAACAGAAAGCTCTGCGAAAATTTCCAGAGCGGGTGGATGTTTTTCCCAAATTGGGAAACCGACGCTAGAGGCCTGTAGAGGTGTCTTACGCGCTTCGAGCTTTCTGGACGACCCAAAGTACCTCCCGAGGCGTTCGCGTCGTTCTAGGGGCCTTTCCGTGCGTTCTAGGGGCACTTTACGGAAGGTCGCGAATGGCAAAATGGTGGTTTGCTAATTTAGCACCTAAGTTCGGAGCCGCGGCCAGCCCCCCTGCTCCCCAAGACACGCTGATAACGACAATGTACGATACACCCATGACGACAATGCAACTTACGGTGCAACGCTTCAGCGTAGTCTCTGCCAGGGCCTTCGACGTCGTCGTCGCCCGGCTCGACGCAGCAATCGGCCATCCCGACATGGCAGTGTTCCGGAAAGACGTGGCGGCAGCCAAGACCTATGCCGAACTGGAGCAGGTCGTTCGCCGCGCGGTGGGGCCGTCGGACTTGATGGAGTTCGCCCGGTTTGACCTGGGAGAAATCCTGCGCAAAGAACGAGATGCGGCGCCCAGGAATTTGCGTCTGGTCGCCGGCAATCCGCTCATTATGAAGCAGATGGTCGAGCATGTGCCGGACGCAGGTTCCTATGCGCCGGTGACCATCCTGATCGACGAGCGTTCGGATGGAGTGCATCTCTCTTACGACCGCATGGCAAGTTTCCTTGTTCCCTACGGCAGTGCGGAAGCCCTTCAGGTCGCACGCGATCTCGACTCCAAAGTCGAGAAACTCTTGACGACCGCGGCGGCCTGACGCGCGGGCCGTGACGCGCAGATTCTCACCAAGCAAGAGAAGCTTGGGTGGGGCACACGGCGGCATCTCACCACGAGATTACACGATTGGGTCTCAATCTAAGTCAAGTGCTATACGAAGGTGCTTATCGAGCGTGTCCAATTGTTCAGCGTCCAGCACTCCGAGGCGGTCTCTTAGGCGACTCACTGTGATAGCGCGAATTTGTTCACACATGAAAACCGTGTCGAGGGACAATCCCGCGCTTCCCTTATTGACAGTCATTTGGCTCGGGTAAGTCCGCTTGAAGTTGGCGCGATCTGAACCAGGGACGCATACAACCACGTCACTGTTGTGATTGATTGCGTCCCTGCTCACGATTACAACGGGGCGTGTTCCGGCCTGTTCAGAACCTTTTGTCGGATCCAAGGCGGCAAGATACACCTCCCCGCGAGTTGGAAATATGATTGTTATAGTCAGCTCTCGTTCACGGCAAACTTAATTGTGTCTGCGTCGTTTGCCGCGAAGTCCGCAGTAATCTTTTGCGCCTCTCTGCGGTAATGCTGGTCGTTTTTCATTTCGGCAAATGCCGCATCAATCCGGGAGCGACGCAGTTGTTTGAGGTGCTCACGGAGAGATTCGATAAACAGGTCGTTGAGGCTACTCGCTTCGGTCTGTCCTTTCTGAACCACGTGGCGAGCCTCCTCATACAAGCATTGAGGCAACCTAACGGTTGTGCTCTGTAGCGTCGGTTTTCGTGCGGTGGCGGGCATGGCGTTCACGTCTCCTATTTTGGTGTCCTACGGGCGCCCTGTCGCTGGGTCAAGAACTTAGTAGTTCTTGCCGTCACCTTTACTGATAGCAATTTCCCATCCATCCTCCATCAGCAGAGAGCCAAACAAAATAAAGGACTTATATCCATCGCAAAGTGACATCAGGTAATACCCATGCAACCAAATGGTATCACATGGGAACATCTTGTGCGTTAAGAATTGTAAAGTTCGATTTCATACTTGACATCGTAAACGATTTCGTATATGGTAGCACATGTGAATCTTGAGAGTGGCTCGCGGCCACTTCGGAAATGCGTGTTGGCGCTTTTCAGAGCAGCGTTCGGAAGGCGTGATAGGTCTCACAAATGACAAGGAGGTTCCATGAAGTCTTCGAAATTGGCGATTCCAACCCTATTGACTGGGATGATTCTGATGGGAGTACTCGGACTGCACGCGCAGCAAACCGCTAACGTCCAGATGGCTAAGCCCGAGGTCGAAATTGCCCGTGGGAAGGCGTTGGCTTTGGAAGTCAAATTGGACAAGCCGCTTCCCCCTGAGACGTCACTCATTGTTCGCGTTAGACCAGAAGGGGTCTCACAGTTGATCGTTCTCTCGTCGTCGACTCCCGATGATCCGAGTCGCACTAGGGTCACCGTAAAGACGACGTTGCCAAATGTTGTGGTACCTGGAAAGTGGCGATTGGAGGATGTGTTCATCAGCTTGCCGGCGACAAACATATGGCAGCCGCTCGGGCGAAACGAGTTGACATTCGACGTTGAGGGAAAACCGTTTCCAATACCTGCGAAGGCAGAGGTGTCCGTCGCAAAGTAGCATTTGAATCCCGCCCGCTGCCGCAAGTGCGTCCGTAGCGGGCACATCGAGGTGCACGAGATGGTTCCAAAACTCCGTAGGTTCTTACTCGGATGCGTGGCCCTGTGCTGGCTCACGTTATCCGGCATTCCGCTGGCCGGCCAGACGACGCCATCTGACGTACCGAATTCAGGCACAGCAAGAGAAATGCCTATCGACGGGATCAAGAAGACAGTTGTATTCCTTGAAGGGCAGTGGGAAGTGCCGAGCAAGGGGCCCACAGCAGTGCCACAAGTGGAAGGGTCGATTGGTACAGGGTTCATAGTAAAAGTTCCAGAACCTCGAGCAGGCTCTAACATGGGCCTGCGGCTTTTAGTGACGGCGCGACACATGATCTGCACGAAACTGCCCGACGGCAGCGCTGGTTCGTACCTGTCGTTGCCGATTACCGCCCGGATCGATACGAAGACCGCCGATGACCAGGGCAGACGCTGGGCAACCTTGGAAATGCCCGTACTTGATAAGCGAGGCGACCTCACTTGGTTTGTAGATGAGGATGATGCTGCAGCTGATATCACGGCAGCTCCACTCGTTCTGAATGAGGACGTGGCAGATATCGCTCTTATAGGCCCTAATCTCTTTGCGACCAGCGAGGTAGTAAAACGAGAGCACGTAAACGAAAACGATGAGGTACTCTTCGCTGGTTTATTCAGCGGTTATGTGGGCGAGAAGAAAAACTATCCCATTGTTCGTCACGGTCGAATTGCTTTGATGACAGACGAGACATTCGTGGTTGACAAAACGAGGCCGGACAACCGCTCCAGTTTGTATTTATTAGAGGTATCTTCCTTTGGCGGCAATAGCGGTTCGCCGGTATTCTTGCGGCTTGGTGGCGTGCGGGAAACAACGGGCACGGCTTTTTCCGGATACTCTTACTATCTGCTCGGGGTAATGCACGGCTATCTGCCCGACGTGGACACGAAGCAGAATAGCGGAATTGCCCTTGTTGTACCAATCGACAAACTGAATGAGATTCTGCAGGGCAATAGGTATCGAGCATATGCAAGCGCGGAGTCCGCGAAGGTTCTGATGAATACGGGCGATCTCGCGAAAGCTGAGGGCTTGTTTCAAGAGAGCATCGGCATATTGGAAAAGGGTGCTCCAGACAGTTCGCTTCTTGCCAGTACTCTGGACGACTATGCGGTGTTGCTGCGACAGGCACACAGGGCGGTCGAGGCGCAGACAAAGCAACTGCAGGCACAAAATATCAGATCACATCGTGTGGCAACGCCGAACACCAAGGTTCCCGCCTGCAGTGGTGTTCAAAGGTGAGCCGATGTAGGTCGGGTTCATCCAGTTATAAGGAGGCATGTGGGCGGGTGGCCCAGGCTTTCATTTTCAACCCGCTGCCCGTCTACTTGTGGGTGCCCCACTCAAGCCGGTTTTGCGTTGGTGGGAAGCAGAAATCCCAGCCCGGAGGGCGGAACAATCGTAGCCCAGCGCCCTTCCACCTCGCTCAGGGCAGGCTGTGAGCGATGGGTAACCGAGCCCATAAGCTCCCGAGTCCCTTCAGGGACGGCACCTTCGCGACGCCCCTGTCTTTGCAGTGTCGCCGGCTGAAGCCGGCTCGTCATCCATAAAATCAGCCTACCCAGGACTTGCGAGTCTGTATGAGAACCTCTGTCGTCCCTACGTGACTCGAGTTCATTTTCCACTTTACCCAGCACTCCGCCTTCGGCTACGTGCTGGGCTAGACTGAGTCGCGCCTACGGCGCTGGTTCCTGCGGGTTCTTACTCCACTGCCGAAAAACAAAGTTAGTACTCACACAGACTCTTTACGTCCTGGGCTACGTTTGTGACGCCCTGCGGGCTATCGTCTGAAGCCGGCTCGTCATCGGCTTTCGTCAATCGCTGGATGTTGTTTTGGCGCGCGCCACATTCATTCGTTGGTTTGCGAATGACGGGAAGATCTGCATCATAGGAGTGCATGTGCTTGTAGTGACTTGTACGTACAGCACAGTGGGCTCCGCAGAATCGCCCCAGGCAAGAGATGCTTGGGTGGGGCAGAGGACATGCGGTTTATGAACGCCGGGTCGAGCGCAGCGGTGGCGTTGAGGCATGAGGGACCCGGCCACAGAAAAAGTGAGCTGGAATCCCTCGATGGGTATATAGTGTGGGGCGTTGGGAGCTTTGAACGAAAAACTCGACCGTTTCACCAAGGGCGACATGCACGGTATCCACTATGCCGTGAGCATCTTCATCGCCACCGCGGTACTGTGGATTGTGGTACACAAGCTCGGCAAGGTCAATCCAATTTGGGCCATCAGTTCGATGGTCGCGACCAGTGACCCGGTGATGAAACAGGCCGTTCTGATCTTCCGCTCCCGCATCATCAATACGATGGTGGGTTGTGCGATCGGCCTGTTGTTCATTGCCGCCGGAGGCAGCAGAACCATCACTCTTCCGCTCGCCATGGCAGTGGCGGTGCTGGTTTCCACCTACGTGGTCCGCATTCAAACCATGTGGCGGCAGGCGCCGATTTCCGCGGCCTTCGTCATCGCCGCCGGAATGGAATATCACTCGCGGCTCCACGGCCTTCAGGCGGGCGCGCAACGCACCAGCGAGGTGCTGTTCGGCTGCCTGGTGGGACTCGTGGTGGCGTGGCTGGTCTCCGTGGTCTGGCCGCTGCCCGATCCCGCGCCCGCCGGCAGCCCTGCGAGCAAGTGAGCTAAACTGGCGCCATCCCGTCACGCGAGGAAACCCTTTGAACGACGACGCAACGCTGACACCCACCGAACCCATCCCGCCCACGCAGCAGCCGATTCTCAGCAAAGTCTTCATCGGCAAAGACGGCCTGCGCGCCGGTTGGAGCCTGCTCATCTTCATCGCTCTCTTCGCCGTCCTTATCTTCTGTGTAAACGTCATCGGCCACAAGCTCCACCGGCCCGCTCCAAGGGCCGCGAACGCCGAGATCTCCGCCACGTTCAACTTCATCGGCGAGTCCGTCCCCTTCCTGGCCGTCTTGCTCGTCACCTGGATCATGTCGAAGATCGAGCGACGCCCCAACTCCGTCTACGGCCTGGGCGGCAGGCGCAAGCTTCCGCACTTCCTCGCCGGCCTGGCTTGGGGAGTCACCTGTCTCTCACTCCTCGTCCTGGCTCTCTGGAAGACCGGACTCCTCGTCTTCGACAGCCGTCTGCTCTTTGGCGGCGACATTCTCCGGTACGGAGCAATCTGGCTGTTCGGCTTCCTTCTGGTCGGCCTGAACGAGGAGTACTTCACCCGCGGCTATCTCCAGTTCACTCTTACCCGCGGCCTCGCCGGTTTCTGCCGGTGGGCCTTCAAGACTCGCCACAGCACAGCCCTGGGCTTCTGGACCTCAGCCGTCATCTTCTCCCTTCTCTTCGGCCTCGGCCACAAGGGCAACCCGGGCGAATCCCCCATCGGCCTGCTCTCCGCCGGCCTGGTCGGCATGGTTTTCTGCCTCAGCCTCTGGCGGACCGGCTCTCTGTGGTGGGCCATCGGCTTCCACGCCTCATGGGACTGGGCGCAATCCTTCCTCTACGGCGTCGCCGACAGCGGAGTCATGGTGCAGCACCATTTCCTCGCCACCCACGCCGTCGGCAAGCCCATCCTCAGCGGCGGAGTCACCGGCCCCGAAGGCAGCATCTTCATCATCCCCACCCTGGCCGTCGTCAGCCTTATTATTTTCTTCACCCTGCCTCGCGCTCACTACGGCGACACGCCGGAGCGGCAGGCCTGAGATGGGTTCCAAGAAGCGGAAGGAATTGGGACCAGCTAATAGCAACTTCTGCCTGACGCAAGTAGAATTTACCTGCTGGTGACTGGAAGCTCCCGCTAACCCGAATGTTTACTTTGCCTACATTTTGGCACTCTAGTTGCATTTTGTGCTCTTGCTGCCTTACTTACGTTGGATAGGCGAATAGCTCAATAGTGCCCAGTAACGGCAGTGCTACTCGATTAGCTACATTCAGAGACCGGAATGCTAAGAGCGCAACTGCGACAGCCAGACGACCTGTTGGAATTTTTCGATTTCTGCCCGTCCCTCTGCTCTGAGCCTGCGTCCCGGTCAGGCAAGCCAGTGAACCGCAGATTGAGAACAGCGTGGCACTTTTCACGTGCCGTGATGGAGAAAGCGTGGATAAGTGCGGGAAGACGACTGAGGAGCAAAAAGGTTCGGCGAACTCCGATCGTCGATGGTGAAGACCGCGTCATCGGAATTGCTTCGCAGGCCGACCTGGCTCTTCAGGAAAAAGCCGGGAAGGTTTCAGTAATAGTTTAGAGCATTTTCAAACAACAAGCGGCCATTGGTTCACGAGACATTGCGCACGCGCCCCACCCAAGCCTCTGTTGCCTGGACGGGATGATCTGGGACTCCACGCCCAACCAAGAATGATTCAATGACCACGTTTTCCTCGGCCTCGATCAGGTAAGCTCTCCCAACCCGACGTCGTGATACAGCTCCAGATAATGACAGCCCGGGCAAAGGATTAAGCGAACCGGCAAGGCGCTGGTTACGTTAATGCTCTGACCGCTGTCCTTGTTGAGATGCGGGTCGATATATCCCGGGAGGCCGAAGGTAGTCTCCAGCAGGGTCCTGTCGGCGTGGCATTTGGGGCACTCTCTATTGAAGTTGAATCCCTTTGACATCCGCCGTCCTCCAATCGCAGCGCGGATTATACGCTGTGAGCCCCGCCGAAGCGCGACGGCTCGCGCTCACAGCCTGCCCTGAGCCAGCGACGGTTTTGCAAACCGTCCGTGAGGTCAGAAACTGGTGATGAGTGGCAGACTGGGGGAGGCAGGCTCGGCAGCTAAGACCGACATTCGATTGGCGCCTGAGTGC
>Ga0074046_10004083_pt1 | contig 12015 bp, 12 predicted proteins | sample BogForMeECP23OM3_FD_94441 | JGI IMG/M metagenome (GOLD analysis project Ga0074046, IMG submission 94441) | Bog forest soil microbial communities from Calvert Island, British Columbia, Canada - Bog Forest MetaG ECP23OM3 | ecosystem: Environmental > Terrestrial > Soil > Wetlands ...
ACCGAAGAGATCGTGCAGTCGCTCCACTGACCGACGTCACGCGGGTGATGCCGATCTCGATGCAGACGGATAGCGGCGGACGATCACGATCATCAGAACCATTGCCGGCAGTGCTGCGACCAAGGTGAACGTATAGATAGCGCCCACCCCAAATCGAGCGCCAGGAAGCCGGACACGCCGCCGAGCGTGAGCAGACCAAGCGCCGCCAACGAAGACAGCACGGCATACTGCGTGGTCGTCTGCTGCAGTTAGAACGCGATAATGGCCCGTCTCGCGCGTTATTCCGAGGCTTAGTTCGCCAGTCGTCGCTGCCATCCGACGATGCGCTGCCCCCGATTTCCCTGGACACCGATTTGTCCGGCCGGAGGCAGATATGGTGAAGTCCAGCATGAGCAGGATCATACGAAATGATGCGGTTGATGGGCCTGTGGGCAGCGCGGGCGGGCGAAGTCCGTCCGCGCTGTCCATTGGCCACAACGGCGCGGCAGCGGGTACGGCGAGTGGGCCGCTGGCGCCGGGACAACGCTGGAGCGTGAGCCGGAAGCGTGAGGTGGTGCTTCGCCTGCTGCGGGGCGAGGCCGCCGAGGATCTCTCGCGCGAGCTCGGCGTGCCGCTCTACAAGCTTGAGCGCTGGCGGCAGAAGGCCGAAGTCGCGCTAAATGGCGCATTGAAGGAACGCGAGACGGATGCGGCGAGTGGTGAGCTCGCCACGGCCCTGCAGCGGATCGGCGAACTGAGCATGGAGGTCGAGCTGCTGCGCTCTCGCATCGAGCGCCCCGGCCCTTTGGCCCGCAGGAGGTCGCGGTGATGGCGGCGGCGATTTCCCCGACCACGGGCCGCCGCTACGGCATCGCTCATGTTTGCCGGATCTGGGATGTGCCGCGGTCGTCCTTCTATGCTGATCGGCGCCGGGCCGACACAACGACGACCCCAGTCCCGGCGCGGCGTCGCGGACCCAAGCCCGTGGTGTCCGACGACGCCCTGCTGGCGGCGATCCGCGCCGATCTCGCCCGCTCGCCCTGGCACGGCGAGGGGCATCGCAAGGTGTGGGCCAGGCTGCGGGTGATGGACGGCATCCGGGTCGCACGCAAACGGGTGCTGCGGCTGATGCGCGAGAACGCCCTGCTATCGCCACATCGAGCGCGCACGCGTACCGACCCGCCGCATGATCGGCAGATCATCACCGACGCGCCGAACATCATGTGGGCGACTGACGCGACCCAGATCATCACCGTCCAGGATGGCAAGGTCTGGCTGTTCGGCGTCATTGAACACTGGAACGCCGAAGCGCTGGGCTGGCACGTTGCCAAGCGCGGCGATCGCTATGCCGCCGTGCAGGCCGTCGGCATGGCGGTCCGCAATGTCTTCGGTCACGTCAGCCCTAGCACCGCTCGCGGTGTGGCGCTGCGACACGACCACGGCAGCGCGTTTCTCGCCGAACACTTCCACAATCAGATCCGCTTCTGGGGCATGACACCAAGCTATGCGTTCGTCGGCGAGCCCGAGACAAATGGCGTCATCGAGCGCTTCTTCCGTACCCTCAAGGAGCAGATCGTGCATGGCCGAATCTACCAGACCATCGACGAGGTCCGTGACGCCGTCCGCACTTTCGTCACCCGCTACAACGCGGAGTGGCTGATCGAGAAGAACGGCTTGCGCAGTCCAAACGACGCACGCACCGCCTGGAATAGCGCGTTGATGAAGGTCGCCGCATAGCAACACTCTTGTGTCCAGAAAACCGGGTGCGGTACACGCCCGCTAGCGTACGATTTTGAGCAAATCGTCCGGTGACCCCAGGATCGCACACGCCCGCCGCTCGCTGATGTCGTGCGCCTCACGCGCCGCAGCCACCGCGCTCCTCCTTGCTGCAGGCGGCACCATTTTTTTGTGGCGATATCCTTCAGCACCGCGTTGTCCAGCATCGCGTCGGCCAACAGCTTCTTCAGCCGTGCGTTCTCATCCTCGAGTTGTCGCAGCCGGCGCGCCTCGGAGACGTTCATGCCGCCGAATTTCGCTTTCCACTTGTAGAACGCCGCTTCGCTGACGCCGTGCTTGCGGCACACATCCGCCGTCTTCGATCCCGCCTCCTGCTCGCGCAGGATCCCGATGATCTGCCCCTCGGAAAAACGTGACCTCTTCATCTCCGCCTCCTGCTCGGGCGGACTCTACTCAGAACTAGAGGAGTTTCAGGGGCTCAGGTCACTAGCTACCGATCTCGGCAGCTCGGCCTCTCCGTCCTCAGATCGGTATCGACGGCTTGGTGCGGCGCCCGGAGTTCGGCTTCACTTACTTCGGAATTTGGCGGTCTGGATTCCTATTTCGCTGCGATCTTCGTGGACGCCGGGGTCCTTACGACCCCGTATGGTCTATGCCATGCTGCCGTGTTTCCCGCGGGGAAGACGGGACCAGTAGAGGGCCCGCACGGGCCCACAGATGCCGGAGCGTGACATGGCCAGCATAAGTCAGAAGATTATCTTCAGAGGCCTCTCGAAGGCCGAGCTCGCCGAGCTGCAGGACATACTTGGCATCGAGCCGGACATCGTGAATGTCATGATGAAAGACGGCGAGTTGGTCGTCGTCGAACATCCTCCCGAGCACAAACTGGGTGAACCGCTAACTTGGGCAGCAATCTGGGTGCTGGCAAAGAACACCAAAGTCGGCGCGCGCGCGACCGGGCTGCTCGACAAAATTTTCAAGAGTCGCCAAGCCATCGTTGTCAAAAGGAGCATCACCCTCCGCCGGCCCGGTGGCGAGATCGAGACCGTCGATGTTTCGATCGAAGCAAGAGGGGACGCCGTGGATGAACTCCTAAAGAAGCTGGGCCGAGATGCGTTAGCGCTAGATACCAGGCACACTGCCTCTTCGACAACGATCGAGCTTGCTCCTGACCGGAGCCGTTCGGAGACGCTTGCTCCAACCAAGCCGAAGGACCTTCCGGGCTCGGTGGCAAAGGCCAAGCAAGCCCGCTCCGCGAAAGCCACGACGGCGGCAGTAACGAAGCCAAAAGCTGGTGTTACAAGAAATAATAGGCGGAAGGGTGCCGCAAAGCCTCGAGGCAAGACGCGGTAATGGTAGACGCCGAGCCGCTTTGGTCGTCGGATTTCGCGTCGATCGATCCGACATTCAACGCCATTCACCCACGTGGTGTTGTGTTACAGCGGGATTTGCCAAAGCTGATGGGCGTTGGCGCATGGCCGGAGGAAATGCTGGCTCCGTTCATGCATGAGCTAACGCACCATTGGTGCTTTCACGGGACCTTGGGCAATGTCCTTGCCGCCCTAAATCTGCGCTCAGCCGAGACCGCAATTTTTGGTAATGCAGGCGGACCGGAACTGGTCTTGGCGCTGCGCGATCATCTGACATTTCGCGGCGTGCTGGAGTTTTTGCGCCCCTTGTGCGAGGGACTGGCGCTCTTCGCAGAGTTCGACACAATTCCCGGGCGCGGCAGAGTAGCTTCGGATCTCCAGCAGTTCACCTGGATGGCTTGCAGATCCCGGCCGGTCGCAACCGAGCGGGAATCGTCGGGTATGGTGCGGGCGGCTCTGAGACGCATTCGTGTTTCCCGTGACGGCATCGCGCGCAAGTCCAACGTCCTGACACACCCAAGAGGAGAAGTCGGGCGAGCGTACTTTGACGGCTATCTTATGGTGAAAAGCTTACATAAGCAGATGATGTTACGCGTGCCACAGGCCGCTGACCCCGACTGGTTCCTGTGCTATCTGCGCGATTATATATTTTCTGACCCCGGCTTGGTGGTTGCTCTACTCCAGGAGCCACAGGACACGCGGACAAGTTTTGAGGTGTTCGTCCAGCGCATTTATGACAGGGTTTGGGAGATATTGCGCGTCACTCCCGCGAACGCACGAGAATATACGAAGTACGCGACTAAGGAACCTCCACGCAGGAGGAGTTGGACTGAATTACACCAGGGACTCAATTTCAGCGCGGCCGATGCAGTGGCCGCTGGTGAATTGGTCGACGGCCTCCTGACTTGGATAGGTAAGCCGTCGAGCGATGCTGATCGGGTTGCCTGGCGCGGAACAGTAGGGCGCCTACTGGAAAGGCGCGATATCGCCGTCGCGGCAGAGGAGGAGATTCCGGTCAATGTTGTGAATGGTAGAGTGGAAGCCCTCTTTGCCGCGCCGGACGGCGGATTGGCGTATCAGAGTATGCCAGCGCTCCGCCCCGGTATGCCCAGCCGGCAATCGGTAGGATGGGCAGCAGTTCTCCTGAGGCTAGGCGCGAGCCCGTTCAGTGCAATTGCATTGGGGGACGACAAGCAGGTGATCGCGCTCGAGACACGGCCGGAAGGCGCGATTGACGATCCCGCCATACACAATCTCCTAACTGATCCGCTCTTTATGCCACCCGTTCTCCGACCTTTAGTCAGTGGCACGGCTAAGGCACATCGGTATTTTATGGAGTTCGCCGCCCGGGAGATTTTTCGCGGTGCGGGGTCCGACGTCGAGAGGTATGCACGCAGCGCCGCCAGCGATCTAGCTGCCGTGTTTATCGACATGATGTCCGAGGATTGGCAGTACCTTTGGGGCACTCCAGCGAGTCCCAATTTTGGTCGCGGAAGGCCGGTCGATTTGTTTAAAGATGACGGTGCGTGGCCGTTGTTTGCGCCGCGTGCGTCGCGCCTGAATGCCTACATTCGTGCGTCCGCTGCAGGCCCAAAATCGACCAGCACTTGGCGCGAGGTCAAGGAACATGCCGCGGAGGTCGAAAGACGTTTCGGAATCCGTCTTATTGAAAAGGTGTCCGGTAAGACTCGTTTCTGGCTGTAATCCTGCATCTGGGATCGACAGGTCCTCAAAGTGCCGGCCCCCACTTTCGGAAATACGCCGCCCAGGTGATCTTGCCGTCGCAGGCGGCCAGATAGTCGATGCGCTGCTCTTCGCACATCGCGCTGCCGCCGGCGCGCTTGCTTGGTCTCCTGACGCACGCCTTGCGCAGGACAGGAATTTTCTACCTCGTCGGGCGCGTCGGCATCGTGCGGAAAAGGGCGGCCCCAATGCCGCGAATCCCGAAGCCGCCTCCCCTCCCTCGCCACGCTTTCGCCGCCTGAATACCTGCATGCCGGCATGCCCTATGCCGCCTCCGCGTCGGCTGCCGGTCCCTCCCGATGATAGGGGGGTCCCGTTTGGGTGCCGATTCACAATCAGCGATTGAGGAGTTTCAGATTGGCTCCGTTGGTCTTCAGGAGGTCGGCGGCATCCCAGCGTCTGGTCTGCGGCTTCGGCTGCGCTCCTACAGATCGGTGACGACGTACGTGGAGTCCATGTCGAGGATGGCGGTCCAGATGTGCGCGTCGAGTGGCGCCCACGCGAGCGGCTGCCCGTACAGGCGTTCGGCCTCCTGCGTCGCTTCGTCACGTGAGTAGTGGGTGCTGAGCGGCGCTAGCTCATGCTCTTCGCGCTCCAGGTAGAGCGTCCAGATCGTGTCAGGTCCTCCCTTCGGTGCGCTGCCGGCCTGCAGCAGCCCTCCTGTCGTATTGCCGAAAACGAGTGGAAAAGTGCTCGTTCGCCGCCGTTGCTACCATTAATGCCGGAATCTGTCGGACAGGTAGCGGTGACTGGTAAAGCGTCTTGCGGCTCAGGCCCAGTTCCCATGCAACGTCCTCCACCACGCCTTTTGTCATGCGATCCGGGAGCGCCGAAGCAGGTCACGGCTCGCCTCCTCGCGGCGGCAAGCCTCCATCCAGGCCGGATCGCTCCCGGCGAAACCATCCGACATGGCGATTGACCTTGCAGCAACGTGCGGGGTCAAATTCCTTTATTAACGGCAACGCCGGTGCGCGGATTCCGGAATTAATGGCACAGTCCGGAGTTATCGGCAATCGTAACTCATTGTTTTCGCTAGTTTAGAGTCCGGTCATTAATGGCAACACGACACGCGTCCTCCAGCCAAGCGTCGAGCTTGCCCGGGTTGCGGCCCTTCAGGATGCCGCGAAAGCGCATCGCCAATTTCCGCATCGTCATGAAGCCGGGCGCCGCACTGCTCAGCTTGGCCACGTTCTCGGCCTCCCGTTCCGTCAATTGCCGCCGCGGATTCATGCACAGGAAGCTGGCGGCCCACGGCGGGAGGTCACGTCCCATTCCCGTCCAATCCGCTGCGTCGTTCGCATCCGATTCGTTCGGCGCCGGGCCGTGGCCAGCTCGACGCCATTTCGAGAGCAGGCGATTGAGGTGAGTGAGGCTGCCTAGGTAGCCGCGGTCCCTGATCTCGGAAAGCAAATGGCGCGCGCACCTCACCCCCTCCGCCCAGCGCCGCGCCAGGTAAGCTTCGAATTTGATCGGCGTCGTCGGCTTCGGAGCCATGGTCCGCCGCTCAGGCAACGCCTCGACGCTCGTCCATTTCGCGATGGTCCGCCAGTTCAGGCCGGTTTCGTCCGCAATGAGCCTGAGGCTTTTGCCCTCGCGCTGGAGCGTTTTGACCCGTTCGAAGCGGTCGAGCCAAACGGCCCGTCGACCGCGCCGTTCCAGCAACAGGTGTTTCGCCAATTCCGGCTGCCGGCCATGACTGTCGTGGGCCGCGGCCGCGATGACGACCGGGGACGCTTGCGCCTCCGCCGCCGCGCTGGTCCCGCGATATACACGGCTCAGCTGCTGTTCAATCCGCTCGCGCAGGTTTTGCAGCAGATGAAACCGATCGGTCACTTGCCGCGCCTGCAGCGCGCCGGACCGCGCGCCCTGCGCATAGAGGCCACAGCGATCCCGACTCACGATTTCAACTCCTGGGCGCCGCACCAGCCATTTCGCTGTCGTCTCTGCGGAGCGGTCAGCGAGCACGTCGACCACTTCGCGCCGCTCGAGGTCGACGATGATCGTCCCGTAGCGGCGTCCCTTCCGCCAACTCCAATCGTCGATGCCGGCGACGCGCAGCGGCTGGCGCTGGCGCTACGCGGCGTGACGCTTGAGCGTGCGCAGGATGGTGTCATCGCTCTGCCGCAGGCCGAGGCGGCTGAGCAGCCGTTCCGCCGGCCGCCCGCCGGCTGCGACGCCGACCAGGCGCGCCAGTTCGCTGACCCGGCGCGTCCTCCTGGCGTGGGCTGGGGCCGTGGCCGCGATGCTGCCTGTAAAGCTTTGCCGCTCGCAAAGGCGATTGCGGCATCGCCAGCGTGTCACCCTGACCTCGAGCCGGACGGCGGCTCCCTGCACCGGCAGGTCCTGCAGCCGGCGAACGTAGCCGCCCGTCCGCGAGGCCGATTCGACGCCGCAATCCGCACATCGGCCCGCCTTCCGCGCTCTCGATTCTCGAGACCCGAATGTCAGATCCCGGCTCCAGGCCAAATTTCGCTTTCATGCGTGGCGATCTGCCGCGCGTCGCCCGCGGCCGGAACTCCGACAGACACGAGCGCGCCCTCACTTTGAGGAGGAGCCAGATTTCGCATGCTCTCATCCTCGGGTCACACCGATCCCATCAAACCTCCTGGCCGGTCTTCATCCCCTTCCCAGCCCTATGCGTAGCGCCCTCCCGCGAGAGCGGGTTCGTTCCAGGATCCTGAAGCGGCCCGACGACGCCAGAACGGGTGATGGCCCCAGCGTCGCTCCTGCCGATACCAAGCCGGCAACCGGCGCCAGTAGACACCCCAGATCTCGCCGACGCTTCGTTGATAATCGCGCCATGCGATGGCATCGCCGGACAGAATGCGGTCGGCGGCCTCGGCGGCTGCCAAGCCGGTGTAGAGCGCGTTGAGTAAGCCTTGCGACGACAGCGGATCGAGGGCGAGGCACGCATCGCCGACTGCGAGCCAGCCGTCGCCGGCTGTCGGATCAAGGCGGCAGGTATGGGCAGCGCAAAAGCCATATTCGGCTGCAAGCACGGAGCCGGTGCTCGGTGACGCCGCGCCCAGTGTTGGCAAGCGCGCGGCCCGTTCCGCCAACCGGCCCGCGTCGCTCGCATCGATCGCCGAAGGCAGGTCAGCATCCGTATGGAATGCAACGATCCTCCGGTCGCGAGGCAGCGGAGCGCTATACCACCAACCCTCGGCCTCGGCCTCCGTGTAGATCACGCCCGGAGAGCCGGCACCTCCAGGATCGTTGCTGATGAGCCAGCCGCAGACGAGCCGGTCGGTCACCCGGCGCTTTGCCGCCGCGGGCGGCAAGGGCCTCGCAGCTCGGCCGCGCGCGTCGATCAGAACGCGCGCCCGAATTTCCTGCGTTCGTCCATCATGTAAGACGGCGACAGTCCAACAGTCGTCCCCACGGCCAATCGGACCTGCCTTCGCCGGGGCCAGGATCGTCGCTCCGCGCGACGCGGCGGTGGCGCGCAGCCGGGCTTCGAACCTCGCTCGGTCAAGCAACCACCCATGTCCGTCGGGATCGCGGATCGTGTCGATTTCGACGGGATCGGGGGTGCCCCACGCACTTCGTCGGGCGTAGCAGGGCAGGTGCCGGTCCGAGACGAAGCCTTCCCACAGGCCCATGTCGACCAACAGCCGTCTCGCCGCCGGCGGCAGGCTCTCGCCGATGCGGACGGCTGGACGCGCCCGCTGCTCCACGACTAGCACGCTTCGGAACGGAGCCAGATTCAGCGCAACAGTGGCGCCGGCCGGTCCGGCGCCCAGGACGATCGCGTCGACCTGTATCAACGCCGCTCAGGTCCGCAGGCCCCCCGGGAAACGCCTCACCTTCTCGATCTTCGTCAGGTCAACCCGCTTCGCCGTCACGGGCGCGCCATGACTCGCTGCCGGGGCAGCGTGGCCGGCGACCATCTCCTTCATCCCATGGTCACCCGCCATCACATCAGGGATCGGCTTGTGTTGGTCCTCGACCTCGATATACGTCGGGAAGACATCGCCGGGCGGTCCGTCGCGCACTTCGACGACGCCGAGATGATCGAAATGTGCGATCATGTTGTTGATTTGGTCGGTATAGCTGGTGTCGCCCAGCGGATCGATCCACGCGGCGCGGTTGGCGAAGGCGGCACGTCGCTCGGCCAACGGACGGCTCGGGTCAACTGCGATGTCGTATTTCTCGCGCGTCAGAACCTCGTTCGGCACCCGTGCCGGCCAGAACGAGGGTACGTAGGGATCGTAGGTCTTGTCGTAGCCCGAGCGGCAACTGGCGGTGTCGGTCTGCCAGGGCACCGCCATCCATCGGGTCAGGCCGCCGGGTACCTGGCCATAGAGCGGACCGTTCGGAATGGTTACGGAATCGCTGGTCAGCACCTCGCCGAGCGAAGGCGCAATCCAGCCTTCCGGTGCGTGCGCCACGCGGAACGGTGCCATATATAGGCTCGCCGCCCGCATGGGCCAGGTCATCTCGCAGCCGGGATGAAAAGCGTCGGCGAGACAGAACTCCAGGGCGCCGCGGGTCAGCATGTCGCCCTGTTCCGCCAGCGGCACGTCCTCGATCGTGCGCGGCGGCTTGGCATGCGGATCGTAATCCGCCGTGAAGGTGCCCGCGGCCCATTGCTCCAGGAACCACAGCTGGGTGTCGCTGAGCGCGGCGTGTTGGCGCGGCGTCTGTGCTGCTGGGATGTTCATCGCGTCGCCGTACAACCAGGGCCACGGCACCGGCGACCATGAATCGACGGTGAAGTTGCGGAACTGATTGGCGATCGCCTTGCGGTATTCCGCCCCGCTCGGGCCGTTGTCAGCCAGCCTCGCGATGGCCGCGGGTGAGGCAAGATCCACCAGACCCTGCCAGCCGAACCCGGCGGCGAAGCCGGCATTGACCCACTGCAGGCCAGCCAAGCGGAGAAAGATCGGCAGGATGTCGTGGGTGAAGGATGGCCGCGCCGGACGTGGCAGCGTGCCGGCCTTGATGGCGGTATCGCGCATCAGATCCCACATGGTGCGCACCGACTTCCGCTGTGGCCCGTAATTCGGCGGTGCGACGACCACCCAGGCTAGCGTCACCTCCAGCGGCCGTCCATCGAGCAATACATGCGCGGTTACCGGCCCGTCCGAGACGTCGTCATACCAGCCTTCGTTGTTCGCGAAGGTGATCGCTGTGCTGCCATCGACGGAGGCGGACTTGCCGTGGCCGCCGAGTACGATCAGCCGTCCGGCTGCATCGGTGCAGATCTCCCCGAGATAGACCGACGTGTCCATGAACCGGCCATCATCGAACTGCTGCGCGGTCGCATTAGCGCCTTGGACGGATCGCGCAGAAGGCATGATCGCCAGCTTTGTCCGGTCCGCAACGGTGGCATTACGCAAGGTCGTCGGTGGGGCGGAGGCGGCCTCAGGCACGTCCAGCGCGAGCTGGAACCCGTACCAGGCGGCCTTCGTGTTCGCCAGCTGCACCGACCACGTGATCTCGGCGCCCGGCTGTCCGCCCGTCAACTCGCGGATGATCACGCCCTGCATGTTCACGCCGTAGATGCGGAAGCGGGCGGCCTGGCGCTTCAGCGCGCCGCGATGGTCGCGGTAGAAGCCCGGCGCAGCGGGCTCGGGTTCCGTGATCTCCGGCCCGATGAACCATTCGTCCGGGCTGCTGCCGACACGCGCGACGCCGACTGATGGATGGATCACCGCGCGGACAATGCAGTCGTCCTGTACCGCCTGGCGCTGTGTTGCCGGGCGCGGATGCGTGGGGTCCTGTAGCGGCTCGCCGTTGGCGGCATGGCGCAGTTCGGCGCTGGCGGCGTAGACCGCTTTGCGCACTGACGCGATGGAGGACTCCGCCACCGGTGCGTTCACCTCCGGCACGCGCCAGATGTTGAAGGCAAGGCTCTGCCCATACTTCGACTGACCCCGCACCATCACGTCCTGACGCGGTAGGATCAGCGTGGCGACCTGCACAAAAGGACTCAGGTGCTCTGGCCAATCCACAGTCGCCTGATCCAGCGGCATGCTGCCGGGGTCGGTCCGCTGCTGGATCATCAAGCGGAAGCGGTATTCCGCCGCAGCAAGCCGGTTCGCCATGTCGGTCGCAAGATAGTCGGCCCCGGCGTTTGCCACGTTCGCCGGTGGCGTCTCCGGCTGAAGGCGGTACTTCACGATTCGCGATGAGCCGAGCCTGAACGGCAGGATCGACCAATACGTTGTGGTCAGCCCGCTGCCCTCGACCTTTGCCATGTCGTCGAGGATTTTTGCGGTTTTCGGATGGGAGGCCAGGTAGCTCGGGTAGTCGCCGAGCACGACACCGGCATAGGTGAACTCGCACATCTGCTGCGCGTCGTCGACGAAGAAGACGGGAAAGTTCTGCATGATGAGGTCGGCGGTGGCGCCATCCTCGCCCAACGCATTTCGCCCAGACACACCGAACAGCTTGATTCCGATACCGACGGTCGAGCGCAGATCTGGAGAGGTCGGCGTGGTGTCGCTGGAGAACCGCACCCAAGCTGCCAAGGTACCGTGCCCGACGATCCCGAGCCTCAGGTCTTCCGTCAGGTCCGGCAGCGGCTCGAATCGTCCATGCGCGATACCGTGCAGCTTGCGGAAGACCGGCCGCTCGGCCGGAGTCTGGCCGAGGTCGATGCGCTTTTTCTGTCCCATGGCGACGAACATCTCGGCGAGCCGCTCGATCGCGCGGTTCGCGCAATCGACACAAGGTGGGATCGTCTGATCCGGGCTTTCAGCCATGCGGGGCTTCCAGATTGGTTGTCTGTTACGCTTCCGACCATAGCGCGTACCGGTTCACGAGATCACGGACTTTGTCGGGGTGGGGAGTGAAAAAAGCTGGCGAAGCTGCACGCCATGCTGCGGTCAGCAGAGCTTTTCCCTCCGCCAGCGACAGTCCGACGAGACTACGCAAAGTCGTTGGGACTTCACGCTGCGGCAGCGATTGGACCCATGCCCTTCCGCGGGCGGCAGTCGGGACAGAGCCACCGAAAGGGTGTCTCCAGAGTGGCGTTGAGGCTTCCGACGCAGGCGGCGAGGAGGAGAAGCACCGTCCGTCTCCCCGCGACTTTGCATGCTCTCGCGCGAATTCGCCGGCCTGATGAATTCGACCGGATTGGCAACGAACCGCTCGCAGTCACGACCTCACTTCGTCGCAAGCGCCTCGAGAGATCGTCTTGTCTCGCGGATCACCTTGTCGGCATAGGCCATCCAGTGAT
>Ga0074046_10004085_pt1 | contig 12013 bp, 14 predicted proteins | sample BogForMeECP23OM3_FD_94441 | JGI IMG/M metagenome (GOLD analysis project Ga0074046, IMG submission 94441) | Bog forest soil microbial communities from Calvert Island, British Columbia, Canada - Bog Forest MetaG ECP23OM3 | ecosystem: Environmental > Terrestrial > Soil > Wetlands ...
CCTCACCGTCCGAAGAATGAGTTCCCATGGTTTTGGGGCTGGGATGAATCCGATAAACCTGATTTCGCCGGTGGCAAGGAGTTCGACGGAAACCGTTGGAACGATCTGCACTATACGCGGGAGTTCAAGCGCAAAGCCCGCGAGAAGGCAAAGGGTTAATCGATGGCGAGCACACCAGAACTGCCGATGAGCAGCCCGGATCCGCCCAGCCTTGCTGACAAGGTGGAAGTGGTGATAACCGAAGTCCTCTCGTCAGTGCGCCAACCGTCAGCATGGGAGCTGCTCGAACTCCTGGAACAAAAGCTTGGATGGATGTCCCGGTGGGAGGTCGAGCCAATCTTGGAGAAGGCGAAAGATGACCAATGCCACGAACTCGCGCACATTTATCTTGGGCATCTCGGAAGTGACAAGGATCACTGGTGGTCGAGCCGGAGCAACCTCAACCACCGGACAGTAGAAATCGAAGCGGAAGCGGTGGCTTTCATTGTAACAACTCGCCTAGGACTTAAAGGCTCAAGCGCGTCCTATGTTTCTTCTCACATAAAGGACGGCACGCTGCCGAATTCGGTATCGCTTGACCAGATTGCGAAGGTGGCTGGGCGAATCGAAGGAATGAGCAAACAGGATCTCGGCCCACGGAGGGAGCGGCGACCGGCCGACTCTGCGCGTAGCCGATGAGTGCCAAACGCAGGAAAGCAGCGGCCGCTCCGCGGCTCGCCAAGGAGGTCAAATGTTCGACAGTGTAAAGGAGTTGCTCGACAAGATTCGGCTGGGGGAAGACTCGCTGCTCGAGTTGAAGGAGGTCCGGTTCGCCGGCGACCGGGTGAGCGCTCCGCATCGGGATAGTCTTGCTGACGAGTTGGCAGCCTTTGCGAACGCGCGAGGAGGAATCTGCGTGCTGGGGGTTGATGACCAGACGCGCGAGATCATCGGCATTCCGCTCGAGTTGTTGGACCGCGTGGAGGACTTGGTCCGTGAGGTGTGCAACGACTCGATCGATCCACCCTTGCTGCCGGTGATCGAGCGATTGTCGCTGCCAACTTCGATGGGCACGGAAGTACCGGTAATCAAGATCGAGGTGCCGAGGAGCCTCTTCGTGCACAGAAGTCCCGGTGGGTACTTCTATCGCGTGGGCAGCAGCAAGCGCCAGATGTCTCCCCAGTACCTGGCGCGGTCGTTTCAGCAGCGCAGCCAGGTGGCGATTATTCATTTCGACGAACAGACGGTGCCGAGCGCATCGCTCGACCACCTTTCCGCGCCGCTCTGGGAAAGATTTCGAACCACGCGCACGCCTGACGACACACGAGAGGATTTCCTGCACAAGCTCGGCATGGCGCGCCCGGATGAGGACGCTACGTGGCGGCCGACAGTAGCTGGCCTGCTCATGGCAACCGAAGACCCGCGACAGTTCCTTCCCAACGCCTTTATTCAGGCCGTTGCATATGCTGGCACAAGTGAAACTCCCACCGCCGCTTCGGTTGCCTATCAACTCGACGCTGCCGACATCACCGGACCCCTCGATCGTCAGGTGGCGGAGGCGTGCCGCTTCGTGACGCGGAACATGCGGGTTGCAGCCGTCAAGGACATGGGCCGCACCGATATTCCGCAATACGACATGACCGCTGTGTTCGAAGCTGTGGTCAACGCCGTCGCCCACCGAGATTACGCCATTCATGGTTCCAAGATTCGACTGCGGATGTACGCCGAACGGCTCGAACTCCACTCGCCCGGCGGCCTCACGAATACGATGACCATCGAAAGTCTACCGTTTCTTCAGTCGGCCAGAAACGAGCTGGTCACGAGTCTGTTGGCGAGGTGCCATGTTCCGACCGAGCTACCGTGGCTCAAGACCGACCGGAGCACCATGATGGATAAGCGAGGCGAAGGGGTGCGAATCATCCTTGAGCGGAGCACTGCTTTGTCGGGACGGCGCCCGGAATATCGCGTCATCGACGACGCCGAGCTGCTTCTGACCATCTTTGCGGCGCGGGCGCCAAACGACATTTGATTCGACAGGTAAACGATGACCGCCAAACCCAAGAAGGAATTTGGAACCCTGTTGGATGCTCTTCGCTCTTCGTTCGAGCGGTCGCTCCGCACGGCAGAGGGTATGGTGGAGCCCGTTGCAATGCTTTGGACTGATCCCGCAGGCGAGTGGCGAGGACTCATTGCGAAGTTTCGCCTTTCGATGCCGCAGCTTTACACGCTCGGCTGCTATGATCCCGCAGAACGAACCGGACCGGCCATCTGGCTCAAATGTGTCGTGGACCGCTCGATACCGGAAATAGCGCCGCCGCGAGAGATAACGCCTGTGCTGTACCTTCCCAATGTGGCCCGGCAGGACCTTCGGGCTGCCGGCGGGTGCTCCATGCTAGTCCAGCCTCTCGTGGAGTTGCAGTACCGGGGCCGCGTTTGGCACCAACAGAACGGCCGCGATTGGACAGTTGAAGCATTCCTGGTCTCGGATGAAGGGCTCGGCCTGGACGTTGCCAAGGATACGAAAACGAAAGAGGCGATGCTGCGGTCGTTGCCCCTGCTCGCGGAAACTATCGTTGAATCACTGCGGGGGCGCCGGCTGGAGGCTGAGGACTTTGACAAGCTGGCGGTAAGCGACCCAGTGCGCGACCTGCTGCGCTGGATGAGCAATCCCGAGGGTGTCCGGGAGGGCATGGATGGAGGACGCTGGCAGGCTTTTCATAGCCTGTGTCAGTCTGACTTCGGGCTGAATGTGGAGATTCTTCGGCCGTTGGATGCTGCCAGTCGCCTTGTTGCCGGCAGCGGGCGCTGGGATGACGTGTGGCAGCGTTTCTGTGAAGCCCCGCAGCTTTATCCTGGCATTGCAGATCTCCTTCGCGAGCCCGGCGCGGGGCAGGGGAAGCTTACCTTCGATCTCTCCAGAAACCCGATTGCCAACGAAGAATCGGAGGCCGCCCTGCGCCGGGAGCTATTGAGCCTGACGGGGCTTCCTCATCAGGAAGCTTGCGACAGGGTGCTTGCTCTTGAACAGGAGCATGCCCCACGTCGGCAATGGCCATGGGCCAAGCTTGGTGAGAGTCCCTTGGCGCTTGGCCTGGAACCGCTGGCAAGGTTGGCCAAAACCGCTAGGTTGCCCTTGGCTGGCGGAAGTGTAAAGGAGATGGTTGAAGCATTCGCCTCCGAAGGTTGGCGCTGTGACGCGGCCGCACTGGATGCTCTCGCAAACACAAAACCAGCGGCGGAAGCCGCTGCGATTTCCAGTGCTGTCCGCGCGCTCTATGCACCTTGGCTTGAGAGCGGCGCCCAACGGTTCCAAGCACTTGTGAGCCAGAACAGCGTAGACCTCCGTGATTTGGTGCGGGGTGTATCCAGTGAGAAAGAAACCTGCTTACTGTTCGTGGATGGATTGCGGTTCGACGTGGGGGGGCGACTGCAAGAGGAACTGGAGAACCGTGACTTGAAAGTCCGAATGACTTTCCGCGCCACTCCACTTCCGACCGTAACCGCAACCGCAAAGCCCACGGCCACACCCGCTTTCAAAATGATAAAGGGCGGAGAGTCTCCTTCTGAATTCGTACCGGTTGTGGCCGCCACCAGTCAGCCGTGCACCTATCAGCGGTTGCGAGAGCAGATCGCGCGGCAAGGTGTAGAAGTGATCGACGCGGAGAATGCCGGCACGCCAACAGGTGCTCAAGGGGGAGGTTGGACCGAGGCCGGTAAACTCGATGAGCTGGGGCACAAGCTGGGCTGTGGGCTGGCATCTCAGATTCCCGCGGAGATTGACCGAATTGCGGAGCGAGTCAAGACACTATTCCGTGCTGGCTGGGAGAAGGTCCGCATTGTTACGGACCACGGGTGGCTGTTGCTGCCGGGTGGGTTTCCCAAAATCGACTTGCCTGATTACCTGGTCGAAACAAAGTGGGCGCGCTGTGCGCTGGTTCGTGGAGATTCGAGGCCGGCCGTACCAACCTATTCTTGGTATTGGAACCCGTATATCCAGATTGTCTCGCCACCCGGCATCACCTGTTTCAAGAATGTTGAGTACGCGCACGGAGGCGTGAGTTTGCAGGAGTGCATTGTTCCGGAGTTGATGGTGGAGCGCGCGGTCCCAGCCATTGTAGCCAACATCACGACGGTTCAATGGAGGGGCATGCGGTGCCGCGTGAGTGTTAACTCGAACGATCCGAGAGTACGTGTAGATCTGCGCGTCAACTGGCGGAGACCGGATACTACGATCGCGGCCTCTGTAAAGGAGATCGGCGATGCCGGTGAGGTCAGCCTTGTGGTCGAAGACGACAGCCATGAAGGAACATCCGCCATGGTCGTCGTGCTCGACCCCTCGGGCAACGTACTCGATCGTATGCCAACAACAGTGGGAGAGTCCCAATGACAACCGTGAGTCTCGATCCTCTTGATCAACTGGCCGCCAAAGCCTTTGACGGCTACCTTGTCCGTAAGGACTTAGTAAGGAAGTATGCCCGGCAATATCCCGTGCCGACCTACGTCGTGGAGTTCCTGCTCGGGCGCTACTGCGCGACGACAAACGAAGCTGAAATTGGAGAGGGCCTGCAGGTGGTCGAGAAGCAGCTCAAGGATCGCACGGTTCGCACGGGTGAAGAAGAACTATTCAAGTCGCGGGCAAAAGAAACCGGGGCGATCAAGATCATTGACATCATCCGTGCCCGGCTGGATGCCCGCAACGATTGCTACGTGGCTGAACTCCCTAGCCTCGCCCTCAAGGATGTTCGAATCGATGACCAAATGGTTCGCGACAATGAACGGATGCTCACGGATGGCTTCTACGGTGAGGTGACCCTTTCCTACGACGGAATCATTGCGCAGCAGCAAAGCGGCCGACCTTTCAAGATAGACGGCCTGCGGCCTATCCAGATGTCGCAATCCGACGTGCTGGATGCCTTCGCGCGTGGGCGGCGGGCCGTCAGCACGAAGGAATGGATCGACCTGCTTATTCGGTCAATTGGACTTGAGCCCTCCACGCTGAATGATCGGGCTAAGGCGGTGACCCTGCTTCGCATGGTGCCTTTTGTGGAACGAAACTTCAACTTCGTCGAGCTGGGGCCTCGTGGCACTGGCAAAAGCCACTTGTTTCAGCAAATCTCTCCTTATGCCCACCTGATATCTGGCGGTAAAGCGACAGTCGCAAAGATGTTTGTAAACAACGCCACTGGTCAAAGAGGCCTTGTGTGCCAGTATGACGTGGTCTGCTTTGACGAGATTTCCGGCATTTCTTTCGATCAGAAGGACGGCGTGAACATCATGAAAGGGTACATGGCTTCCGGCCAGTTCAGCCGTGGCAAGGAGAACATCTTGGCCAGTGGAAGCATCGTGATGGTCGGCAACTTCGATGTGGACGTTCAGCAGCAACAGAGGATTGGCCACCTGCTGAGCCCGTTGCCTCCCGAAATGGAGAACGATACAGCGTTCATGGATCGGTTACATGCATATGCGCCCGGCTGGGAATTCCCGAAGCTTAGCCCTGAAAACCTCACCGACCATTTCGGCTTGGTTAGCGATTTCCTGAGTGAATGCCTTAGTAAGTTACGGTCCAGCAACCGCGTCAATGTCATGCAGGGCCGGGTCTTTCTGGGCGGAGCGTTAAGCGGGCGTGATATTGAGGCCGTCAACAAGACGATTAGCGGTCTCACAAAGTTGCTCTACCCTGATCCCGGTGTGCCAGTGCCGGATGACGACCTTGAATGGATCGTCCGGCTGGCGCTGGAATCGCGCCGCCGCATTAAGGAACAGCAGAAGCGGTGCTTCAAGAGTGAGTTTCGCAACACGCACTTCAGCTACACGCTTGGAGCAGATGGGATTGAGCAGTTTGTCTCGACACCTGAACGCCACAGCGACGAAGCCATCGAGAGCGACCCCTTGCCGCCAGGCCAGGTATGGGCCGCAGGACCGGGGAGTCCGGAGGCAGGTTCAGGTCTCTATCGCATTGAGGTTACCAGTGGACCCGGTGGCGGCATCAGAATCCTGAACCACCCAACGCCGCCGCCCCTCCGCGAGAGCGTGAGAATCGGTGAGCAGAATCTCTATTCGCGCGCCAAAGAGCTGGTGGGAGATCGTGATCCTCGCGAGCATGAGTTTTCCATCCAAATGAGGGCAATGGATGCGGACAAAAGCGGTGAGGGGCTTGGCCTGCCTGTTCTCGTCGCCCTTTGCGGGGCACTGCTCGGCCGCAACACACGCGGAGGGACCATCGTTGTTGGCGCTCTCAACCTAGGCGGCTCGATAGAGCTGATTCCCAATGCCGTGCAGATCGCTGAACTCGCGGTTGACAAACAGGCCCAGACGCTGCTGATGCCCGTAGCTGCTCGCCGGCAACTGAATGACCTTCCCGACGAGCTCTGGACGAAAATCAGCATTGAGTTCTACAAGGACGCCGCCGATGCGGTTTTCAAGGCACTGGTGGAGTAGCAGTGGAGAGGGATGGAATGAGCTACCTCCCGGATCTCTTTAGCAAGCGTAGCGCAGACGTGTTCTTTACGTCTGCGGCTCTTTGGTGGGGATTCTTGAAGGAACCGCGGACCTACAAATCAGGTCCGTGCTACCTCGCTTGTGACAGCATCGTGCTGTCAAGCGAAGTCGGTCCTTTATTTTCAAAAGCTTGAGCTTGTTTCAGGTCTCCTCTCGAGTTTTCCAAGATATACTAGTGACGGTGCGGGGCGGTAGGATCGAACGCCTACCAGGATTGGGATCACCCGATGCCTTGCACCGCCCGCGGCCTACCGATCGTGGTAGGCCGCCGTCATTTTAGGGGTCCCATAAACCTTCCTGTGAGCGTCCAACGATGTTCGTATTCTACGTTGACGAAAGTGGATCCACAGACAAACACTCCGAGCCTTTGAGAAACGGGGAAACTCCGTTATTCGTTCTTGCTTGTTTGGCTTTCAATGCTGACCACTGGAGGATTATTGACCGGGAGTATCTCAGACTGAAAGTTGGATTTTTCTCTCCTGAGATTGGGGATAGACGCCCGGAACAATATGAGATAAAGGGTAGTAACCTTGTTGGGGCCACATAACAGGAACAGCAGAAGGAGCAAGGGTAGCAAGGGTAGCGCAGAGCTGCTTTCCAAGCTCTGCGGCTTGAAACTTCGCCCTCTTTCAGAATGGTAAATTATATGATACCATCAGAATGATGGTTGACATCCGCGAGTATCACGACCACGCCGGTCGCAACCCTTTTCGCGAATGGTTCGACAAGCTGAATTCCGAGGCCTCGCGGAAGGTGACAACGGCTCTATATCGCATGGGACTCGGAAGCTTTTCCAATACCAAAGGTGTGGGGGCTGGCGTTTACGAATGCAGGATCAATTTCGGCCCTGGATACCGCGTGTATTTCGGCAAAGACGATGAGCGGATGGTGATCCTTCTTGGCGGCGGAACGAAACAACGTCAGCCAAACGACATCAGGCTCGCCGTCGAACGATGGGAAGACTACAAGAAGAGGAAGAAAGAACAGAAAGAAGGCGAATGAAAATGGCTTTGACAAGAGATTTCAGAGAAACTGTTCAAGCGCGAGCGAGACGCGACCCTGCATTTCGAAAGGGGCTTCTTAGCGAGGCACTCGAAAGCTATCTCTCTGGCGAGGCGACACTCGGCAAAGAGCTGTTGCGTGATTACATCAATGCCACAGTCGGCTTTCCCAGACTGGCCGCGCATACCAAAATCCACGTAAAGACCCTTCACCAGATGTTCGGCCCACATGGTAACCCGACCACCAGCAATCTGTCAGAAATCGTTGCCTATTTGCAGCACGCGGAAGGCGTGCGCTTCGAAGTCCGAACAGCGCGGACAACCTCACGCTCCAGAAAGCGGCCATTGCCGCACAGAGCGACCCGGGCGGCTTCAACTGTAATGAGTCGATAAAGAGCAAGGAGCGCGGACAGGAGACCGCGGTCATGAACACAACCTTTGCACAAATTGAAGCTGACGCCATGAGACTTCATCCGAGGGATCGGGTGAAGCTTGCGCAGCGTCTGGTTACCAGCCTTGACCCTGCGGTTGAGAAGGACGTTGAAGGGCTGTGGCTGGTGGAGGCCGAACGACGACTGGAAGAACTCCGCACGGGCGAAGCCGCAGGTATCGACGCTCGAGAGGCCTTCCGAAAGGCGCATGAAGAGAACCGTCGGACGTAACGCGCCACCCGGCGGATATCGGATAGAATAGGTATTATGGCAAAGGATTACGTCAAAAATGAAGAGGGTGTCTACCGAATAGGGGAGAGTCGCGTCTCGCTCGACTCTCTCGTTTATTTGTTCCGAGAAGGGATGTCGGCCGAGAGTATGGTGGAGAGCTACCCTTCGCTGAGCCTGGAACAAGTGCATGGTGCGCTCGCCTTCTATCTTTCCCATCAGCACGAAGTAGATACTTACCTTGCGGAGGGAGAACGTCTCGCCGCGGTGGAGCACGAAGAGTCACGGCGCACGAACGCCGACTTGATTGCCAAAATCCGGCGGGCGCGGCATGAAAGTCAGATTCCAGGCTGATGCGGACCTTGATGGGCGCGTTCTCCGTGGGCTCAGACGCGCCGCGCCTGAGATCGATATTCGCAGCGCTGCGGATGCGCGCTTGGCCGGAGTACCGGACATCGAGGTGTTGCGCCGTGCCGCCGAGCACGGGCGAGTTCTGGTCAGCCAGGACCGCCGCACTATGCCCGTCCATTTCCGTCAGTATATGAATGCGGGCGCGAATAGCCCTGGCTTGATTCTTTTGCGAGAAGGAGTCTCCATCGCGATCGCCATTGAAGAGCTTGTGCTCATCTGGAGCGCCAGCGAAGCCGACGAGTGGACAAACCGCCTCCTGTGGATTCCACTTTGAGCAAGGGTAGCGCGGACGTGCTTTCCAACGTGCGCGGCTCTTTTCGCGGGGATTGTTGAGCGAACCGCGGACCTACGAATCAGGTCCGCGCTACGCGGCTTAGTTACAGCGCCCTATTGTTTAGGCCGACCCGCCAAAGCCGCCATGGCGAGCAGCCTAAAAGAAGGCACTCCATGGGTATCCCTGCCGCGACGGCTACCGGGTGCGCGCTATTCGCTCCGTTCAATCGCCAATCGAAAATCGAGAATCGGCAATCAGACGCTCGTCCCTTCTTGCGGACAGTCACTTCGTCTCTTTCTTTTCCGCTGCGGCGGGCGCTGTGGTCACCTTGGTGGACTTTCCTTCCACGCCGGTGGCCCATGTGTTGCCGTCGGGGGACAGTTCGAACTTGAAAGTGTATTCGGTGGGCGAGACTTCCTTCATCGTGAATTTGCCCTTCATCACCTGGCCGCCCATTTTCGACTCGCTGTTCCAAGTCCAGGTGTCTCCTTCCAGATTGCCTTTGGAAACGTCGTGCTCGCCCGTGTTATCGAAGCCATCGTAGGTATAGACTTTTTCGTCGGAGTCGTAACCCATCACCGCGATTTCATGCGATGCTCCCATCGGGCCACTTCCGTTGGAGTGAAGAACCACGAAGAAGCCGCCCGGAAGCCAGGTGTTCTGGTCAGTACTGGTAAACTTGCCGCCGGGTCCCATTGGACCTGGCTTCAGCTCGCCCTCTGTATTCCAGTGACCCACGAAATATGCGAGCTTTTTCTGCTCCGGACCAGGCTTCGGCATTTTCGGCGGCGCCTGCGCCAAGACGGCCTCCGCGAAAATGATTACAGCAAGCAGTGCTAAAGTCAGCGTTCGTTTCATCTGCATTGTCTCCTTGTGTTTCGAATCTCGAAGCCGGCGTTCCATGATGGGCGGTGCCCCTTCTTGGAACGCTGGAGTCGACTGCTGCGGAGTATATGCCACACTTCGCGAGCGTGCAACCGGCCATCGCTCGATTGGAGCCGGTAGCGGGTAGCCACGGTCAGTCAGCCGGCGGACAGCACCAGTTCTGGGACAGGCTCGTGCGCCACGGTTTCACGGATTCGTCATGAAGATTGTCCCACTGCGCTTCGAACACCTTGATCACGTAACAGAATTCTCGATCTCGCATAACCTATTCCCTGAGCTCATGCCGCGGGTGCGGCGAACTCTTGCTTAAGGCCAACCCCCTAAACTCCTTCTCCCCGCTCAATCACCACCACGTACCGCATTGCTGTTCCTCACCTTTCAGTTCTGCCTGCTTCAGAATGGCGTTCAGCGTGATCTCTGGTGTTACAATGGAGCGAGGAGCCCGACACCGTCAAGAATCTACTTGGCCCAGGGTTCCATAGGCGAGTCCATGACCGTCACTGCAAAGTATGAGGATGGCGTCTTCAAGCCCCTTGAGGATGTGCGCATCCGCGAAGGAACCCTTGTGGAGGTTCGTGTACCTTCGTACGCCGACCGCCTCAAGGGCAAAGCCCGCTCTGTCGGGGATTTTGCGTTCTACGGCATGTGGAAGGACCGGACAGACGTCGGGGATAGCGTCGAATACATCAGCAATCTTCGGCGTGATCTTCGGGGCTGAACGCTTTCTCCACCACGCTTCCATGCCTTACCTGATCGACAGCGATGTCCTGATCGACATTTCGCGCGGCAAACAGCGGCGCGCGAATACGTCGATGCGCTCACGGAGGGGTGGGCGATCTCGCAGGTTTCTGCTCTGGAACTCATCGTCGGCGCACGGGATAAAAGGGACCTCGCCGACATCGATACTTTTCTATCGGCATACCTGATCGTGCCGCTTCGGGACGGTCTTGCCGGGGATGAAAGAGCCGCACGAATTCCCCCGTAGCCGGATTTCGTCCAGCAATGTTCGGACCTTTGTGCCCGTTGCAGTGAAGGCAGGCCAAAGCGAGATTTTCGAGAGTAGTTACACCGCCATGCTGCCGGGCAATAATGTGATTGACATGAAACGGCACCGGATAAACCGAGGCTGGCAGGCGACAATATTCGCAACGGCCATGCGCTCGTTCCCAGACGCGCCTGACCAAGTCCTGGTTCACGAACCGGGCCCCTGTTGCCGCTTTTGTCGCAATGCGATCCTGGCCTTGGACTGCGACGGGTTAGCTGAATTCGACTACGGAGTCTTTGTTCCCGCCGGGGCCTTTTCCAGACCTTCGCGCGTGCGAAGGAGAAGGCTGAGGACTCTTTGCTCTGATTGTGGGTCTAGACCGGCCAAGCGGTTGACGTGCAGGTGAACGAAGGAAGCGTACAAGTTATCGAGGGGCTGGCTCAACGCACCCTGGTCAGCAAGTCGGCGAAGGGTTTGTGCTACGGGCGACAGCTCCCTTCGCCTTTCTGCGAGCACCGAGGCGATTTGGGCTCCACCCGGTTGGCTGGCGAGGAATTGTTCTGTCTGTCCGAGCAGAGGACGCAACACCGTCTTTCGCTGCCTATATTCCGATCCGAGGTCGGGGCCTCCAGGCGTTGCCTGGCGGCGATACCAACCTAGTCGATCGGTTTTGCTTAGTCCGAGGCCATCAAGCAGATCGTCGATGCTAAGCGCCAAAAAGGTAGTTTGATCATGCGGCCAAAGCTTCGTTTTCAAGCAACGCATCAGCCCCACGGCGCTGCGGCTGTCCGCTGAAAATACTGCTTCCGAGGCGGTCATTCCGTGGAGACCGCCAAAGCGTTCGACCTCCCGTTCGTAGGTGTCAAACAAGAACTTCAGACACAACCCGTCGGACATCAACCGGCTAGCCCACTCGCAAACGTGAGGAAAGAGTTGGCGGGTCAGTCGCTCAGCGGATCCGTAAAAACGTAATCGGAGATGGGGCTCCGGATCTGAGTATCGGATGAAGAACCAGGAACCCGCGAAGCCGGAAGCCAACGCGTTTTCAGCGAAGGTGAACATCGATTCGGAGATTATGTCCTCCTCGAAATCCCGGGGGCAATACAACTTCACGAACAGCCACTCACTACCCGGGGGCTGATTCCGGGGCACTTGAGCAATCGCTTCTTTCTTCGCAGCGACAGGTGACGGAGACACCCCTGGTTGTGCGGATACGCGCTGGGGATGAACTTCACCGGGCACGGAAGCGGAAACGTTTCGAGACAAAACCAGCGAAACCACAAACTCGCTGTAGTAGTGTCCTCCCGGTCCGGGCAGCCAC
>Ga0074046_10004086_pt1 | contig 12011 bp, 11 predicted proteins | sample BogForMeECP23OM3_FD_94441 | JGI IMG/M metagenome (GOLD analysis project Ga0074046, IMG submission 94441) | Bog forest soil microbial communities from Calvert Island, British Columbia, Canada - Bog Forest MetaG ECP23OM3 | ecosystem: Environmental > Terrestrial > Soil > Wetlands ...
GGAACCTTCCCGCTGGAGTCAGGCTTGGCTGAACGTAGAAGCAGGAGGGGACATCGCACGAGCTTGACGACCTTTTCGGCAATCGATCCGAAGACCAGCGGATGCCAGCCGGAGATGCCGTGCGTGGAGATAACCACCATGTCGATATGCTCTCGCTCCACCACTTCCATGATGCTCCCGGCGATGTCATTTCCAACTTCGACACTGGAAGTCGACTTCACTCCCCTGGCCGCTAGAGTTGCATGGCACTTGGCCAGATGTTGCTCCGCAAAGGTTCCGGCCTCTCGCATGAATTCGCCTTCGGGAATCAGGTCAGGAAGCGTCGTGGTGGGAAACACCGGAACCACGTTCACAAGATACAGTTCCGCATGAAAGTGCTTCGCAAGGTCAGCTGCCATCTCCAAAGCCGCCCGCGAAGATGGGCTAAAGTCGATGGGCAACAAGATCCTGGTGGGGATGGAAGGAAAAGAACGAACCTTAGACACATCAGACTCCTCGCCGAACAGCAGAAATAGCTATTTTCTTAAATTGTCCTCTCTTCTTCAGAGCAAAGACTGTGCTCTTTTGGACATACGATCCCTGGACCATTCGTTCTCATGGTGTCAATTTCGCCTTGATTGACCTATGCGGCCGTTTCACAGGCACACAACCTGCAACTGCGTGCAAATGTGACCATCCCTGAATGCCACCACTCTGTAACTATCTCCTTGGGTGTAGTTAGCGACGTGACAGTTAGTTGGCGGCGCATGCTGCGCCTGAGATGGGCGAGGCCGAACAAAGGAGAGACGATGAGATCATCCAGGCGGATCGCGGAGTCGCATTTCTTGTTGGCCTGCCGGGCGGGTCTGGCGGGAATGCGTGTCGGCCATTCGGGCAAGACTACCCCGTTTGCAGAGATTCACCGCGCGATACTCCTGGTGATGTTCACTGCGGCCCTGGCCGCAACGCCGGTGCTGGCACGATCGCAATTCCTGCTCTCGTCGGGAGATCTCTCGCCAACTGCGGGAATTACAAATCCCGCGAAATTCGACCTTACTTACATTCGTCCGACCGAAAGAACAAAGGTTAGTAACTACGCTTTCGATGCATTCGGTCCAAATCCAATTGCCGCCGCCGGAGCCACGGCTGGAATCAACCAATGGACCAATTCCCCACCGGAGTGGGGCCAGGGAGTGGAAGGATTCGGCAAGAGATTCGGTTCGGACTACGCCATCGCAGCGATTGGGACCACCGCGCGTTATGGGCTAGCGGAAGCCTTCAGGGAAGACACGTTGTACTACCGCTGCGAATGCAGTGGCCCATTTCCGCGGCTGCGCCACGCGGTGATCTCGACCTTGACAGGGCGACGCGGCCAAGATGGCCATCGCGTCTTCTCTATCTCCGCGCTTGCCGCGCCCTATGCGGGTTCCATGATTGCGGTTCACTTGTGGTATCCAGACCGCTTCGACGCAAAAGATGCGTTCCGGATGGGCAACTATAGCCTGCTAAGTTATATGGGCGGCAACATTGCCCTGGAGTTCTTTTATAGTGGACCTCACGCCTTGATTTCGCGCATGCATCTGAACAATGCGCACGGCTCGCCGGACAAAGGTCCAAACTAATGAGTGACCGCGGATCTACAACAGTTGCGGAAATACACCCACCACTTCCTCTGCGGCGAATCGACGTTATATCCTCCGTTGCAAGCTCTGCCACGGGCCTGTTCAACGGGTTTTTCGAGTGGTTCGGAGAGCTGGGGATCTTCTCCTGGCGTGTCTTGCGAGCTGCAGTTACGCCGCCGTATGAGTGGCGCGAGCTGATTCGGCAGCTTGACGAAGTTGGGTCGAAGTCTATGCCGCTGGTCGCCATGGCTGGCGCTGCAATTGGCGTCATCATCTCGCTGGAAGCCCGCTACAGCCTCACTCGATTTGGCGCCAAATCGATGTTTCCCGCCACTCTCGTGTACTCCGTTATTCAGGTGATGGGACCGGTGATTACCGGCCTGATCGTAAGTGGACGTGTGGGCGCGGGTATGGGCGCGGAGCTGGCATCGATGAAAGTGACCGAGCAGATCGACGCTATCGAGGCATCCGCGATTAATCCTTACAGGCTGCTGGCGGCGACACGAATACTGGCCTGCATCCTGATGCTGCCGCTGCTGACCCTTGGCACCGACGCATGCGCCTTGCTCACTGGCTGGTTTGCACAGGCCCTCGTTGAACCGCTCTCGTTCCATCAGTTCATTACCAGCGGCTTCAATGGCGCCACCTTCAACGCATTCCTTCCGCAGACATTTAAGACTGCCGTCTACGGCCTGATCATCGGGGTCATCGCATGCTTTCAGGGAATGCGCACGCGGGGTGGGGCTGCGGGCGTGGGCCGCGCGGCAACTAACTCAGTCGTGATGGCCTCCCTCTTTCTTATCCTGGCCGATGTTGTCATGGTGAAATTCATCCTTGTCTTTTTTCCTTAACCGCTGTTTGAAGAATTTGTGAAACAAGTATGGCAACAACTTATGACATTGCGACGCAGCAAACGGAACCCAGGCAAGACGGATCTCTGCCTGTCGTTGCTGTCGACAACGTGTACAAGTCCTTCCCAGGCCTTAAGGTCTTAAAGGGGATCAGTTTGCGCGTGAACCGGGGAGAGACTCTGGCCGTGCTGGGACGCAGCGGCACGGGGAAAAGCGTGTTGCTGAGGCTGATCATTGGCCTGGACACAACGGACTCTGGATCGATCTGCATTCATGGCCAGGATATCGCTGGTCTTCCTCTGGACCGCATGGGAGAAATCCGGAAGAAGATGGGATTCCTGTTTCAACAGGCAGCGCTTTACGATTCGCTCACTGTCCGGGAGAACGTGGCCTTCCCTCTTGAACACCATCGCAGAGACATGTCCAAATCCGAGCGAGCCGACCGGGTTAGGCAGTTACTGGTCGAGGTAGGGTTGGATGGCGGCATTGATAAGATACCGTCGGATATCTCAGGCGGAATGCAGAAGCGCGTGGGCTTGGCGCGCGCGTTGGCTCTGGAGCCGGAGATTCTGCTGCTCGACGAGCCCACGGCCGGTCTCGATCCCATCAGTTCTGGCGAAATCAACGAGCTGATTCTCAAGCTTCAGAAGGAACGGCAGATGGCGTCGATCGTAGTAACGCATGATCTGCATAGCGCCAAAACAATCGCCAACCGTATCGCCCTGCTGGATCAAGGTGACGTGGCGATCGAAGGCACGTTTGAAGACCTTCAACAAAGCGATATAGGTTTTGTGAAGGAATTTCTACAGCAATCGTAGGAGGACTTATGTCAAGAATTGCGAGGTTGGGAGCATTTATCGTAGCGACACTGGCTGTTCTGGCCGCCGGTGTTTTCATCATTGGGAGCCAGGAGAATTTGTTTCGCTCCACCTACCAATTGAAGGCGCAATTCGACAATGTCGCGGGCTTGGCTGTGGGGGCTGAGGTGCAGTTGGGCGGCGTTCACAGCGGAAACGTGCGTAGCATCAAGCTGCCACACAAGCCGGGCGATAAGGTCATCGTCGTCATGGATCTCGACAGATCAACTAAGGAGATCATCAAGCAGGATTCTGTGGCTTCGATCGAAACAGAGGGGGTATTGGGCAATCAGTTCGTGGCCATTTCGTTTGGGTCTGCCGGGCAAGCCGAGGTAGCGGATGGCGAGACCATCCAGAGCGTACCGCCGCTGGAGTTGGGAGCAATGCTTGCAAAGGCGAACGCGATCCTCGATAGCAGTCAACAGGCCGTAGCCAACACAACTGCAGCCACGGCCCATCTGAACTCGGTTAGCGCCAAAATCGATTCGGGCCAGGGAACCGTGGGAGCCCTGGTGAACGACAGGCAAGTCTATAACAACCTGGAACAGACTACGACCACACTCCATGACACGATGCTGCAGGCGCAAACCGGCGTAACGGACTTCCAGGAGAATATGGAGGCGTTGAAGCACAATTTCTTTTTGAGCGGGTATTTCAAGAAGCGTGGATACGAAGACTCCTCAGATCTGGCGGCAAACAAGATCAGTGGTCTTCCGCAAAGTACTCCCGTAAAAATATTTGCTTACACAGCCAGGCAGCTCTTTGATGGCCGCGCTTCGGCAAAAATGACGGATCGGAAAACTCTCAAAGCCGCCGGCGACTTCCTGGCACAGACGCAATTCGGACTTGCGGTTATCGAGGTCTCCACTGGCATGGATGGCGATACCCAGAAGGATCTCGTCCTCACTGAGGCCAGGGCCATGGTTATCCGCGAGTACCTGGTCGAGAACTTTGGGTTTGACGACAGCCAGCTCAAGACGTTAGGAATGGGCAAGCAGACTGGCGCGAACCTCGAAGCGGATTGGGGTTCGATCCAAATTCTCATTTATCCAGCAGGAACTGAGATACCGGCCGACAAGCCGGCGCCGGCGGTTAGTTCATCCACACCTGAGGCCGACAAGCCCGTGCAGGTCACTGCTGCGGCAACTCCAAAACCATAAGGCCGATGCGTGAGGGCACGCGACAATACAGCAAAATCCCTTGACACCGCCTGCGCTCTGCGGGTATCAGGGGAGTTGAGCATGAAAGTATCTCGAATTTGTGGATAATTGTCCCTGCGTTTGCATCAAATGTCGTATCGGGAGGGTTCCATGGAACTGGGTATGATCGGCTTGGGCAGGATGGGAAACAACATGGTGCGGCGTCTTATGAAGGCCGGCCATCAATGCGTTGTGTACGATATTCATTCGGAAGCTGTGCAATCGCTTGTTAAAGAAGGTGCGGTGGGCGCCAATTCGCTTGAGGACTTCATCAAGAAGTTAAAGACGCCTCGCGCCATCTGGATGATGGTGCCAGCCGGCGTGACGGATGCGACGCTTAACGCCCTGACCCCGCTGCTGCAACGGGACGATGTGGTCATCGATGGCGGGAACTCCTACTATCGCGACGACATTTGCCGCGCCGCAGAACTGAAACCCAAGGGCATCCACTACGTGGACGCGGGAACCAGCGGCGGAGTGTGGGGTGCCGAACGCGGCTATTGCCTGATGATCGGCGGCGAAAAGGATGTGGTTCAGCGACTCGACCCCATTTTTTCAGCATTGGCGCCAAGCATCGATTCTGCGCCGCGCACGCCTGGCAGGGAAAAAGTGGGCGGCACTGCTGAGCATGGCTATCTGCATTGCGGCCCCAGCGGCGCAGGACACTTTGTGAAGATGGTGCACAACGGAATCGAGTACGGAATTATGGCCGCGTATGCAGAAGGGCTGAATATTCTTCACCACGCCAATGTTGGCAAGCAGCAGCAAACTGTGGACGCCGAAACAACCCCTCTACGCAATCCCGAGGTGTACCAATACGACCTGAATCTTGCCGACATTGCCGAGGTCTGGCGCCGCGGTAGCGTAATCGCTTCATGGCTCCTGGATCTGGCAGCCATCTCGCTGCTCGACAGCCCGAATCTGGAAAAATTCTCGGGCCACGTGTCGGACTCGGGAGAGGGGCGTTGGACGATCACCGCCGCGATCGACGAGTCGGTTCCGGCTCCCGTACTGAGTGCTGCACTGTATGAGCGCTTTAGTTCGCGCGGCGAAGACACTTTCGCCGACAAGCTGTTGTCCGCGCTGAGATTTCAATTTGGCGGCCACGAAGAGAAAACCGCTGGCCAGAAAGAAGGCGCCTGATGGCCAGGTCGCAGTCAGATGCTCTAGTGATCTTTGGCGCGACGGGCGATCTGGCCCACAAAATGATCATCCCGGCGCTCTACGCGATGGTCAAGTGCGGCACGCTCAAGGTTCCGGTAATCGGCGTTGCCTTTCCGAAATGGAGCGTAGAACGGCTGCATCGCCGTGTGGCGGACAGCATCAAGCGAGCCGGCGGGATCGATGACAAACGCGCGCTGCAACGCCTGCTGTCTCTCTTCAAGTACGTGAGCGGTGACTATGCAGACAGCAATACGTTCACGGCGATCAAAGAGGCGCTAGGCACTGCGCGGAGGCCCGCTTACTATCTGGCAATTCCGCCTGCGCTCTTCGAGACGGTGATTAAAGGACTGGGAGCCGCGGATTTGGCCAGGAATGCGCGCGTGATTGTGGAAAAGCCATTTGGACGCGACTTGGCTTCGGCGCGTGAATTAAACCAGGTTGCGCACGCGGTATTTCCAGAGAATTCGATCTTCCGCATCGATCACTTCCTTGGCAAGGAAGCGATTATGAATATTCTTTATTTCCGCTTCGCCAATTCATTTCTGGAACCGATCTGGAATCGTAATTACGTGGCCAACGTTCAGATCACCCTGTCGGAAGATTTCGGGGTGGGTAGGCGCGGCGCTTTCTATGAGACAGCAGGTTGTTTGCGCGACGTGATCCAGAACCATCTTTTCCAGATCGTGGCGCTGCTCGCCATGGAAGCACCTGCGGGCCGGCACTTTGGAGAGGTGCAAGCCGAGAAGGCCAAGGTTTTTAAAGCCATGCGTCCTTTGATACCCGACGACATGGTACGTGGCCAGTATGCCGGCTATCGAGAGGAACCGGATGTAGCGCGGCACTCCGACGTCGAAACCTATTGCGCCCTGCGGCTCTTCATCGACTCATGGCGCTGGGACGGGGTGCCGTGGTATTTGCGCTCGGGCAAGTATCTGCCAACCACCGCGACCGAAATCCTCGTGGAGCTTAAGCGGCCTCCGCAGAAACTTTTTGCCGATGCAGTGCAGCCGCATAGCAGGTCGAATTACCTGCGTTTCCGGCTTTCTCCCAACTCGGCCATCGCACTGGCTGCCCGCGTGAAGCTTGCCGGCCAGGAATTCATCGGAGAAGAGCGCGAGCTTTTTCTGTCCGACGAGCAGCCCGGAGAAGAAACGCCGTACCAACGGCTTTTGAGCGATGCCATGAAGGGCGATGGGGCGCTCTTTACCCGCGAAGACGCGGTCGAAGCCGCATGGGAGGTGGTCAATCGGGTCCTTAAGAACCATCATCGAGTTCGCCGCTACAAACGCGGCACGTGGGGACCGAAAGAGGCTGACGCACTCATCGCTGCAGACGGCAGTTGGCACAACCCAAGCGCCGATGGCACATCCGAATAGTCACTTATTCTCCGCTAACTTCTGCTCATGCCCATCGTATCAAGTCGTCCCCGCCGCCTGGCGGCCCGACCTCCTTCTAAGAGTGCCAACTCCTATCAGAGTGGAGATTGTCCTCTTCATTCTGTCTGATGAGCATTATGGCTCAGCAATTTCTCCAGCGATTCAGAAGAATAGGAGTGAAGCGGGGTCACCGTTCCCCTCTTTCTAATGGCTTCTACGCCAAGTGAATCGAACGCTCGTAACTTCTCGACGATGCCTTGGGGGTATCGCCTTCGAGAAATGAATGGAGAATACGATATGCCACTTACCACCGTTCTGATCACGATAGTTGCAGCAGGCGTCCTGTTGTGGCTTGTGAACAGATTCATCCCCATGCAGGGACAAATCAAATCGATCCTGAATGGCGTTGTGGTCGTCGTCCTGGTCTTGTGGATTGCGAATCTCTACGGATTGTTTCAGCACCTCAATCAATTCCACGTCGGGAAGTGACAAATCACAGCAATCGAAGCCTGCACGGTTTCGCCCGCCAACCTAAAACCACCACGCAATACGGCAGCCCTTTGACTGCAGGAGATATCGTGAAGCATACACTTTTGCTTGTAATAGGAAGCGCGCTCAGCTTGACCGCTTTTGGTCAGTCGAGTCCGCAACAGTCGATCGCCCTCGTGCCTGTCGGCTCCACGCCCGTCTATGCCGTGATCGAAACCAGCCGCACGGTAGAAGCGGTTGATTATCAACATCGCGGCGGAGCCTCGGAAGTGGACCTGGCCGGAACCGCTTTACTGCCCTCAGCCGATGGAAAAGCCAAAGTGCGCAGCAAGCGCGGCACTATGGAAGTCGAAGCGGAATTTGGAAATCTGCAAAGCCCCACGACCTTTGGCGCCGAATACCTGACCTACGTGATGTGGGCGATCTCACCTGAAGGCCACGCAGTGAACCTGGGAGAAGTTTTGATCGGCGGCAACGATCGCAGCAAACTGACTGCGACCACGAATCTTCAGGCATTCGCACTGATCGTCACTGCGGAGCCCTATTTTGCCGTTCGCCAGCCCAGCGACGTTGTCGTGCTTGAAAATGTGATTCGCGCCGACACCAGGGGAACACCCGAAGCAATGCACGCAAAATATGAGCTCATGGGACGCGGCGGTTACATTCCGACCGGATATAAGTTCGACCCCGTGGTTCTGGACGCCAATCTGCCTTTGGAATTTCTAGAAGCGCGGAATGCGGTTCGCATCGCGCAGTCTGAGGGAGCTGAGGCGTACGCCGGCGATAGCTACCAGCACGCTGTCCAGTTGATGAACGGCGCCGACGCATACGCTACGGACCATCATTCCGACAGGAAGCAGTTGATCGCGAAGTCGCGAGAGACGGTGCAGACTGCGGAAGATGCGCGAGAGATAGCCGTCAAGCGGATCGAGGACGATCGCAGAGCGAGCGAACTGCAGGCTTCGGCCGATGCGCAGGCGCAGTCGCAGGGGCAGGCCGATGAGGCAACCCGGCGGGCCGATGAGTCAAACCGGCAGGCCGACGAGGCAAACCGGCAAAAAGTGCAAGCCCAAGCTGATGCGACCAGAGCCCAGGCCGATAGGGCAAACGCCGAGGCCGACCGGTTGAAAGCTCAGACTGATAGGGCAAACGCCGAGGCCGCCAGGTTGAAAGCCCAGAATGACATGATGGACAACCAGGCAGCAGCAGCCGACGCCATCAGCGCGGCCCAAGCCGATGCTGACCGGTCCCGGTTGATTGCCCAGCATGCGCAGGAGGGAGAACAGCAGGCGGACAGCGACAAAATGGCCATGCGTGCGCAATTGGAAGTGCGACTCAATGAGATCCTCGAGACACGCGACAGCGCACGGGGACTGATCGTCAGCATGTCCGATGTGCTCTTCGACACTGGGCAATACTCGTTGAAGCCGGGTGCGCGGGAGAAGCTGGCAAAGGTCGCCGGAATACTGATTGCATATCCGTCCCTCAACATAGCGGTCGGAGGATACACCGACAATGTGGGTGGCGACCAGATGAATCAGAAACTCTCAGAGAATCGCGCGGGAGCTGTCCGCGATTACCTCGTGCAACAGGGCGTAGTCGCAAACTCGGTCAGCGCCACGGGCTTCGGCAATACTTCGCCGGTAGCCTCGAACGATAATTCCGCTGGACGGCAAGAGAACCGGAGAGTGGAATTGGTCGTATCTGGCGAAGCCATTGGAAGCCCGGTCCACGCAACGACCGGAAGCCTGCGCTAACTCCAACCCACCGTCCTCTGCGGACCCAATAAAGGCCGCAGAGGATATCAACAGAATGACCGGAGCGGCCATGGCCATTATCAAGAAAATCGATGTTGAAAAACATTTCGCAGCGCAGCGAGCCATGAGGCTGGGTAGAACATGGCCGGTGACCTCACCCGATCTGGCCGGGACCGTGCCCGCCGGAAAACCCGTAAACGCACCACGTTTGAGTGGCAATCGCACCCGGGAAAATTCCTCTCCGAGCGTATCCTCGGCCTCGATTCCACTTATATCCGATTCCGGCCGGAACCGGTTGCTCAGACCGCCCGGAAGCCGGCAAGAATGAAGATAAACGCGGTGTTCCTGCGGGATGAATGTATCCTGCCCAGTCAATTCGATCTGCTCCAGGAGCCGTTTTGCAAAGGATGGGCGGTATCTGTCCAGGCTCGCCAGATACAAGGTCAGGCATCGCTGAATTGACCCGAGGCGACGCGTCTTAAACGGGCAAAGATGCGACAGGCCCGTTCAAGAGCTCGCTTTCAGATATAAGGTTCTACCTTATGAGCATCATCGTCCGGCATCGAGCGCTGAATGTTGTGTCGCCCCGTCATCACTTGCTGATGCCCCATTGGCTCACGCATCTGGGAGGGGTGGGGCTTTTCTCCGTTGCCGTCGTCGACTCCTCCCCCATTCCCTTGCCTCTGCCCGGCAGCACTGACCTGCTGTTGCTTTGGCTGGTGGCATATGGCGGCGATCCACGGCTGCTCGCAGCGTTCGCCATCGCAGGCAGCCTTGTGGGCGGATACTCCACCTGGCACCTCGGGCGCAGAGGAGGCGAAGCGGCACTGCGACGCTACGTGCCTGCGCGCCTTCTCGGTCGAGTCGTCGGATGGGTGGAGCGTCACCGCATCCTGGCCGTGTTTCTTCCCGCCGTGCTTCCTCCGCCCATTCCGCTATTGCCATTTGCGCTTGCCTCCGGCGCGCTGGGCGTCTCGCGCAGCCGCTTCCTGGTCGTCTACGGCGCGGCTCGAACCTTGCGCTACTCTCTCATCGCCTGGCTCGGCGTTGTTTATGGACGTCATGCCATCCGCCTGTGGTCAGGGACACTTCAGAAATGGTCGACTCCGCTGATTAGCGTCTTCGCGGGTCTGCTGATTGCCGGCACTTGCTTTGGAATTTGGAAAGTGAGTGGTCTTCGCAAGATCGACGCGGCCAAAAAAGTTGGGTTGCATGACAAAGCAACTCAGGCATGCGCGACTCCCGAGGTCGCCTAGTCGTTCGGCTTACACAACAAACATGGCAACGCCCGCTACGAACATGGCTGCTGTTGTGATTGCCACAACAATCCATCCCAGGCGGGAACTCGGTTGGCCCTGCATCAGCTTCTTGTCCGCTGCCACAATCAGGACCGCCACCAGGAGGAACGGCGCCAGCAATCCGTTGATGACTGCGGTCCAGTAGAGCGCCTTTACGGGATTGATCCCGATAAAGTCCAGTGCAACGCCCGCTGCGGTCGAGATCAGAATCAGAGCGTAAAACCAGCGCGCCTGTGTCAGTTTTCTGCTCAAGCCCTGCCGCCATCCCAGGGTTTCAGCGAAGGCATATGCGGTAGATCCGGCGAGCGTGGGAATGGCAAGAAACCCGACTCCGACGATACCGAGCGTGAATACGGTTGTAGCGAAGTTGCCGGCAAACGGCCGCAGGGCCTCGGCAGCTTGCCTCGAAGTTTCAATATTTGTGATGCCGTGCCGGTTGAGGGTGATGGCGGTGGTCAGGATGATGAAGAACATGACGATGTTCGAGAAAAATGCGCCTACACCCACATCGATGTTTCTTAATTCCAGCTCTTCGGGTGTGGCTCCCCTGCGCTGCACGAGCGAACTTTGGCCCGCCGCCTTCTCCTCTTCGACTTCTTCGCTCGTCTGCCAGAAAAAGAGATACGGACTGATTGTGGTGCCGAGGATCGCCACCAGCGTCTCCCATGCAATTCTGGTATGCGGCATAGAAGGAATCATGGAATCGCGCAGCACCTGAACCCAGTCGGTTCCCACCACAAACGCAGTAATTGGATAGGCGAACAGAACCAGAACCAGCCACTTGAGCACGTTTGCGATCTGGACATACTGAAGCCGGATGGTCGCCCACGAGATAAGAAGCGCGAACGCCATGACAAACCAGTGAGAGTTGACGCCGGATAGCATGGAAGCCGCATCCGCCATGCCCGCCAGGTCCGCGGCAATGTTTATTGTGTTGGCGGTCAAAAGAGCTATGGCGACTGTGATTAACAGCCACTTGGGAAATCGTTGCTTGAAATTCGCGGCCAGGCCCTGTCCCGTCACCTTGCCGATGCGGGCGCACATCATTTGCACTGCGGCCATTAACGGCCATGTGAGCAGCGCAGTCCACAGCAGCTTGGTTCCGAGCTGCGCGCCGGCAATGGAATAAGTGGCAATGCCCGACGGGTCGTCGTCAGCAGCCCCTGTGATGATCCCCGGCCCAAGCGACTTCAGCACAGTTCGAATCCAACGAGATGGGGCAAATGTCGGCAAAAGAAAGTTGGGGTATCGCAGCTTCCTTGGGATCGGGATACGACTCGACTCAACCTTATAACCGTCCTGGCGCCGGGACGGTGACAAAAGTAAAGCCGGCGAAATCCCCCAAAGCTATTGTCTAGGATTCACGCCGGCTTCATTTTGTTGCATTGAGAAAAATTTCGTGCGCTTGCCTGGTTCGAC
>Ga0074046_10004087_pt1 | contig 12011 bp, 11 predicted proteins | sample BogForMeECP23OM3_FD_94441 | JGI IMG/M metagenome (GOLD analysis project Ga0074046, IMG submission 94441) | Bog forest soil microbial communities from Calvert Island, British Columbia, Canada - Bog Forest MetaG ECP23OM3 | ecosystem: Environmental > Terrestrial > Soil > Wetlands ...
CGTCTGCTCGGCTACGCTCTTCGGCCATAATGGCTGCTCCTGTTTGTGGATCTGGAATTTGAGCCTACACCCGCCGGCTGGAGCGTGAAGTGTTGGCTATCACATCAGTTTTGGTCAGTTTAGCATGAAGCGAAGAAAAGGCGAAGCAAGAAGTTGCTGAACGTGGTTCAGACTTCCCCTGTGTCACCCCTGTGTTCCCCCGTGCCCTCTGTGGTGAAGGTTTTTGCTAGACTCGCTTCATGCGGAAAGAGCAGCAAAACGGCCATAGCGCCGAGCGAGGCACAACGCTAGCAGGCCCGTCCCTCTATCTGGTCGCCACGCCCATAGGCAACCTCGAAGACATCACCCTGCGAGCCCTGCGCGTGCTCAAGGAAGTCGACCTGATCGCCTGCGAGGACACGCGCCAGACCCTGAAACTCCTCAGTCATTACGGCATCCAGACGCGACTGGTCAGCTATCACGAGCACAACGAGATGACCAAAGCCTCCGAACTAGTCGTCGACCTCGAAGGCGGAGCCAAGATCGCTCTCGTCACCGACGCCGGCATGCCCGGCATCTCCGACCCCGGATTCCATCTGATCGCCCTGGCCATCCGGCATCACGTGCCGGTCATTCCAATTCCCGGAGCGTCGGCATTCCTGGCGGCGCTGGTGGCCAGCGGCCTGGCCACCGATTCCTTCCGCTTCAGCGGCTTCCTTCCCGCCAAGTCAGGACAGCGCCGCAAGCTGCTGGAGAGCATAAAGGACTCTCCGCGCACCCAGGTGTTCTACGAAGCTCCGCATCGGCTATTGGAAACGCTGGCCGACGTGGTCGAAGGGTTGGGAAGCGACCGCCACGTAGTAGTCGCGCGCGAAGTAACGAAAATTCACGAAGAATTCCTGCGTGGTCGCGCCAAAGACGTTCTGGATCAACTAGAAGCGCGAGGAGAAGTCAAAGGCGAAATCACGCTGCTGATAGCGAAACCTGAGACCCAGGACCTGAGACCTGAGACCTCGTCCGTAAGCGTAGCCCAGCGCGTGCGCGAAATCATGGCCGAAGAGAAGGCCGACGAGAAAGCCGCGCTGAAAAAAGTTGCGAAAGAGCGCGGCATTGGCAAGAGCGAAGCGTACCGCGAGTGGCAGCAGAGCAAATAGCAGCACGACCCACGTAGGCCGGGACGCATTCGTCCGGGCAGCCGAGCGAAGCTCGGCGGCGTCCTCTGCCAAAAATCTCACCATGCGAATGTCCAGGCGTCACCGACAACTCGTTGGCGATTCTTCTAATTTCGACTAGCTTGGCGACAGTCTTCCGTCGAGTGGCGCTCGACGGGGCGGACGAATGCGTCCGCCCCTACGTGGCTTGTGGTAGTGGAAAGACCCCCGATGACGTTCTACCGGCGCAACCTGCCTCATCTGCAACGAGATGCTAAGCGGCACTTTGTCACGTTCGTTACCAAAGATCGATGGACCTTGCCGGAATGGGCGCGCGACATCGTGCTCGAATCCATTCTCCGGGATCACGCGATTCGATACGATTTGGACGTCGCGGTGGTCATGCCCGATCACGCTCACCTTATTCTCACGCCAAGAGTCGATGAACTGCGACAGAGGGTAATACCGCTGTTTGAAATCATGCAGGCCATCAAGGGAGCGTCAGCACGCAAGATCAACCAGCGCCTTGAATGCCATGGCGCTATATGGCAAGAAGAGTCATTCGATCGAGTGTTGCGATCTGCAGAAGACAATTACGCCAAAGTGATGTACGTCCTCGAGAATCCGGTTCGACGCGGACTCGTCAGCGACTGGCGGGAATATACGTGGTTGTGGCATCGCCCCTTTCCAAATCCATGCGAACCGCCATGACTCACGTAGGCCCGTACGCAGTCGTCCGGGCAGCCAAGCAAAGCTCGGCAGGCTTTTTTTTTCAGGAGATTTTCAATGCTGGATGGGGCGGACGAATGCGTCCGCCCCTACGCAATCTTACTTCCTCGCCAATTCCTTCTTCACCGCCTCGCTAACGATTTTCCCATCCACCCGCATCCCCGCCGCGGCGAAGCGCGCCATGACAGCCTTCATCACCATCCCCATGTCTTTCATGGCAGGAGCAGGCGTCATCTCGGCAATGGCCGCGCGGACTCCGGCCACGATTTCTTCCTCGCCAGCGGCCTTCGGCAGATAGGTTTCGATCAGCTTGATTTCGGCGGCTTCCTTGTCGGCCATTTCCTGGCGTCCACCCTTGGTGAACTGCTCGACCGAGTCTTTGCGCTGCTTGATCAGCGTGGAAAGCACCTGCTGCGATTCTTTGTCGTCGAGCGGCGCCATCTTTTCGATCTCGCGGTTCTTGAGCGCGGTCTTGACCATGCGCAGGGTGGAGAGCCTCTGCTCTTCGCGGGCCTTCATGGCCGCAACAATGTCTTTCTGGATCTGATCGATGAGGGGCATAGCTTAGATTATAGAACGTGGCTTCGCGTGATCTCGGTGCACTTCACAGTCCGGCTATGAACACACCACTACCGGCGGTCGCCGTCAGTCGGAGCTGTTTAAGCTCCCGATAGTTTTCCGAGTCATACCAACGGCGAGCGGCTTCCATGCTGGGGAATTGAATCAGGACCGGGAAGACCGGCCGCCACTCACCCTCTACAACCTCGAAAGGACCGCCGATGACCAGATAGCGGCCGCCAAATTTTTCGACCACGGGTGTAACGCGCGCTTTGTATTCTTCCATCTTTGCGGCGTCCTTGATTTCGCGAGTGTCTACCAGGAAATAGGCTGGCATGGGCAGATTATAGATCGCTGTCAGCTTCGGGTCACGAGCCAGGGACTTCGAACCGGTTCCGCAATGCATGCTCCCCCTGCCGCTTCCCACGACGCTTTCAAATCTTCTAGACTGTAAATTCCCATGCTCCGAAAAAACCGTCTCTTCACTCCCGGACCGACGCCACTGCTGCCGCAAGCGCAACTGGCAATGGCTTCCTATGGCTCGCACCATCGCACCGCCGATTTCCGCGCTCTGTTCACCCGCGTTCTGGCCGACGTCAAGGAGTTCATCGGCACCAGGAACGACGTGCTTGTGCTCTCATCGTCGGGCACGGGCTTTATGGAAGCTTCGGTCTCAAACCTGACATCGCCCGCGGACCGCGTGCTCGTGCTGACCGCCGGCAAGTTCGGCGAGCGCTGGACCTCGCTGGCCAAGGCGTTTGGCTGCGCCGTGGAGACAGTAACCGCTCCCTACGGCGAAACATTTTCGCTGGAGGAAGTGCGCCGCAAGTTATCGCCCGACATCCGCTGCGTTTATGTGCAAGCGACCGAAAGTTCTACAGGCGCAAGGCATGACGTCAAGGCAATCGCAAAGCTGGTGCGCGCATTATTTGATACTCTGCTGGTCGTCGACGCCATCACTGGGTTAGGTACAACGCGCTTCGACGTGGACGGTTGGGGAATCGATGTCATCATTGGCGGCTCGCAGAAGGCCCTGATGATCCCGCCCGGCTTGGCCTATGGCGCCATTAGCGAGCGGGCGTGGCAGCGCATGGAGACGACGACGTCTCCGCGCTATTACTTCGACCTGCGCAAGGAACGGAAAGCGGCTGCCAAGTCTGAGACGGCCTACACGCCCGCGACTTCCCTGTTTGCCGGAATGGCTGCGGCGCTCGATTATGTCCGTCAGATGGGCGCCGGAAACCTCGCAGCGGGCCGCGATGCATTGATTGCGAACGCCGAATTATGTGCGGCGATGACGCGCGCTGGCGTCGAAGCCCTGGGACTGAAGTTATTCGCACCCAGCTCGCCAGCGGCGGCGCTGACTGCTGTCGCTGCCCCGTCCGGTGCCGATTCCACCGCCATCTGCAAATGCTTCCGCGACCAGTTTGGCGCGGTCGTGGCCAACGGACAGGCGGAAATGAAAGGACAGCTTTTCCGCATCGCTCACCTCGGCTACTACGATTATCTCGACACGGTGGGAGTGCTCGCCGCTCTCGAACATGTACTTGCCGCCGCCACGGGGCAGACGGTCGACTATGGGTGTGCGGTGCGTGCCGCGCAGGAAGTGTACGCGCGAGGCAATCTGAAGAGCTCTTTATCATCAAAATAAGTTTGTCATCCTGAGCGAAGCGAAGGACCTGCTTTTTTTCTCAACGGGCTCCGTCGCGGATTGACGCTGAAGCGTTGTGCGCTAAGAGTCGAGCGCTTCCCGGCGCAGTTTGCGGCTTTCCGCCAGCAAAGACATGGAGTGCATGAGGTTCTGCAGCGTGACGATTCCAACCAGATGCTGATCGTCGACAATGGGGATGATGCTCAGATTGCGGGCCGAAAGCTTACGAAAGGCGGACGCCAGCGACTCCTGCTTGGCAGCCACGTCGAAAATGCGGTTCATCACGGCCTGGACGTAGCCGTTGCCGTCGGCGCGCAGCGCATCGAGAATCTTTTGCCGGGAGACGACGCCCACCATGTCGCTCCCGCGCACCACCGGAAAATCGTCCTGCAGCGTGTGCACCGCTTTTTCCAGCGCGTCCTCCAGAGTGTCGGCGGGCGAGAGCGTGGCGAAATCGGTGAGCATGACTTCTTCCAGGCGAACACTTTGCAGCACCGATTGAAACACCGCCGAGCGCTCTTCCAGTTGTGCGCCGGCAAAAAGAAAGAAGCCGATCATCATCAGCCAATACCCATCCCACCGCGTCTCCGGGCGGCTGCTGATCAGCATTCCCACCATGATCATCAGGATGGAAAAGACGTGGCCGATGCGCACGGCGCGCTGGGTAGCTTGCACCATGTCAACGCGACGCGAAAAAACAGCCCGCAAAGCGCGCCCGCCATCCATGGGATACGCCGGCAGCAGGTTGAACAGGCCGAGGTAGAGGTTCGCCCAGACGATGCTTCGCAACAGGGCGCGCGGGTCGAGCAGCGGCCTCACGCTCAGCGAGAAGCCTGGCACGGCCGCGAACAACACCAGCCCGGATAAACCGGCGATGAGGAGGTTCACCAGCGGTCCGGCAACGGCGATGCGGATGTCCCGCTTCCAGGCGTTGATTGGGTCCGGAATGGCGTGTGCTTCGTCGAGGATGGTGATCCCGCCAATCGGCAGCAGAATGATGCCCTTCGCCGGAATGCCCGATCCCCGGGCCACCAGAGCGTGGCCCAATTCGTGCAGCACCACGCTGCCGAAAATGATGCCGACCAAGCCGAGTACGCGCAGCACAGCCGTGGCATCCTGAGTAGCGGCTGTGGTACTCCACAGAAAGACCAGCAGAAACAGGAAGGTAAGATGAATGCGAATTTCGATTCCGAAAAGCCGTCCGACCGGGATGGACCAACTGCGCATCGACATGCCTACCAGTATTCTATCTTCTTAGACACCGGCTGACGCCGCGGAGATGCGAAAAGGCAAATCGGAAGGGCTGGGCCGGAAGGACATGAATCCAGTGAGCGCGAACCTATGAGAGTGATTGCCGGACAATACCGGCGCCGGACGTTGCGGTCATTGCCCGGGCTAGAAATCCGTCCGACCGCGGACCGCCTGCGCGAGACCCTATTCAACGTGCTTTGCGCCGGCCATCCGGATGCCTTGACGGAGTCGGTGTGGCTCGATTTATACGCGGGGACGGGCGCGGTGGGCATTGAGGCCCTGAGCCGCGGAGCGCGGATGGTGTACTTCGTGGAATCGTCCAAAGCAGCCGCGGAACTGATTGCCACAAACTTGCAGTCTTTGGGGATTACGCGCGGCTTCCAGATTCTGAAGGTCGACGCCGGGAAAGCCTTGCGGCAGTTGGAAACGGCGGGGAACGTTGCCGATTATGTGTTTCTCGATCCACCCTACTCAATGCAGGAGGAGTACCCGAAAACGCTGGCAACGCTGGCGGAATCGAAATTACTGCGCGAGCGGAGCCTGGTGATCGCCGAGCATGAGAAGAGATTCGATCCGGGAGAGGCGTTTGGGGAATTACGGCGCTACCGGAAACTGGTACAAGGAGACGCCGCGCTGAGCTTCTACCGGCGACTGGCTTAGAAATTCTCAATCTCCCAAGCTTTGTCATCCTGACCCTGAGCGCAGTCGAAGGGGAAGGACCTGCTGTCTCGTGCACCAATAAGAAAGCAGGTCCTTCGCTTCGCTCAGGATGACAATTCACAGAAAAGGTGGCAAGAGCGATCGATCGTTATAATTACTACGACATGTCCAACTTTCCACCGGTTGACGAACAACTGGCATACCTCAAGAAGGGCGCGGCGGAGATTGTCAAGGAATCCGAACTGCGCGCCAAGCTCGAACGCTCGCTCACATCGGGCAAGCCGCTCAAGGTCAAAGCGGGCTTCGATCCGACCGCGCCCGACCTGCACCTGGGGCACACGGTCCTGCTGCGCAAGCTAAAACATTTTCAGGATCTCGGACACACGGTCATTTTCCTCATCGGAGATTTCACCGGGATGATCGGCGATCCGACCGGCCGCTCGGCGACGAGGCCTCCGCTGTCGAGGGAGCAGATTGCGGACAACGCCGAGACCTACAAGGCGCAGGTTTTTCGAATTCTCAGCAAAGAAAAAACGGTGGTGGACTTCAACAGCCGCTGGTTTTCTAAGTTTTCGGCCGAGGATTTCATACGTTTAACCGCGAAGTACACGGTCTCGCAGATGCTAGAGCGCGAGGACTTCCACAAGCGTTTTCATGAAGAGAAGCCGATTGCCATGCATGAGTTGCTGTATCCGCTAGCACAGGGATACGACTCGGTTGCGCTCGAAGCCGACGTGGAACTGGGCGGCACCGATCAAAGATTCAATCTATTGGTGGGGCGCGAGTTGCAGCGAGCCTATGGGCAGGAGTCGCAGGTGGTGCTGACCACACCGATTCTCGAGGGGCTAGACGGCGTGAACAAGATGTCGAAGTCGCTGGGCAACGCGATTGGAATCCACGAGCCGCCGCTCGAAATGTACGGCAAAGTGATGTCGATTTCCGACGAGATGATGTGGCGCTATTACGAACTGCTGACCGACGTGCGAGTGGACCAGATCGCGGCGATGAAGGCGGACGCTGCCAGCGGGAAGGCGCATCCCATGGCGCTGAAGAAGGAGCTGGCAAGGTCGATCGTGGCCGACTTTCACTCGGCCGAGACGGCTACGAAAGCCGCCGAGGATTGGGCGAAGCAGTTTCAGAAAGGTGGGGTGCCCGAGAATCTGGAGGTTGTTGAGATCCGTCTGGCAGATGTAATTCCCCATGGAAGCGGGGGCGGCGCGGTCCGTGTCATTGGAGGAATCGAACAACCAGCTGAGACCGACTTGGTTCGGATAGACAAGTTGATTCGCTTGGCCGGGCTCGCGACCTCGAACACCGAGGCCGCTGGAAAGCAAAAACAGGGGGCCGTTAGCTTGGTCAGGATCGATGGCGAGAACATCGACACAAAGCGAGAGATGGTTGTGATGGTACCCGTTAATCAGGACATGGTATTGCGCGTGGGGCGCAAAATGAAGAAAATTCGCGTGCTCTCCGACGACGGCCAGTGGAAATGATCGTGTAGGGACGGACGAATGCGTCCGTCCCTACGTGGTCTGAAGCGGTGCGGGCATCCTCTTGTTCCACTCTGTCGCCTGCTCGTACGCATGCGCAGCTTGCAACACCACGTCCTCCCGCCAAGGAGCAGCAGCAAGTTGCAGGCCAATAGGCAGGCCATCTTTCGTGAATCCGCACGGAACCGAAATCGTAGGAATCCCCCAAACGTTAAAAGGCCGCGTGTTGCGCAGCATGATCAGTTCTTGCGGGCGAAGCTTGTCAGGATGTTCAAGAAGATCGGCGATCACCGGCGGCGGAATCGGAACCGTGGGCGTCAGCAACACGTCCACGTCATCGAAGATTGCCTGGATCGCATGACGGCTGGCTTCGAGTTCGTGGCGGGCACGAAGCACATCGTCCGCAGAGACGTTGGCCCCCGATTGGATGCGCGCCAGCGTAGCGGGCTGGTAGAGCTCTGGTGAGCGCGCAACGAACGGTTCGTGATAGGCATAAGCTTCGGCGCTAGCCAGCTTGCGATCGGTCGAGACTTCGAGCTTGAGTTCGCGAATTTCAGCATGGCGCTCGCGGAAGACTCCAATTGCTTTTTCGATTGCCTCGCCGATTTCCGGATCGAGGCCATCGAAGAAGAATTCCCGGGGCACGCCCATGCGAAGCTTCGGCGGCCGCTGGTCGAACCGGGCGAAATTCGGCACCGGAGTATTAACACTGGCTGGATCGCCTCGGTCGTAACCTGCCAGCACGTGCAGCATCAGGGCCGCGTCATGGACTGAATTTGCGATGGGGCCGACGTGGTCGTAGGACGACGACAACGGGATCACTCCACGGACGCTCACACGGCCGTAGGTTGGCTTCAGCCCCACGACGCCGCAGTAGGCGGCAGGCAGGCGGATGGAACCGGCGGTGTCGGTGCCGACTGCGGCGAATCCCAGAGCGGTAGCAACGCTGGCGGCGGAGCCTCCTGAAGAGCCACCAGCAACGCGCCCTGCGCCCCACGGATTGTGGACCGCGCCAAAGAAGCTGATGATCGAACTGCCGCCATAGGCAAATTCGTGCAGGTTCTGCTTGCCTAGAATGATGGCGCCCGCGGCGCGCAGCCGCCGGACAACTTCGGCATCTTCGGTTGGAATGCGATCCTTGAACAGCGCGCTGGCTGCGGTGGTGCGGACTCCGGCGGTATCGAGAATGTCCTTGAGCCCGATGGGAATGCCGTGCAGCGGTCCAAGATAAGTGCCACGAAAGATTTCCCGTTCGGCGAGGCGCGCCCGGTTGAGAGCCGATTCGGCGCAGACCGTAATGTAGGCGTTGAGCCCCGGGTTCAGCTTTTCGATGAGCACCAGGCAGTGCTGCGTGAGTTCGACGGGAGAGATATCGCGGTCGCGAAGCTTTCGGCTTAGTTCGCAGATGCTAAAGAGCACACGGTCCTCGGACTGCGATAGGAATCACACAGACGCAGCGCTCTGAAAGCGCAATTCTTCACGAAACTAATTTCGCCTTTTGGGCAGCGCGCTTGGCAAACCATTTCACCACAACATAAACCATCGGGCCGGCTGCGAGCGCCCACGGGCCCCAGCGCAGCGAGATCGGATCGCTGTAGCGCAGGGTGTAAATCACAATACAAGTCATCACGATGGGCAAACCGACGACGTAGGCCAAACCCAGACTCCCCCCGGGAATGCGGAAGGCGCGGGGCAGGCCAGGACGCTTATGGCGTAGGCCCCAGGCGGAGAGTACGGTCATCACGGTAGTTGCGACGCGCAGCCAGACGTAGACGCTGATCAACTGACCCAGAGAGTGCCCCCACGCCAGCGATGCGTAGATGGCGGCGGAAATCAGGATCGCGATCCACGGGGTCCCATAGCGCGGGTGTTTAGCGGTGAGGAACGGAGGCAGGTACCCGTCTTCGGCCAGGGTAAAAGGCATGCGGGTGCTGGTAAGGATGGTGCTGTTCAGCAGCGCCATGGTGCCGACCATCGCGGCGGCCGTCATCAAATTCCCCAGCCAGGGACCGCCGATGAGTTGCGCGGCCGTCGAGAAGTAGCCGTCTTTCCACTGCTCCCAGTCGCCTAGGCAGGCCAGGGCGGCAAGAGTCGGCAAGAAGTAAGCCGCCATGGAAAGCGGAACGACCAGCGCCAGCGCCCGCGGATAGGTGCGTTGCGGATTCTCGACTTCCTCCGCCACGGTTGAGAGCTGTTCGTATCCCGAGTAAAGCCAGATTCCCAGAGCAAAACCAACGCCAAACACCGTGGTGAACGGCTTGTTGGGTGGTATGAATGGCACGAACGGGTTGTGATGCCACTTCGCCAGACCCAGAACGATCATGGCGATCACGGGAATGAAGATAAAGATTTCAAAAGCGGTAGCAGCTTTGCCCACCATCTGAATGCCGCGAACGTTGAGCCAGGTGATGACGGAAATCAGCGCGAATGAGACCAGCCAGTGTTTCCAACCGATGATCTGGGGAAAGTAGTAAGACAGGTAGTCGGCAAAGAGCACGGCATAGGATCCCCCGAGAAGGAACGAGGCGCACCAGTTCCACCATCCCGCCAGGAATCCCCATAAATCTCCGAAGGCGGCGCGGGTCCAGCGATAGAAGCCGCCTTCGACGGGCATGGCGGTGGTGAGTTCGGCGGAGACCAGCGATACCGGTATGCACCAGAAGAACGGGATGATCAGGTGATAGAGCAGGGTCATACCCGGACCGCTGGTGACGACCATGGTTTCGAGTCCGAAGGGGCCTCCGGTGGTGTAGGAAAACATCACGAAGACGAAATAGAAAAGGCTGGCCTTCCGGACGGTGGCGGTCATGGATGAGCTTGGAGCGTTCACGGTTGAGATAGCGGCTAGTGTACAAGAATCATGCCAAACTTCCACTGGAGAGACGGGGCTTGCCCCGTCTTGCCTGGATGCGGCGGGAGACTCTACGGAAAATCGGACTTATGCGCCGATTCCCAGGGGAAGGCAAGGACGAACGTGCTCCTGCTCAAGATCGAGTAGCTTGCGCTTGATGTCGAGACCGCCGCCATAACCGCACAGTGATCCGCTCGACGCGATCACCCGGTGGCAGGGCACGATGATGGCGACTGGATTCCGGTTGTTCGACATGCCGACGGCCCGGTAGGCTTGCGGATGGCCGATGGCTTCAGCGATGTCGCGGTAACTTCGGGTCTCGCCATATGGAATTTCCAGTAGTGCACGCCAGCACGCAAGTTGGAACTCGGTTCCGCGGAGATCGAGCGGGCAGGAAAACTCACGCCGTTCGCCCGCGAAATATTCGTTGAGTTCACGAAGATAGGGCACGAGGGCTGACTTCGACTCCCGCAGGTGAGTCGTACCGGGATTGATCTTCAGCACGCGATCTTCGAATTCAAGTCGCACCAGGCCCTTGCTAGACGCAGCCAGGAAAAGCGGACCGACGGGCGAAGGTGTGCGGACGTAGAATAGAGTTTCCATGACGCGTGGAGGATAACACGATCTTTGCTTCGAGAGTTGTGTAGAAGCCGGGGCTCCGCCCCGCTTGGACGGGGTCCTTCGGCTCCGCTCAGGGCAGGCTCCGCCCGTCCCCACTTCAATAAAAAAACCTCCCGCTTTCACGGGAGGCTCCATGGGGAGGGTGCTACTCTTACTTCGGCTGCTGTTGCTGATCCGTTGCCGCCGGGGTAGTGCTGGTCGAAGCCAGCTGCTCCAGGTCGTTCTTCAAGAGGCTGACTTCAACCCGGCCGCCGGTAATGCGCTTCGGCTTGGCTTCGCCCGCGGAGGCTGCAGCCGGAACCGGCGCATTCCCCATTCCGACGAGGTAAATCCGATAGATCGGAATATCGTGGTTCAGCGCCAGATAACGAACCACCGACTCGGCCATCTTCTGCGAGTTGGAGATCGCGACCTGTCCGCGACCGGACGCGAAACCCTGCACTTCGACGACGTAGCCACGCTGGTTCTTCAGCGGTGCGGCCATCTCATCGAGAGCGGCCTTGGCGTTCTGGCTCAGCACCGTTTGTCCGGGCTTGAACAGGATTTCGGTTTGAGCGGAGGCCTGATACTGGTCGATATTGGTGACTACTTTCTCGACCGTGTTCAGGCGGGTGTGAGCCTGTTGCGCGGTCTGCTGCGCGGCCTGCGCCTTGTTGCCGGCTTCGATAGCATGTTGATCGGCCTCATTGGCCTTGGCCGAAGCCAGCTGGATTCCCTGCTGCGCGCGCGCATCGGTATCCTTGATCGCCTTGGTGTTCGAGGCAGTCAGTTCATCGAGTTCGTTGATACGGTCGCGGATCGGCGCGGTTTGCCGCGCGACATATTTCTTGCGCGCGAACGGGTTCATGCGACCCCAGAAGCCCTCGCGGGTTTCCGGTTGCAAGGGGTCTTTGCCGGTAGCACTGTCGGCCTTGGTGGCCGTTGGGGCCGCGGTCGCAGTCGACGCGGGCTGAGTCTGGGGGGCGGAATTGTCTTGCGCAAAAGCTGGCACAGCCAGAACAACGGCCAGCAGCAAAGCAAAGAGAGTACGGTTTTTCATTTTAAGCTTCCTCCAAGTGAGGAGTGGGGAG
>Ga0074046_10004091_pt1 | contig 12006 bp, 14 predicted proteins | sample BogForMeECP23OM3_FD_94441 | JGI IMG/M metagenome (GOLD analysis project Ga0074046, IMG submission 94441) | Bog forest soil microbial communities from Calvert Island, British Columbia, Canada - Bog Forest MetaG ECP23OM3 | ecosystem: Environmental > Terrestrial > Soil > Wetlands ...
CCATTTTCGAGAAATCAATATCAACAGCCTCATCTTCACAAAACTCGACGAGACGTTTCACCACGGGTGCATTCTCAACCAGTTGCTGCGGTTCAATTACCCGATCTCCTACATGGGTACGGGGCAAAGGGTACCGGAAGATATCGAACCTGCCACTCAGAAGCGGCTGCTTTCGTTCTTGCTCCCGGCCGGCAATCAGACTGCATAAAAGGGGTAAAAGATGGATCAGGCGGTAGGACTCAGAAGAAAGGGAAACAACGAAATCAAAATGGACAGCGCCGTTTCCTCAGCCATATCGGCGCTGCAAAAGCCGGTCAGGGTAATGGCGGTCGGCAGCGGAAAGGGCGGGGTCGGGAAGAGCAACGTGGTGATCAATCTTGCGCTGGCCTTTGATCGCCTGGGGCTCAGAGTGCTGATAATGGACGCCGACTTGGGACTGGCCAATATAGATGTCCTTCTCGGGCTCACTCCGAAGTACAACATGAGTCATGTGTTGAGCGGGCAAAAACGGCTCGATGAGGTTCTTGTCGATGGTCCGGGCCGTGTGAAGATCATGCCTGCCAGTTCGGGCGTGCAGGAACTCACCAGACTTACGGATGATCAGAAGCTGCTCTTTCTCGAACTGCTCGACGGTCTGGAGACCGACATCGACGTCCTGCTCATAGACACCGGTGCGGGCATCTCGGATACCGTGCTCTATTTCAACCTGGCGGCCCACGAAAGAATCATCATAGTAACACCGGAACCGACTTCACTCACCGATGCATACGCTCTGATAAAAGTGCTCTATTCCAAGCACGGCGAACGTCATTTTCGAATCCTTGTCAACTCTGCCGCAGACGAATCCAGGGGGAAATCCGTTTTCGCAAAACTGAGCAAGGTCGCAGATCACTTTCTGGATGGACTCTCGCTCGACTACCTGGGGACTATCCCCCACGATACGTCGGTAACCAGATCGGTGCTGCAGCAAAGACCTTTGCTCGAAGCTTTTCCCGAAGCACCAGCGTCGAAGGCCTTCATGCAGGTAGCCGAGACTATCTGCAGGACGCGTCCCAACGTCAACCAGGGTACGATTCAGTTTTTCTGGAAACGGCTCCTCAACGTTTAGGAAAAAGGGATGATCCATATGGAACAGAGCACCTGTACGGCTCGAAAAAATCCTTATGGCAACCAGGGGACAGAATCATTTGCAGCCCAGAGTGAAAGGGACAAGGCTGTAATGGAACACAGCGACCTCGTCAGGTATATCGCTTTCAGGCTCATTTCGCGGTTGCCGGACCACATTGCCGTAGAAGACCTCATGAGCGCAGGTGTCCTGGGGTTGATCGACGCCATCGAGAAATACGACTCCAGCCAGGGCATTCCATTCGAGTATTACGCAAAGATCCGCATAAAAGGGGCTATGCTCGATGAGATCCGCTCTATGGACTGGGTACCCAGGTCGCTACGGCAGAAGAGCGGTCTCCTGGAGAAAGCCTGCATGAACCTGGAACAAAGGTTAGGGCGTGATCCAACCGAAGAGGAGACCGCATCGGAGCTGAACTTGGGCATGGATGAATTTCATAAGCTCCTGGATGAAATCAAAGGCATCTCTTTTTTGCCCGAAAATATCCATGACTTCGTCCGTGAAAACAGGGAATCCCACATGTTCTCCTCTGGCTCAGAGGAACTCTTCGACGCAACCTACAGGCAAGAAATCCGCATTCATCTGGCCGAAGCCATTGCCGGTCTTGCCGAAAAAGAGCAGCTTGTCCTGTCGCTCTATTATTATGACGAGCTGACCATGAAGGAAATAGGCGAGGCCATGGGGTATACAGAGTCGAGAATCTCGCAGATTCATACTAAGGCTGTGTTGAAGCTTAAGACAAGGCTGGCCAGAAGACTCAAAGCTGACGATCTGCCCGGATTTGTCCAGGGTGACCTTCGACCGCTTCAGCCCAAACACGCTCATCTCCAGCAGGCCTCCGTGACGAAATAGGGCAACGGGGGCTTGCAGGAAAGGCCGGCAGATGGAACTCAAACGGAAAATACTGGGCGAGGACGCGAGGGCTGGAGCTGAAGGAAAAGACGAGGGCCGTCAAGCCAAAGAGGATGTCCCTGAGCTTCAAGTTCGGCAAGAGCCGAAAGAATCGCTGCTCACCGAGGACGAAACGATCTCGGGGAATGGGGCAACTGAAGCCGGGGTTGATGATACCCGTCCTGACGACGCAAATCCCGGCCGCAAGCCAAGCCGGTCCAGAAAGGTTCTCCTGCTTGGCTCTGCCGCATTGTGCCTGTCTTTAGCGGCCGGCGGTTTTCTCTTAATCGAGTTCAAAGCACATATCGGGCTTTTTGCCAACAGTTTGCAAAGACTCGAACCTGTGACCAGCATAATGCGTCCCATCCCCATGCCCGACTACCGGGAGATGCTCGATTTTCTGCTCGTTTACGAGGTTGAAGGTCAAAAGATGATTACCGCCATCAGAATGGAAATCGGATACCAGAGTCCGATGCGGTATCAAAACTTCAAAGAACAGAACGTGGCTTTCCGTGATACGGTTTATTCTTTCCTTTTAAAGCAGAACCTGCCCGGAAACTCGGTAAAATCCTGGCATTCCGTCCTGGAGAAAGATCTTGTCGATTGCCTGAGGGTGAAACTGCCGCAGAGTTATCCGGATAAAATCCTTTTAACCCAGGTCGAAAACCTCTGAAAGGGCCCCTATGGAATTCATCTCAAAGCTCTTTGGAAGTCAGGTCTCCTTCAACAGCATGTTCCAGATCGGCGTCGATGTGATAATCCTGGGGCTGCTTGGGGTGATCCTGACTGTGAAAAAGCTCCGAATCTCGAAGAAAGATGAAGCGGTAATGAAATCCTTTGAAAAGATAGTAGAGGAAACGGCGTTAATATCTCAGAGGTTTGAAATCAATCTTGAAAAAAGGCAGGACTTGCTCCAGCAAATAACAGCCAAGCTTGACCAGCGCATCCAGCAAGCAGAGAGCCTGTGTACCCGGCTGGAGATTGAGTTTTCCCGGATAAACACCGACAAAATTGCAGTTCAGCATTCTTCAAGTGCTGGTCCGCACCCCCGGGGGGCCGACCAGCAAAAGGTCCTCTTCCTTGCCGGAAAGGGACTGGATGCCTCTGAAATAGCTAAAAGCCTTAAGAGGCCGGTGGGAGAAGTCGAACTAATCCTGAACCTGCAGAAAATAGCCTCTTAAACAAATAAAAACAAATTGAGCAATTTAGGAATTAAGGAATCGGGGTCTTAATCCCTTAATTCCTTGATTCGGAATCCTTAAATTGCTTTAATTTTTGAACCTCTAAACTAGTATGAGCGCCGGCCGCCGCCACCACCGCCACCGCCGCCACCGCCGCGCGATCCACCGCCGCCGCCGCGCCGGTCCCTGCCGCCACCGAAACCGCCACCGCCAGGCGGGCGGCCTCCACCCGGACGGCTTCCACCCCCAAACGATCTGCCTCCACGGCTCTCACGCGGTTTGGCTTCATTAACCGTAAGAGGCGAACCGCCCAATTCCTTGCCGTTCAATCCCGCTATTGCGGCCTGCGCCTGATCCTGATTCGGCATCTCGACGAAGCCGAAGCCGCGGGACCTTCCAGTAAGATTGTCCTTGATGATCTTTGCTGAATCGACATCACCAAAGCTCTCGAAAGCTTCACGCAATTCTTCCTCGGTGGTCTTTGCAGACAGATTCCCAACGTAAATGTTCATGTTGTCTTTTTCTCCTTAGGAAAGGATGATGCCAGGCCGAATCGAGAAACCCTATCCCCTAAAGCTCCAACTCAAGCCCATGCAAATAATTTAGTTATTCCTCGCAAATTTGGAACGGGACGGCATCTACCCGCGTCCACCCTGACCAACGGCGGGAATTCGCTTCCGAAGAGGACCACCCTACCGAAACAGGCCATCAATTCAGTCAACTCTCCCACACGCATACCAATCAGTCAATAGATAAGCATGCAAGTCGGTCTTTGCCGGAAAAATTTTCCAGGGCGCTCGGGGATCGAGCGTTTGAAAGATGACTACCCGCTTGAATCTGGAGCAATTGCTTCGCTGGCATCTTCGTTGCAAGACAAAGGACCGGAAGGAGAGATTCTATGAAGCTGGAATCCTATTTTACCACACTCGGGTCCCTGGAAGAGCAAAGGCGTTTAGATATTATATCAAACAACATCGCGAATTCCAACAGTCCCGGATATAAAAAGGACAGCGTTCATTTCAGCGATGTTCTGGGCGAGGTTTCCTACACCAGCATGTCACAGGGTCCCATCCGCGAAACCGGCAATAAGCTCGATATAGCTCTTTCCGGAGACGGCTTTCTGAGTGTGAAAACAGGCAAGGGGATTCTCTATACGCGGGCCGGAAATCTGACGGTAAACAGCGCCAAGCAACTGGTTACCCAGGACGGCTGGCCTGTTCTCGGAAAAAACGAGCAGCCGATCATTATAGAGAACCCGGCGACTTTGCGTATCACTGAAGATGGTCAGCTTTTTGACGGAAACGATCTTGTAAATAACCTGGATATTGTTCAATTCCCGCCAGGCGTTAGTATGAGGAAGGCAGAGAACGGCTATTTCGAACCTCAGACAACAGGGACCCAACCGGTAAAAGCCACAAACTGCACCGTGCGCCAGGGGGCGCTCGAAGGTCCAAATTTCAATCCAGTCGAGGAAATGGCCAAAATGGTTCAAACAATGAGGAACTACGAAAGTTATCAGAAGACAATTCAAAACAGCGGAAACCTGGACTCTCAGCTAATTTCAAAGACGTCAGGGTAAGGTGTCGTTTGGTTTTATTTAGCTTGATTGAGGGCCGATAACGGCCCCGAGGAGCGTAGTATGAGATGCCTTTGGACGGCGGCCACAGGAATGGCTGCCCAGCAGACCAACATGGACGTGATCGCCAACAACCTGGCGAACGCGAACACGACGGGCTACAAGCGCAGCCGCGCAAATTTCGAGGACCTGATGTACCAGACAACCGTTCCGGCGGGAGTGGATAACGCCGCAGGCACAACAGTCCCAACAGGCATCCAGATCGGTATGGGAACAAGGACCTCGTCGGTCGAAAAGCTTTTCGCGCAGGGGAATTTTACCGAAACCGACAATCCGCTGGACCTGGCAATAGAAGGTAACGGATTCTTCCAGGTGCTTCGCGGCACTCAGCAAGTTTATACCCGCGCCGGCAGCTTCAAGACCGACCAGAACGGAAACATAGTCGACGCTTCGGGATATCCGCTGCAGCCTCAAATCACCATACCGAAAACGGCCGTTGCGACCCATGTCGATCCTTCCGGCGTCTTCACGGCCACAGATGCTACCGGAAAGGTGGTGCAGACGGTAAACATTCAACTCTACAACTTTGCAAACCCGGCCGGGCTCCAGTCCGTGGGGCAAAACTATTTCATTCCGACCCCTGCTTCAGGTGACGTGACCAACGCTCTGCCCGGCGGGCCGGAAGGTATGGGAACGATACTCCAGGGCTTTCTGGAAGCCTCCAACATTAACGTGGTTGATGAAATGGTGAATATGATCCTGAGCCAGCGGGCTTATGAAGCAAATTCCAAGGTCATCAAATCGGCTGACGAAATGCTGCAAATGGCAAATAACGTCGTAAAGTGATGCTGAGGGAGGGAACTGAATGCGTTCGGTCATGATTGCGCCGCTTGCCGCGCTCATTTTCCTGGTCCTGCTTTTGCCGGCAGTGATGCCCGTTGCCTGTAACGATTCGGCCTGGAGCGGTCCCGAGCCGATCAGCGAGATCCGGGTCCTAAGTAACATCACAGTGAATCATAAGGAAGTCTCTCTTGTCGAAATCTGCGATCCGCAAACGCTTCCCAGCGAGTGGAAATCGATCATGGGTGGACTCAACATCGGGGATGCTCCGCCGGCGGGGTCGGAAAAGTTCATCGACCCCGGCCAGCTTCGGACATACCTGGTCAGGCTGCTCGATTCCTACAGGATCAATTCTTCGGACGTAAAGTTCGATATTCCCGACAGAATCTTGGTCAGGCGGGAATCGACCCAGATCACCCAGGAGCAGATCGAAGAGATTTTCAAAAAGTTCGTTTTTGAAAACTCGCCCTGGAAGCAGGAGGAAATAAACATCCAAAGAGTTCGTTTCTCAGGGCTTCCCGTCATCCCGACCGGCACAATGACCTATGAGATTACGGCTTCCCCGAAGGAGCGTTTCATAGGCAACGTAACGGTGACCATCGATTTCTATGTGAACGGAGAGAAGGTGCGCACTCTGGGCGTCGCCGGCAAGGTCGAGGTTTTCGGAAACGCATATCTCGCCTCGCGTCCCCTGAAACAAAACGAGATGATATCCGGAGCCGATCTGGAAGTGCGCAAGATGAACCTTACCGACGCCGCCGACCGTTTCGCCACCCGCCTCGACCAGGTTGAAAACCGACGTGTGCTGCGCAACCTAGGAGTGCATCAGCCATTGGAACTCAAAGACCTGGACAAGCCGCTGGTGCTCAAGCGAGGCGATCAGGTGAAGATAATCTACGATGAACCTGGACTATCGGTAACCGCAAAAGGACAGGCAAACGCCGATGGAGGGATCGGGGATACGCTGGCGGTAACGAATATCTCATCGCAAAAGACGCTTCATTGTAAAGTTGTGGACGCTCAGACCGTAAGGGCTGCCCATTAGCGGCGAAGCCCCCCGGCCCTGGACAAGGTGACGGAGCCAAGATGCAAAACAATAAAAATCCCGGAGCCAATGGAAAGGTCACAGCAATCCGGTTCATTTCAACCGCCCTGCTGGTCCTGATCCTTTCGGGTTGCGCCGCGATGAAATCGAACAAAGATCCGGCCGCCTCATTTACTCCTCCGAAGCAGATGTCGAGCCCAAAACCACTCCCCTTGCCGGAAGCCGGGCCGCAGCCGGCCTCCCTTGCGCCGACCGGTTCTCTTTGGGCCCCCCTCAGCGGCTCGCTTTTCGCCGACCTCAAGGCTTCAAAGGTCGGGGACATAGTCACGATAACAGTCAGTGAGACCTCGGCAGGCTCCAAGGCGTCGGCGACGACAAATGCGAAGGCCCAGAACTTCACGGGCAGCCTCACCTTTGGAGGGGTAGGCATCGGATCGGGAGTCAGCAGCCCCAAGGGAGGGCTCTCTATTGGCCCCTATAACGGCGCATTCAACAAAACTTTTACAGGAACCGGCGCGACCAGCCAGACCGATTCTATGACGGCGTACATGACCGCAACCGTGATGGATGTTTTGCCCAGTGGGAACTTTCTCATTAGAGGCTCGCGCTGGACAAAGGTAAATGACGAACTCCAGCAGATCGTTCTTGAAGGGGTGATCCGCCCGGCCGATATCAACACCAACAATACAGTTCTTTCACAAAACGTGGCGGAAGCGAAGATTTACCTGCTCGGAAAAGGTCCGGTCACCCAGTATCAGAAACCTGGATGGCTGGGTCAGTTGTGGGACTTCATTTCACCTTTCTAGACATGGTAGGGATGCATGAAAAAGAAGGGCCGTTTCTCCATAGCTTGTACCGGCATGATTTTGACCTTCCTGCTTTCGGCCGGGACTGCCACCCCGGCCAGAATAAAGGACATGGCCTACTTTCTGGGCGCCCGTTCGAATCAGCTTATAGGGTATGGGCTTGTCGTCGGCCTTAAAAACACCGGCGACACCACCACCAACACACTGTTCACCATGAACACCCTGGCGAACCTGCTCATGAACATGGGCATCTACGTCGATCCGACCCAGGCGAAGGTCAAAAACGTGGCGGCGGTCATGGTTACGGCCAAGCTGCCTCCTTTTGCCCGGACCGGGTCGAGGATGGATATCCAAGCCTCCTCGATAGGAGACGCCATAAGCATCGAGGGGGGCACGCTTCTCATGACCCCTCTCAAGGGTCCGGACGGCAAAGTTTACGCGGTCGCCCAGGGACCGGTCTCGACCGGGGGCTTTTCGGCATCGGGGGCAAGCGGAAGCAGCGTTCAGAAAAACTTTCCGACCGTTGGATTCGTAAGCGGCGGCGCGCTGGTCGAAAAAGAGGTCCCGGTTCAGTATTCCGAACTGCCTGCGCTTGACCTCGTTTTGAAGACCCCCGACTTTACAACCGCCCATAAGACAGCGGAAGCAATATGCAGCGCCGTCCCCGGGATCAGCGCCCACGCGGTGGACGCCGGAACGGTCAGAGTCGAAGTGCCGCCTGCCCAGCGCAGTGAAATAGTGGCCCTGATCACCCAGGTGGAAAATCTCGAAGTGCAGCCAGACGCGATTGCAAAGGTCGTGGTAAACGAAAGGACCGGAACCATAGTCATCGGTGAACATGTTCGGGTAGCCCCGGTTGCCGTGGCTCATGGAAGCCTCACGGTCCAGATAACGGAAAAACCCACCGTCTCCCAGCCGCTTCCCTTCAGCAAGGGCACAACTCAGGTTGTTCCTCAGACCAGCATCCAGGTCCAGGAAAGCAAAGGCCACCTTGCAGTTGTAGGCGGAGGGGTGACGATCGGGCAGGTAATAGAGGGGCTCAACGCAATAGGGGCAACGCCCCGCGACCTGATTAACATCCTGCAGTCAATAAAAGCGGCCGGTGCGATGGATGCTGAACTGGAACTGATTTAGATGAAAGCCAATGTTAAACCGGTTCTTCAGGCGGATTCTTCCCGTGAGCTGGAAATCCAGAAGAGACGGCTTCGAGAAAATTGCCGGGAATTCGAATCTGTAATGATTTCCTACATGATGAAAGCCATGCGCGACGGCCTTATGCGCGGAGAAGAGGCAGGAAGCACAAAAGAAATATACGAAGATATGCTGGCCGAGCAGGTATCCAAAGAAATCAGCCGCTCTTCAGCGCTGGGGATTGGGGATATGCTCTACTCCAAGCTTGAGCCTCTTGTTAAAACGCAGACCTCGCAAGAGGCGAAGACACCACAGGCTGAAGCGCAAACCGCCATTTCTGCAACGTCCCCGAACAAACCGGGGTCCGGCTGAAAGGTGCCGTCGCTGCAGGTTGCAGCCAATCTTTCTCTAAACGATATAAAGAATTCTGCCGATTGAGAAATGCGGGGGTTTTTCCTCGGAGCTGAACGTTATCGAAACTGGGAGTATTGACATGGAATCAAGTCCGGCAACCGCTGAAAGCTTTGCGCACCGCGACGTATCGGCAACTCACAACTCTCCTTTTCAATCCGAATGCCTCCCGACCGCTCTCGAGCTGCTCGAGGTCCTGCGGAACGAAGCCGAAATCCTCAGACGCTTTGCGGGGGCCGAACTCCTGCGGCTTGTTCCGCAAAAAGAGTATCTGGTCAGCGAACTGGAGTGGAAGCTCGAATCAGCCAGGGAAGCAGGGGCAGGCTCTTTCACGGCTTCAGACTCTTTTAAAGCCCTGCTCTGCGAGATCAGTAAATTGAACACCTCCAACGGACTTTTTATCGAAAAATCTCTTTCCTACTGGCAGGACTTTTTTTCGATCTTCTCGCCTCCGAGCTACGACCCGGCAGGCAAGAAGGTAAGACGACCGGCGCGCGCTCCGAAGGGACTTACGTTCGAACGGGAGATTTAAAAGATGGCCGGACTTAATGTTACACTCGATATCGGGTTGCAGACCCTGCAGAATACGCAGACAGAGATACAGACCGCTTCGAACAACATTTCCAATGCCAGCACTGCGGGGTATGCGACCGAGACCGCAGTGCAGACGGCAAATCCGGCGATTCTGACCCCATCCGGCTGGCTGGGTACCGGAGCAACCATCAGCCAGATTACACAGGCGCGGGATCAGTTTCTCGAACAGCAGCTCATGAACGCCATGAGCGATGATTCGCAGTACACAAGCCTATCTACTCAACTCACATCTATCCAGTCCGCCAGTTCGGATTCCGGCGACGATGGAATTTCCCAGGCCCTGGGGAATTTTTTTGATGCGTGGAACACACTGGCCCAAAACCCGACAGGGCTCAGCGAGCAGACGGGGGTTTACTCGGCGGCGCAGGGTCTGGCCAGCGCCGTGCAATCCACCTACAATCAACTTAACCAAATTGCCACCCAAATGCCCGGCCAGATCCAGAATACGGTCGATCAGGCGAATGCGCTGATCGCCAAGATAGCCCAGCTCAATACAGCAATTGCACAAAATCAAACACCCACTTGCCAGCCAAACGACCTGATAGACGCAAGATACCAGGCGATGGATAGCCTTGCCCAACTTATCCCTGTGAGTTTTTCCCAAGATCCGACCACCGGTATGGTCAACGTCACGACCACCAACGCGAACGGCTCGCTGCCGGTAGTTTCCGGTGCAACGGGTATTCCCCTCACGGCATCTACATCTTCGACCATCACGGGCGGGCAGCTCGGGGGACTCCTGACGGCTCAGACGAACCTCACTGGCTATATCAGCCAGTTAAACGACTTCGCTTCCACGCTCATGTTGCAGGTCAACAACATTTCTGAGGAATCTGAGGGGGGAAATCTCAATCCGGCGCTGGCCGTTTTCGGCGGTACCGACGCCTCCTCCATCACGGCGTCCACTAGCTTCCTGAGCGGACCGACTGGGGCCGAGTTGAGCTCCAGCGCACAGGCGATAGGGGACCTTCAAGACAGTCAGGTAACCTTCACCGATGGGACCAGTGCCACACCGGAGCAATACTTGAGCAACATCCAGCAGACTGTGGGGGACGACGTCCAGCAGGCCAACAATAACCAGAGCTTCTATGACTCGCTCCAAACCCAGTTGCAGACCCAGCAGGAGTCCGTTTCGGGCGTCTCGATCGATCAGGAAATGATTAACGTTATACAGGACCAGCAGGTATACGAGGCTGCGGCCAAGGTCATCGAAACGGCCTCTACCCTGATGAGCACGATAACGTCTATGATTACTTAAGCGGGGAAAACTATGCGAATTACACTCAACATGCAAACAAATGAGGCCTTGCTCACCCTCAATAATCAACAAGAGCAGATCACTAATCTCTCGCAGCAGATCGCTTCGGGTGTAACGCTCTCTTCCCCATCCGATGACCCCTACGACTGGGCGCAGGCAATGAACATCAACCAGGGTCTGCAGGAATATAACTCTATTCTCAGCGGCATCAATTTTGCCACCGGCTGGGGCCAGGCTACAGGGTCAGCCCTGAGCCAGCTTTCAAACCTGGTCAGCCAGGCACAGCAGACCGCGATTTCAGCCGCCAGCGCGACTGGAACTTCCCAGAGCGCGACCCTGGCCAGCGAGGTGAACGGCATTCTGCAACAGGCGGTAAACCTGGCCAACTCCCAATACGGCGACCAGTACATCTTCGCCGGCGCAAGCACCACTTCAGCACCTTACTCTATGGACAACTTGACCGGAAATAATGATTCAAATTACATACAGGTGAAGACCGGCACCAGCGATGCTTCCGACGGCGGTTCAACGGCAGTAAACCTTACCGGTAACGATGTCTTCTCATTTACCAGCGGAGGAAACACTCTCAACGTGCTGCAGGTAATCTCGGGCCTTGGCCAGGCGATACAGAATGGAGACTCGGCTACGATAAGCAGCGATATCGACACACTAAACGATGCATACAACCATATAACCAATGAGTCGGTCGTTAACGGGACCATGCTGTCCGCTCTCACCAATCAGCAATCGGCGATCAACGTTATGCAGACAAACGAACAGAGCACCCTCTCCAAGCTCCAGGATACGGACGTGGCCGATGCGACCACCAAGCTGCAACAGGCGCAAACGGCTTTCCAGGCTGCCCTCCAGGTTACCGGAATGCTCGACAACCTCAACCTGCCTTCGTACCTCACAAGCAATTCCACAGGCTAGAATCTCGGGCCGGGAAGGCGGCCTGCGTGCCTGCTTTCGGCGCACTCATTGGGCTTCGGGTTAGAGTAAATCAAAGGGCAGGGTTCGATTTAATCTGTGAGACACTGGAAAGAATATGGGCAACCGACTAACTCGCTCGATATGGACCACCGACGGACCACCGGAAATTGATCGCAAACCCAATAAGCGCTAGTGCCGGAGGCGAGAATCGAAC
>Ga0074046_10004092_pt1 | contig 12003 bp, 9 predicted proteins | sample BogForMeECP23OM3_FD_94441 | JGI IMG/M metagenome (GOLD analysis project Ga0074046, IMG submission 94441) | Bog forest soil microbial communities from Calvert Island, British Columbia, Canada - Bog Forest MetaG ECP23OM3 | ecosystem: Environmental > Terrestrial > Soil > Wetlands ...
AGATTGCCAGCGAAACCAAGCTGGAAATGGTCGAGCGCTTCCTGAAACGGGGCTTCACCGACAAGCAGGCCAAGCTCAAGGTCATTTGGGAAAACCCTCACATCGCCAGCATCTGCTCCCAGATGCCCAACTTGACCATCCTCGCGGCCAACGTGGCCGCGGCCCTGGACCAGACCAAACTGGCCCGGGAGGAGTTCGACTCCTTGCTCCTGTATGCCCTGGAGACCAAGTCCGACTACTGCGCCGGCTGTGGTAAAATCTGCCAAGCGGCGGTGGGCGGGGCCGTGCCCGTGAACGAGGTCATGCGCTGTCTCATGTACCACCGGTACTATGGCGAGCCGGAGCTGGCCCGGCAAACCTTCGCGGGGCTGCCCGAAGCAGTGCGGCAGCGGTTGACCGAAGTAGACTACTCCCGGGCAGAGCAGGCCTGCCCCCAAGGGTTGGCCATTGCCGCGCGGATGCGCCAAGCCAAAGAAATGTTGGGATAAAACCATCGAAGATATTAGGCAATTTCTCAGAGGCCGCTCATCTGTCCAGGCGACCTCTGTGGGCTTCGCCGTAGTCTCACCTTGATTCATACCTTTTGGGTCTCCACATCTGATGCACGCCTGAGCTTAAAGGGCCCAAACCGGAGATGAGAGTCCTTCATGGGAACTTAAGACTATGAAAACTTCCCCTATTCAGAGCAGAAAGGCTTGGGTGAGAACCCTTCTTCTGGTGGGGGTTTTGACGGCCTGGGGTGCGCTCCCCGACGTTGCGGCAGCCTATTTAACCATAGGTAAGCCGGCTCCGTTTTTTAGCGTGGAATCCGGAGAAGATGAAAATCTCACGCTGGATATGCTGAGAGGAAAAGTAATAATCCTCTTCTATGAAGCCCGGGAGGTGGTAAGGAAGAACCGGGAGTTCAAGGATTATCTAAAGAGCCTGTACAATGGCCAGCCGGAGGCTGTTAAGGAAAATATCTTCAGATTGGTGGTGATCAATTGTTCAGAGGCGTCATTCGTGACCAAGCCCATCTGGAGAACGAAGTTAATGGAAGGCTCCATGAGACAGGGGATGACCATTTACGGAGATTGGACCGGTACCATGCTTAAAGATTACCAGATGCAGGACGACGATAGTAATTTCCTGATCATCGACGGGAACGGAATCATAAGATATGCGGCCATCGGGTTAATAGAAAATGGCCAGTTTGAAAAGATCAAGGAGCTGCTGCTAAATCTGGCTAATAATGAGTGATAAATCGCCGGTAATGCTACCGCGGTCAACTAGTTTCAAGGTAGGACGATTGCCGCTATCTAGATCATACCTGCAATTTTTAAGGGCTCCGCGATAACTGCCATGTTTGGCAAGTTAGCGCCCATCGACCCACCTTTATATCCATTCCAAGATTCCTCCCTGCGTTACCACCTGAGTTGGGAACTACGGATGGGAGACCGACTTGGATTCTCATTGGATACCACACCACCTCGGCAATTTTGACTTTATCTCAGGTACCTTTACCTACCAGAATTTTTTCACGTTTTCCCCATAGGATTGCCTGGATCTGGAGCCCTGGATCATCGTCGAACTGATCCGGGAACATATCGCCCCCCCATCTACTGGCGGTGGAGCCCTTTCCCAGGCAGTACTACAACTTGTTAATATTTCATAAGATTTTATTTGTTCAGGTTCCATGATCTTTTTCGGTTTAAATTATCGTCCATCCGATGGAAATCACCTTTCAATTCAGGGATAAGTTATCTAAATATTCCGGAAGGCCGGGGAAGATCCGGGGAGCAAGGCAGTAGGGCTCATCTTTTGTGGTATTGGAGGCCAAATGAGCGTAATTTTCGCTAAACCGGAGAGGAAATAAAATGGACGAAGAAATCGCAGTCGCAGGGGGGAAAACCGTCTTAGAAGAGAGGAAGGCCATTGAAAAAACGGCAGGGCAAGAGACGGGATGGGTTAAATCGAAAATTTTTGGCCTGGTATTGGCTTTTTGCATCCTCCTCCTGTTTCATTTCGGTCCAACTTTTCCGGGATTAAAGCAACAAACCCAGTCCGTACTAGGAATCTTCCTGTGGTTTATCGTAGTTATGATTAGTAACGCCCTTCCCAACGCCATTGTTGGACTTACCTCCCCTCTGTTACTGGTCTTGTTTGCCAAAATGCCAATACCCCAGGCTTTTAATGCCTTCAACACGGATATTTTTTTCCTGGCGGCGGGAGCGTTTATCATTGCGGCCATCATGATGGGCACGCCCTTGGGCAAGAGGATAACCCTTTCCATCGCCTCGATAATGAAGTCAAACCGGGTAATGCGAGTCATGTTGGGGCTATCCTTGGCCGAGCTGGCGACCCACCCCGTTATCCCGGTGGTTAATGAAACCGCGTTGTTCCTTCCTATATGCAAGGGCATGGAAGCCTTAATGGAAGAAAAGGGATCTGGGCCGGAAGTAAAAAGAATAAATACCGCGGTGCTGTATTTTATCGCCGGCATACTCCCGCTTTTTATAGGTCCGCTGTTCCTGACCAGTCATTTCCCCAATTTAATCTTGGTCGCCTATCTGAAGGATACCCAGCATCTAGATATATCTTGGGGTCAGTGGCTCTGGCTGAATGTTCCTCTCTGGGGCTTGCTGCTCATCGCCTATTTTTACGTGGCCTGGTACTTCCGTCTTAAAGGGCTGGTCATCCCCGGAGCGGAAAAGGGGATTTCCAACATGAGAGAGGAGCTTGGAAAAATAACCTGGCCGGAAATCTGGGCGTTGATTTGCATACTCCTGGGCATGGTCCTGTGGATCACGGGTTGGATACCTCCCGGCATGGCCGCCCTGGTAGTTGCATTTTTATTGTTTGTGCCGTGGGGTGGCATCGAATTCAAAAGGATCAGCCAGCATATCTTATGGGATGTATTGATACTTCTTGGAGGAGCCATATCTTTAGGCACCGCATTATACAACTCCGGTTGCGTTAGTTGCCTCTCGGGGATGATTGTTGAGCCAATAAAAAGTCTGCATCTACCTGTTTTAATAATCCTTTTAATTCTGGCCTTTGGACTCCACCTGGCCAGAGCGGGTATCGTTAGCGCGGTGGCGGCCGGCGCCGCCTTCGTTCCATTAGTGGCGGGATTGGCCATTGCCTTGGGTTATAATGTTTTGCCCTTCTCCTTGGTCATCATTAATTGTTTGAGTTACGCGTTTTTTCTGCCCATTTCCATAACGGCGTTTCTTATTGCCTGGAGCGCCTCGGGAACCTCAACTTGGGAGGCCATTAAATTCGGAGCACCCCTTTCGGTTATAGCCAACATCTATGTCATTTTGGTGCAGCCAGCCTGGCTGAGCTTAATAGGCTATCCTCTAAAATAAAAAACAGAAAACTATTCATAAATAGCCTCCCCAGGATCATTTATCGTCAACCCGATAGAAAACGTTTTTCAATTCCGGGATAATTTAACTAAATAATCCGGTTACGGTAAGGAGAACGACATGGCCAAGGAACTCCCCAAAGATTTACAGGAAATCCCCACGGAGGTGATCGACACGGACCTCCTCATTGTGGGGGGGGGCAACGCCGGTTGCTTTGCGGCCATTGAGGCCAAAAAGCTGGCGCCCGAGCTCAAGGTCACCATAATGGAAAAGGCCCATATCAGCCGCAGCGGCGCCACCGCCGCCGGCATGGACGCCATCAACACTTACATCCCCGAGGGGAAGACCCCGGAGGACCTGGTGCGCTGGAGCCGCTCCCAGGTGGGGGGCGGGCCCATCCGCGAAGACCTGGCCCTGAGCAACGCCCAGAATCTCAACGAGGCGGTGGAGGACCTGGAACGCTGGGGTCTGCCCATCCTCCGGGACGACGAAGGGAAGGCCCAGTATCGGGGCGGCTGGGACGTCTCCATTCATGGAGAGCAGCTCAAGCCCATCATGGCCGAGAAGGCCATGGAGATGGGGGCGGAGGTCTACAACCGCATTCCCGCCACGGGGCTCCTGATGGACGGCGACCGCTGCGTGGGGGCCATGGGGTTCGGGGTCAGGAACGGCAAGTTTTACGTCTTCCGGGCCCGGGCGGTCATCGTCTCGGCTGGCGGCGCCATCGGCCTCTATAAATCTCACACCTCCGACGCCACCAGCTCCCACCATCAAGTCTGGGGGAGCCCTTTCAACGTGGGCAGCGCCTACGCCCTGGGCATCAGCCAGGGGGCGGAGATGACCTCTTTTGAGCAGAGATGGGTGGCCACCCGCACCAAAGACTTCTGCGGGCCGGTGGACACCATCTCGGTGGGCTACAAATCCCTGATCACCAACGCCAAGGGCGAGCGGATTTTGCAGAAGCATTACGCCCATCTGGGAGGCGATAAGGCGCCGCGCTATATCCGGGCCAACGCCCCCATGGAGGAGTGGCTGGCAGGCCGGGGCCCTTGCTATGCGGACACCACCCATTTGGGCCCGGAAGAAGTCAAGGAGATGAAGATCGATTACCTCAACGAGCGGCCGGCCTTCGTGCTGTTTCTGGCCGCCCGGGGCCAGGACATCTCCAAGGAACCTATTGAGGTTTACGGCAGCGACCCGTACGTGGTGGGTGGCCATACCCAGAGCGGCTACTGGGTGGATATGGAGCGCATGACCACGGTGCCCGGCCTGTTCGCCGCCGGGGAGAGCGCCGGGGGCAATCCCAACAAGTTCGTGGGAGGCTGCGCCGCCGAGGGCAAGCTGGCCGCCCGCGGGGCCCTGAAATACCTGGCCGGGGTGACCCAGCCGGAGTTGGACCGTCAGCAGGTGGAACGGGAAAAGGAGCGGGTCTTTGCGCCGCTGTTGCGGGGCCCGGAGTTCGACGGGGTCTCCCCGACGGAGATGGAAGAGCGCATGCAGCGCCTCATGGATGAATATGCCGGCGGCACTACCCAGTTCTACCGGTGCAACGAGGAGCGCCTGGACTATGCCCTCAAGCATCTGAAGATCCTGGAAGATCAGACCAGGTACCTTTATGCCAAGGACCTGCACGACCTGATGGGCGCTCACGAGGTCATCGACCGCCTGGAGGTGGCCGAGGTCCTGGTGCACCATCTCAAATTCCGGAAAGAGACCCGCTGGCAGGGCTGGCAGACCCGCTCCGATTACCCGGAGATGGACCCGAAATTCGATTGCTTTGTGGAGTCCCGGCGCCATAAAGAGACGGGCGAGATCGAGATGTTTACCCGTCCCTATGAACAGCTCGTCCCCGGGGACCGCTGCCAGCCATAGATATTATTCAGGCAAGGAGGAAAAAAGATGCCGCCAAGGGTTGACCGTGAGAAATGCGACGGCTGCAAGGCCGAGGAAGAACCGCTCTGTGCCCAGATTTGCCCCGGAGACCTGATGGTCCTGGGGGAGAACCGCAAGGCCCACTGCCGGCAGCCCCGGGACTGTTGGGACTGCATGTCCTGCACCAAGGCCTGCCCGGTGGGGGCCATCGAAACCCGGACCCCTTATCAATTGGGTTACCATGTGGCCCGGCTCATCCCCATGATGGGGACCAACACCATTACCTGGACCTGCATCGATCTCAACGGCAAGGTGGAGCGGTTCCGGTATAAAAACCGGACGACCTAAGGGGAATGGCGAAAACCGCACCCAAAATCGCCCTATGGCTGTGGGATCCGGGGGGCCGCCTGGCCGCGGCCCTGGACCTGGAGGCCCTGGTGCAAAAGTTGGCCAGGGCCAAAGGGGTGGCCCGCGCCGAGATCATCATTGATCCGGGCTCACCGGCCTTCCTCGAGGCGCTGCACGCAGACTTGGAAGCCGGGGTAATCGACCGGATTCTCTGGGTGGGGCGGTTCAGCGACGAGCAAAAAAGAGGCCTGCCGGCGGAGCTTAGCGCCTGCGGCTTGAACCCGTATCTCCACCACTGGTGCGATCTGGAAGAGCAGGGCCTCTTGCTGGCGGGCCTGGAGCCGGGGCTGAGAAACCGGAAGGCCGGCGTCCTTCTGGAAATGGCCCTGGCCCGCACCCGGCTGCTTGATCCCCTGGAACCCCTGGAGCTGCCGGCCACCGATGCCGTCCTCATCCTGGGGGCCGGGGTGGCGGGGCTTCATGCCGGAGCCTCTCTGACAGAGCTGGGCAAACGCGTCTATCTGGTGGAAAAGGAGAGCGGCGCCGGTGGGAAAGTCGCTCTCCTGTCCCGATTCTTCCCCCGCCTCTGCGACCCCCACTGCGGCCTGCAATTTTGTCTGGATAAGCTGAGCGCTTCTCCTCTGGCGGAGTTCCATACCCTGTCCACCCTGGCGGCCCTGGAGGGCAGCCCGGGGAATTTCCAGGCCCGGATTCTTAAAAATCCTCGCTATGTTCGGGAGGAAAAGTGCAACGGCTGCGGCGTCTGTCTGGCCGCCTGCCCGGTGGACCTGCCCGCCGGCCAAGAGCCTGGCCTGGAAAAGATTGCCCCCTTCCTGAAGCCAGCCCGGAAGGCCATCCACCCGGCTTATCCCCTGGCCTTTCCCGCCGCCTTTGTGGTGGAGCGCCAGCACTGCCCTCCCGAATGCCGGCAATGCGCCATGGTCTGTCCCACCGGGGCCGTGGATCTGGACCAGCCTCCCACGGAAACGGTCCTTAACGTGGGGGCGGTGCTGGTCACCACGGGGTGGGATCCTTATCCCCTCTCCCGGGTGGCGGAATTCGGTTATCAGAGGTATGCCCGGATAATCAGCAACCTGGAGATGGAGCAGCTTCTGGGCGCTGATCGGTTAGGTAGTCCCGGGGTTCTCCCGGAATTCTCTCTGGGAGACATGAAAGAAATAGGCTTCATCCAGTGCGTGGGCAGCCGGGATGAGCGGCACCTCCCTTACTGTTCCTCGGTTTGCTGCTCCGCCACTCTGAAACAGGCCGTGCTGATAAAAGAAATGAACCCTCAAGCCAACTGTTACGTTTTTTATATCGATATTCGCTCCCCGGGGTTCGACGAAGATCTTTACCGGCGGGCCAGGGACTTGGGCGTCGTGTTTAACCGGGAGATTCCCTCGGCAGTGGATCTGGACCCGGGCACCGGAAAGCTGGGACTGCGGGTGATCGACCCCTCTCTGAATACCCCGCTGGAGATGAATCTCGATCTTCTGGTGTTGGCCGGGGGGATGATTCCGGCCCAAGGGACCCCGGACGTGGCCCAGGCCCTTAACTTGCCTCAAAATTCCTATGGTTTTTTTGAGTCCCACTATCAATGCCATCCTGAGGAGAGCCAGAGAACCGGCATTTATGTTGCCGGTTGCGCCCGGGAGCCCATGAAGGTCAGCCATGCCATCGAATCGGCCCATCTGGCCGCCATGAAGGCTTTAAAATATTTGGAGGGCCGGGTTCTCATCGAACCCACCTATCCGGTGGTGGACAAGACCAGGTGCGACCAGTGCAAGCGTTGCGTGGAGGAGTGTCCCTTCTCCGCCTTCGGCTTCGATGAGAAAAGCTTTCCCACCCCGGATCTGGCCCGCTGCCGCCAGTGCGGCAACTGCATGGGGCTGTGCCCCCTGGGCATCATCTCCTTGCAGCATCACACCATCAAGCAGATGGCCGCCCAGGTGGAAGCCTTCGACGTCTCCTTTATGGGGGATAAGGAGCCGGTGGTCCTGGCCTTCCTCTGCAAAAACGACGCTTACCATCTGGCCCGGGGTGCGGTGGCCGCAGGCCTTGACGTCCCGCCCAATTTCATCTTCCTCGAGGTTCCGTGTGCCGGGGCAGTGAATAACGCCCTGGTAGCAGATGCCCTTTCTTTTGGCATTGATGGGGTCCTGATTGCCGGGTGTCCGGAGGATCAGTGCCATTATGTGCGGGGGAGCCAGTTGGTCCAGAAACGCAGCGGCGATTTGCGGGACAAACTGCAAAAGATGATGATCGAACCGGAAAGGGTCCGCTTTGCCAACTTGGAAATACGGGACTCTGATAAATACGTCAGCTTACTCCACTCATATCTTGGGGATCTCAAGACCATGGGGCCCAATCCTTTTAAAATCTAGACCCCGGCAAATAGTTCTCCAGGGAATTAATATGACGCAAAATTTCCCACCCGAGCCATCTCTGTCGGCGCGGCTGGCGGCGGCCAGCCTGGCCGTGTCCCGATGTTTTCAGTGCCGCAAGTGCTCCGGCGGCTGTCCCCTGACCTTTGCCATGGACCTGCTGCCGGACCAGGTCATCCGCCTGGCCTTCCTGGGCCAGGAGGAGCAGGTCCTGGGCTGCCGCGCCATTTGGGTCTGCTCCAGCTGCGAGACCTGCACCACCCGCTGCCCCAACGGCATCGACATTGCCGGGGTGATAGACTGGCTGAAGGAAGAGGCCGGCAAGCAGGGAAAAACGGCGTCCCAACCGCTGGTGGCGGCCTTTCACCACTATTTTCTGGAAAGTATCCGCAAAGCCGGAGGGCGACTCCCTGAGGCCAGGATGCTGCGGCGCTACGGACTGTTCAAGCTGTGGCGCCAACCTGATCTGGGGGAGCTGGCCGGCAACCTGAAGCTGGGCCTGAGGCTCTTTAAAAAGGGACGGCTGCGTCTCGCCGGACCCGAGCCGCTCAAAAACCGGGCGGAAATCGACGAAATCTTTAAGCAGGCTGAGTTTAAATGGCAAGGAAAGTAACCTATTATCCCGGCTGCTCCCTGGAAGGCACGGCCCTGGATTACGCGGCCTCCATCGCCGGGGTCGCCCCTCTCCTGGACCTGGAGCTGGCTGAGCTGGAGGATTGGAACTGTTGCGGGGCCTCCTCGGCCCACAGCGTTAACCAATATCTGGCCCTGGCCCTGCCGGCCCGGAATCTGGTCCTGGCAGAGAAGGCCGGGCAAGATCTGGTGGTCCCTTGCGCCCTGTGCTTCAACCGCCTGAAGGTGGCGGAAAAGGCCCTCAAGGGCGACGCGGGGGCGCGGCTGGGGGTCTCCTTTCAGGGAGCCATCAAGGTCTGGGACCTCCTGGATTACCTCACCCAGGACGAGTTCTTGGAGACCCTGGCCGGGAAGGTGGTGAAGCCCCTGAAGGACCTGGTGGCCGTGGGCTATTATGGCTGTCTGGCGGCCCGGCCTCCGGCGGTGACGGACAAGAAAGATTACGAGAATCCCCAAAACCTGGAGCGCCTGCTCACGGCCCTGGGCGCCAGCCCCCGGGACTGGTCCTTCAAGACAAACTGCTGCGGCGCCGGCCTGGCGCTGGCTCGCCCGGACATCATCGATACGCTGGTGCAGCGCCTTTATGATCAGGCCCTGGCCGCGGGCGCAACATGCCTGGTGGTTTCCTGCCAGATGTGCCAGGCTAACCTGGACCTGTCCCAGGAGCGCATCTCCAGGAAGTTCGGGCGGGACTATTACCTGCCGGTGTTTTATTTTACCGAACTCATTGGCCTGGCTCTGGGCCACCCCCAGGCAAGGGACTGGCTGAAAGGGCACCTCGTGGACCCCAGACCCCTGCTGGACCAGAAAGGATTGTGGTAACGCCCCAGGCTCCCACCCCTGATAGGCTGGCTGCACCGCCTGGCATCCCTTCCGGTGTCCTCCATAATCGCCCCGGATCTGGCCGATCCTTGGCGCGGCGCTGATGACCTGCTATAATTATTATGGATCGCTGGTCACCCGGGGGTAGCCCATGCGCCTGCAATGGCATCTGGGGGCGGAGGACTTCTTTGGAAATCTGCCCACCGAGAAGAGCGAGTTTCTAGCCCGCTCCGTCAGGCGTTCCCTGAAAAAGAGCGCCCCCATCTTCGCCGAGGATGATCCCGCCAACTCCTGCTTCTATCTGGAGGTGGGGGTGGTCAAGATCTCCCGCCTGGCTATCCAGGGCAAGGAACCTATTATCTTCCTGCGCCGGGCCGGGGAGATGTTCGGCCTGGCCGAGATCATCGACGGCAACCAGAGAATCTGCAATGCTGAGGCGATCAGCCCCAGCATCTTGTATGAGATCCGCAGGCGCGATTTTGAAGACCTGCTGGCCCGGCATTACCCCCTGGCCCGCAGGGTTATCCAGGTCTTGGGAAGGCGCGGCAGGTATCTGGCGGAACAGATCGAAAACCTCATGGTCTGTGACGTGGCCACCAGGCTGTTGAAGCTGTTCCTTTACCTGAGCTACCCGCTACTGCTGGAGACGAACCCCGGAGGGGGGCCCATCGCCGTTCCCGTCAACCTTACCCAGGAGCAACTCGCGGCGTGCACGGGTTCCTGCCAGCAGACGGTCAGTGAGACCTTGAAATTACTCCAGGAGGAAGGCCTCATCCGGGTATCCCAAAAGCAGGTCTATATTTTAAAGCCCCTGGAAATAATGGATCGGATTCTGCAGTAAAGGAGCAAAACCTCCGTTGCTTCATGGAGTTCATCCGCTTCGAGAGTTTCCCGACAGGTCCTTTTTGGGGAGGATTTCCATAACTCCTTGATATTCCTTTATCCTTGACAGTCCCGGCCTATCCCTGTATATCCCCGCTTAAGAGTTTCTAATCCGTGGGTCGCAGGTTCGAATCCTGCCAGGCGCGCCAATAATTTCAAGGGGTTGGCATTCAGAGGTTAGCACCGATTTTATGACAGAGGGTTTGGGGCGGCCTTATGGGGATAATTCATTAGGGCTGAAATTTTTGAAGGCGGAGGTCGTTTCTTAGATGCCAAAGAAAATCTTGGTCACCGGCGGCGCCGGTTATCTGGGCTCCATTCTGGTTCCGGCTTTGCTGGCCAAAGGGTATGCAGTAACGGTCCTGGATGCCCTAATCTTCCAGCAGGCGCCGCTCCTGGATTGCTGCAGCAACCCCGGATTCCGATTCGTCAAGGGCGACATCTGTAATGAGGCCCTGGTGAGGCAATTGCTGGCGGAGGCGGATATCGTCATCCCCTTGGCCGCCATCGTCGGGGCGCCGGCGTGCAAGGCCAATCCCACCATCACCAGGCTGGTGAACCTGGAGGCCCAGCTGGGGATGGTTGGGATGATCTCCCCAGAGCAAAGGGTCTTCTTCCCCACCACCAACAGCGGTTACGGCATCGGCGAACAAGACGGCTTCTGCACCGAGGCGTCCCCCTTGCGGCCGCTGTCCGATTACGGCCGCATGAAGGTGGCGGTGGAAAAGGCTCTCCTGGAAAGGGGCAACGCCGTTACCTTCCGGCTGGCTACGGTATTTGGCATGAGCCCCAGGATGCGCCTGGATTTGCTGGTTAATGACTTTACCTACCGGGCCTACAGAGACGGGGCCATCGTTCTCTTTGAAGAACATTTTCGCCGTAATTTCATCCATGTGCGGGACGTGGCCCAGGCCTTCCTTTTCGGCATCGAGCATTATGACCGGATGAAAGGGGAGCCTTATAATGTGGGGTTAAGCTCCGCCAATCTGAGCAAACGGCAACTCTGTGAAAAAATTAAAGAGCATATTCCTAATTTTTACATTCACGCCGCCCCCATCGGGGAGGATCCGGATAAACGCGACTATCTGGTGAGCAATGACAAGATCGAGGCCCTGGGGTGGCGGCCGCAACATAGCCTGGATGACGGCATCCGAGAGCTGATCAAGGGATTTCCGATGCTCCGGCTCAATATGTACGCCAACGTCTGAGGCCGTATGGTCAGTCTGGCTGAAACTACCGCGGTGATCCTGGCAGGCGGGCGGGGCAGCCGCCTGCGGCCGGTTCTGCCCCACCAACCCAAGGTCCTGGCGGAATTCCATGGCCGCCCTTTCCTGGCGTATCTGCTGGATCAATTGGTGGCCGCGGGAGTCCCCAAAGTGGTCTTGTGCACGGGATACCGCGGGGAGGAAATCCGCACCCGGCTGGGGGATGCCTATGGCCCGGTGCCTCTGAGGTATTCCCATGAAGATAAGCCCTTGGGGACGGGGGGCGCCTTGCGCCTGGCGCTGCCGCTGCTGGACTCGGACCCGGTCCTGGTCATGAATGGCGACTCTTTGATCGACGCGGATCTGCCAGACTATCTGGCCTGGTTCCTGGGGCGCCCCGGGTTGGCGACGCTGCTGTTGACCAGGGTGGAAGATACCGCCAGATTTGGGCGGGTGGAGGTGGCCGGGGATGGCAGCATCACGAACTTCAAGGAAAAGGGAGTTCCC
>Ga0074046_10004093_pt1 | contig 12003 bp, 9 predicted proteins | sample BogForMeECP23OM3_FD_94441 | JGI IMG/M metagenome (GOLD analysis project Ga0074046, IMG submission 94441) | Bog forest soil microbial communities from Calvert Island, British Columbia, Canada - Bog Forest MetaG ECP23OM3 | ecosystem: Environmental > Terrestrial > Soil > Wetlands ...
GTAGATTCCCGGCTTATCTTGCTTCGACACGAGCCTGCGCCAACCTCACTGCAAAATTCTGCGAATACCTGATATCTCTCACGCTGTGACCATCATATCCCTGCTGGCATGGGTATTAAACTTGGGTCAGGGGTGGAAAGGGTTACGAAAGTGACCAAGCTGGGAAGCCGCGCCCCAGCCAACCCGACTTCTCAGCTCAGGCAGGAGCTTGCTACTTCTCGGGGAACAGTTCGCAAGTCGCTTCCCCGGTAGCCCATGATCCATCCAGTCGACTTGACAGTCTTGCCCCAAAGTCCATAATGAGAGCCACTCTTGGGGAGGGGCATTGCCTACAACTTATCGCTTTCTCTGTCGTTCCGCGCTCGTGTGCCTGTTGTCCACGTTGGCGCTTGCGCAAGTGTCCACTGCCGACGAAATTGTTGCCAACCAGAACCGTATCCCCGCGGGAAAACTGGAGAATGGCGCGCTCAACGTTCAACTCGAACTGCGCAGCGGTGCCTGGCATCCCGAGGCGGACGATGGCCCGCAGCTTTTCGTGCAGGCCTTCGGCGAAGCCGGACATACGGCGCAGATTCCCGGGCCAATGCTCCGCATGCCGGAAGGCACGACCGTCCACGCGACAGTCACCAACCAGTTGAAGATGAAAGCGACCGTGTACGGCCTGAACACGCGCCCCGGCGACGAGAAAGCCGGCGTTGAGATTCCTGCCGGCGAAAGCCGCGATTTTACCTTTGCCGCGGGCGCACCCGGAACCTATTACTACTGGGCACGGACGACCGAACCTCTCAAGGACAGCGACTTGATTCTCGTGCAACCCTTGCGGGCCGACGCGTATCTGAACGGCGCCTTCATTGTGGACCCTCCCGGTCCCCTCGTAGCCGACCGCGTATTCGTCATCAATGTAATGGTCGCGGCAGCGGACGTCGTTCACCCCCGCTTCGAAGTTGTCACCATCAACGGCAAGTCCTATCCCTACACTGAACCCCTGGAATATACGGCCGGCGAAACCATCCGCTGGCGCGTCATCAACCCCAGCATCTCGGAGCATCCGATGCACCTCCACGGTGCGTTCTACCAGGTGCTGAGTCTGGGGAGTTTCGAGGCGGACACTGCTTATGCGGGCGCCGACCGGCAGTCGGTAGTGACCCAGAACCTCCAGCCAGGGAGCACGATGATGATGGAATGGACGCCCGAACATGAAGGGCGCTGGCTCTTCCACTGCCACTTCCAATTCCACGTCTCCACCGATGAGCGCTTGCCAGTGTTCAGCCGGGTGATAGCGAGACAGTACGGCGAACCCGAAGCCGCCAGTGGAACGCACGCACACCACGACGCAATGGGCTCCATGAATGACATGGCCGGACTGGTGCTCATGATCAACGTGAAAGCACCGTCGTCAGCGCCGGTGCGCGCCTCGGCTGCTACGCCGCGGAAACTCGATCTCGTGATCGAGCCTAACGCGGCTGGCGGGAAGTCACGCACCTTCTCCTGCTCGGTGCGCGAGGGAAAGAAGATTGTGGCCTCGGAGGACAAGTCTGTAGGTCCGCCGATCTTTGTGACGCGCGGAGAGCCGACGGAAATCACGGTGGTGAACCACCTCGATGCACCGACTACGATCCACTGGCATGGCTTGGAACTCGACAGCTATTACGATGGCGTGGTGGGTGGTGGCGCTGGCGATCAGGTCACGCCCGCCATTCAGCCGGGCGCGAGCTTCATTGCCCGCTTCACGCCCAATCGCGCCGGAACGTTTATCTATCACACGCATGCTGCCGATCCGAACCAGCTTTCCGGAGGAGTGTACGGCGGGCTGATCGTGCTGGAGCCGGGCGAGTCGTTTGACGCCGAGCACGACCGGCTGCTGGTGATTGGCACTCGCGACACTTTCTTTGACGCCAAGCGAATCACCGTTAACGGGTCGGAAGCGCCCAACCCGATGCTATTCAACCGCGGCACAAGCTATCGCCTGCGGCTGATCAACATGGCGCCCAATCTCGCCGCGAACGTCCAACTCGGCAGCAAGGAGCACCCGGCGACGTGGCGCGCCGTCGCCAAGGACGGGGCCAATGTCCCGTCGCGACTGGCGAAGCCGGACGATGCCCTGCTGCATATCGCGTCCGGTGAAACCTACGATTTCGAATTCCACCCGGATACGCCGGGCGAGATGCCGTTGCAGATCGAAAACGACGACACTAAATCGAAGCTGGTCGGCAAAATCGTCGTGCAGTGAAGCGAGCCCGGGCCGCCAAATCGTGCGCACACCGCCATTCGCCCTCGCTTGCCCGTCTTCACTCCGGGCGTTAGCATGAAGTGTTCCGCACTACTCCCAGGAGGCTCCTATGGCGACCGATACCCTGACCAGCCCGACGATCGCGGGCGGCACGACCAAACACAAGGTGTTCAAGAATTTCATCGATGGCGAATGGGTCGAATCCGTTAGCGGACGGACTTTCGAAGACCGCAACCCCGCCGACACGCACGAGGTCGTCGCCATCTTCCAGCGATCGAACAAGGCTGACGTAGACGCGGCTGTGGATGCGGCCAAGCGCGCCTTCGCCAAGTGGCGTCTGGTACCCGCACCTCGCCGCGCCGAGATGGTTTTTCGCGCCGCCGAGATCCTGATTGAGCGCAAGGAAGAACACGCCCGTGACATGACCCGCGAAATGGGCAAGGTGTTGAAAGAAACGCGCGGCGACGTCCAGGAAGCCATCGATGCCGCCTATTACAACGCCGGCGAAGGCCGCCGCCTCTTCGGCCCGACCGTGCCGTCGGAGTTGCCCAACAAGTTCGCCATGGCCGTCCGCCAACCCATCGGCGTCTGCGGCATGATCACGCCCTGGAATTTTCCCATGGCCATCTCTTCGTGGAAGCTGCTCCCCGCCGTCGTCTGCGGCAACACCTGCGTGATCAAACCGGCGCAGGACACTCCGCTCTCCACCTTCAACCTGGTACAGGCTCTGACTGACGCAGGCATCCCGAAAGGCGTCATCAACATCGTGACCGGCTTCGGCTCGGAAGTCGGCACACCGCTGACCGAGCATCCCGTCGTCCGCGCCATCTCGCTCACCGGCTCTTCGGAAGTCGGCAGAATTGTGGGCGCCACCGCCGCCAAGACTTTCAAGCACTGTTCGCTCGAACTCGGCGGCAAGAATCCGATGATCGTGCTCGACGACGCCAATCTTGACCTCGCCATCGAAGGCGGCCTCTGGGGCGCGTTCGGCACCACAGGACAGCGCTGCACCGCGACCAGCCGCATCATCGTGCAGAAAGGCGTTTATACCGAGTTTGTCGATCACTTCGTCGCTCGCGCCAAGAACATCAAAGTCGGCAACGGTCTCGACGAGACCGTCGAGATGGGCCCGGCGATCAATGAGAACCAGCTCAAGACCGACCTGAGTTACATCGAGATCGGGCAAGACGAAGGCGCCAAACTCGTGTGTGGCGGGAATCGGCTTGACCAGGGGGAATACCAGCATGGCTGGTTCCTCGAACCCACCGTGTTCACCGACGTCGATCCCAAGATGCGCATTGCCCAGGAAGAGATTTTCGGGCCGGTGGTCTCGATCATTCCTTGCGACAACATGGAGAACGCGATCGAAATCGCCAACAACATCGAGTACGGCCTGTCGTCGTCTCTGTACACCAAGGATGTGAACAAGGCCTTCGCCGCCGTCCGCGATCTCGAGGCCGGCATTACCTACATCAACGCCCCGACCATCGGTGCGGAAGTCCATTTGCCCTTCGGTGGTACCAAGGCCACCGGCAACGGCCATCGCGAAGGCGGTATCGGCGCAATTGACTTTTACACCGAGTGGAAATCGGTGTACGTGGATTACTCCGACAAGCTGCAGAAGGCGCAGATCGATCGAGTGGAGTAAGCGGCAATCTACCGCCGAGATGCTGAGTGCGCCGAGATTGTGTTGAGTCGTGTCGTTTTGTCTCAACTCTAAGCCAACCGCGGGGAGCGATGTGCGGTTTTCGGCGTACTCCAGCCTTTTGGGTTAAGGTATATTGCATTACTCCAGTAACTTGTCTGCATTTCCCTCCGTACCTATCCTTTCCGAATCAGGTCGTGATTTCGCTCCACCCCCCAAGACTAGGACAGTACATCTATGGCAAGCCTTTTCCGCGGCGGTTGGACCGGCGCCTCACTCAAGAACACGCTCGCATCTTTCGGTTTGACCCTGCTGTTTCTCGCGGGCGTTACCCGTTCTACCGCCCAAGTGGCGCAGGTAGATAAATCCAAACGCAAAGTCGTCCGGTCCGTCGAGCCCGAATATCCCAAAATCATCAGGCACTCTCACATTGGAGGCGCGGTTCGACTGAACGTCACCGTGCTCGCGAACGGGGATGTGGCGAACGTGGAGGTCCTGGGCGGCAACCCAATTTTGGTGGAAAGCGCCACCAAGGCAGTTCTGAAGTGGAAGTACGCTCCCGCCGCCTCGGAAACCAGGCAGGAAGTCCGAATTAATTTCGACCCGGACTAGGGCGGCAGCGGGCACGATTTCCTGACCTCCTCGGATTTTCAGGCATTTCTCTCCCTCCCCAATCGAGCAACCCGGCAGCAGGAGCTCTTGCGCACACTCCTGTACAATTTATGCGGAAAGTGAGCGACCCTCATGCCCGTATCGCAGCTTCACGAAATCTCCCCCGCCGCCCGCCTCGAAAACGTCCGCTACGCCATTCGCGATCTGGCTTGCGTTGCCGACGATGTCGCCCGGCAGGGACACAAAATTCTGCCGCTCAACATCGGCGACCCGCTCAACTTTGATTTCCAGACCCCTGCCCACATGATCGACGCCGTCTATCAGGCCATGCGCGAGGGCAAAAATGGATACTCGCCTTCTCCCGGCATCCAGCAAGCGCTCGACGCGATTCGCGGCGAAGCCGCCCGCAAGGGCATCACCAATATTCAGGATGTCTTCGTCACCTCGGGCGTCAGCGAGACGGTGGACATCTGCCTGGCCGCCCTGCTCAATCCTGGCGACAACCTGCTGACGCCCTGCCCCGACTATCCGCTCTATTCCGCGGTTCTGGCGAAGATTGAAATCGGGCTGAACACTTATTACCTGAACGAAGAAGACGGCTGGCAGCCCGATCTCGACGACATCAAGAGAAAGATCACGCCCCGGACGCGCGGCATCGTGCTCATCAATCCCAACAACCCGACCGGCTCGCTCTGTACCCGCAAGATGCTGGAGCAGATTGCCGAACTCGCGCGCCAACACAACCTGATTATTTTTGCCGATGAGATCTACGACAAACTCATCCTCGATGAAACCCCGCATGTCGCCATGGCCTCGGTCGCTCCCGACGTGCCCGTCATCACCTTCGGCGGCCTGTCCAAGAATTACCTCGCTCCCGGATGGCGCATCGGATGGGGCATTGCCAGCGGCGAAGCTTCTGTCATCAAGCCCTATCTCGAAGGCGTGAACAAGCTCTTGCGCGCGCGCCTCTGCGCCAATCACCCCGAGCAGTACGCCATCAAGGCGGCGCTCGAAGGCCCGCAGGATCACCTCGTAGAAGTCAAGCGCAAGCTGCGCAGTCGTCGCGATCTAACCATGAAGTGGTGCGCGGAAACTCCGCGCGTAAGTTGTGTTGCCCCGCGCGGAGCTTTCTACGCCTACCCCCGCATCGACATCCCGGAAGGCGACGACGTCTTCGTCACCGAACTCATTCGCCAGAAGCATGTGACGGTCGTGCACGGCTCCGGTTTCGGCCAGCGTCCCGGGACAAAACACTTCCGCATAGTTTTCCTGCCCGACGAAAAGACGCTGACCGCGGCGTATTCGGCGATTGGCGATTTCATGCGCGAGCGCTACGCATAGAAAGAATGCGGAGAAACAGGTGCCCCCGCGCGCCAAGACTTAGAGCCTCTAACAAAACCCTTACGCAACTGAAGAAACGGCTTCGTACTCCTACTGTCTTGTTCAACGGTCGTGAGCGGCTACAGAAAATCAATTTACTCGCATCAAGGCCCTGTAACCGCGACTGTGAAACCGCCGCCGTTGTCGCCCATAATTTGATCGTTGATGCCCAGGAAGAGTGTTCCGGCTTGCTTCACGACGAAGGTTTTGCCCGTGCCAATAAAGAAGAGCCCATTGGGCATGATCCCAAATGCTGCCAAAGCTTTGGTGCCGTCGACCGCAGCGAAGCCCGGGCGATTGACTCTGGTCGCGGGTACAAAGACTCCGATCAGAGAGTCAAGGTTCTTTACCGTTCCACCCCCTTGGCCATTCCGCTCTTGAAGGGGCAGCGCCCATCCCGCCGGCTCAGTGATCGGCACACCATTCGGCCCGGTATTTACGCCATAAGCGTCGGTCACCGTGCCGCTGACATAAGTAATCGTAATTGTCCCCGGTCCGCTAACCGTAAGGGCTGCTACCAGCGGCACCCAGTTGAGTGCGGGGGTGCCGAAACCGCCCGATGCAGTCCCCGGTACAAAGACCTGCGTCTGCGCAGCTGTGGTCGTGGCCGCAGCGATCAGGACCAACAGTGCAAGTATCAGGACCGCGCTCGGACAAAATGTCGTCACGCAGCGAAAGAATGTAAATTTCGCAGCCTTCATGTTTCCTCCTCGCCACATTTGTGGCTCGTGTGATTCTTCTGTTTTGGTTCCTCCAGGGCCGCAGACCTTATGAGGGGGCGCATTTGGCCGGGGAACCGGAACGTTCCCGAGTTGCCTTGACTTTGAGTCTTGCGGGGCCGACTTACGAGCAGGGAAGGACTGTGAACCTCACGCTAAAGCTACTCCCCCTTGGCTACGCCCGTCAGCGACAGGTATCACAATTGGGTGTGATGGGAGGCCCGGCTCTCAGTAGATGCCTGGGATCAACGCCGGCACCTTGCGTGCGTACGCCTCGAACTCGCAGCCAAAGGCCCCGCGTAGCAGCCGCTCTTCACTGCGAATCCGGATGTAGGTTCCGGGAATAAACAACACGATGGCAACCAGCAGCGGGATCCACTGGGTCAAGGCCAGTCCGGTAGCCACGAGCATGCCAAACATGCCGGTGTAGATGGGATTCCTCACGAAACGATAAGGTCCGTCCTGAATGAGCGTGTGGCCCTCGACCAGGCGCGCGGCCAGAGCCCATTGCTTGCCCAAGCGCCGGGCGGCGGCATTGACCAGCCACACCGAGGCGACTGCTATGGCCACACTCAGCACTGCCAACCCCCATTCCACTATGGGCAATTCGGGCGCGACCGGCGAGAAATGTTTCCTCTGCAGAGGAAAAGACCAGACGCAGAAGTAGCCTGCGGCTTGCAGCAGCAATCCGATGAGCGAAATCCAATCGCGTTTCGCTTCGCGGGCCCGGGGCGGACGTCTCCTTAGCCAGAAGGTCAGCCCAAAAATCCACCAGCAGACGATGACCGCGTAGAACGCTACCCTCGCGGCTACATCCGGTGTTGGTGAAAATGCCACTTTAAATATCCCCGTCTCCGGGTGGAGTCCGCCGCAGGAAAACTTAGGGTGCGTATCAGGGCATCGCTTTAGCGATGCCACATCCAATCGGAATCCGATGCCCCTTTAGGGGCTGGCGATCCCTACACCATCTCCGTCCCCCACAGATCGTGCAGGTGCACGATTCCCTGCAGACGCCGCTCGCCATCTACTACCGCGAGCGAAGTAATCTTCATCTCTTCCATGCGCGCCAACGCGGTGGCTGCGAACTCGCGCGCACCAATGGTTTTAGGAGTCCGCGTCATGCAATCCTCGGCGCTCAGGTCCAGTGCATCCTTGCCGCGCTGTTCCAGCAACCGCCGCAAATCGCCATCGCTGATCACGCCCAGCAGACGGTCGCCTTCGACCACCGCCGTCATGCCCAGCTTCTTGCGCGACATCTCGTAAATAACGTCGGGCATTTTCGTCAAAGCCGTCACCCGCGGAACCGCGTCTCCCGAATGCATCAACGATTCCACCCGAGCCAGCCGTTTTCCCAGCTTTCCCCCCGGATGCAGGTTGGCAAAGTCTTCTTCCTTGAACCCGCGTTTTTCCGAAAGTGCCACCGCCAAAGCATCGCCCAAAGCCAGCATGGTGGTGGTGGAAGCCGTAGGAGCCAGTCCCAGCGAGCAAGCTTCCCGGGAGATTGAGCAGTCCAAAGCGACGTCGGCAGAAGACGCCAAAGTAGAAGCCCGTGTGGTAGCGGGGCTCCGCCCCGCCAGGTTTTCAGCAACATCGTCGCAGGTCATAGCGATCAGCGGCACCTGCAGCCGCTTGATGGTCGCCACCAACTGCAGAATTTCTTCCGTCTCGCCGCTGGCCGAAAGCGCCAGCACAACATCGCCGCGCACGATCATTCCCAAGTCGCCATGCAACGCCTCCACCGGATGCAGGTAGAGCGCCGGCGATCCCGTCGAGCTCAAAGTAGCCGCGATCTTGCGAGCGATCAGCCCGCTCTTCCCCATCCCGGTCACAACCACCCGGCCTCGGCAGCCGAACATCAACTCCAGCGCCCGGTTGAAATCCCCGCCCATCGGGCCGGCGAGCCGGTCGGCCAGCGCCCGCAAAGCCTCCGCCTCGATACGCACCACGTTCTCGCCGGTGTGTTTCATGAAGGGAAATGTTAGCAGAAGGACGAGAGCATCGCCCGCTTCAGAAGTGATCGTCTGCCGCGTGCCCCGGATGTTCCAGCGCCCGTGCCTGGATCGCGCGGTCCCAGGGACCGCCCTGCCAGTTATCTTTCGTGCGATCCGCGTGGATCCACGGTGGCAGCGTCATCTCGAGCCGTCGGCCGAGTGAATGAAGATAGGGTTCGTAGAGAGTCCGAAGTTCCGCCAGCCGCTCGGGCGCGTCCGCACCGTCGTACAAAGTTACGCCATGCTCAGCAAGTTCCGCCCGCAACCGGGTTAGATCTTTCGCCGCGAGCCGCCCGGCGTCATGCGGACTATATTGCGCATTCACCACTTGCGCCAGATCGACAGCAGCGTGCCGCGCCATGGCAAACGTGAGCTTCGCCTGCTCCGGATGGATTCCGTCCACACCGGTCATGACCAGCGACGTGACATCGAGCATGACCGTGAGCGTGCTCAACCAGGATTGATTGCCGTGTTGCGACCGGAAGTAAGCCAGCACTGGATAGGAAATGTGGCTTGACAGCAGGTCGGCGCACCAGCGCTCCCAGTCGCGAAAAATCTCGTCGATCACCTTTTGCTCGGGACAGCACCCCAGCCGGCCGAGGAACTCGGCGGCGCTGGGAGGCGACCCCGCGCGCGCGTCCAGCAGCGAAATCTCAATCTCGCGCGCCGCAAACGAATTGTAGATAACCGGCAGATATCCGATCACCACTCCAAGAAACGCGAACCCCATGCCTGCTTCCATGACCGCCAGCGCCCGGGCAGCGGTGTTATTAGGAGTGATGTCGCCGTAGCCCAGCGTGAAGAAAGTCTCTCCGCTCAGGTAGAGCACTTTCCCAAATGTGATTTTTTCATTGGCCAACGTGAGATGTTCGCCCAATCCGTACTGCACACAGGCGAATCCAAAAATCAGGCCGAGCGCCCAAAAGCCCAACAGCGGGAACACCGAAAGCGGTCCAAAGTACGCCAGGAAGCCTTCGCGCCGGTTCGCGGACTTGATGTGCCGCCCCACGCCGGTCCAGAGGCGCCACGTCTTCTGGTAGAACCGGGACGAGATGCGGAAAAAAGTCCGCTTGATGCGCCGGGGCAAGACCACGGTCTCAAACGCATCCATCAGGATGATGAAGATCAGAACAACGCCGAAGATCGATGCCCACCAATGCATACGCGATGAGATTGAGATGACGCGGGAATGGTAGCAGATTCAGGACTGGTGATGATGAGACCCTACGGCGTCGCGTGCGCGATGTCCAGCGCCTTCCTCACCGCCTGCAATTCCTTCAACAGCCCGCGCAGATTGCGCGTGTCGAGCGCGTTCGCGCCGTCGCTTTTCGCTGCTTTTGGATTGTCGTGGACTTCCATAAACACCCCATCCACACCCGCCGCCACCGCCGCCCGCGACAGCACCGGGATGAACTCCGGCTGGCCCCCGCTCACCGCCGGCTGATCTTCATCCCCGTGCGAAGCCGACGGCAGTTGCACCGAATGCGTCGCGTCAAACACCACCGGCGCGAAGTGGCGCATGATGGCCAGCGAGCGCATGTCCACCACCAGATTGTTGTAGCCGAAACTTGAGCCCCGCTCGGTCACAAACACCTGGCTATTCCCGGCATCGCGACACTTCTCGACGGCGTGCTTCATGTCCCAGGGCGAAACGAACTGCCCCTTCTTGATGTTGACCGGGCGCCCGCTGAGCGCAGCCGCGACGATCAGGTCGGTCTGCCGGCAGAGGAATGCAGGAATCTGCAGCACGTCCACGACTTCGGCCACGGTGGCGACGTCGGCGGCCTGATGCACGTCGGTGAGCACCGGAATGTGCACCTCATCTTTGACTTTCTTCAGAATCCGCAAGCCTTCCTTCATCCCCGGCCCGCGATAGCTCCGGATCGAAGTGCGGTTTGCCTTGTCGTATGACGCTTTGAAGATGAACGGGAAATTCAGCGAACGCGCCACGCCCTTGACGATCTCCGCCATGCGCAGCGCGTGCTCTTCGCTCTCAATCACACAGGGCCCGGCAATGAGGAACAGATCGCCGGAGCCGACGCGAACGTTATCAATCTGGAAGGACAAAGTCATCTTTCACCGCGGAAATCGGGCCATCGGGTGATCGGGTCATCGGATCATCGAAACCCGTATGGTTTTCGATCGCCCGATGGCCCGATGGTCAGATCACCCGATCTATCTTCTTCCCACTTTTTCCGGCCGCAGGAACAGCTCCACCTCGGCGGCATTTTTCTGCTCTTTCTTTTTCTGTCCGTGTTCATACGAAGCGCCGACAAACGCCTTGAACAGCGGATGCGGCTCCAGCGGCTTCGATTTGAATTCCGGATGAAACTGGCATCCGATAAAAAACGGATGCCCCGGAATCTCCACCATCTCCACGTAAGTTCCATCCGGAGTCGAGCCGGAAATCCGCAGCCCGGCCGCCACCATGGTCTCTTCATACTCGCGGTTGAACTCGTAACGATGCCGGTGCCGCTCGCTGATCTCGGTCTGGCCATACACCTGGTACGCCAGTGTTCCCGGCTCGATCTTGCATGGCCATGCCCCCAGCCGCATCGTGCCGCCCAGTTCTTCCACGCCGCGCAACTCGCGCAGCTTGTAAATCACCCGATGCGGAGTCGCCTGATCGAACTCACTCGAATTGGCATCCGCCAACCCGCAGACGTTACGCGCATATTCAATGCAAGCCGTCTGCATACCAAGGCAAATTCCGAAATAGGGAACATGCTTCTCGCGCGCGTACTGGATCGCCCTCAACATGCCTTCGATGCCACGCTTGCCGAATCCGCCGGGCACAAGCAATCCGTCGTAATCTTCTAACTGCGCTTCATAACTCCTATCGGCTTTGTCGGCGGATTCCAGCCCTTCGGCTTCAATCCAATTCACTTCCAGCTTCAGGTTGTGGGCCAGCGCGCCGTGCACCAGCGCTTCTTTCAGCGACTTGTAGCTGTCTTCGTACTCCACGTACTTTCCGACAATGCCAATTCGGACCACATCTTTCGGGTTGTAAACGCGATGAACCAGATCGTTCCACTTGGAAAGATCGCGATCTTTCGCCTCCAGTTTCAGGCGCCGCAAAACCAGTGTGTCCACTTCTTCATGCGCGAAAACTACCGGCACCTCATAGATGGACGCGACGTCCTTAGCCGTGATCACCGCTTCTTCCTCGACGTTGCAGAAGAGCGCAATCTTCGACTTGATCTCCTTCGAAAGGAAGCGGTCGGTGCGGCACAGCAGGATATCCGGCTGAATTCCAACGCTGAGCAATTCCTTAACGGAGTGCTGTGTAGGCTTGGTCTTCAATTCCTGCGCCGCGGCGATGAACGGCACCAGCGTCACGTGCACAAACAGCGTGTTATCGCGCCCCAGTTCCTGACGCATCTGGCGGATGGCTTCGATGAACGGCAGCGACTCGATGTCGCCCAC
>Ga0074046_10004094_pt1 | contig 12002 bp, 12 predicted proteins | sample BogForMeECP23OM3_FD_94441 | JGI IMG/M metagenome (GOLD analysis project Ga0074046, IMG submission 94441) | Bog forest soil microbial communities from Calvert Island, British Columbia, Canada - Bog Forest MetaG ECP23OM3 | ecosystem: Environmental > Terrestrial > Soil > Wetlands ...
CTTATCGTGGCGCGAAATAAACTTGTACTTCTGCTGCGCAAAATCAAAAATGTGTATCCCAAACGCATCCGGGTCGGTCACGATAATTCGCCCGCGCGAGTCGGTCACCACGCTGTACGGCCTCATAAGCGTGTGGTACTCCGGGGGTCCCGCCACCACGTCCACCACCCGCGCCCAGAATCCTTTCTTCGGCTTCACATCGCGTTCCCAGCCGAAGTTTCTCTCGTACACAAGCTTGCGCCCGCCCTCCAGCAGCAAATCTGGAACGCTCTCCTGCACCGGAGCTTTCTTATCCGCTTTTTTGTTTTTCTGTGCGGCCCAGGCTGGGGAGACCACCAGCAGCATAGCCACGGCCACTTCCAGAATCGGGCAACGCCTTTTCTCTGATGCCCGCTCTAGAAGAAGTTGAACCATCGTTGCACACCGACGTAAAACGAGTTTAGCTGAGCGGGAGCAGTCCCGGAAGCGCTGAATCCCTGAACGAACCTGCTGTATCCCCCCGTGAAGAACATCTGCCGGAACTGATATTGTACGCGGCCGTACACGTTCTCGGAATTGTTCTGCGAACCCACATTGTTGCTGACCGTATCACTGAATGCCCTGGCGTAACTGAAGGTAATTGTCAGCCGCTTATAAGGGTTGATTCCGATTCCCCCCCCGTAGGCATGGCCCCCGTACAGGATCAGATCGGTTGGCAGGGGCGACGTTCCGCCCGCCAGCGGAGTTCCACCCAACAGGGGTGTGGTGACGACCCCACTCACTCCAAGCAGCCCCGTTCCACTCGATTTCGTGTACGTGCCGCTGAATCCTAACCATCTCACGTTAAATCCCGTGCCGTAATTCTGCGAATTGTAGCCGTATCCCGGTGCTGTATTCAATAAGCTCCGTGATCCGCCGGCGTTGGCATTCCAATGCAAGGCCCCAAATTTGCGGCCTAACTGCCCGGAATAGCCCCACCCGGAAGTGGTGTACCCCACCAACAAGGTCTGCGTGTTCTGAAAGTAATTTCCCGAGGCGCTCACGTCCCAGAGTTCTATCTTGCGGGAGTAGTTCACGATTGAAAGCAATCCCAGCGCGCTCAGATTGGAAGTGTCCTCCGTTGTTCGCGTGACGCTCAGTACCGTGCTGAACGACCCGCCAAGCAGCCAGTTCGAATAGTTCACCGAGCCCGTCAGCGAATTTGATCCGAACGCACTTCCGAGGTAGCTCTGATCGCGGTGCTCAAACGTCCCATAGAAGATCCAATGTTTTGTCAGGGTGTAACTCGCCAATCCGCTCGCATCCCATGAATTGGACGATTGACCCGGCGTGCTCTGCTGCAGGATGCCGCCTGCCGCAATAATGTTTTGGTACAGCGTGCCTAGCAAATTGTCCGTGTAGTTGAAGTTGGCGCCGACTGTCCATTCCGCTTGCGGATGGAAATTCAAACTCGAACTCACCGTGTCAACTGTGCCACTATAGCGGCCATCTGAAAAATCGGAGGTGAAATCCGACCGGTTAAAGTTCACGCTAAAACTTCCGTGAAGCGGCAGATTGCGGCTCGCCCCGAGTGAATAAGAACTTCCATCGTTGTCCAAGTTTTCTAGTTGTTGAGTTTGCAGGATCAGTGGATATTGCGCATGGGTTTGATTGTAGACATAGCCGCCGTTCAGGTTGAATCCGTCGATCTGGTACAGCACATGGGCATTGAGATTATGAAAGTCGGACGAGCCATTCGTATCAGTCCCGTAGATCGAATAATCGTTCGTACCTTGCGCGTAGTTCAGCGAAAGAGTCGGCCATTTCGGCACATTCACTCCCCAGCCGATGTTGAACCCATCCGTGTTTCCGTGTGTCGTGTAATTCGGCAAGCCGGGTACGCCAAACGTGCCCAGACTATCGTACGTTCTCGAGTAGCTGATCGAACCCGGGTAATTGCTTCCGCTGAAAAGCGATGCGCTGGCCAGCACTCCGCTGCTATCGGAAATTGAGGATGACGTCGAATTGTCTCGCGATTGATTGAAATAAGGGCTTACCTGAAACGATAAAAAACTCGGGGTGTAATATGACCCGTTCAGTGTGGCGTTCCCTCCGGCCGTGATGCCATGGTCCGAGGGAATCTGGTTTCCGTAGTCCCCTGTATACCCGGCGGAAATCTGCCCGTTCATATTCATGCTCACATCGTTTCCGACCGTAACCTGCGCCGGCACGCGCGCTGCCGCTGCCAGCACGATGAAGCATCCGATCCACGTTGCGCGCCACTTCACGGCCCCGCCGCCCTTTCCCCTACAGCACTTCCACCTTAGCCGTCGCCCGGAGTTTCTTGTCCAGCGCAGACCGCAGTTGCTCGGTCTTCAACTTCTGCAATCGCTCGCTCAACGGATCTTTCACGTCCTCGAACTTCTGCATGCCGCCCGGGTTGTGGGCGATAAGCCGCACGATCGAAAGGGCCCGCTCGACCTGGATGAGGTCGCTCACCTGCCCGGGTTGCAGGGCCAGGGCCGCGCTCACCACCTGCGGCGGCAATTTGTCGCGATCCACGGACTTGTGCTCGCCCATCATCACCCGGTAGTCGTCTTCCGAAATCTTTTCCGCCAGCAAGCCAAACTCTTCGTAATTCTTGGTTGCCTTGGCCTGTTTCAGCGCATCCTCCGCTCTTTTGCGGGCGTCCTTTAATTGCTCGGCCGTGGCTTTTTCCGGCGGCAGGATCGAAATCGTCTGGAAGGAAAAAGATTCCGGCAGCCGGAACTCCGCGGCATTCTTTTCGTAGTAAGCCTTCGCTTCGGCCAGGGACACCCCGGACTTCTCCTTCACTTCGACGTCCAGCAGTTGGTCAATCAGCAGCGAACGCCGGACTTTCCGCCGCAGCACTTGTTCCGAGCCTTGGCACTCCCAGGTCATGAATCCTTTGTAGTCGTCGGGACTCTTGAACTGCTTCCGGAATTCCACCACGGCGTGGTCCAGTTTCGCCGGCGTCACCGTCATCCCTCGCCGCCTGGCTTCCTGGTACACCAATTCCTCAAACACAATCATTTGCAGCGCGCCCTTGCGAATATCCTCTTCCATCGCTTTGGGAAATCCGCCATTGTGTTGCCGCGCATACGGAAAGATCGTCAGCATCTCGCGCAGCAAATCGCGATCCGTCAGCACCGTTCCGTTCACCCGGGCCACCGGCTTCTCCGGGGGAACCGTCGTCGCGTCTGCGCTCGGCGCTGCCGGATTGGCCGTCGGATCATGAGAAACCGCCATCTGCCCATGCGCAGACGACCCCATGCCCGCCAGCACCACCAGCCCCATTGCAACCAGCGCCTTCCTCATTTTCCCCTCTGCCCACATCGCTTCTTTGCTTCTCTTCTTCTTTGCTTCTTTGCTTCGTTGCTTCTTTACTTCGTTGCTTCTTTACTTCTGTCTTCCCGCCCACGCGAAAAGTGGGGGGAGAAACTTCCTCCCCCCATTTCTTGAACAGCCCGTCTTAGGTCGTCGGGAGGTTCGAGTTGTGCATTTCGTTGGATTCGCCGCCATGGCACTGACGGCAGAACTGCGCCACCGAGTTGCTGGTCGCGCTGGATGGGTAGTAGTAGCCGCGGACGAAGAACATCGTGTAGAAAGTGCCCTTGGTGCCGCCGATCGTGCCGGCGTAGACCGTCATGCTGTGCTGGTCGTGGCAAGTGGTGCAGTTCACTGCGGGGTTGACACCGTCAAACGACACGGTGCTCACGGTGAAACCATAGTCCTTTTGGAACTGCGCGAAGTGGCTGCCTGCTGGGGCTACCAGCTTTCCGCCCGCAATTGTGCAATCCCAGTTGTACGCTCCGCCGCAGCCAATTGTGGCCAGGGGTCCTACCGGGTGATCGTTCTTGTAGTCACCTGCGGTGCCGCCCGGCTCGTTGCCGAGCCACGTCGGAGCGTGACCCCCGTAAGCGTTCGGGATCACTTCGACGGTTTGGCCCGTCATCATTGCGTTCTTTGCTATATTGCCGTCATGGCAGCTTAGGCAAAGCATGATGCCGACCGTCGGGTCATGCACGCCCGCAGCCATGTTCGCCGGGGTCGTAACTGGGTAACCGCCCGCATCGCCAAACGCAAACGTCTGGCTGTAGTACGGCACCACGTTCGCACCCCACAACGCGGCATCACCGCTGGTGGTATCCGTTGTCGCGATGCCATTGCCCCGTGCGCCGCTGTGCGGTGCGTGACAGGCTACACAACCCCGGCCATAAACGAGGTGCGCTCCCAACACGTCCGTCGGCGACGACCAAGTCGAGTTCACTTGGGCGGAAGCAAACGTCGCTGCCGCCAGAACCCCTATGAGTAACAACATGATTCTTTTCATTGAAAGAACCTCCTGATTTGTGTTGCAACACTCCACCGATACTTCGTTCGAACGAATACTTCTCCGAGTCGAAAAGGAGCAAGTCGGCCGGACCCGCCCCTCCCCGTTTTGGTTGTCCGGAGACAGCCAGAACTCTGCGTGCCTCATGGAGCCACCAATCCTTGCGCCTTCGCTGACGCGTCATTATTGTGTGGCGCGGCTTCTGGCGACTTTTGTGCCGGCGCTTCTGCCGGCTTCGTTGTTGTGCTATCGGGCTGCGTTTCGCGGCTAGCCTTCTCTGACGCCGCTTCCGCGTCGGTCACATAGAGGAACACCTGCACCCGCCCCGGAAACTGCTCCGAGGTCACCACCAGATTGCTTTTGGGATCGATGGCGATGTCATACGGGGCCGAAAACTGTCCCGGCCAGTTCCCCGGCTGGCCGAAGTAGATCAGCAGCCGTCCTTCGTTATCAAAGACCTGCACGCGCTGTTGCATCGCATCTACCACCCAAATGTGCCCATCTCTATCAATGGCAATCCCTTTGGGCCGCGCGAAGTGCCCTGGTCCATCGCCGCTCCTGCCAAACGCGCTGATGAATTTTCCGTCCGCGTCGAAGATCTCTACGCGATTGTTCAGCGTGTCTGTCACGTAGACGTTGCCCTCTTTATCCACGGCCACGTTCGTGGGCAGCGCGAAATTTCCCGCGTCGCTCAACAAATGTTTCTTCCCCGGTGTCCCGATCTTGCGCAGCAGTTTGTAGTTGTCCGCATCGAACACATCCACGACGTCGCTGCCGGTGTCCACCACGTATAGGAAGCGGTTCTCCTCATCGATGGCCATACCGCCGGGACGCACGAGCACGTCGGCGCCAAAAGCGGCTTCCTGCTGGTGTTGCGGGTTGATGACAATCACATTGTGGTGTTGGTCGTCGCTTACGAAAAGCCGGTCGGTGTCGTCGATCGCCAGCCCGTTGATCAACCCAAAACGCGCTTCCTTGCCGTTGCGGATCAACTTCACATCGAATTTCTTGTCGGCATCGGGATTGAAGATGAAGATTGCCCCCACCGCCTGGTCAGCCGCGTAAATGTTCCCCTTCGAATCAAAGGCCAGTCCGTACGTTCGCACCAGTTGGAAGGGCAGATCTTGCACCGTGTCTACCTGCGGTTTCGTACCTGCCAACCGGTCCATCCAGCTCTGCTTTGACTTTTGCGGTTTGTTCGTGGGTCTGTTGAAATCGATCTTTTCGCCGGTGAGCTGTTCCACAAACTTGACCCGCGCGATCTCTGGCGGGCTCGGCCACACGATCTTGCTGATATCAAAGTTCACGCGCTTCGGAAGGTTCGCGTTTGGGTCAGCCTTCTTCTTTTTCTGGGCCGCACCGGCAACGCCGGGGAGGGTCAGCGCAAGCGCCAGCAAGCCAGCCAGGCCTGCCTTGACTTTCGAGCCGTGAGTCGTATTTGAGCGATCCGCGAACATACCAACTTCTCTCCCGTTCCTAATTCAGCCTGCCCTTATGACAGGTATTGCAGAAATCCATTCCCGGCTTCTGATCCTTCACCAACATGCCCACCTGATTGCCGGCGTGCGCCTGGTGGCAGGTCAGGCAGTTCATCTGTCCGGCAGCAGGGTTCTTTGCATCGATCGGCCCCGCGACCGGATGGAATTCCACGGGGTGCCCCGCGTTGTACTTGAGCGTAAGGATCGGCACGTGATATTTATCCGGCAGCTTCACTTTCCCGTCGAAAATCGCGATCAAATGCTGACTTTCCAGCCTCTCCGGCACGGTGTCCGGCCCATGACATTCCAGGCAAAGCGTGTTGATGTCCTTCACGCGCAATAAATGCTCGTTATCGTTCCCATGCGCGTCATGACAGGTCCCGCAACCATCCCGAAACGCCGGCCGGTGCAAAACCTTTTGGGTCTTCAGCATCTCCGCCTGCTCCGTATGGCACGTCAGGCAAATCTCCACGCCGTTTGTCTTCGGCAGCCCGGGAGTCCTGCTCGCATGCGGCGAATGGCAGTCGGTACAATCACCCGCTGCTCCCGGATGCAGCACCTTCGCCGACTCGATCTTCTTGGCCTGCTCGTCGTGGCACATCACGCACAATGATTTCGTGTCCGCCTGCGTCAGCGCCACTTTCCCGTCCTTTGCCGGCGCGTGGCATACCTCGCACTGTTTGTCGGCAAACGGCGGGTGCATAAACTTCGCCATCAACTTCGGCGCCGCCGACTGGTGCGGGTCGTGGCATTGGAGGCAATTCGCGCTGCCGAACGGCTGGTTCTGGTGGGCCTTCTGCAGGCTGGTGTCCTTCGGATCGTGGCAATCCACGCAAAGCGCAGGCGCTGATTTGGTCAAGTGGTTCAGATTCTCGGGGGTCGGGTCCGCGCCAACTTTGTGCGTCACGTGGCACGTCTCGCATCCCATATCCAGCGCCGCGTGCCGGCTGCCCTTCTCCGGCACATTCACGCCGGTCGTGTGGCAGCTCAGGCATAGGTTTTCCTTTACCCCGCCCGACGTTGCCTTCAACAATTGATATTTATTGTCCGAACTATGCGGGTCGTGGCACTTCAGACAATCCCGCACCGCTGGCTTGTGCACCAATCCCTTGAGCTCCGCGGCGTTCTTGTCCGCGTGGCAGGTGAAGCACAGCGCTTGTGGCTTCGTGGTGGTCAGCTTGACCCGCGTAACATCCTTGTTTACTCGAATTTCGTGGCACGTGGTGCACCCCATCGAAATCGCCGTGTGCACCGCCTTACCCTTGGCCTTCTCCGCGTGACATTCCAGGCACTTCGCCGAATCCGTATTCTTCTCCAGCGGCACTGGATGGATGTCCGCCTTCGCCGGCACGACTCCCGCCAGCAGAAGCACAACCGCACTCCCCAGCAGGATTGCCAGGTGCCGTGCGGTCGTGGCTACACGCATCGCCATCCCGTCAACCCCGCCTTCACGTGCAGGGCTTGCGCGCTTGCAGGGATCCGCTTGGAAACTTCCTTCTTTTCGCTGCCCCAGCCCCGCTCCCCCGCCAGAACCAGTGCTGAGGTCAAGCCCACGGCCACTAACAACAGCAGTACCATGTAGGCGATGCGGTGGGAGCGATTTGTCATTGTCACCGTCATGCTTTTCTCCCTGTCAACCCCCACAGGGATCAACGAGTTTCATCCAATCCTCGTCCCCCGGGAATGGCGCTTGTCTTTTTCTCATGAAGGCTTGTGGAGCGAGTTGGAAGAACTGCACTCTGCGGATGCCCCAACTGCATCAAGAAAGCCTGAACGAGGGAAGCGCTCATTCATTGACCCCAATGTCTGTGTTCATATGTGCACCCCCTGTGCCGAACCGGCGCAAAACGACAAACTGGACCTAACCCGTTCTGTTACCACTACTTATCTACCATCACGAGGTGATGAGAAAGGGCTTTGTTCCGCATGTTTGAGTGTTTTCCCCCATTTTGTGATGCAAAATCACACAGACGACTGCTGAAAAATTAAGCTGTCCTGCTAAGCCCTCCGATATCCTCTACTTACGTTAGACCCTGCCTTCCACTCACTCCCCCCGGCCTGTGCCCTCGCCCTCGTTCACTGCCCGCTCCCGCATCACCGGTTTCACCACCATACACTGCCGACAATCCCCGCAGCAAATCTCCGTATATCTCGATAGTGGAATTAAGCTGCCAAGGCAACTTCAGGTAGGAGTTTCTCTCTATTTGCTCCTGCAGCGCGCCTGCAAAAGGAACTTTGCCAGCTACAGATCGTACCCCTTAAAGGCGGCCTACGTGCTCACTCGCAACACCGCCGCTCCGGGTATCGCGTCACTTTTCAGCGCATTTAGTGCGCGGTTCGCTTCTGCCAACGCAAACACCTGCACGCGCGTCCGCACCGGGATCTCCGCTGCCAACAGCAAAAACTCTTCGCCATCCTTCCGTGTGTTGTTTGCCACGCTGCGGATCATCCGCTCCTGGTACAGCAGTTCATACGCAATTGAGGGTATCGCGCTCATGTGAATGCCGCCCAGGACTAACCGCCCGCCCTTCCGCAGGGCCCGCAATGCCGCCGGCACAATCTCACCCGCCGGCGCAAACACGATCGCCGCATCCAGCTTCACCGGCGGCGGCTCCAGCGTTCCGCCCGTCCACTTCGCTCCCAACTCCCGCGCCAGCGCCTGGTGCCGCGCATCACGCGTCGCTGCGTACACCTCCACTCCCCAATGGCGCGCCACCTGAATCGCCACGTGCGCGGCCGCACCGAATCCGTAGAATCCCAATCGCTCTCCGCCGTGAATCCCGCTCAATTTCAGGCAGCGGTAGCCGATGATACCCGCGCACAGAAGCGGCGCCGCTTGCTCGTCCGGAAATACTTCCGGGATCGCATAAACGAAATCCTCCGGCGCCACAATGTATTCCGCGTATCCGCCGTTCACGCTGTACCCGGTGAAGAGCGGCGCATCGCACAAATTCTCTTCACCGCGCCGGCAGTATTCGCAGGTGCCGTCTGTCTTGTGCAGCCACGCGATTCCCACGCGCGTTCCCGCCGCGAAGCGCTCCGCCCCCGCGCCCCTCGCGGCAATCCGCCCCACCACTTGGTGCCCCGGAATCACCGGTGACCTCTTGGGAGGCAGCTCCCCCTCGATGACATGCAGGTCCGTGCGGCACACGCCGCACACCTGCACGCGCACGAGCACTTCGCCTCCTGCCGGCTCCGGCTTCGCAAAATCTCCGTATTGTAGGGGATTCGTCTCGACTGCCGCGGGTGTGCTAAGGAAACACGCTTTCATCGTGAAGCCTCAACTTGTTTTCCTCAGCACACCAGAATCCGGCGGCCAACACACTGATTGCCCCAAACATACCGCAAACTGCCGTCCGTGCATAGTCCTTTGCAGCGTTTCCGGCTCACCCTGGAATCCCGTTTGTTCCCTGTGCCATTTGCGCCGTATCCCGTCGCGGAAGGGTAACTCTTCCCATCCAGCCTGGCCTGAAGTTTCTGCCTCCTCTTGTGCACTTCGTTCCTTCTCTGGCCCTTCCTTCCTTGCATTCGGCCGCCTGAAACTCTAACCTAACTCTTTATGCCAGACCTCTCTCCCGAAACTCTTGCGCTCGGCTTTATCTGGTATGTTGCTTTTCTTTTCAGCACAACTTGCCACGAAGCGGCCCACGCCTACGTCGCCAAACTCGGAGGAGACAGCACCGCAGCCCTCGGAGGCCAGATCTCCCTCAATCCCATCCCGCACATCCGCCGGGCGCCCTTTGGCATGGTCGTTTTCCCGATTCTCAGCTTCTTTCTCTCCGGCGGCATGATCGGTTGGGCCAGCGCTCCTTATGACCCTCTCTGGGAACGCCGGCATCCTCGCCGCTCTGCCTGGATGGCCCTGGCCGGCCCCGCCGCCAACTTCACGCTGATGATGATTGCCGCGCTGGCTCTTCGCGTCGGGCGCTCCTACCATCTCTTGTCGTACGATCCGCTCACTGGCAAACCCGGTCTTGTCCTCCTGACACTTTTCATCGTCTTTTCCCTGAATCTTCTCCTCGGTACCTTCAATCTCCTTCCTGTTCCGCCTCTGGATGGCAGTACTGGCATCATGGTCTTCATGACCGAGGATCGCGCGCAGCGCTATCTCGACTGGATTCGCGGCAACAGTTTCGCCATGGCCGGCTTGCTCGTAGGCCTGGTCATTTTCCAGCGGGTGTTCCCCATCGTCCAAAGCGTGGCTTTCCGCATTTTTTTCTAATCCACGCCGAATTCTCTTCGCCGTTCTGCTTCACTCTGAACCACCGGCGCGCCATCCTGTTTCTCTATCGCACATTTGTTCCTCCTAATCCAATCTAAGCGCTTTCCCTTCATTCTGTTGCCTTCTGTTCCCCTGGCAGAAAAACTGCTCTTCCCTCCCCGGGAGGAACACCGGTGCTCTCGGAAACGCTTCCTATTATCGGCAGCTGCCGCGTTGAAGTCTCCGGCTGGGATGAGGATGAGAACTTCTTCGTCGAAAAGTCCGAACTCTCCTGGGACGACTTCGCCGGTAAACACGTCTCCCTGAAACACATGCTCGCCGAGGGCGCCCTCGTTTTCATTCGCACGCTCCAGCCGACTTCTCTTCAGCGTTCCTTCCCCGTCGCTTATGAAGCTGAATTCATCGCCTGCGACCCTGACGGCTCGCACGAATTTCGTCTGAATGCCGTCCAGCCTCGCCACGGCCGCAATCGCTTTCCCGTGAATTAGTTTCTTCTTCCCTACCGTTTCGGAACAATGGCCCGAATTGGGAGACGTTCCCTTCCTTTTTCTAATCCTCTTTCCCGCCTCCGCAAATTTGTTTTCACATGATTGTCGCGTTGCGCCTCACTAGTTCATTCATTGCACACTACTTACATTCGCTAACCCTTCTGGCTCTCCTCCACGAAACACTCCGCGTCCCCTTTGGCACACATGTTGCCTCTTGCTTTGTCATGGCCTACGCAACTTATAAACCTGTTGAAGTCGCAACCCTTCGCACCTCGCTCACGCCGTGCATTTTTGACGACGAACCCCTCGAGCGCGATTCGCTCTCCGCGCTGATCTCCGACATGGGCTATGAGCCCCTTCCCACGGGCGACCCCGAGGAAGCTCTGCATCTCATCCGCTCTGGACGCTCCCGCCTCGTCCTGGCCAGCATTCATCTACAAAATTCGGATCCCTTTGAGTTTCTTGACCGCGCGCTCCGCTGCGATCCCGGCGTCCACATCATTGTCATGACCGCCGATTACACCCTGGACAACGCTCTCGAAGCCATCCGCCGCGGCGCCACCGATTTCCTCCCCAAACCTGTCGATCATGCCCGCCTGAAGCGCACCCTCGACGAGGTTGCCGCCCTTTACGATCAGCGCCGCCGCGTCCGCGCGTTGGAGGAGCAGCTCCTCAAAGACCTCGAATTCCACGGTATTGTCGGCAAAAGCCCCGCCATGCTCGAAGTCTTCGATTTCGCTCGCAAAGTTGCCCGTCACTACACCAATGTTCTCCTGGTGGGTGCCACCGGCACGGGTAAAGAGCTCGTGGCCCGAGCCATTCACCAGATCAGCCCCGTCAGCCAGCAACGTTTGGCTGTCTGCAACTGCTCGGCCCTGGTGGACACCCTCCTGGAGAGCCAGTTGTTCGGCCATGTTCGCGGCGCTTTCACCGGCGCCACGGATACTCGCCCGGGCCTGTTCGAGTACGCCAATGGCGGCACGGTGTTCCTGGATGAAGTCGGTGAGACTTCCCTGCCCATGCAGGCCAAGCTGTTGCGCGTCATCCAAAACCGCGAAATTCAGCGCGTCGGCTCCCCCGAAGTCAAACAGGTCAATGTCCGCCTGATCGCTGCCACCAACCGCGACCTTCGTGCCGAAGTCCTCACCGGGCGTTTCCGCGAAGATCTCTTCTATCGCCTCAGTTCCATCCAGATCCGCATCCCTTCCATCTCGGAGCGTCTGGAAGACATTCCGCTGCTCGTGCAATTCTTTTTGAAGAAGTACAACGATGCCTATGGCAAGAACATCGCGGGTCTCACCCGCCGCGCGCAAACCCTGCTGCTCCAGCATCCCTGGCCCGGCAACGTGCGCGAGCTGGAAAACGTCATCTCCACCGCGTGTATTACCGCCACCGGCGATTTCATCGACATCAGCGATCTGCCCGAGCATCTTCAGCACCGTAGCCCCCGCCTCGCCAATGACGAGGACTGGCATCCGCTATCGCTCGACGAAGTCCGCAAG
>Ga0074046_10004095_pt1 | contig 12002 bp, 6 predicted proteins | sample BogForMeECP23OM3_FD_94441 | JGI IMG/M metagenome (GOLD analysis project Ga0074046, IMG submission 94441) | Bog forest soil microbial communities from Calvert Island, British Columbia, Canada - Bog Forest MetaG ECP23OM3 | ecosystem: Environmental > Terrestrial > Soil > Wetlands ...
ACGATGTTGACCACTCCATCCGGGAATCCAGCTTCCATAATCAGTTCGCCCAAACGCAGCGCGGAAAGCGGCGTTTGTTCAGCCGGTTTCAGCACCACCGTGCATCCCGAGGCCAGCGCCGGCGCCAGTTTCCACGCCGCCATCAGCAGCGGGAAATTCCACGGAATAATCTGTCCCACCACGCCGACCGGCTCGCGCAACGTGTAGGCGTGATAGTTGACTCCAGGCGTATACATCACCGAGAGCGGAATGGTGGTGCCTTCCAGCTTGGTCGCCCATCCCGCCATGTAGCGGAAAATATCGACGGCCAGCGGAACATCGGCGGCCCGCGCCACGGTGAGCGGCTTGCCGTTATCCAGTGTCTCTAACGTCGCGAATTCTTCCAGGTGCTCTTCCAGCAGGTCGGCCAGTTTCCACACCAGCTTGCCCCGGTCGGAAGCAGTGATCCGCGACCAGGGACCGCTGTCGAACGCCTTGCGCGCCGCCTTCACGGCCAGGTCAATGTCCTGCCGGTCGCCTTCCGCGACCTGCGCCAGAACTTCGCCGGTGGCCGGGTTGTAGGTTGGAAAAGTTTTGCCCGACGCGGCATTCACCCACTTGCCGTCGATCAGCATTTTGCGCGGCTTCGCGATGAAGTCGCCGACCCGCGAATCAATCTGCATTGGGGAAATTGCAATGCCCATACATCCTCCTTCTTAGTACAAGACCGACTGAGAGAGACCCGTTGAGGTGAAATGAATTGGAAAAATAGTAATCCCGCCGGACGGGGAAGGCAACTGCGGCCGAATCATTCCTTCCGGCCAGGGTTCGTATCAGGGTATCGCTTTAGCGATACCGTAAGGGCTTAAAGGAAAGATGCCCCTGTAGGGCTGGGGCCCGAAACTGATCGCCGGTCTTCATTTTTTTCTTCCCCTCCGCCCATTTTCGACATATACTCCGCCCCTAGGTCTGCACATAAAGCTGCGTTTGCGTCCTTCATTCAAGATCTTTGGAAGCTGTTTGCCGGGCATGATACTCCAGCACAACTCCACGGGAGGTGCAAATGTTGATCCGCGATCTGTTGAGGAATCAAGTCACCATATCCGCCGAGGCCCATCAGACTGTGCTTGCCGTTGCCAGCCTGATGGTGGAGCACAACATCGGCGCCGTGCCGGTTCTGCAAGACGGGCAGATGGTCGGCATTTTCTCCGAACGCGACCTGATGATCCGGGTGGTGGTCGCCGGCAAGGATCCCGCTCAAACCCCGGTTAGCCACGTCATGACCGACGATCCTCTGACCGTCGCGCCCGACGATGCTCTGGAAACCTGCATGACCCTGATGAAGCGCCACAGTTTCCGGCATCTGCCGGTCTGCGCCGGACGTGAACTGAAGGGCGTCGTTTCCTTGCGCGACATCCTTCTCCACGACCTCGACGAGAAAGACGACGAAGTCCGCATGATGCGTGCCTACCTGCATTCCACGCCCGAAGCGAGCTAGGTCCTGCCTTACCTGCCGACGGAACAGGTGCGGAAAGACCAGGGTTGGTATCAGGGCATCGCTTTAGCGATACCCTCACTTCCCGTCTTTTTTCTCCGTGGTTTCAGATTCCGCCTGCGGGCCGGTTGCTGGCACTTTCCCCTCGCCTGAATCCTTCCCATCTCCTCCGGCAGCTTTCCCATCACCGGTGATGTACTGCACGATGATCGAAACGCGCCGGTTCGACGGGTCCAGCGGATCCTTTCCGTTGCGCAGGCGCTGGTCCGCAAAGCCACGCACTTGCGAGATCTGGTCGCCGCGCAATCCCGACTGTTGCATCAATCGCCGCGCCGCGTTCGCCCGATCCGCCGAGAGTTCCCAGTTGCTGTAGCTGCGCTTGCCGCTATAAGGTTTCGCGTCCGTGTGTCCCTCGATCGAAACCTGGTTGGGAGCTTTTCCCAATTCCGCCGCCAGCAGCGTCGCAATTTCCTGCCCGCTCTTGTTGAGTGTGGAACTTCCGCTATCGAAGAACGTTCCTTCCCCCGATTCCAGGAGCTCGATGCGCAATCCTTCCTCCGTCACCGTGATCTCAATATTGTTTTTCAGCTTGGCGAGGTCGTTGATGCCCTGGATACTCTTTTGCAACTCCTCTTTGAGCTTCGCCATGTCCTGCTTGACCGGTTGCAACTTCTCGCCCGACCCGGTCAGGCTGCTTCCGGTTTCCTTCCCGGTTCCGCTGGGATCTTTGAAGTACCCGCTGACCGCCACCTGAATCGGCTTACTGCTGTTCATCAGCCACAGCACGATGAACAGCGCCATCATGGCCGTGACGAAGTCGGCATAGGCAACCTTCCACGCACCGCCGTGATGGCCGCCATGGCCGCCTTTTTTCCGGATGATGATGATGGGTGGTGTCGGCATGATGGTGCTTATCCCGCGGCCGCGCCAGTCGCCGCTGCATCCGGTGTCGCCTCATCCGGTGCCCCCGCTGCGGCCTTCGCTTCGTCTCTCGCTCCCCGGCAAGCTTCTTCCACCACCTTGAACCCGGGACGCACATGCCCAGGCACCGTCCGCCGCCCAATCTCTACCGCCATAATCGGCGCTACACCTTTCAAGAAAGCAATCATGATCACCCGCAACACCAGCAAAAACGCGTGCTCCTCGTCCGCCATTTTGCCCATACGTGACGCCAGCGGGCCGACCAACCCGTAGCACAACAGAATGCCCAGAAACGTTCCCACCAGGGCCGCTGCCACTTTCTTTCCAATTTCTTCCGGAGGTCCGCCCATCGCACTCATCGTGATCACCACCCCCAGCACCGCCGCCACAATTCCGAGCCCGGGCAGCGAATCCGCCATCGTGCTCAACGACGTCACCGGTTCGCTGGCCTCGTGATGATGCACGTCCATGTCCATCTCCAGCATCTGATCCAGATCGAATACTTCCACCCCGCCGCTGACCGCCATGCGCATTGTGTCGCAGACGAAATCCACGGCATGGTGATCCTTGCCGAAATCTTCGTACTTGGAGAACAACGGGCTCTTGTCCGGCTCCTCAATGTCCGACTCCAGCGCCACCAGACCTTCCTTGCGCGCCTTCTGCAGCAATTCGTACATCATCTTCAGCGAATTGACGTAGCGCTCGGTGCTGTATTTCGAGGACCCAAATACCCCAATCACCCCGCTGATCATCTTCTTCAGCGTGTGCACTGGATTTGAGACCAGCACCGTGCCCACCGCCGCCCCGCCGATGATGAGCAACTCCGCCGGTTGCAGCAATACCTTGATGTTGCCGTGCTCCATCAGGTAGCCCGCCGCGATGCAGCCGAAAACCACCACGATCCCAATGATCGAAAACATGGAACATCATCCTCGCAAACGTCTGGAATCCTTGGCCGCGCCTGCCGCCGCCAACTTCGCCGTTTCACTCGAGTGCGAAGCCACCATCGTCCGCAGTAGCGATTCCAGGTCGCTGCCCGCCGCGGCCATTACGTGGGCCACCTCGGTCTCAATCGGAAAACGGTCGCCCCACCACAGCACCTCGGAATGGCTTAGCAGGTTCCATACGGTTTCCGCTGTCTTTGCCACCGTCACCGGACTCACCGTCGGCAACACCGCCAGAAACTCGTTCTCTCCCCAGCATCCCAGAAAATTTTCCGCATCCAGGCTGTGTCGCAACGTCTGTGCCGCGGTGCGCAAAAAAGGTACTGCCGACTGCGGACCGTGCTTGGCGCGAAATTCCTCCAGCCCCAGCACCCGTATCCGCAGCACCCCAAAGCCGAGATGCGATTCCTCCACTCCCGCCATGCATTCGTTCAACACGGCTCGCGTCAGACGCCGTGAAGGAACTCCCGTGGCCGGGTCCAGGCACCCGTACATCGGCGGACCGGACAACTCCTCGCTGTACACCAACGTTTCTTCCAGCAGAACCGCCACTCCCTCGATCACTTCTCCATGTCCCAGTACCGCCAGCGTGCGGATCCTCAACGCCACCCGATGCCCATTCTTATGCAGGTAGTAAACGGTGCATTGCTGCGGGAGTCCGTGCCGGAGGGCGATCGTCACCGGGCAGTGCTCGCCACTCAAGCCGTTGCCCCGCCGGTCGCAGGCCTGCACAACATCTTCCAGGACATGTCCGACCACTTCCTGTCCCAGATGTCCGGTGAGGTGTTCCGCGCGGCGGTTCCAAGAACGGATCCTCCGTTCCCGATCCACGATGTATATCCCCACCGGCAAGTCTTCCAGCACATGCCGGAACAGTTTCGGATTTTCGAGAAGGTTGGAGAACATGGCCGCGCACGCCGCCTGCTAGTTCCATCGGCAGTCGGAGCAGGGAACTTCAGTGGCCGGAAGGGTAGCACGGCAGCGCGCCCTGTGGGCCGCACAATGTTCAGGACTCCAGGCTCAGAACTCCAGGCGAATCTGAAACGCGATTATTCGTGGACTGCTGTCGCCACCCAAACCGACGCCCAACAAGCCGGTCGGCGGAGAAGTTGTATACGCCAGCGCTCCAAAGCCAGACTGCGTGGAAGGATTTCCTGGAATGCCGGCCTGTACCACGCTGGGAAGGCCGAAATTCGGATGGTTGAAGACATTAAAGAACTGACCCTCAAACCGCAGTTTCAGATGCTCGGTCAAGGGGAACCATTTTGTCAGGTAGAAGTCGCTCCAGAGGAAATCGGGACCGCGCAGGGCATTGCGGCCGAGAGTTCCGAACTGACAATTCTGCGGGCTGTCGCCGCCATTGCACTGCCCTGTGCTCGGATCGACTGCCGATACAAATGCGGCCGGATTGAGCCACTGAATCGTCCCCGTTGCGGTAACGCCAGGAATGTTGCAATGGCGGCAATAGGGATTCACTCCCGGCACAAGACTCGCGAACTGCGGCCCGCTGCCCTGCACAATTCCCTCTTCCTGCATGGTGATTGGATTGATCGCTGAATAGGGCGTGCTCAACACCGAGAACGGAACTCCGCTGTGCCAAAACGCTGTTCCAGAAATCTGCCACCCGTTCAGCGCGTAGCTCAGAGAATGACTGCGCACTCTGACCGGCAACTGATACACATACTGCGCGTTGAGATTGTGCCGGATGTCATAGTCGCAAGGACCGTAATCGCGGGCCAGGTCTCCAGGCAGAGGCGAAAGGATTCCCCCCGCGGAGAATTGCAGGAATCCTCCGTTCGAGACTGTATCCATGCAACGGCTCCAGGTGTAGTTGACTTGGCCTTGCAGACCATGGCCGAGCCGCTTCATCGCGGTTAATTGAAGACCGTTGTAGTGACTGTTCGCGCCGGTGGAGAACTGCGTCACCGCGCCGAATCGTGGGTCGGTAGGGCTTAATCGCGGACTAGTCGGCGGCACGTAGGGAAATGGTGCAAAACACCCCTGGCATACGGTCTGGAAGCCGTTGACTTGGGTTGAGTACGGCTGGTTCACGGCCCGCGTGCCCACGTATTGCGCTTGAAAACTAGCCGTCGTTCCAAATTGATGCTCAATTCCCAGACTCCACTCCATGAAATATGGCGCGTGGAGTTTTCCATCGGGGATGGCGGTGATTGCAGGCGGCGGAAGAAAAGACAGGCCCTGGGGAAATCCCGAAGTAAAAGTCCGATTCGCGGTAACGAGTGCGTCGACTGCGCTGTTGGGCACGGGATAGCCGGGAATACTGGGCGCGATGGCTATGCCGCCCACGGTGCCAAGCTGTCCTCCCTGAAACGTCTTATCGTAGGGGGGATTTGTGCCAATCAGGTCGGCCACCGTACCCGGCAAGATGTCGCTGAAAATCCCGAAGCCGGTGCGGAGCACGGATTTCTGTTCGAACTGCCACGCTATCGCCATTCTCGGCTGCAGAATGGCCACCGGCGTGGACGAGAACAGATGGCCGAGATGAGTTTGAATGGCGGCGTTCAGCGGCAGATCCTGATACTTGATGGAACCGAAAGGTCCGCGAAGACGGGCGACTTGATCATGCGGATTCAGTGGATTGGAGTTGAAGGTATCGCGCACACCGAACGTCCAGGTCAGCGTGGGAGTTACTTTCCAGGTGTCTTGCACATAGAGATCCAGATTGAGAAAGTTGAAGGGCTCATTGGCGTTCGAAGGGAACGTCTCTGACGCGGTGTTCGCTGTTCCATCGATAAATTGCTGCAAGTTCGCGTAGGTCACGGTGGGAACCGTGCCTTCTCCAAAGTCGTAGTCGTTCAGGCGGAAGATGCGTGTATTCGTTCCAAACCGCAGTTCGTGAGCGCCATGACTCCAGGCGAGATTGTCATTGATGAAGAACCGCGAGGCGCGCCGGCCTTGAATCCAGGTGTTGTCCAGCCCTCCGATGGGCGTGAAAGGGTTTGCGCCAGTGCCTTGCAATACAATCGGGAACGCGGCAAGTGTCTTCGGAAGGTTGCTTGGCCCAAACAAGCTTTCGTACCAGGAGAACGCCGGATTGAAGTAGTTCACCAGGTTCTGCGAGAAAACGTGGGTGTGTCCTGCCGCAAATGAATAAAGAGGCTGCGGCGAAAGCGCATTGAACACCGGGTTGATGGGATCGGTGTATGCGGCTTGCAGCCCGGTGTCCGACTGAAAACGAAACCAGGCCGTATCTTTCTGGTTGATGTTGTAGTCCACGCGGACGGTCTGTACCTGCTCGTGGTCGTCGCTGGAGTGTGAGACGTTCTGCCGGTTCGCGCAACCGTCTCCATTCGGCGGAGTGCCCGGTGCCTTAGTGCCGTCCGAATTGAAAGGACACCAGAGTACCTGAGTGGCTGTGCCGCGGGTGTTTCCATAGAGCGAGAACATCTGTTCATAAAACGGCACCTCCTGCGACGGAATTTGCCCCAAGACGTATGTTGGGAACAGCTTATTGTTACCGAAACTGGGAACGATCGTCGACGTGACGATGGGCAGTGCGATCCGCACCCATTCGCTATCGAAGAAAAAGAAGAGTCTGTCGTGCATCATGGGCCCGCCCACACTGCCCCCAAAGTGATTCACGGTCGCCCTCGGCTTGTGGTTCCCCGGCGTCGCATTGGTGAAGTAGTCGGCTGCATTCAGTAGCGAACCATTCCACAGTTCATAGAGATTCCCGTGAAACTGATTCGTGCCAGACTTGGTGACGTAGTCGACTTGCGATGCTCCATACCGTCCTTGATCCACGGAATAGGAAAGCGTGTTAACCGTCACTTCCGAAATCGAATTCAATCCCAGGACGAGGTTGGTGGAAAGGCCGCTGTTGAGATTGGTGAGCGGGTCGTTCGTTTCCAGTCCGTCCACAATGTAGCCATTGGAGAGGGCGGGGAGTCCGTTGAATTCCACGTTGCCATACCCGTTTGTGCCGCCCACGAAGTCGTTGCTGCTGCCCGCCGTGTTGATGAGGGCTCCAGGGGCGAACTGCAGAGGGTAGGTCATGTCGCCGCCTGGATTCGGCAGATCCTCTAGCGCCGGCGCGTCCAGAGTGGTCGATGTGTTTGCGTTTTCCGGATTGACGAGTGGGGCTTCGCTGCTGACCTCAAGCGTCTCGTTGGACCGGGCCACCTGGAGCATGAAATCCACGCTTTGCCTCTGTCCCAGGCCCGCAACGACATTGTCATTTTGCCGCGGTTCGAAGCCCAGAGCCTCCGCCCTGACCGAATAAGTGCCCGGCTTTAACTGCGGGAAGGTGAACCGGCCTGCGTCATCGGTCCGGGCACTGCGCTTCAGGCCGGTCTCGTGACTTGTGATCGTCACGGCGGCTCCGGGCACAGCCGCCCTGGTTGAGTCCCTTACCTCGCCAACGATGGCACTGGTGGTTTCGCCTTGTCCCCGCGCTGCCGCCGGAAGAAGACATGCCACAGTCAACAGAAGAAGAGCAAAATGACCTACCCGTGCCATGGATTCCCCATTCATTTGGCCTAAAGCGAAAATGCTTCCCAGTTGTTATCTATTAACCAGAGATTATTGTTACTAGTTAACCATGGTTAATTACAATGGGCAAGGTGAATTTTAGGAGAGTGGATAAGCTCGGCGATTGCGTAGGAGTGACGGCCGATTCGGAAGGGATTCGGCCCCTAAGTTAGTGCATAGGCAGGCTGCCAGATGGAGCGAGTCGGCCTCACGCCGCAGGATGCGCCTGCGCCCTTAACGCGCGTGCCAGTTCCTGCGCGTCAAAAACCGGGGGCTGGCAAGCAAACCCCGAGCACACCACGGCAAACGATCGACCCCCGCCGAGCGCCGGAAGATTCGGGATCGTCTCCGCCAAAGCCGCTGGCAGGTTCTGCGCCACAGCCTTATCGGCGTCCAATCTCAATACCGCCCGACTCAAGCCCAGCGGACGCACTGCAGTCCGATACAACTCCGTGGCCTTTTCATCGTTTCCGACGACCACCACCTGCGTGTGCGGTTGGAGGAACCGCACCACCGCCAGCCCATAAGTCGCCGCAAAAATGCCGTGCTGGCCCGCTACCCCGGCATAAACCTCCAACGTCTGTTCGGCCTGGTCGCGATGTGATGCATCGTTGGTGTAGGCATGCAGACGCAGCAGCGCAATCGCCGCCGCCGAATTTCCCGCTGGAGTCGGCGAATCCTGAAACGGCTTCCGCCGCGTCCCCAGAATTCCCAGTGCGGTCTTTTCGCCCGCCGTCCCCCGCGTATCAAAGAATCCGCCCGCCTCCGCATCGAAGAACCACGCCACCATCGCCTCGCCAATCGCCCGCGCAAAACGGAAGTAGCTCAAATCCGCCGTAGCCTCGTAAGCGTCGAGACAAGCAATCACCGCGAAAGCATAGTCATCGAGTCCGCCAGAACTTTCGCGCCGCTCCGCTTTCGGATCGGAGTAAGCGATCACATGCCGCAGTGTAGAGCGGGCGCCCTCGCCCGCTGCCGTTGACCTCGCGTCGATTGCCCATCCTTCCGCCAGCAGCCGATCCAGTGAGCGCAAGGCAAAGTGGCACGCGTCCGCCAGATCCAGCACCTTGGCCGCCTCCAGATAAGCTGAAACGCACATCGCGTTCCACCCCGCGTAAACCGTCTTGTCCACATAAGGCGTAGGACGCAACAATCGCGCCGCAGACATCTTCTTCTGAGCCGCAGCCAGCAGCGCACGCACTCGCTCTTCGGGAATGTTCAACCGCCGCGCCATTTGCTCCGGCGAGTTTGCAATGTAAAGCACATTCTTCGCCGGATTGTGGTGCATGTCCCCGGCTTCCTGAATGTCGTAGTAGAGCGCCGCTACCTCAGCCTCATCCGTGGTCAGCACCGCTTTGGTTTCCGCCAGCGTCCAGGTGAAATAGTCGCCGTCATCCTCCATCGAGTAATCGGCGTCCTGCGAAGCGCAAAAGCCGCCGTGGGCGCGGTCGCTGAGCCATTCATCCATCCAGCGAATCATGTCGCGCGCCACCCCGGCGAAGAACTCGTCTCCTGTCGCCTGGTAAGCGTGCACGAAGTTCTTCAGCAACTCCGAGTTGTCGTAGCACATCTTTTCGAAGTGCGGAACGATCCAGCGCTCGTCCACCGAGTAGCGATGGAAGCCGCCCGCCAGCTGGTCATAGACGCCGCCCCGCGCCATTTTCTCCAGCGTGTGGACAAAAATAGTGCGCAGGTCCTCATTGTCTGGACCACGGTCTTGCGTGCGCACATACTGATCCATCACCAGATCAAGCGCCGCCGGATGCGGAAACTTGGGCGCCGTTCCAAATCCGCCATTGACCTCGTCAAACATCTTCCGAGCCGATTCCAGAATCGCGTCGATCACGGTAGCGGATACTGTCCCGCTGCCCGAAGAAAAAGACTCCGCCCGCGCGATCGCGCTCTCCACCATCTGCGCCTGTTCCAGCACCTCGCCGTGCTTCTCGCGATAAGCCGCAGCAATCGAAAGCAGTACGCGCTTAAAACTAGGACGCCCATACGAGTCCGCCGGAGGAAAGTATGTCCCCCCATAAAACGGCTTGCCGTCGGGAGTAAGAAACGCCGTAAGCGGCCACCCGCCCTGCCCCGTAAGCGCGCTCACCGACACCTGGTAGCGGCTGTCAATATCCGGGCGCTCGTCCCGATCCACCTTTACCGCGATGTAATGTTCATTAACGATCGCCGCCACTTCGGCATCGTCATAAGACTCGCGATCCATCACATGACACCAGTGACACCAGACCGCCCCAATGTCCAAAAGCACCGGCTTGTTAGCCGCACGAGCCGCAGCAAAAGCCTCCTCCCCAAACTCATGCCACTGAATAGGCTGATGCATCGCCGAACGCAAGTAGGAAGAAGAAGCGCGGGCGAGGGAGTTGTGGGAGGGGGTGGTCATCAGCCTAGTTTAGCGTGGCAGCAGGGAAGAGTGCGGGCGATCAGTCTAAGAAGTCCTGTCACCCTGAGCGGAGAGTGAATTTCGCGAAAGAGTCGAAAGCTAAGAGCCGAGCCTCTTCGCCAGCGAACAATAAATCTCCACTGCCTCCACCAGTTGCGCCTTCTCCACAAACTCGCCCTCGGTATGCGCCACGTGAATCGAGCCCGGCCCCAGCAGCAGCGGCTCGCCCCAGTTTGTAAGTGAGGGGACGTCAGTGGTAAAAGCCGCAACCATCGTGGGCCAGCCGTCGAGCGTGCGGAGCCGCAGGAACGGAGTCTCGCGCGTGAAGCGAACCTCGGCCAGTTCGCCGACGGCCTCCGTAATCTCGCGGCGCAGCGCAACCGCCGGGCCCACCAAACGATAAAAGAGTTCCGCCTTGGCAAAATCCGGAATCACATTCGGAGCGCGCCCTCCCTGAATCGTGCCGACGTTCTTGGTGCAAGGCCCCACCTCGGCAGCCTCAGGAAGTTTCATCGCGTGCAAACGGTGCAGCGCTTCCACCAGTTTGTCGATTGCCGACTCACCCAGTTCCGGATAAGCCGAGTGCGCCATCTTTCCGCGCGCCACCAGTTCCACGTTCAGCGCACCCTTGCTGGCCAGCGCCAGCTTGTTCTCCGTGGGCTCGCCGTTAATCATGAAGCGCGCGCCGATCGGATGCTGGTTGGCCAACTTCGCGCCGATCGAGTCCCGCTCCTCACCCACCAAAAACAGCAGCCCGACGAAAACCCCTGCCCCGCGCAGCTTTTCCGCCGCTGCAATCTGCGCCGCAATAATCCCCTTGGCGTCGCACGAGCCGCGCCCGTAAATGCGCCCGGCGTCTTCGGACGAGGTGATAAACGGCGGCACCGTATCCATGTGCGTAGAAAAAACAATCTCCGGACCATCATGTCCCGGCCAGGTAGCCAGCACATTGGCGCGCGCACCCTCGACCGGCATTTTCCGAGCGTCCAACCCGCGCCGCCGCAGCTCGTCGCAAAGAAAATCTCCCACCGCACTTTCATTTGGAGTAACGGATTCGATCTCAATCAGCCGGCGTGTAAGCGCAAACAGGTCCATGCAGGAAAAGGGTAACAGTCGATGGTGATTAGTGGATAGAGAGGATTTGCTTTGAAGTGGCGCGGCTTCAGCCGCGCCGTCTGACGTCGAAATTGAGAGCCCCTTTAGGGGCCGAGGCATCATCCACTGTTGTACCCTGATTCCGTGCCGCCCGAACCCTCCGCCATCCGGTCTTTCTTCCTCGCCGGCCCCGCCGGACGCCTGGAAGCCCTCCTCAACGCCGGATTGCCCGCCGCGACGCACGCTGCCGTGGTCTGCCATCCCCATCCGCTCTACGGAGGAACGCTTCACAACAAAGTCGTCTTCCACACCATGAAAGCGCTCAACAGTTTCGGATTCCCCGTACTCCGCTTCAACTTCCGCGGCACCGGACTGAGCGAAGGCGAACACGCCAATGGCATCGGCGAAGTCGAAGATGTGCGTGCCGCGCTCGACTGGCTCGAACGCGAGTTTACACTCCCCATCATCTTCGCGGGATTTTCTTTCGGAGCCGCTGTCGGATTGCGTGCAGCCTATGCCTATTCCAATGATCGAGTTCGCGCCCTCATCGCCCTCGGCCTGCCCGCTGTCCCCGTCGCAGATCGCAATGAAGAGCGCGTCTACGATTTCGAATTTCTGCGCGCGTGTACTAAGCCCAAGCTCTTCGTCAGCGGATCGCGCGATCAGTTCGCCCCCAAAGGCA
>Ga0074046_10004097_pt1 | contig 11997 bp, 5 predicted proteins | sample BogForMeECP23OM3_FD_94441 | JGI IMG/M metagenome (GOLD analysis project Ga0074046, IMG submission 94441) | Bog forest soil microbial communities from Calvert Island, British Columbia, Canada - Bog Forest MetaG ECP23OM3 | ecosystem: Environmental > Terrestrial > Soil > Wetlands ...
CTCACCGCGCCGGGAGTCGACAAGATCGATCTCTCTCATCTGAAGATGGTCGTCGGCGGCGCGGCCCTTCCTCCGGCACTCGCACGGGCGGCGATGGCGCGCGGCATGGATGTGTTCTCGGGCTACGGGCAATCGGAATCGGGCCCAATGCTCACCGGCGCCCACATTAAAACGAAGCACGTCCGGGACAATTTCGAGGACGAGCTATTCTATCGCACCTCGACGGGCATCGCCGCGCCGATGGTCGACCTGCGCGTCGTCGACGAGAACATGGCCGAAGTGCCGCATGACGGCCAGGCGTTTGGCGAGATCGTCGTGCGCGCGCCGTGGCTCACCACCGGTTATCTCAATAATCCGGAGGCGTCCGAGGTCCTGTGGGGCGGCGGCTACCTGCATACTGGCGACGTCGCCTCGATCGATCCGGAGGGCTATATCCGCATCGCCGATCGGCTGAAGGACGTCGTCAAGAGCGGCGGTGAATGGGTCTCGTCGATCCAGCTCGAGAACATCATTATGGAGAAGCCCGGCGTTCGGCGTGCGGCGGTGATCCCGATTAAGGACGTGAAGTGGGGCGAGCGGCCGCATGCGCTGGTCGTGCTTCATCCCGGCCAAGCCGGCGAGGACGACATCCGACTGCACGTCGCTTCCTACGTCGAACGCGGAATCATCTCGAAGATCGCGATCCCGGAGAACGTGACCTTCGTTCCGGAGCTACCGCTGACCTCTGTCGGAAAGGTCGACAAGAAGACGCTGCGCGCGAACTACATGTAACGTTATTCGGCTGGCGAAGCGTGGATGGCCATATGTCCGTGCGCCTCCGCCTTCTTTTCGTGGTGCGCCCGGAATCGCTCCGGATCGCAATAGACGAACCGGCGCCAGCCCTCGCGATTGAAGGGCTCCCAGTTGCCCTCCGGCTGTGCGAGCCGGTCGGCGATGGCATAGAGCGTCGCCGGGTGCGCACCGAGGCCGAGATGGCTAGACTCGACCACGATGTTCTCTGCGAGGAACCTTCGGGTCTCGAGGCTGCACCGCCAAGCGACGATGCCATCCGTCGGGCTCCAAATCGAGGTTGTCGGCACCGGCGGCGCGGCCCTGAGAGGGCCGGAGAAGTCGTGCCAGTCGATGCGATGGCCGCTGGCGAATTCATAGAGCCGCCAGGCATTGGTTTCGCGCGGATGCCCGGTGAATGGCGAACCGAGGGTGATGACAAGGCGCACCATCTCCGGTGAGTGCTTGGCGAGTTCGCGGGCGTAAAGGCCCCCAAGGCTCCAGCCAACGAGGCTCACTGACCGGCCGTTCTCAAGCCACAGCTGGCGCATCCGCTCGTGCGCGCGCTCAACGACGCCCTGCCGCAACCCGAAGTTGAGCCCCTGGCCCCAGCCCGCAGCGGCGAACCCGCGTGATCGAAGAAATCGACGCATTAACGCCGTGCTGCCGTCGCCTGCCGCCAGCCCCGGCAGGACGAGGACAGGGTGCCCGTCGCCCGTGGCGGCGGCGCCCCACAAGGGACGCATGGCTAAGGAGGCGCAATGCTCCCAGATCGCACGCGCTTCCATCATTTTCAGCATGAAACCCGGCGCCGGTTCGTGTTGCCGCGCCGGATGACCGCTAGCACTCATAAGACGTTTCCTCTTCGTTTTGACGAGATTGCAACTTTTTGTCGATTTCGGTCAAGCGGGCTCGTGAACCGCTGTCATGCAAGAAAGCCGGTATGACGGATTGTCAGAGACACGTACCGGCGCTCCCAATCGAGCGCGCAGAAACGAGAGCGCGTCTGGAACGGCCGTCTTACTAACGACGATCAAGAAGGTCGCACAACAAAGCACCCGTGCGAATCGCCGTGCCCGGAATCTTTTCGTGTTCCGGATCCGCCCGCATCGGTCTACTTGACCGCCAAAGCGGCGATCCGTTCGCGAGCGCCGCCGACTCCGGCCGCGAGCGCGCGAGCATAGTAATTGCGGGCGGTGGCCTCGTCGCCCTTAAGGCCAAGGGCGCCCAGGCGCGCGAGCGTCGTCGGGTCGTAGGTGTCGCCGAGCGCCATCAGGGCGCGAGCGTCGCCGCCTTCGGCGGCGCGCTTCAGGAAGGCTCGGGCGGCGGCGATATCGCCTTTGGCGAAGGCGATCAGGCCCTCAGCGCAGAGGCGCCGCGCGTCGTCGATCGGAACGGAGAGGGAGGCGATCGGCGTCTGGTCCGAGCTCGGGCCCCGTAGCGCGCTGGCGAGCTTGCCGAGCGCCTCCTTGGCGATGGCGTGCGCGGTGACCGGCGCCGCCTTCCGGGTCGCCGGCGCGGCGACCGTCTGCGCAACGAATACGGGCTGCTGAACGACCGCCTTGAGGGAGGCGCTCGAAGGCTCGATGCGAGGCCAGAACGCGATCACGAGAAGGGCGACGCAGCATCCGGCGATCATGCCCGCAACAACTTTCCATGCGATGGGCAAGGCGCGTCCTCCTCTATTGCATCAGGCTGCGCCAGCGGGTCAGGCTGTCGTAAAGTCGGTCGGAATCTTCGGCCTTCGGACCGCCGCCGGCTTCGGCTGCCTTTGCCCATGCGCGAAACGCCTCGAGCGAGCCGTTGGCCGAGACTTTGTGTTCGTCGACCCATCCTTGCGCCGCAGCGAGCCGCGGCCAGTCGGCATTCGCCACAGCAGCGGCCGCCGCTAGATTGACGTCACGCCAGTGCTCGTCTCGCGCCGCTGTCAGGGTGGAATCGTAATTGTCGAAGAAGGCGCGGGCAATCCGACCCAGAGCGTCCGCGCGCGGGGACCCCGTCGGCGCGTCGAGCGCCACGAGCGCCATCGGTGCAGCGACGGTCTCCACCGAATCGTTGGCCGCGACGAGGTTCGGACGGTCGGAGGCGGCGACACGCGCCGGCGCATAGAGCTGCTCCAGCGGCGCCGACCAAGGGATGGCGACCAGATGAAAGCGGCGGTCGTCACCGAAGCCGTCGAGCGCGTGCGCCTCTTTGCCGCCCAACACCACGACGGCGTCGCGCTTGCCGGCGGCAAGCGCTCCCAGCGCTTCGGTCAGCGGCTCGTAGGTCGGGTTGACGGTCACGCCGAGACGCGAGAACAGGAGCTTGCCGGTGATGCCGGTCGTCCCATCCGGATCGCCGAAGCTGACCGACTTGCCGGTAAGATCGTTCAGCGACTTGACGTCCTTTGACGCTATAACCTCGATCGTTTCCGGAGCGAGCGGAGCGACAAGCGGAACGCGCTTCGGCCAGTCGGGCTGGTATTTGACACTGACCGCGAGGGAATCAAGCGTGACGATGGCGAATTCGGCCATATCCGTCCGCATGACCTTGGCAACCCCGGTCGGTGCGGTGGAGCCGACGATAGCCCGTCCCTGTGCGCCTTGGTCGCTAAGAACTTGGACGAACTCGCGCGCCATGCGGCTTGCGACGAGATCACCCGGGTCGGCGAGGATGCCGAAAGGCTTGAGCGGCGCGGATGACCCGGCCACGGCCGCCGTCGTCGTGGCTGCTGCGGCCGTCGGCGCTTGAGGTTGCAAAGCGGCCGCTTCGGGGGCCGTGGCCTTCACCGGCAAGGCCCGTGCGTAGTCATGGCGACCCGCGCTACCGCGCCAGGCGCCGTGCCAGAGAACCCGCTTGCCATTGTGATAGACCGGGTGGTCGTAGCGGACCACGCCGCCGGTCGCGCCCTCTGCGGACGACGCCGCGGCGTCAAAGACGCCAGCAGCGGTCAGAACGGTCAGCAGCGCATAAGCGCACACCGCTGCGCGCCGCGGCTTTTTCAGCCTCGTGCGTTTCAAGCCCCAGCCCTCATGCTTCGGGCGCCCGCCTTGACGTTCCACTCGTCATAGGGCGCGGAACCTGCGTTCGAAATGCGACTTCATCATGGCGATCCTTTCGTCGCTTGACTGTGGCGCCGAAAGCGCGTTTCGACGCATCATGGTTTTCGAAGGGTTACCAGAGCGTGCAGCACGGTATCTAACGCACTCTCCGACAATGGTCGAATCGCCGGTCCGTCGAGATACACCAGCGCCGCGCGCACCGGGAGCGACGGATAGAGGGGCTGAAGGGCGGCGCGATACAGCGCGAGCTGGGCGACATGCGCCTCCGAGGGATGGCTCGGCGCCGCCCCGAGCTTGAAGTCGACGATGTGGATCGCCTCGTCCGTCACGGCGAGCCGGTCGAGACGGCCGGCGAAGGGAAGATCGGGCTGCCCCGGACGCTTGAGGGCACCCGCGACAGCGACTTCCCCACGCGAGCCCGGACCGAATAAGGGGGCGAGTTCGGACGCCTCCACTACGGCGACGGCCTGAGCGGCGAGATCGGCCCGAACGGTCACCTCAAGCGCAAGCCCGCGCGCTTCGAGATAGGCCCGCGCCGCCTCGGCGCGGCGGACCGACTCGACCCCGGGCAGGAGCTGCAGCAGCGCATGGGCAAGCCGGCCTTCGACCAAGGGGCCGGCGTCTCCGGCGCGTAGGCCGGCGGGTTCTGAGGGCCGCACCCGCGCCTCAGCCGCTTCAGGCGCCGCTCGCTGCAACAGCCAGCCTGGCGCTCCGTCGGATGGCGGCGCCGCGGTCTCTTCGCCGGCGCCGTCGGCCGAAAGTCCCTGGCCGTAGCGCCGCACGACCGCGCCGGCGCCCCAGAACGCCGGCGCCTCCGTCGCGGCGTCGCCCAGGCCGTCCGAAACGAGGTCATACCAGCAGTCCGCCGGGCGGCGGCGCAGGGTTTCGTAGCCGGCGACGATCAGTCGTTCGGCGGCGCGGGTCATCGCGACATAAAGGAGCCGCCGGTGCTCGCCCGCTTCGGCCGCCCGCCGCGCCTCGCGCGCGGCGGCGACCTCTTGGCAATCTTCCGCCGTTTTCCGGCTCCAGGCGAACAGCTGCGGGGCGCTTGGGCCGTCGGGGGCAAGGCGCATCAGCTTCGGATCGTGCCGGGCGCTGGGGGCACCCGTGGTGTCGGGCAGGAAAACGATCGGGGCCTCGAGGCCCTTGCTGGCATGGACCGTCAACACCCGAACGCCGTCGCTCTCGGCCTCGAGGTCGCGCTTGATCTCCGCTTCATCCGCCTCGACCTCGGCGAGAAAGCGGGTCAGCGACGGCGCCTCGCCTTGCTCGTGCGCAAGCGCCAGCGCGAGGAACTCGTCGATCGGGTCGCGCGCATCGTCGCCGAGCCGCGCCACGAGCGCCTTGCGGCCGCCGTCCTCGCCGATGAGGCGAGCATAGAAGGCGTAGGGCCCAAGGTTTCTGGCCCGAGCGCGCCAAGCCGCGATTCGGCGTTCGGCCGCCTGCGCCTGCGGGTCGTTCGCGGCCGTGAGCGCCGACGCCAGTGACCCCGTCCGGTCGGCCGCCAGAGCATAGAGCGCGTCGTCGTCGACCCCGACGAGCGGCGACTTCAGCGCGCATGCGAGGCTGAGGTCGTCGTCCGGCGTCAGCGCCGCGCGCCCGGCCGCGATCAGGTCCATGACCGCGATATGGTCGCGCAGCTTCAGCCGGTCAGCGCCGGCGACCTTGACGCCGCGGTCCTTGAGCGCCCGGATCATCGCCTCGAAGAACATGTTGCGCCGCCTGACCAGGATCATCACGTCGCCCGGGCGGATGGGGCGCGGCGCGCCTGTCGCCGCGTCGACCACCCGCTCGCGCGAACCGGGCGCGATCCAGAGGGCAATCTGGTCAGCGATGCGGCGGGCAAGGATCACTGCGGGTTCGTGGGCCGCAGGCTCGTCCAGCGGCATGCGCCAGTCGTCCGGGTCGGATCCTTTCTCGGCCGGAACCGTCGGCCAGATCTCGACGACGCCTTGCAGGCGCGTTTGAATCGGCAAGTGCACGGGGGGCGGCTCGCCCTCGGCCGAAACCCCACGCCACGCGCTCTCAGACTGGAAGACCTTGTTGACCACCGTGAGGAGCGCTGGCGCCGAGCGAAACGAATAATTGAGCGGGACGCTCTCGAACGACTTTTTCGCCTCGCGATGCCTCCGCTCGAAATAGCGCCGCATCGCGGCGAATCTTTCCGGCTCGGCGCCCTGGAAGGAGAAGATCGACTGCTTCTCGTCGCCGACCGCGAACACGGTGCGTGCGCCTTTGCGCGCGCTCTCGCCGGCGAAAAACTCGTCGGTCAGCGCCTCGACGATGCGCCACTGGTCGGCGGAATTGTCCTGCGCTTCGTCGATCAGGAGGTGGTCGAGACCGTAGTCGAGCTTGTGCATCACCCAGGCGGCGCTTGAGCGGGTCACCAACGCCAGCGCGCAGGCGATCTGGTCGGCGAAGTCGAGCGCGCCGCGCTCGGCCTTGGCTGCGGCGAAGGTTTTCAAAATGGCCTTGGCGACCGTGAAGAGGGCGGCGCTGCGTTCGATTGTCTGCGCAGCGCGCCACCGTTCGCGCAGCGCAAGGAGGCGGGTAAGCTCGCGTTGCAGGTCCGCTTCGAGTCCGGGCTGCCTTTCGCGCGTCTCGGCGCTGGTGAGATGACCTTTTTCGCCTCCGCGCGGATCGCCCTCACCCTCCTTGGTGAAAAACGCGTCGAGCAGGTTCTGGATGCGCGCCGCTTGATCGCGCCCGGCGTTTGCCGCCAGCAACTTTTCGGCAAACGCTTTATCCTTGGCCTTGCCGACCGCCAAGCCCTGCGCCCAGGCCTGACGATGGCGCCGCCCGATGTCGCCGCCGAGCATGGCGGCCTCGACGCTCGCCGTTGTTTCGCCTTTCGCCAGGTTAAAGCTGCGGCGCAGCGCCTCGCTGTACCGCGAGGCGTCGGCGAACGTCACGAAAGTCTTGGCAAACTGTCTCGCCTCAGTCATGAGCGCATCGAAGCCAAACGCGCCGGCGTCACGCGCCACGCGATCGAGCGCGGCCCTGCCCTCAAACGAGGCCTCAAGCCCTGCGACCGCGCGGTTGAGCGCCTCGGTCATCAGCGCGCCCGTCTCGCGCTCGTCGACGACCACGAAATGGGCCGGGACGTTGGCCTCGAACGGGAACAGCTGAAGGAGCCGTTCACAGAAGCCGTGCAGCGTCTGGATCTTCAGTCCGCCAGGCGTCTCGATCGTTCGGGCGAACAATTGCCGGGCGAAGGCGAGTGCGGGCGGCCCGGGCCGCGCGGCGCCGGTTGCGACAATCGCTTCGGCGAGCCTCTCGTCGTCGAGGCTGGTCCACTTGGCGAGTGCATTGAAGATGCGGGCCGCCATGTTGGCGGCGGCCGCCTTGGTGAACGTGAGGCCGAGGATCTGCGCCGGCTTCGCCCCGTCGAGCAGCAGCCGGAGCACGCGCTGGGTCAGGACATGCGTCTTGCCGCTGCCGGCGTTGGCCGAAACCCAGGCCGAGGCCGACGGATCGGAGGCGAGCGCCTGAGAGCGCCTGAGCATATCGGGAATGTCGAGGCGCCGGGACATCAAGAGTGTCCTGCCGGCGTTTCGCCCGCGCCGCCAGCCGCGGACCATTCCTTGACGCGCGCCAGATGGTCGTAGTCCGCGAAACGGCTCAAGAATTTCGGCATCGGCCGTGACAGATAGGGCGTCGCCGGGTCGATGAACTGCTCGAGCAGGATTTTCAGGTCGGCGAAATGACGGGCGGAGAGCGCCGCTACGTCTTCGCCTTTTTCCGCAGCGTCTCGCGCCTCGCCGCCGTCCGCCCCGCCAAGCTTCAGATAAAGCGCCTGTTTCGGGATGAGGGCCCCGATGTCGGCGAAGCCACCTTGCGCCAGGATCGCCGCCTCGAGCGTGAGTTGCGGCGCGAGCCCGATCGTCACCTCCGTCTTGCCCGGCGGCGCGCCGCTCTTGTAGTCGATCAGCCGCGCCCCGCCCGCGGCGAGCCGGTCGATTCGATCGGCGCGCGCGGTCAGCTTGAACGGCTTGCCGTCGCTGAGCGGAAAGACGACCTCGCCTCGACGTTCGACAAAGATGTGCTCGGTCTCGCCACGGGTCTCGTTCTCGAACCGGACGACGAAATCGATCGCCTTCTCAATGTTGGGCCAGTTCAGGCCGGAAAAGGCTCGATCCCGCAGCAACTCGGCAAAGCGATCGCGCGCGAAGCGGCGGAGCGTCTCGCGGGCTGCCGGTGGCAGCAAACCTTCCGGGAACGCCCTGGCGAAATCCTCCAGCGCCCCGTGCCAGGCCTCGCCTGCCTCGCTGGGCCCGAGCGCCTGATCAACCTCGCCGAGCGGCGCGAGCCTGAGAATCCGCTCGGCGTAGATGGCGTAAGGATCGCGGCGCAGCGTCTCGACCCGGGTGACGCTCAGCGAGCGCGGACGCTTCTCGACCGGCGGCGTCGGCGCGGGCCGCTTCACGGGCGCCACCTTGGCCGGCCTGTCGAGCGCGCGCCCCCAGGCGAGGTATTTCTGGCCACGCCGCTCGGCCTCCTCGATCGCGCCCAAGCCGGCGGCGGCTCCGAGACGCTGCAGGAAGCGCGAGGCGACGGTCGGCTCGCCGCCGCGCTTTTTGGCGCGACTCAAAATCACCTCGCGCGCGCCGAGCGCGGCGGTAAAGTCGTGCGCCGTCTGGCCGATCCGCCGCTCGGGCGGCGAAAGCCCGAGGCTCGCGCGCATCGGCCGGTTGAGGAAGGCGTCTGTGTTGACGGCCGGCGGCCAGACTTTCTCATCCAGGCCGGCGATGAGGACGCGATCGAAGGCGAGGAGACGCGCTTCGAGCAGGCCGAGGACGACCAGACGCGGATGTCCGCCGGGCCAAGGCGGGGCGCGCACCCCGGCGAGCGCCTCCTCCAACAGGCGGGCGTAGTCGGCGAGCGTGCAGGTAAATCCATCGCCCGCGGCCAATCCCCATTCGTCGAGGAGTCCGTCGAGCGCTATGAGCCCGTGGGGCGGCTCGCAATCGTCGCTGGGCGCCGCAAGGACGGCCGAGAGCGCCGCGCGATGCGCAATGAACCAATTGCCGAGCGGCGCGGATGCGGGCGCGCGGAGGGCCCCTAGCGCCGCCGCGCAGTCGCACGCGAGCCGCTCGGCCTCGGCGCGCCCGGCTGCGCCGATCGAGCGGACCGCTGGGTGGGCGTGGGGATCGTCGGCCGCCTCGCGGGCCGCGGCGAAGGCCGCGTCAAGGCTTTCGAGCGTGACGAGCGGCGCGGCGCGGAAGACGCCGAGCTCAAGCGCCCGGGCCGTAGAATCGCGCTTATCGCGCGTCCGGCCCAATCGCGCTGAAGGATGCGCGAGAAGCGCCTGAACGTTGAGCGGACGGAAGTCGATCGCCGCCTGCAAGACAAGCCGCGCCAGCGCACCCGCCTCGGTCTGACCGAGGGACCGTCCCGCAGAATCCTCGACCTCGACGCTCCAGCGGGCGAGTTCGGCCGAAACCCGCCGCGCGATCGACGGATCCGGAGTGATCAGCGCCGCGGTCTTGCCGGGGGTCTCCAGGACCTCGCGCATCGCGATGGCGAGGGCGAGCGCCTCCTCGGTTTCGTGGTCGGCGACGATCACAGCAACTTCCGCGAGCGCCTCCGCGACCGGGGCGGGCGCGAGCGCCGCGTCCCGGAGGCGCCAGGCGTCGGTCGAATCGGCCGGCCGCAAGGCCTCGCTCACCAGCGCTTCGCGGGCCGCGAGCGCTTTCGGCAACGCGCCGAGCGGGCGCACGTCTTCCCGGGTCAAGCCGATCAGCCCGATCTGCCGGTGGAGCAAAGCCTGCGGATGGCCGGCTAGCCCCTGCTCGTCGCCGTCGCGCGCGCCGATCATGGCCCAGGCCCGGTCGTCAAGATAGCGGTCGAGGCCAGGCAGAACCACCGCGCCCTGTTCGGCCCGGGCGACAGCAGCGATAAGCCGGGCGGTGGCGCGGTTGGCGCCGGTGGAGCCGGCGATGATCGTCGGCCCGCGGCGGTTCGCGTCCGAGGCGAGGGCGGCGACCTCGGCCTGAACCAGCGCGGCGACGCGGGCCGCGCGGTCGATCAGGCCCTTCTCTGCGAGCCATTCCGGCCAGGCGGCGAAGACGATTTTCAGGAAGTCGAGCGTGATTCCCCAGTAGCGGTCATGAGCCCCGCCCGGATCGAGCGCGTCGAGCGCTTTGGGATCGACGCCCTCGATGATCATGTCGTCGGCAAGCGTCGCCAGATCGCCGGCCAGCGCGTAGGCTTGGGCGGGAGTCGCAGCGACCAGCGCCGGCTCCCGGGCGTCGAATTCGAGTCCATTCGCGTCGGCGCTGCGGATTGCGCCCCGCAAGGCCTGACCCCATCGTCGGACAAGCGTCGCCAAGGTGTGCCTGCGCGTCAGCACGCCGACTGCGGGCGGCAGGCCGGGGCGCGGCGCCGTCTCCGCGGCGGGCTCGATGAACATCTGCGCCTCGTCCGGCTCAAAGGCGCCGAGCGGGGCGATGCGTGGCAGAAGGACGGCGCCGCGCCCGCTCGCCTCCAACAGCGCTTCGGCGAGCGCTGCGGCGGCTCGCTGGGTCGGGACGTAGATTGTCGCATCGGCGAGCGCCAGAGGCCCGCTCGAGCCCGGGAAGCCGTCGATCAACTCGCCGTCGATGAGGGCGCGGCTCAGCGTTGGCAGGAAGGGGACGCCGGGGGGAATGGTGAAGACGCGGGGCGCGCGAATCGACATAGGGCCTTGTCCCGCCGAGGTGGGGCGAAAACAAGATTCCGTCCCCACGGGGCGGGGGAAAACTTATGGCTCGGAAGGGCGGCCGCGGCCGCCAATGGGCCTCCTCGTCGGGAATGGCGAATCGCAGCTTATCCGGGCGGTGGGCGAACGCCGCGTCCGCATCCCCGCCTCCAGGAGGCGTTTGAACGCCAGACAGGCCTCGGCGCGCGCGGCGAGACGCAAGAGCCGCGCGCCGCCGACGACCCGCCATTCGGCCGCGGCGAATCGCGCGTGACGCCGCGCTGAATTGTCGGCGAGCGGGCCGCGGCGGCCGCGAGCCAGGCCGAGTCGTCGAGCGCCCGCGCCTCGAGCGCGATCGCCGGGCCGCTGACCGACCGCGGGCCGAGCGAGTCCTCGGGGGACCGATGATGCCCGATGAGGAGACGGTACATCGGAGCCCCGAGCACGCGAGGCCGTGGGACTTGCCGAATAAGCGACTATAGCGGATTGCGGCAGGACAGGTGGGTCCGGCTTGAAATCGCACAAGAGCTTCGCCGACGATCAGAGCGCGCCGATCGCGCAACACGACGAAATCGTGGAGGCGATGCGTGCGTCTCTCATCGAGACGGCCTCAGCCCCTTTGGCAGCGCGACCGGCATCGGATCCGGCACAGTGCCGGGAAGAGCCCTCACGCGCTCGCGCCGGCGGCGGTCGTCCATCCGCGCTGAAGGGGGACGCCTCCGTCTGAGCCTCGCTGGTATCCGGTCGGGCGCATGGCCCGGAACCCTATTCCTTCATGCAGCGACGAGGGCGCGGCCGGCGCTCGCGCTCGCGCTCGCGCTACGAGCGCTTGTCGTCCTCCCCCTCGGGGCTCGGCACATGCACCATCGAGCAGCTGCGGCTCGCCGCGAAGATAGGTGAGGAAGGCGCGCATGGTGCGCTCAAGGTCGATCCGGTCGGGCTTCGCCCGCCGCGCCCGCGATTGACCTCGATTCTGGAAGGATCGATCTCGTGGCTGTACCATGCCCTGTCCCTCGAGCTCGCGGCGCATCCCGTGTCCGTCGAAGCCCGCTTCGTAGCGGGACAGAGTTCTCACCGGCAGCCCGCTCCTGGCCGCCTTGGCGCGCGCCGCGGCGAGCCTCGCGCCGACCGCAGCCAGATCGAGCGACCTAGTTCTACTGAGTCACAACCTCATTTTGCGGATTGGTCGAGTGTAAGGCTTTGATATTCTGCCGATTCGTTTTGTTGGCTGAGGTGGCGAAGATGGACGGGGCGGCGCGGGAGGGCCAGGTGCGATTTGGGGCCTAGGTGAACAGTCTGGCGAGCGAGCTCGGGCACGCAGACCGAGCGGGTCCTTTGATGGATTATTGCGCCGGTTTGCTGATGCCTTGCGAGCGCAATAGCGTCGAACCGATGGCGTCGATTGGACCGTGTCCCAATGCGTGGTGTAGCTCTTTGAGCATCGTCGTTCACCGGCATGGCCGGGGTGATCATCCGGCCACGGCGGGCAGGATGACGATGGGATTA